>Ga0187870_1000196_pt1 | contig 80736 bp, 89 predicted proteins | sample June2016WEW_13_1_3_FD_132974 | JGI IMG/M metagenome (GOLD analysis project Ga0187870, IMG submission 132974) | Peatland microbial communities from SPRUCE experiment site at the Marcell Experimental Forest, Minnesota, USA - June2016WEW_13_150 | ecosystem: Environmental > Terrestrial > Soil >...
CCTGGCAGAAAGGCGGGGTGGAGAACATGAATGGCTTATTACGGCAATATTTACCCAGAAAATTAAGCTTGGAAAATGTCACTGACAATCACTTGCAAGAAATTCAGGAACGGCTCAATAACCGTCCGAGAAAGAATCTAAATTACCAAACACCCAATGAAAAATTACGGGCTTATATCAACGAGGTGGCGCATTAAATTCTTGAATTTGCCCTTTATTAAGCCCTCATTTATTATTAATTAGAGTTCTTTTTTTAAATATTGACCGGTGTATGATTGAGAAACTTTGGCGACTTGTTCGGGCGTTCCTTGAGCAACGATTTCGCCGCCTCTGTCCCCGCCTTCGGGACCCAAATCCAAGACCCAGTCGGCTGATTTAATCACATCCAAATTATGTTCAATCACGACGACGGTATTACCTTTATCTACCAGCCGCTGCAAGACGAAAAGTAATCTTTTGATGTCATCAAAATGCAACCCCGTCGTCGGTTCATCTAAAATATATAAAGTCCGGCCGGTGTCATGCCGGGAAAGTTCCGTCGCCAATTTTATTCTTTGGGCTTCACCGCCGGACAAAGTCGTCGCCGGTTGGCCCAAGTGCATATAACCTAAGCCCACCGATTCTAAAACGGATAACTTATCGAAAATTTCACCGAAGTCTTTGAAAAACTCCATTGCTTCTTCAACCGTCATATCCAAAACATCGGCAATGGATTTATCGCGAAAGGTGATATCCAAAATTTCCTGATTATAACGCTTGCCTTTACAAGTTGGACATTTAACGTAAACGTCGGGCAAAAAGTGCATTTCGATTTTTAAAACGCCGTCCCCGCGGCAAGTCTCGCAGCGGCCGCCCTTAAGATTAAAGGAAAACTTTGATGGATCAATTTTTTGGGCAATGGCTTCCGGCGTGGCCGCGTAAAGCTCGCGAATGGGAGTAAATAAATTGGTGTAAGTGGCCGGATTCGAACGAGGAGTTCGACCGATGGGGGCTTGATCAACCGAAATCACTTTATCGAGAAATTTCACCCCCGAAATGGACTTATGTTTGCCGGCTGGTTCTTTAGCGCGGTGAAGATCAGTCGCTAATTGTTTAGCCAGGATTTCTAAAATTAAAGTGGATTTGCCCGAGCCTGAAACACCAGTCACACAAACAAAATTATTCAATGGCAAAGCCGCATCAAAATTTTTTAAATTAAATTCGCCGGCGCCCCGAATAATCAATTGCTCTTTGCCTTGGGCTCGGCGTTTTTTAGGCAATTCAATTTTCTTTTTGCCGGCCAGATACTGACCGGTCAACGACGTCGGCGTTTTTTTAATTGTCTCCAGATTTCCCTCGGCCATTATTTTTCCGCCGTGATCACCCGCCCCCGGCCCGATATCAATAATCCAATCGGCCTTTTCAATCGTCGATTTATCATGCTCAACGACAATAACCGTATTACCCAGCTCTTTTAAGACATCAAAAGTTCGTAAAAGTCGTTGATGATCCCGCGGATGCAGCCCGATCGAAGGTTCGTCCAAAACATAAACAACCCCCATCAAGCCCGTACCCAGTTGAGTCGCCAGTCGAATCCGTTGGGCTTCGCCCCCGGCTAAAGTTGAAGCATTGCGGTCAAGCGTCAAATAAGAGAGACCTACGTCAATTAAAAAACCTAAACGCTCAATCACACTTTTGAGAATTTGCTCCGAAATTTTTTTCTCATTTTCATCGAGGGCTTCGCTTTTTTGAAGCTTTTGAAAATACTGACGGAGCTTTTCCACGCTCAGGCTGGTAATTTCAATAATGTTTTTTTCTTCGATGGTAATGCTTAAAACCTCGGGTCGGAGACGCTTGCCCTGGCAAGCCGGACAAATTTTTTCGACCATATACTTTTCAATTTCAGTTTTAAGATAGTCGGAATCAGTTTCTTTATAGCGGCGCTCAAGATTAGGGATGACTCCCTCAAATGTTCCGCCTTCGTTTTTATCGCCAAATAAAACGTATTGGCGAATTTTACGCGGCAGCTCGCCCACCGGCCGATCAAGAGAAAATTTATGCCTGGTCGCCAAATCAGACAAGGTTTTATTGTACCAGCTCGCCTGGGAAGTAATGCGTGACCACGGCCGAATTGCTCCTTCGGCTAAGGTAAGACGCGGGTTAGGTAAAACCAATTCTGGTTCAATTTCATATTTTCGCCCCAGCCCTTGGCAAACCGAACAAGCGCCTTGGGGATTATTGAACGAAAATAAGCGAGGGTGAAGTTCTTCCAAAACCGTTTCGCATTTAACACAGTAAAAATCTTTCGAATATTTTTTTTCGTTCTTGGTCCCTTGTTCTTGAATAATCAAATTGCCGCTGCCAAGTTTCAGCGTTTTTTCGACCACTTTAAGAATTTCATCAGCATTTTCAACGGCAGATTTTTGATCAACCAGCGCTTCGATATTGTGTGGTTTCACTTTATCCAAACTTACCAGCTGAGCCTCAACGATATCGAGTAAGATTCCATCCACGCGCACTTGCGAAATTTTTTGTTCCTTGAGTTTAGCCAGCGTATATTTGTGTTCGCCCTTTTGCATTCTCACTTGCGGTGCTAAAAACAATAGAACGTTTCTTCCTTTACCAAACCGCTCAATAATGTCTTGAGTAATTTCGTCGGCGGTTTGTCGGGTCAAAGACGCGCCACAAGTCGGACAATGCGGATGACCAATGCGCGCAAACATCACTCTTAGATAATCATAAATTTCCGTGACGGTGCCAACTGTCGAGCGCGGATTTTGCGAGGCATTGCGTTGATCAATTGAGATGGCCGGCGAGAGATTTTCAATCCAGTCAACGTCCGGTTTCTCTAAATTACCAAAAAATTGCCTCGCATAGGTCGAGAGAGATTCAACGTAGCGACGCTGTCCCTCGGCGTAGATTGTATCAAAAGCCAGCGAGCTTTTACCGCTTCCCGAAAGTCCAGTAATGACGACAATCTTGTCGCGGGGAATTTCTAAGTTAAAGTTTTTTAAATTGTGTTCACGAGCCCCGTGAATAATAATCTTATCCCGCATATTTGATCCAAGATATTAAGTTGCTTTTGTCAATATAACAGAGTCTGGCAAGGATTACAAGTCCCTGGAACCCCGATTGGATTTGACAATCTGAACCAAATTAACTAATTTTGAATAGAAAGCCTTTCTAATTTTTTAAAGCGGGTATTAAATTTTTTTAGTGATAAATAAAAGAAATGGAGGATTGAATGATCGGAGACAAACGTCCCGGTACATCTGGGCCGGGCACGGTGGTCGGGGCCAACGTTAAACTCGTCGGCACACTACAGGATGCGAGTGACATCATTGTTCACGGTCGAATTGAAGGTGAGGTGATTTCCAGCCAATCTATTAGTGTCACCGAGACGGCTTACATTAAAGGGCCTATCTCAGCCGAAGTTATAGCGGTCGCTGGAAAAGTTAATGGCTCGATTACCGCCACCGGCAAACTCGAAATTTTGCCAACAGGCAAAGTTTTCGGCTCAATCACCAGTAAAGATTTATCCATCCGCTCAGGCGCAATTTTTGTGGGTAAATGTTCCATGCCCGAAGGCGAGAAAGAAGTCGCAGCTGAAGAAAAAGAAGCGGCTCCCAAAGAAGCTTCTAAAGGTGGAGCGGATTACGAAGTCGAATAATCTCAAAGCTTGCGATGTACTATTATATTATGGAGCCTCCGAAGGGCAAGATCGCTACCCGGCAGGAGAAAATTAAAGATATTTTAGGGGATTTAGGAATCGCCGGTGAGACCGTATCCTCTTCGGCCGCTCGAACAATTGAAGAGTTAACCCACTTAGGAATCGTCAAAGGTTATTCAACCGTTGTCGCGGTGGGTGGTGAAGCTCTGGTCAACAAGATTATTACGGTTTTGGCCACCGAAAAAACGGCTAAAGACGTTGTTTTGGGTGTTATCCCGAATGAGTTCGATTCAATTTTGGCTCGAAAAATTAATATTCATGATATCCGTTCCGCGTGCAGCGCTCTCAAATTTCGCCGGCTCGAATCAATTGACCTCTGCTCGATTGAACCCAACCGATACTTTATTACCGAAGCACTCATCGAAAACAATCGCAATTATCCGATTTATTTTTCTAAAGATAATTTGCAGGGTAAGATTACGGCTGATCGAATTTTAATTAAGCCAGGTTTGGAAATTTTTACCCACGACCGCTCACTCGAAGGTAATACGCCTTCAAAATTTTATCGCTGGCTTTTCGGAAAAAAGCCGGACGACATTTTTTCAAGTTATTTTACGGCCAAAAAAATCCGTTTCGAGGCGGAAAACAATGCCGCCATCCCAGTCAAAGTCTCCGACGAAGTAGTGGCAAAAACACCAGTAACAATCCAAAGTCGTTCCAAGGTCTTGAAAATTATTGTCGCCCGTGATAAAATTAAAGAAGAAAATTAGCATTTACGTTTCGGAGGATTTTTATTAAAGATTTAAAAATCAACCAGGAAATTGATGCACCGGAAGTTTTATTGATTGACGCCGAAGGCAAACCACAAGGGGTAGTAAATATTGACCAGGCTTTATATTTAGCTTACGAAGCCGGTTTAGACCTCGTTTTGGTCAATACTAATTCTCAACCGCCCGTAGCAAAAATTATTGACTATGGCAAATATCGTTATGCCCAAGAAAAGCAGGAGTCGAAACAGAAATCAAAATCCAAAGGTCACGAAACCAAAGAAATTCGCTTAAGTTTAAAAATTGACGAACACGATTTTAACTTTAAAATCAAGCAAGCCGAACGGTTTCTTTCTGAAGGTGACAAAGTTAAATTGGCCATCAAGCTGATCGGCCGAGAAATGATATTTCAAGGAAAAGTCAGAGAATTAATCGATAATTTTTGTCAGCGGGCTAACGCCCAAGTCGAAAGTCCGATTGAGCGAATGGGCAATCGCTTTTCCGTCATCATTGTCGGAAAAAAAGACAGCAATAATACCAAATAAATATCTTTTCATATTCTCTTAAAAAATTTGTATTTCGTGGTGGAGCGAAGCGAATCATGAAACAAAAAACAGTTAAATCAGCTCAAAAAAGAATCTCAAAAACCGGCCGTAATAAACTGCTGCGCCGCAAAATGTCGGCGCAGCATTTGAGTGCCGGAAAATCAAAAAGGATCCGTAGTGATGCCAGTAAAACTATCGCCGTATCAAAAGCCGATCGGAAAAGAATTAAAAGATTAATTCCAAATAAATAGGTTAAATATGCCAAGAGTAAAACGAGGAATAACAACTAAAGCCAAACACAAGAGTTTACTGGCCAAGACCAAAGGCTTTCGTCATGGTCGAAAAAACTTAGTAAAAATGGCCCGTCAGGCCGATATCAAAGCCGGTCAATACGCTTACCGTGATCGTCGCAATAAGAAGCGCGATTTTCGCCGCCTTTGGATTACTCAAATCAATGCTGCCTGCAAACTCAACGATATTAAATATAGCGTTTTTATCAATGGGCTTAAAAATAAAAAAATCGAGTTGGATAGAAAAGTTCTCTCATCAATCGCTCGGGAAAATCCCGAAGAATTTACCAAGTTAGTTAAAAAAGTTAGAGTCTAAATAATAAGAGTAGGCGCCCCGGTTTCCCAGAGCGCCTGCTTTTGTTTGATCGTCCGTTATGTTCCGGTCAGCATCCGCTGGGCAGTTTGATACCGCGATGATGTGGCGGCCACCACTTCGTCCGGCAAAGGCGGCATTGGGGGCTGCTTGTCCCAGCCGGTGCTTTCGAGATAGTCTCGCAACGGCTGCTTGTCGAAACTACGCTGCGCTCTTCCAGGCAGCCAATCATCGACTGGCCAGAACCGCGACGAGTCCGGCGTCAGGACCTCGTCTACCAGAATCAATCGACCGTCATACCAGCCGAACTCGAGCTTGGTGTCCGCGATAATGATACCCCTTGTCCGCGCATAGTCAGCCGCCATCTCATAGACGGCCAGACTGCGATCCTCCATGAAGAGATACTCATCTTCGCCGACAATCTCTTTGGCCCGCTCAGGACTGATGTTTTCGTCATGAAGGCCGACCATTGCCTTAGTTGCCGGCGTCAGAATCGGTTGCGGCAGCCGGTCTCCTTCCTTAAGACCTCCTGGCAGCTGAATTCCGCAGACAGTTCCTGACTGCTGATATTCCTTTAAGCCGGAGCCGGCAAGGTACCCGCGAACAACACACTCAATCGGGACAACCTCCGCCCGCTTGACGATCATACTCCGACCCTTAAGCAGTTCAAGACGCGGCCGGAATTCGGCGGGTAGACTACTCAAATCTCGAGTCAAGAAGTGGTTCTCGACCACCTCTTGAGTAAGGGCGAACCAGAAGAATGACATCTCGGTGAGCACCCGACCCTTACTTGGCACGGCTTTCAGCGCGACAACATCGAAGGCCGAGATGCGGTCAGTCGCGACGATGAGCAGTCTGTTTCCTTCCAGCGGATAAGTCTCACGGACCTTGCCGCGGAGCGGCCTTTTCGGAAACCATTCATCCGTCGTGTACAGCGTTTCCAACTTCTCCACCTCCCTTTAGCGAAGTATCGCAAAACAGATATCCACCAGATATCAATATTTAAGCACAAGAGCGCTGATACTTCAAGGGTTCAGTCCTTGATTTCTAAACCGTCATAGGCCAGGGCAAAACGCTTGTCACCGAGTTCATTAACTAATTTTGACATTTCTTGATGGGTTTTCCGCGTGTGGCCGTTATGAGTAAAATAAATTTTTGATAAATTTTTTAAGGGTTTAACCGACACGATAATTTCGTTCACCGAAAGATGGCCGCCAAAAGAGCGGCCTAAACTTGAGCCGTCTAAAATGGCCACTTGGGCTTCTTTAAGATATTTCATGGCGGAAGAAAGGGAGGAACTATCGGGAATATAGAGAAAATTATCAATTTCTAAGCCTACCGTCGGTAAAACCCGCGAATGTTCAACCCGAAAAGCATAAAATTCAATGCCAAAAAGTTTGAAATGCTGACCCGGGTTAATTCGAATGATTCGAATGTTTCGATTGGCTCTTAAAACATGCTTAAGGCCGCCAACATGATCCTCGTGCTCATGGGTGATAATAACCGAGTCGAGATTTAAAATTTGAGAATTTTTCAGTTGCTTTAAAATATCCGGACCGGCATCAATCAGAATTTTTTTGTTAATTAAAATTGAGGAACGAAGCCTTTTATCATGAGAGTCTTTCGAGGCACATTGAGCGCAATCGCAATCTTCGCGGGGAATCGACTCTCCGCTCGAGGTGCCCAAAAATCTAATAATGACTTTTTCTTTTTTCATTCAAGTTATCTTTTTTTCTTTTTAAATATTTTAGAAGCACACGTCACGCAAAGACCGGCGGAGGGATAAGCTTTTAAGCGGCCTGGTTCGATTTCCTCACTACACTCTTCGCAAACGCCATATGTTCCCTTGTCAATTTTAGTAAGCGCTTTTTTAGTGTCTTTAACTAAGTTCCTGATATTTTTTTGCAACGATAAATTTTCTTGAAATTTTGCCAACTCCTGGACATTTTCATCCTCAGAAGTCCCATATTCGGGAAATTTTCTTGTCAGCTTATACTGTTCTTCCAGACGTTTGAGCTCTTTTGTTAAAATCGATTTCTGCTTGACCAAGAAAAGTTTATCCGAGAATTTTTTAAACATGGCTCTCCTTCTTTGATTGGTGACCTTCCGCTTTCAGCTTGATTATCTTTTTAAATAATCCGATTGTCAACATATAATTGAAAAAGAAGTTAGATTAAGCTAAAATAAATAAGAGTTAGACGATTCTTTTGGCCACTTAGCTCAGTCGGTTAGAGCGTCGCGTTCACATCGCGAAGGTCGACCGTTCAAGTCGGTCAGTGGCCACGGCTAAAAATTCTAGAAGGAGAAATATTGAAATATATTCTCATTGCTTTGCTGAATGCCATTTACGGATTAATGACCTTGCAAATGTTGACCAAAGATACGCCAGGTTATTATATTATCTTTGTCATCGCGATCGTTTTAGCCTTCCTGGGTTTAGCCGGCATCGTTTTATACATCATAATGCTCGTTTCCAACGCTCGTCATCAACCCCCCAGTACCGAGTTAATTAAAAATTGGTTTCAGTTTACAAAAAACATCGATATTGTCTTAATCATTGGTCTCCTTTTTAGAGCTTTTATCCTGCAGCCATATATCGTCGATGGAAATTCGATGGAGACTAATTTCCACAACAACGAATACGTTTTAGTCGATCAAATCACTTATCATTTCAGAGCCCCCCAACACGAAGAAACGATCGTCTTTCATCCCCCCGTTGATCCAAGTCTAAATTATATTAAAAGAATCATTGGCTTACCTGGCGATACGGTCGCCATTTCAAACAACATCGTCACCGTTAATGGCCATGTGCTGACTGAGAACTATATTTACCCCGGCAGTACTACCGAGACTTCCCAACCAAACTTTAGCGTTACTTTAAAATCCAACCAATATTTTGTCATGGGTGATAACCGCGATCATTCTTCAGATTCCCGAGAATGGGGAGTGGTTCCTAAGGAAAATATTGTTGGCCGAGCCTGGTTTGTCGTTTACCCGACAAAATATTTTGGGCTGGTCAAAAACCCAACCTTTAATTTAATGACTATGTCTTCCCCTTCGGCTATCCTTAATTCAATTTCATCCCGGTTCTCTTTGAATGCCCTTGTAAAATATGCTTGACCTCATTATCGCTAATTTGCGGAAAATCTTTATAGAATTGTCCGACGGCATAAAATTTCGGCTCAACAATCAAAGTGACCACGGCATCAACTTTTTTTTGTAATTGGGCTAAGGTTGAGGGCGAAATCGCCGGTGTGGCAACAATGATTTGACGCGGTTTCAAAGTTTTTAATTCCATCACCGCAACTTGAACAGTCAGACCGGTGGCCACACCGTCGTCAACTAAAAAAACAGTTTTTCCCACTAGCGGAATTGCTGGTTTCTTGCCCCCGTACAGATTCTTGCGGCGGATAATTTCTCTTCGCTCTTTAATGGCTTGGGTAGAAATATAATAAGGATTGAATTCTTCGTTTGGGTTCAAAATAATTTCATGTTCTGAAACGGCGCCAATAGCATATTCCGGATTAGCCGGATGGCCAATTTTTCGGGTCACGATTATATCGAGCGGCAAACTAAGTTTTTCGGCAATTTCTGCCCCGACAACCACTCCTCCTCTTGGCAAAGCTAAAACTATTCCGTTTAATATTTTCGGCATTTTATTTTGAAGTTCTTCGGCCAGCTTGCGGCCGGCTTGAATTCGATCCCGAAACATTATGACCATAACGATAAATATTTTATCACTTCTGGTATAATAAGAATAGAGAAAAATACATGAAAGAATGTTATTTATACAAAAAGGCTGGCGATTATGCCGACTGCCAGGCCTGCAACCACCGCTGTCATATTTCGCCGTTTAGGCGGGGAATTTGCGGTGTTCGAGAAAATCACGACGGCAAACTCTACACTTTAATTTACGGACGGATTATTGCGGAAAATATTGATCCCATCGAAAAAAAACCTTTATACCATTTTCTGCCTGGCACCAAAAGCCTCTCCATCGCCTCGGCCGGATGTAATTTAAAGTGCCCCTGGTGCTTTCCTCCGAAAACTAAAATCCTAACCAATCATGGATTAATGGATATTGAAAACATTTGCAAAAATCCTCATAACATATCAGTTATCTCCCATACAGGTCAAAAAAGAAAGATTAAAACTGTCTTTCAAAGATCGTATAATGGCAAATTAATAAAAATTAAAGCTGGCTTCCTCCCTCTAACTCTAAATTGTACCCCTAATCATCAAATTTATTTTGCTGAAAAACCTTTTAAAGATAAGGTTAAAAAGATATCCGCCGAAAATCTCATAAGTAATCGACATTATCTAGCGATCCCTAAGAAACATTCATTTTCACAAAATATTGTTCTGGACAATAAAGCAATCTTAGAGCAAGTATCAAATAAATTTAGGATATCTCACAAAATATCTTTTGGAGATACCAAAAAAATTCTTGAACTTTCTAAAAATCAAACGTCAAAACAAATAGGACGAATTTTTAATCTTCATCCTGCTTATGTTAGAACTTTACGATCCAAATTGAATAAAGAGAGTTTAACAAAAGAAGATTATTACTGGGCAAATAATGTTTTAATTGAAAAAGATTCGCGTATACATTTCAAAACCGAAAAAAAACCTTATCTATCACGTTTTTTTGAATTAGACGAAAATTTGGCTTTTCTTTTAGGTTACTATTGTGCTGAAGGAAATGTTACCCAATGTAAGAATCGTCCAAATTCATATTCTTTACATTTCTCTCCGGGCAAACACGAAATAAAAAATATACAAATTATTAAAGAAAAATTTATAAAAGTGTTTGGTTTACCGCTTAAAACAACTCAACGTCGCACTACTATAGAATTAAGTAACAGTAAAACTTCTATCGCTATTATCTTTAAAATTTTATGCGGCCATAATGCAAAATTTAAAAAAGTTCCTCAAGAACTTTTTCGAGTACATAAGACGGTACTTCAAGCATTCTTAGAAGGATATATTATAGGCGATGGTTATCACGATAAGCAAGGATTAACTGTAAGCAATACTGTGTCTAAAGAATTGGCTTTAGGATTATATGCACTTTGGTCAAAATTAGGATACTTGCCTAGATTTTATGAATGGCATCCAAAACCTTTCAAAATAATTGAAAACCGAAAAGTCAATCAATCTATCCTTTACTATGTAAAAGTCTGGCAAGGTAAAAGAAAAATAAAATCTCGATACTACGAAGATGATAAATTTTTTTATGTCCCAATATTAAACGTTAAAAGAAAACAATATTCAGGGCTAGTATATAATTTAGAAATCGAAAAAGACCATTCTTACTTGGCTAATTTTGTTAGTGTCGGTAATTGTCAAAACTGGGATATTTCTCAATGTACCAAAGGAAATATTGACCGGGCGGAGTTTACTAACACTCTTGGGATTGAAATGGAGCCGGAACAAATTATCGAACACGCCAAGAAAGCTAAAACTCCTTCGATTTCCTATACTTATACCGAACCAACTATTTTTTTGGAATTTGCTTTGGATACGATGAAACTGGCCAAAAAAGCTAAAATTAAAAATGTTTGGGTCTCGAATGGTTATATGACCAAAGAAACTTTAGATTTAATCAACCCATATTTAGATGCCATCAATGTCGACTTAAAAGGTTTCAGCGAAGAAAACTATTTAAAATATTCCGGCGGCAAACTTCAGCCGGTTTTAGATAATATTCGCGATATCTATAAACGCGGCATTCATCTTGAAGTAACAACCTTAATTATTCCCGGTATCAATGACGATAAAAAACAATTATCCGATATCGCGGCATTCTTGGTCTCAATCTCGCCTAAAATCCCTTGGCATATTTCACGATTCTTCCCAGCTTATAAAATGACTGATACGCCGATCACGCCCATCGAGACTCTCAAACTCGCTGAGGCCCTTGGCAAAAAGGCTGGTTTAAAGTATATTCATTTGGGAAATATATGAACTTGAATACCCGTATCGGAAAGTTAAAATTAAAAAATCCGATTATTTTAGCTTCGGGTACTTTTGACCGTGGTATTACCACAAAAATTGACATCAATAAATTAGGCGGATTGGTCACGAAAACCATTACCCTAAAACCACGTGAAGGTAACCCTCTCCCTCATATTTTTAAAACACGCTACGGCTGGTTAAATAGTGTGGGGTTAAAAAATATGGGGTTAAAAAAATACCTGACAGAAGAATTGCCATTTTGGAAAAAGTATAACACCCAGATTTTCACCAGTATCGGCGGCGAGAATACCAGAGAATATATCAAAATTGCCAAATCATTGGAGAGTTTAGTATCTTCTCTCGAAGTCAATGTTTCCTGCCCTAATGTTGATGGATTATTTTTTGGTGCCGATCCTAGAAAACTCAAGAATCTTATTTCAGCAATCCGTAAAAATTTTAAAGGATTTATCGCGGTTAAATTATCCCCTAATGTTTCGGATATTATCTTACCGGCAAAAGTGGCCATGGCTGGCGGAGCCGATGCGCTCATCATCGCCAATACTTATTTGGGCTTAGAGCTTATTAAGTCAAAACCGGTCTTCCAGCAAGTTTTCGCCGGATATTCCGGCGGAGCGGTCAAACCCTTAACCATGAGGCTCGTCTGGCAAACAAGCCACGTTCTAAAATGCCCAGTCATTGCCAGTGGCGGAGTGGAAAACACCCAAGACGTCATTGATTATTTGACCGCTGGCGCCAAGGCTGTCCAAATCGGCTCCGCTAACTTTTTAAATCCAAAGGTTTCTGTTAAGATAGTTGATGAATTACGAAGGAGATAAATGTCTTTAAATTTTGCCGCTATTTCGCCTCACCCGCCCATCATTATTCCCGAAATCGGCAGTAAAGAAGATTTGCAAAAAGTGTCACAGACTATTTTCGGCATGAGAAAACTGGCCAATCATTTTAGAGAAGCGGAAATAGACACGTTGGTCGTAATTTCGCCGCACTCCCTGATTTATCCCGACCGATTCAATATTTGCGGCATGAAAAAACTCTTCGGCACCTTCGCCTCGTTCGGCACCCCAGATTTAATGATGGAGTTCAGTAATGATATTGATTTCGCTATTGAGTTGGATACGGCCGCCAAAAAAAATAGTGTGGAAACCCTGCTCTACAATAATGACGGTGAGTTCTACGAGCTTGATCACGGCACCATGGTGCCGCTTTACTACCTTACTCAAAATCAAGAATCGCCTTTAAAAATCGTTCCGGTAACCTACTCCGATCTGCCGCGTGCGGATCACTTTTCGTTCGGTCAAATTATTCGCGATGTCGCCGTTAAATATAATGGCCGAGTGGGCGTTTTGGCCTCCGGCGATTTATCTCACCGGCTCATTCAAAGCCCAGCTGGAAAAGAATTTGACGATAAACTCATTCAAAACATAAAGGCCAGTGATACCAAGACAATTCTTTATTACGATGAAGATTTCGTCGAAAAAGCCGGGGAATGTGGCTATCGTTCGATTTTGATTTTGCTTGGCCTCTTAGACGGGTTGAAAACGAAACCTGAGGTTATTTCCTACGAAGGGCCGTTCGGCGTCGGTTATTTAGTGGCTAATTATATTTTAAAGGATTAAAAAAATGAACCCGCCTGTTTCAACGGCTAAAAAGGCTATCGAAAATTACGTCAATTCTGGCCAAATCATTACGGTCGAAAACCCAGATCACCATCGAGCCGGCTGTTTCGTTTCAATTCATAAAAAGTCTTCCGGCGAACTTCGCGGTTGTATTGGCACAATTTTACCGGCTTGTAAAAATTTGTCTTTGGAAATTATCAACAATGCCATTTCGGCCTGCCAAGATCCGCGTTTCGAGCCCATTACCCAAAAAGAGCTTGACGATTTGAATATTTCAGTTGATATTTTATCCGAGCCCGAGCCAATTGAATCGACGAAATCACTCGATCCCAAAAAATACGGCGTCATTGTTAAATCAAAAGATGGCAGAACCGGCCTGTTATTACCCGACTTGGATGGAATCGATGACGCGATGTATCAAATTGCCATCGCCCGCGAAAAAGCCGGCATTAGCGTCAACGAACCAATTTATCTTTATCGATTTACCGTCGAAAGATTTAAGGAACTATAAATGCAGGTCGCTCAAATCGTTGTCAAAGTTCGGACGACTAAAGAGGATATTTTTGATTATAGTATTCCGCCGAATTTGTTGGCGATAGTAAAAATTGGAATTTTGGTGGAGGTAAATTTTCACGGACGAAAAGTGGAAGGAATTATTGTTAGCCTTAAAAGGTCATCTAAAATCGAGAAGCTTTTACCAATACTTTCGATCACTGATCCAAATCCAGTGGTCGATGATATCCATATTCGGCTTGCTTTCTGGATGTCAGATTACTATTTAGCGCCAATGGGTAAAACGCTGTTCGAAAATGTCGTGCCAGTCGCCAAAAGATCTCTAAAAATTGAGGGGGAATACTCTAATCTTCAATCAAATTATATTCGACCGAAAAATCCAGAGAAGAACTCGCTGGCGATCGCCGATTTTAAAACACGAATAAACTTTTATTTAAAGATGATCGAAAAAACTTTAGCCCAAAACCGATCCGTCATTATTTTAGTTCCCGATTTATCGATCATAAAATATTTCACATTCTCCAGGCTGAGAGGTAAAAAATTTAGCAAAAGCGATATTTCCATTCTACACGCCGGCTTAACTAAAACTGGACGCTGGACTGAATGGAGCAAAATCCGATCAGGTCAAACCAAAATAATTATTGGCTCTTTGTCGGCCTTGTTTGCGCCAGCAAAAAACCTCGGATTAATTATCATCGATCAAGAGGAAAATGAAACATACAAGAACGATCGTCAGCCGCGCTTTAGTGCTGTGGGAGTAGCTCAAAAACTTGGTGATCTTTCCGGCGCTTCCTTGATTCTTGGCTCAGTCTCGCCCCGCGTCGAAACATATTGGCAAGCTAATCGCGAAAGATATAAAATATTTCGTAAAGCCGCTCTAGGTAAGTCAACCATTGTCAATATGGCCTTCGAAAAGGGAATAATTTCCCATCCTCTCGAACAAAAAATCACTGATACTCTTAAAAAAAATAATAAAATTTTACTGGTCCTTAATCGTAAGGGTGAAGGAACCAAATTTTCTTGCCCTGATTGCGGCTGGATCGCCATCTGCGAGAAGTGCGGCCTGCCGCTTATTCCGCAAAAAAGCGAGAACGTCTGCTACCATTGCGAGAGATCGTTTTTAAAGCCTTTATTTTGTCCCAAATGCAAAAGCCCCATTTTAAAACCCGCTGGACTTGGTACGACCAGACTGAAAAAAATATTGGAAAAACTCTATCCCAAAACAAAAATTATTATTATCGAAAAAGATTCGCATCAAGAAAGCCAGGCTTGGAATATCGCAATTATCACTTCATATGCCTTAAAATTGCAATTTCCAAAAATCGGTTTAGTCGGAATTATCGATGCGGATCAAACCTTGAGTCTGCCCGATTTTTCTACGACGGAAGAATTATTTGAAACATTTTACAAATTTTTAAGACTCGGTAATGAAAAGGTTATCCAAACTCATTTGATCGATCACTCGGTTATCAAAAGTCTCGCTGCGCTGGACTATCACCAATTTCTACGATCTGAACTGAGTGAACGAAAAAATGGCAATTTTCCACCCTTTAGACAATTGATCCGTCTCGAATATCAAAATCCTGATTTGAAAATTGCGGCAGAGGAATGTCGGCAAGTCTTTGAATTGATTAACAAATTAAATGACGATTCCACCACCCAAATCTCAGAACCGTACCAACCGTTTATCCAAAAAAAACGCCATAAATTTCGTTACCAAATCGTTATCAGGACCAAAAATATCTTTTTAAAAACAACTCTCGGTGAAAAGCTTAAGATGTTTCTTAAATCCCTGCCCAGGGGCTGGATCATTGACGTCGACCCGATCAGTTTACTTTGAATAATATCGTCTCAATAAAAAATCTGCTAATATAGATACGAAGGAGTGGTATGCGAATTGGTATTTTTAGTGAATGCTACAATCCCGTTCTCAATGGCGTCGTCGTTTCGATTAATACCTTCAAGGCCGAACTCGAAAAACGCGGTTACGAATTTTATATTTTTACCACGGCCAGTTTAAATAAACAAGAAAATGATCCTCGTATTATTCGATACCCCATCATGCTGCCGTTTAAATCTAAAGGTGGAAAATACCCGATTGCTTGGCCGCAAAACGCCAAAAAGACCGCTAAAAAGATTGCTCAGCTCAATTTAGATCTAATTCATAGTCAGCATTTATTGGGGCTGGGTCAAACCGGCCGAAAGACCGCTACAATTCTGGGAATTCCTAAAGTTTTAACCTATCACACCTTACTGGCGGAATACGCCCACTATGTGCCGCTTTTCCCCGGCCTCGCCAAGCGGTATTTAATCCGCCAAAGCCGTAATATTTGCAACCGCTACGATCAAATTATCACTCCTTCGCCCTCAATGGCTAAAGTTTTAAGCAAGTACGGCGTCGTCAAACCGATCGAATCTATTGCGACCGGCGTTAACTTAGATGAATATGACCAGCCGTTTAGCCGAGAAGAATTAAAAGCCCGATGGTCAGTCCCCACGGATAAAAAATTACTTCTTTATGTCAGCCGAATTGCCAAAGAAAAAAATATTGATTTACTGTTGGAAGCGGTTAAATCATTGACCAAGAAACGCTCAGATTTTCATCTTTTAATGATCGGGGGTGGACCGGAGCTTAATACCTACAAAAAAATGGTTCAGAATAGCAATCTACGCTCGGTCGTAACTTTTACTAATATGCAGCCGAAAAACGAAACGGTTAAATATTTTGGCGCGGCGGACATTTTCACCTTTCCTTCCTACACTGAAACTCAAGGCATTGTGATCACCGAAGCGATGGCCGCTGGCGTTCCAGCGGTCGCCATTAATAAAATGGGGCCTTCCAATATTATTAAAAACGGCGTGGACGGATATTTAACCGACTTGAATGTTGACGAATTTACTGATAGAATTAATCGCTTGCTCAATAACGACGAACTTCGAAAAAAAATGGGGCAAGCGGCGAAAGCTAACGCCCAAGAATATTCAACTAAAGCTTGTGCCGATAAAATGGAAGAGTTATATGTCAAAGTCACGCATCATCACCGTTCCTAACCCATTTCTTAAGGAAAAAACTGAGAAAATCAGTTCTCTTGACCGTGAAGTCCAAATTCAAATTAAAGAAATGATTGCCACCTTACGTCGCGAAGGCGGCATTGGCTTGGCCGCCAACCAGCTCGGTTACAAAAACCAAGTTATTGTGATTGAATTTATCGACCCCGAAGAAAAAAATCACCTTCCCTTAACGATCTTTATTAACCCGGAAATTGTCAAATATTCCGGCGAAACCGAATGTTTCGACGAGGGCTGTCTTTCGGTTCCCAAAATTGAATTTGAGCTCGAGCGGCCAGCCAAACTTAAACTCAAATATGAAGATGAGCACGGCCACAAACTTAAAATCGCGCCTAAAGGACTTTTGGCCCGAATTTTGCAACACGAGATTGATCATTTAAATGGAATTTTATTTATCGAACGAGCGCGGGCTCAACTTTTCAAAAATTACCCCGAGCTTAAAAACACTCAAATTGCTTTTTTGGGTTCGGGTGAATTCGGCGCGGTCATTTGCGAAGGTCTAATCCATTTGGGCGTAAATTTAAAAATTTATACCGAAGCGGCAAAAGCGGCCGGTCGAGGAAAACTTTTGCAATCAACGCCAGTCGCCGATCGGGCAAAAAAATTTGGCAAACAATATACCGAAATTACCGACATCAAAAAGGCAGTGATAGACGATTGCGACCTTTTAATCTGCGCTGATTTTGGCCAAATATTACCCAAACAAATCTTAGAGATTCCTACCATTAAGGCGATTAATATTCACCCCTCCTTGTTGCCGAAATATCAAGGACCTTCCCCGATTCAGACCGCTCTCCTACAAGGAGAAAAGGTTACCGGAGTTTCGATTATTGAGATGACTGTAAAAATTGACGAAGGGCCAATTATCACTCAAACCGAGATTGATATTGCCGAAAACGACGATTATACCACTTTAAGAGATAAACTGGCCACCGTCGGCATTAAACTTCTGGCAAAAAATTTGGGCGAAATTGTTCGCGGCAACCTCGAAGGAAATCCTCAACCCAAAAACTTTATGATCAAAACCCGTAAATTTGCTAAAGCGGACGGTGAAATTTCGTGGAATAAAACCCCTCCAGAAATCGAACGTCAAATCAGAGCTTTCCAACCATGGCCTGGCACATACACCCTCATTGACAACCAGAGACTGTTAATTCACGCCGTCCATATGGAAAAAAAACGGTTGGTTTTAGATTCCGTCCAGCTTGAAGGCAAAACACCAACCGATTTCGGCAGTTTCCTTCGCGGCTGGCACGGTCAGAAACCGAAATGGTTAAGTAAAATCAAAATCAATAAAAATGTCTCCACTGGTTGACAGAATTAGAATTAAAAGTTATAATAATAACCTGAAGGGGTTTTTATTTAAAAATTTTCTTTAAGGATTTAAAATTAATGTTAACCATCAGACTTCGCCGAACAGGCAAAAAAGGACAACCTTTATACCGAATTGTCGTCGCCGATGAACGCACGTCGGTTTATGGTAATTATTTAGAAATGATTGGTACCTACAATCCAAAGACCAAAGCCGTCACTTTAGATAACGAGAAGGCACTTAAGTGGATGACCCATGGGGCCAAGCCGTCCAATACCGTCTCTAAAATTTTTCAGAAAGAAGGGGTAAAGCATAATTCAGTGGTCATCAAAAAATTCCGAGCCGTTTCTAAAAAGGAGCTCGAGGCTCAAAAGGTTCAGGAAGAAAAAGCCAAAGCCGAAGAAGCGGCCAAGAAAGAGAAAGCTAAAGAGGCTTTCGAGGCTCAAGTGGAAGCGGAAAAGGCAGCGGCGCCAAAAGAAGACAAGCTCCATGAAATGGCGGAGGAATCAATCGCCGATGTCAAGTCCATTGAGAGCGAAAAAGAAGCGGCCAAAGCCTCCCCCGATGCCAAAGCCGAGCCAGCATCTCAAGAACCGGCCCAAGATACAAAAGAAAATTGATATTTGATTTGAACACAAAAATACTTTTTGATAAAATATAAATGCATGATAAGCAAGAAAAACAGCAGTACGGTCGACTGCTCAAATCGTAGATAGAAATGGAGAAAAAATGGCAGCAGAAGCAGACAAAGATTTTGTCGAAATGGTTGTCAAAGCGATTGTCGATCATCCGGAAGATGTCAAAACCAAAAGATCAGTTGATGAAATGGGAGTTTTAATCGAACTGACCGTTCATCCTGAAGATATGGGGAAGATCATCGGCAAGGAAGGTCGCACCGCTAAATCGATCCGCACCTTGCTCCGTGTCTTAGGGGCTAAAAACAACGCTCGGGTCAACTTAAAAATTGTTGAACCAGAAGGACGTGAAGCTAAAGTCTCAGAGAGCAATGAAGCCAAAGAGGAAAAGCTCGAAGAAGGCAAAGCCACCGAAGTTGTCTAAGGCCACTTAAAAGATAAATAAAAAATATTCAAAGGATCGCCACAATCCTCTGGCTCGTTGTCGAGTTCGGGAAAGGCGATTCTTTGTATCATCGAGTGTAATACCTAATAAATTAAATGACTTATCATATCATCACAACTCAACCATCAACTTTCGAATCCTTTTTAAAAACGGGTTTAATTGCGCGTGGAATCGAGAACAAAATCATCGATGTCAAAATTCATAGTCTTTACGATTTTGCGGCCGACAAACACCGTACCATCGACGACTCGCCCTATGGCGGCGGCCCCGGCATGGTTTTGCGAGTTGATATTATGGATAAAGCCTTATCCAAACTTAAAACTAAAAGCTTAAAACTAAAAACTATTTTATTAACACCGCAAGGAAAAAGATTCACTCAAAAAGATACCAAGAGACTATCGAAGGAGAGGGAATTAATTCTCGTTTCCGGCCGTTTCGAGGGATATGACGAAAGAATCCGCCAACTTATTGACGAGGAAATATCAATCGGCGATTACATTTTAACTTCCGGCGATTTGCCAGCGATGGTGTTAATTGACGCTATTTCCCGCCATCTGCCAGGCTTTATTCAAGAAAAAGAATCTCTTAAAAACGAATCATTTAACAATAATTTGCTGGAATATCCTCAATACACTCGCCCACCCGAATATAAAAAACTAAAAGTGCCCGCCATACTCCTTTCGGGCGACCATGCCAAAATTAAAAGATGGCGCGAGACTGCCTCCGCCCAAAAAACCCGGCAAAAAAGACAAGATCTCCTAAATATTTGACATTTCTCCTCGTGAGAGGTATAATACTACCAGAAAGATTGATAATTAAAGGAGGATTGATGTCAAACATAAAAGAGATCATCAGACAAATATATCGAGACTTATTTTGTCCGGTCTGCGGGAAAAGTTACAAAATTGATCAATTAAATATCCGGGGGATCGTTGGTCAGACTTTGGCTGTTCAGACAACTTGCTCGAACGGCCACGCGACTTTGTTCATGACTTCCCTTGGCCAAATCGAACAGATTAAATCTGAACCGATTTCGGCCGACGACTGCATCGATATCCACTATAATTTAAAAAAGTTTAACGGAGATTTTGTGAATTTATGGAAATCGCATTAAAAGCCGATCAGCGCGAAGTTCTAGGTAAAAAAGTTAAGAAATTAAGAAAGAACGGCCAAATCCCGGCGGTTTTGTATGGCCGAAAATCTGACCCAATTTCACTGGCGCTCAACCGCAAAGAGTTTTTTCAAGTTCAAAAAGTGGCCGGGGAAGCAACTTTAATTGATCTTCAAATCCCGGGCCAAAAAGAGACCAAAGCTTTAATTCGTCAAATTCAGCGTCATCCTGTCAGTGATAATATTTTACACGTTGATTTATATCGGGTTGATATGACCCAAGAAATCGAAACTGAAATCCCCTTTGAATTTACCGGAGTTTCTCCGGCCGTTGAAGAACTCGAGGGCAATCTTATCACCAATAAGGACTCGGTCAAAGTTAAATGTTTACCAAATAAACTTGTTTCGGAAATTAAAGTGGATATTGGGACACTCAAAACTTTCGAAGATCTTATTCATTTAAGCGATATTAATGTGCCAGCCGGTATTGAGGTTTTAGATGATTCCGAAGAAATCGTTGCTCAGGTCACGCCGCCTCGTTCCGAAGAAGAATTAGCCGAACTTGAAGCGGAAACAACGGCCGCCGCCGAGACCGAAAAAGCTCAAATTGAAACGATGGAAACTCAAGCCGCCGCGGAGAAGGCGGAAAAAGAATCCGCTGAAGAAACTGAAGAAAACCAAGAAGCTGCTCCTCCAACGAAAGAAAAGGAATCATCAAAGTAAGATTTGGAAGGATGCTCCTTAGGGAGCTTTCTTCTTAATATAGATGGACCAAGTCTCGAGGAGGTAAATGACCATGGTCCAGACTGCGGCAGATAACGTCCTGTCGCCAAGCGAGTTTTGCAACCGAGTCGCGGCCGGCGTGACGGCTCAAATCATCACTGATACACACCCAGCCCAGCAAGATGACATTCACCGCCTGATGGCCAGACAGTATGCCTTGAGTTTTGCGCTTGAATACTACAGGCAACACTCAGGCGAATTGGCGACCATCGAAGGCGACGAGAAGGAAATCGCTGAAGCTATAAAGGCTTTCGTCGATGATGCCGTAAAAAAGATCAGCCCACGAGTCATCCAGCAACTCAGCAAAACTCGTGATTGAAGAGATCCGGCGCCCCGCTTAGCGGGGCGCCGACTCATTTTAAAATGAAATACTTTTTTGTAAGAAAATGTATTATATTTTTACTTTAGGTTGTCAAATGAATCTCGCCGACTCCGAACGAATCGCGGCGATTTTGGAACGACAGGGATATAAAGCGGCCACTGAAAAAGAGGCCGATTTGATCGTTGTCAATGCCTGCTCGGTTCGTCAAAAAGCCGTTGATCGTATTTGGGGCAAAATTAAAAAGTGGCAAGAAGCAGGCAAAAAGATAATCCTCACTGGTTGTGTTTTACCTTTAGATCGAAAAAAGTTTGCCCGAAAGGGAATAGAGTATACCGATTTTCGTAATGAGAATTTTTTCAATATTATCCCTCGTAACCTTTCCCCGATAACCTATATTCCTATTATGACCGGTTGCGATAATTTTTGTTCTTACTGCGCCGTGCCTTACACTCGCGGCCGGGAAGTCTCAAGACCTCTCAGCGATATTATGCGTGAAATTAAAATTGCCGTTGCCGGCGGGAATAAAGAAATTCTTCTTCTGGGTCAAAATGTGAATTCGTACAAAATTAAAAAATCAAAATACAAAATACAAAATGACAAATCAAAATGTAAAATTGATAATAGTGATTTTATTGAGTTATTAAAAAAGATCGATAATCTTCCTGGTGATTTTAAATTAAATTTTCTTTCATCCAATCCTCACGATATGAGCAATGAGCTAATTGAATGTTTGGCTGATTTAAAAAAATGGCCGCGAGAACTTCATCTGGCAATGCAGTCCGGCGACGATGAGATTTTAAAGAAAATGAATCGGCGTTATAATAGCAGCCAATACTTGGCCTTAATCTCAAAACTCAAAACTCAAATCTCAAAATTAAGATTAAGCACAGATATAATCGTTGGATTCCCAGGCGAGACCAAAACGCAATTTAATAACACCGTCAAAATTTGCAAAAAAATCAATTTTGATAAGGCCTATATCGCCCAGTACTCTCCTCGTCCCGGCACCGCGGCGGCAAAATTGAAAGACGATGTCTCCCCCGCTGAAAAAAAACGCCGCTGGAAAATTTTAGAAAACTTAATAAACAAATAATATCAAAATTTTTCCCAGTGATTTTTAGTTCTTAATCCAATGATGGTATTTTTAAATTCTCTCTTATTGTCTGTTCATCTTTATAAACGATTTCCGAGGAAGCACTTCCTGGCGGACCAAAAACCAAATTCGAAAGTCTTATCAGTCTTCTCGCTGCGCCAGAAACTTGTTTTGGATAATCTTTACTAAAGTACCAATGAAATGGAAGTTGCTTAAAATTTGCTTCCAATTCGCATGATAAATTTCTGACTACGCGAGCACATTCGAGTTTTTCATTTCTAGGAATATTTTTATCACCTTGGCTACCAATTATATTAGCGTAAAATTTCAGTCTATTATCAATTCTTCCGATCGTTTTCTTGTATTCAAACATCGGTTTAAGAATAAAATTTTGTACAATCTGACCTATAACAAAAACTAGAGTGCCAACGATAACAGTCTGAAAAACCTGATTATGGAAAATACTTATTACCATTTCTATTTTCCGATTATTTCGATTTCTTTTTTCTGCCAGCGGCTAAAGTTTGTGCCGCTTTTCGTTCTTTACTTTCGCGCGTATGCGGATTTTGGAGATCTCTTCCGGCTTTGCTCAATTGAGCCTTTGTCGGTTTTTTATTTCTTGCCATTTTACTCACCACTTTTCTGACCTTGATTTTTAATTAACTCTTCTTGGTCGTAGAGTCTTTCTCTTAAACTACAATTCGGACAATATTCCAGCTGTTTTAATTTCTCACCTGTAATTAACTGTTTCGCCTTGATTAGCAAGTTGTTGGTTAAATTCGGTTCAATCTCAAAAATTTTTGCGATAACGTTGAAATCTAATTTGAATTTGTCATCGAAATCATTAATCGAATATGAAGTTTCCTCGGGTTTGTAACCAACGGGTTCGGTATAGACCAAAAATAACTTTGAGACCGGTTGAAAAATCCCAATCTTTTCAGCAATTTCCATATATGCGTGTAGCTGAGCTTTGTAGAGAGGCAACAAAGCGTCATGTGTGTCAGAGAAGCGAGCCGTTTTGTAGTCGCCTAAAGCATAAGAGCCGTCAGTTAGTTTGAATACAACATCCAGAGCCCCGGTCAATTTAATATCGTGTTCTGGAAAATAAGCATTAAAATTTTGCCAACCTGGAGCGTTTTCGATAGACGCGATTTCAACACCCAAATCAGGAAACCAGCTTGGCATCTTTTTATTCTTTTCAAAATAGTCTTTTATGACTTGTTTAGTATGAGAGTCTAAATTAGAAAAAACGCCCGGCATAGGCATTTGGAATGGAAGTCTCTTGCCGTCAATACTCGTCAATTGTTCTAGTTTAATCTTTACTTTATAACAATCCGGGCAAACATCGGGCATTGCTAATTCAGCTAGAGTTTTACCAGACAACCTTATTGACATAAAAATCCTTTCTAATTTAGGAGCGCGGGCTGGCGTGGCCATCGCCAGCCCCCTCCCAGTTTAAATTTGTCCACAAGGAAAACTGAAAGAAGATCGGATGCTTTTTTCTATGATCCTACGTTTTTCCTGATCCACTTCCAGTAAGGCATACACAAAAATCTTTCGATGTGCATTTCTCAACCAACAATCTCTCCGTTCATGTTTCGCTATCCTAGTCTTAAGAGTATCAGTTTCGCCTACGTCTAGATTCTTTCCAAGATCGTCTACGATCAGGTAAACAGCTGCGACATCGTTGAAATCGATCCTATCAAGAGAGTATGGACCCTCAAAATTGTAACCTGCAATTGTAATCATTTTTTACTCCTGAACTATTTTTATAAAACCAGCTTTCCCCGATCGACACACCGTTCCCCTCCGCACCAACAGCCGGAGCTGATTTTTGACTTACGAAAATTATTTTTGCTATAATTAAAAAGCAAGAAGCGTAACTGGGCCGTCCAACCTTTTTACACTTCTTGCTTTTATTTTTAGACATAAATCCTCCTTACAAATTAAATTTTCTCTTTTCCTTTTTAGTAAACCTTAATCGCGCCGCGTCCATCTCTTCTTTGATGGTACTAAATATCTTTTCAATATCCTTATCATCATAGTTATATGCTGATTTATTCGCACAGTGCGACAGTATTCTTAGACGATCGATAACAGATTGAGTCCTCGTTGTAGCTAATCTCAAAAATCTCTCTCTTTTTGCTTGAAGGGAAGTATCAAACTTTTTTTTGTCAGCATTTTCCATATATATCCTCTTCATCATTATAGAACAAGGAAATGAATTTTTTCAAGAGTCATTTTCAAAGGATTCTTTCTGCTTACAAAAAATAGGCCTTCTATGCCTATTTTTCTCTTATCTGAATACCGGGATGGATTTTTAGCTAAATCCCATGATGGTTTACCGATTTTCGAATAATCCTTTCTGATTATCAATTTCTTCCGCTTCGGCTTCTTTGTGGTGCGAATGATACCAACCGGTTGGCAATTTCGGCTGTTTGCCTAAAAGTAGTTCATTGATAGTTAAAATTTGAATTTTGGGAAATTCAGTTGGCAAATATTCGACAGAAAAATCTCCTACGGCAAATGCTTCCTCTTTCATTGGTTGGGTTGGCTCATCGAGAGTTATAAAGACGCCGGCGTCGGCGCGCTCTCTCTCAATATCGCCTTTTAGTGTGGCAATATCACCACGATTGATATGCCCACTTTTAACTTGAACAATTGCCTTGCCGATTTCCTGACTGTCGTGATTCAGTTTCTTATAAAAAGTAATTATTCCGTCAACGCCTTTGTCAGCGCCGCCCATATTTTCTTGGGTTTTGTTTTGCGCCGGCATAGCGTTGACTAAACTTAAAGCCCAATATTCAAATTCGAAACGATTTTTTCGCGCCAATTCTTTAGCACCCGACAAATCTTTCGGCAAACCGTCAACATTGATTTTGATATTCTTATTGGCAAACTTATTTTGTAAGCGAGATTTGATTAGGTTAATTGCAAGTGTAGTGATATCAATTCCTATCCATCTACGATTTAATTTCTCCGCCACCGCGACGGTTGTCCCACAACCGCAAAACGGATCCAAAACCCAATCACCTTCATTCGAAGAAGCTTTTATAATCCGTTCTAATAACGCCTCGGGTTTTTGCGTCGGGTAGCCGAGACGTTCTTTTGCCGTCGAACCAATTGGTGGCATTTGCCAAACATCACCGATTTTTACACCTCTGTTTTCGTCTTCCAAATAAACTTTGTATCTTTTTCCCTTTACCGTGTGCCAGCGCCATCTTTTCCCTTGATCGTCAACATATCTATAATCTTTCTTGATCCAATCTCCGTAAGGTTCCCACTGACTGTTAAAAGTAAAGGTATCAGATTTCGAATAAAAAAGAATGATGTCGTGAAGCCGCTGGAATCTACCAGAAGACGCTGTCCAGCGTCTGTAATGCCATACGATTTCATTCTGAATATTTTCTTTTCCAAAAATAACATCCATTACAATTTTTAAATAATGGCTGGCAGTTGGGTCGCAATGAAGATAAATAGAACCGGTGGATTTTAAAACGCGTTTTAATTCAATCAGACGAATGGTCATCATCGTTAAATAGGCCAAAATATCGTTTTTGCCAACCATTTTTTCGAATGCCAGCATCAAATCCGAGATATTTTGATTGATTTTGGTTTGAGAAGTTTTAACTCCGACTAATTCTGCAAAAACATGTTCGGCTTCGTGCGTCCAATGCCAAGAATCTTCAAACGCTTGCACTTGCGCCGGACTATCAACTAAGCCTTCTTTATAAAGAATGTTGTAGTTTCGATTGGAATTAAACGGCGGATCGAGATAAATTAAATCGATTGATTCGCTGGGAATTTTTTCGCGAAGAATCTCTAAATTATCACCGAAATACAAGGTTCGGTTGGTTAATTCATTCATTTTCCTCCTGACTGGTTTTTCCTTTCGCTTGGTTTTTGGTCATATTAAAAATATTAATTTAACTTCAGCTTAATTCTACCCCAGTACCAGAAGGATATCAATCTTTTGCTACGGGGCAGGCCCCAGTTAATTAAAAGAGTCCAGAGAAACAATAGTACAAAGTAAAAAGTATATCGATACTGGCGATCAGTATTAAGAAAAGGATCAAAAAAAGAAAGCGCAAAAAGAACAAGACGAGTTCTAATAATTAGCGGTAGAGATATAGTAAATAATCGTCTGATAAGTACTCGCACTTTGAGCCGTCGGCGCCACAACTTTGTAAGTTAATGTATAAATATCATCGGCGTTGCCGGTCGAGCCATTGACGGCCGCTTCGTGGTCGGCAACAATATCGCCGGGTGCAGTTTGGGAAAAAGCGCAAAATTTGGTTGAGCTTGTCCATTTATCCACCCCGCCGATATCGGGGTCGTTTGAAGTATAACCAAAACCTGTCCCGCTCCAAATCGATGGCGAAGCATATGAACTGGCATAGTTAGGAATTGTTAATGCGCCGTTGACAATCGAAGTTAATAAACCGTTGGCATAAGCTCGAACCGAATATCCGCCGGCGGCGTTAGTGACAGTGTGGACGGCCGTCGTTTTGGTATCGGTCCAGAAATTGCCGGCGTTGAGATTGGAAAATGTCACGGTATTGGAATCAAGGGAAAATGATAAAGTCGGCACCACCTGCTGAGCAGAGGCGCTAACGGCATTTCCGATATTGCCGGCATTATCAAAAGCTTTCACGGAAAAATAATAGTTAATACTTGTTTGTAAATTTAAGCCGGTGGCCGTGGCGGAAGTTCCCGTGCCGTTGTCGGTCCAAGAGGCGATATCAGAACCGCCAGCGGTGGTACCAACCGCATATTGATATTTCAAAAGCCCCGAAACCGTCGCATCAAAACCGCTCCAGGTCGCACCAAGCTGCGTTAGCGAGCCGGTGTTAGCACTATTAGTAACGCTGCCGCCGGTCGGGGCGGTGGCGTCAACTTTGAGATCAACCGTTGCTTGAACTCCAAAATAAGCTGGACTAGCTGATGTTGCACCATGGTTATCAATTCCATAGACTCGCCACCAATAACCGGTCGACGAGTCTGACAAAGTCATCGAAGCAGAACCAACCGCATAGGTTCCGCCACTTTGGCCGACTTGATAAGCAAAAGTTGTGCCTGAAGAGGAAAGTGTACCGTAGGTGTAATCCAAAACCAAATGAGTAAAGTTGGAATCTGTATTGTCGATTTGGATTTCATATTTAACAGTGTCGCCGGTATCGGGATCGGTAATATTGAAGCCGAACCAAGGTTGGTTAACATTGGTCCAAGCACTCTCGGCAATATTATTGGCTCCGGAAGTTGTTCCCTGGGTTAAACTTGTTGGCGTATTGGGCGGATGGTTGGTCACAAACCAATTGGTATTGTTGCCGTCGTCGGTATAATGAGTGGGATTAATGGGAGAAGCGGCTTGATTGTTAGAATTTGCCGGCGTAACGTAATCAACGCTCCAAGCTGTCGGATTAATATTCCATTGACTCGAGCCTGAACCGCCATTCCGCCCTAAGGTAATGAGTTGTCCTGAAGCACCAGTACAGGTCCAAGTTCCGGAAACGGTTGTGGTTGAACCGGAATCAAAATTGATTGTTCTTGCTGTCGTCGCCGTAGCTGTAAAATTGTAAAAAGATGTATTGCCTGAAACAATCTGGGTCGAACCGCCAGCGCCAGTAAAAGTCACCGTGCCGCCGGAATTATTGGTAAAGGTGCCAGAATTTATCCAGTTACCGGCTAAATCAATACTATATTTATTGGTCGCGTTATTATTTAAAGTGGCGTTAGTATTACTAAGAGTCAAAGTGCCGGTCATAGCCGCCGAATTAGCGGCCGTTAAATTACCGGTCAAAGAATAAGTTGTTGTCGAAGTCGGCGTCAAAGTTAAATTATTGTAGGCGGCTGTCGTAATATTGGTTCCTGTGCCCGAGCCGGTATAAACTACCGTTGAGCTGGTCGTCGTCAATGTGCCTGATTTAGTAAAAGGTGTGCCGGTGCCGGCAATAGTCAAAGTTTTACTAGTAATGTCTAAAGTATTGTTAATATAAAGATTCAGCGTCGTTAATTTCATATTAGTTTGAGCTGAAATCGCCATGCCGGACGAACCGTTAATTGCCACTGTACCGAGATCTTGAAGACTGGCAGTGTTATCGTAAAAATTATCCGTGCCGGCAGGACCATCGAAAGTCGTGGTGCCGCCTTTGGTAAAAGTAGTTCCCGAAGCTAACGTAAAAGAGCCGGCGTAAGTTTGATTTTGACTATTGCAGTTATAGATACCAGTCTGAAGATTAAAAGCACCATTGGTATCAACTTGACCGGTAATGGTTGCCGTATTGCCGCCACCAACATTAATGGTTAAATTATTAAAATTAGTGACGCCGATTTGCGGCGCGACGCCGGTAAAAATCACCGTACCGGTGGCGGTAAAAGTGCCAGCAGATTTAACCCATGTCGAAGCGCCGGTGCCAGTTACCGTAATCGTATTGCCGTTATCGGCCAGAGTTCCACCTGATCCGGTTTGATTGTATTGGCCAATCGAAATCGGCGTCGATGATGTCAGTGTCGTCGTGCCACTGGTAGAAGAATAATTTAATGCGCCCGTCACAGTAAAAGCAGCATTAGATGTCATAGTTGCCGTACCAGAAACAGTTAAGCTGCTGCCGATGGCAGTTACGCCAGTCATGGTTTTAGCACTGGTACCGCTTAAAGTCAGATTATAATAAGAAGTTGGATTGACTGTTTGAACTCCGCTAGCATTATAGTTGACCGTATTACTTGCAGCTGATGCGGTAAAAGTGGCCACGCCAATCGAACTGCCGCCAAAATTTAAAGTGCCGGTCGTGCCGTTGCCATTTGTCCAAGTGCTACCCGACCCGCCGGAAGCAAGTGTTGTGCTGATAGTTACCGTGCCGCTATTGGTGACTGATGCGCCCGCACCAATGGTTGTATTTGGCATCGTCGTTGTTGTTGAACCGCTAATTGTTTTTCCTGAACCGGTAAAAGTATGAATGCCGGTAGAACTGGTCCAAGTAGTGGCGTTATTAGTTAAACTGCCACCAAAGTTAATAGGCTGGGCCGCCGATTCGTTCCACACAGTTCCCGAGTTGAGCGTCACATCCCCGGTAAATGTCGCACTCCCAGAAGCACTACTAAAAGTTATATTTAGACTAATCGATAAGGTACCACCCACCGAAAAAACATAGGCGCCGTTGCTTAAGCCGCCGCTGGAGATTGTGAGGTTTCCGCTGACCGACAAATTGTTGCCAGTGGTAAGTGTTCCACCGTTAATAGTTAAAGTACCGGCAGTCATCGATGCCGCAGTCGTCGCCGTACAAGTGCCACTAACCGTGAAAGTGCCGCTAATCGTCGAAACATTAGTTAAAGTTTTGGCACCGCTAGATTGAATCTTTAGATTGTAATAAGTGATGCTGGGGAAAACTGTTTGGGCTCCGGCATAGCCGTAAACAACAGTGTTACCGGAAGCCGAGGCAGTTAAAGTGGTGATGCCCATCGCGCCAGTAAAGTTATCGTTTAGTATTCCGGTACCAGCATTAGTCCAACCGCCGGAACCAGTTAGTGAGCTAGTAAAAGTGGCTGTCCCGTTGTTAGTAACGGTCACACCGGATGCGACTGTCGCGACACCACTGGCGCTGATCGGAACTGTTGTCGAGGCTCCAGAAGTGGAAATACTAAAACCGCTGGTATTATTAAAGTTAACCGTCACAAAAGCTAAAGTCGCTGTGCTGGTACCGGTAATTGATGTTGCCGCCGGCGACGCGGGAGTATTGAAGTTGATGGTGCTGCCAGTAAACGTGATCGGGGTTGCCGCAGTCGTGTTAATTACCCAGTTTCCGTAAAAATTATGCGTGTAAGAACCAGCCGTAAAGGTTGCCGCGCCACCAATCGTAAAATTACCGTTAACTGTTAGAGCACCGCCCGCTGATTTTGCCCCTGCCGTGCCATTAATCTGCAAGTTCCAATAGGCCGGGGTGTTTGAAACGGTTTGAGTCGTGTTGGCCGCATAATTAACCGTCGTTCCGTTAGCGATATTTCTCGTCGCAAAGGCTGGCCAGGTGGTCGCTCCCCCCGTCCCTCCGAGGGTAAATGTTCCGGAAGTTAAGTTGAGAGTTCCCGTGTCGGTTATTTGATAGCCGCCATCGGCAAAAATACTGCTTGACGTCACATCACCAATGGTTAAAGTTACAATCGTCGCCGTGCTGGTTAAGGTCACCCCGGCCGGATTGTTTGATTTTAAAACATTATAGGTGGTATAACCTCTTGCTGTTTCGGCCGAGGTGCCCTTAAAATTCATGACGCTTCCGGTTGTTGTTGTCAATACTCCGGCGATCGAACCGGAGCCAAAGTTGCCCGTAAGATTGACTGTCCCGGCGCCAGAAAAAACCAACTGGGCATTACCGGTCGTGCCACCAAAAGTGATATCACTGGACGCCCCGCCTGCCGCCCCAACGTTCAGTGTGCCGGTGCTGATGCTCACCTGGCCGACTCTTGAAGATGTACCACCGTTAATGGTCACGGTCCCGGCAGCTGACGCAGAGCCCGTACTTAACGTATACGCACCAATAGCAACCGCCGTTCCGGAGCTGGAGGTTGGTGCGGTTATGGTTATTGTACCGATTGGATTAGTAACGCTCGCGGTCAGTGTGACAGTTATATTGGCATTAATAACAACGTTATCAAAGTTTGAGCTTGACCAACCGGGATAAGCGGAGGTATTACTTTCACAAGCACTTCCCCAAGTTGCCGGGGCGTTCCAGTTGCCGCTGACCGAGGCAGTACAAGTATAAGTGGTCGCTTGAGCTTTAAAAAACGAGGTAAAATTAATCAGTGAAAAAACGAGAATACCCAAAACAACTAAGGCAATCGTGCCCCAAGTGAGCCGCGTTTTATTTTTCGGCTTACGAAAAGTCTCACGAACTCTTAAATAGATTCCGTCAATTTTTCTTATCGGATTAGACATATATCTATACCAAAGATAGGCAGAAATGTCTTAAAATATCTAAACTGCCTTTCTTATTTTTTTGTTTTCTATCTTAACTTTGCCGATTATAATTGGGCGGAAACATTTTTTGTAAAAGCTTAACTTGTTCACCTTCCATCCAGCGCATTCTTCTTAAATTGAGAAAATTCAAAATAATAAACAGCGGACAAAGTAAAATCAGTAAAGTGGGCCAAGCCAAAACCCAGAAAGAAATTTGGATTTTGGTACCGGTATTAACCAACTTTTGGGCCGCAATTTGCGCACCTGATAATCCTTCATCTATTTGCTGTTTGGGAGAGTATAAAGTAATTTCTTTACCCGTAATTGGATTGGTCATCCCGACCGTCACATTGGTGGGAAAAGGCGGCGGATCAAAAGTGACTTTAATTGGGTTGAGAGTCACTAAGGTGTCGGCGACCACCGTAAAAACCGCCTCGCCAGGGATAAAACTGGTTACCCGAAACTGAACTTGGCCGTTTTGATCGGTGGTGTCTTTTTGCATATCGCTGATATCGGCCGCCTGAACTTTACCCGGCCCAAGTTTGCTAACGGCTTCAATAATATCAACTTGGCCGCGGTTTGAAGTGACCACGACCGAAATGTTAGGCATCGGATTACCGTCCGCATCCTTTAATGTAATAGTCAACAAAATTGAGTGGCTGGCCGGATCGGATAAGGTTTCTTGAGTGTTGGTGTCAACTGATGACTGGATTTTGGAAACTTTAGAATCAACTACCGCCGAAACGTTCACCTCGGCGCTGCTTTGCGCCAAAACCTTCAAAGCAAAAACCATATTAAAAATCAAGAAGATTAAACTGAAAAAAATTATCTTTCTTGTCATTGTAAAATTACTCTTTTTTTTCGATCACTTCTTTTTTTCTTGGGTCTGATTAGAAAGAAGATAATCGCTGCGATAATTAGAACAATAATTGTAATGAGCCACCAAGGAATAATCCAAAAACTAAAACTGCCGGACAAAGGCTGATTACCGACACCGTAGGTCGCGGCTAAAGTAACATTAAATTTCCCGAACGAGTACCATTTGCCGGTAAATTTCAGTCCATCAAACCGGCGAATGGAATTTGGCAAGACATTACCCTTCGTCGGATTAATATCTTGGGTGGACACCGTTTTACCCCAATTGGTCACCGTCGTTTGACCTTGAGGCGCAAAATGAACATTACCGGTGTTACCAATTCTTAAAGTAAAATTGACCGGCGGTTTGAGAAATAGATGACCTTCGCTTGAGAATTCAACAATACTGCCTTTTTCCACGATGTTACCCGAAACCGTGCCTAAAACCAAAGAGCCAACCATGCTGGCTAAGGCCACTTGGGTGGTTTCGCCGGTTGGCGAGGGCGGCTCGGAAGCAAACAAAACCGCTGCATAATGGCCGCCCGGTTCAGCATTAGCCGGTACAGTAATGGTATATTGAAATTCAATTTCTTGCTCCGGCGTCAAGGCCAGTTTCGTTTGGGAAAAACTAACCCAGGTCGCTAAGCCGTAAGTGGCATCTTGATTCGGACTTTCAATCGCCGGTACGCCAGTTTCACCTGAAGCCGTAAAATTTCTCGCGACCGGATAAACTGTGACCAGATCTTTAGTCGGATTATTAAGTTTAATTGTTTCTTTGTAAGTTTTTCCGGGATCAAAATTTAGTTCGGCAATCGGCGGTGAAATAGTTAATCCCTCGCCAGTTTGGGCCAAGGCCGGCGGCGAGGAAATAAGTAGATATGACGATGAGAAAATAAGGGCGATAAAGATATAAAATTTTTTCAAAATTCTCCTTTTTTTAAAAATTCGCGGTCGCAACCACCGTGACGGTATCGGTATAACTTCCGGCCGGGGCCGAGCCTAAAACTTTAGCTTTAGAAGTAATGGTGACCGCCTGTGAATTGGCCACCCCATTAAAACTCGCTAAAGTTTGCGGCGTTCGGGTGTATCCACCAACCGTATCGCTTGATTGATTATAATGCGCCGCGATGGTGGCCGTGGCCGAAGTTGCCTGAATCCCATAGCCAGCGACCGAATCCAAATTAGCTGAACTGTCATAACTGGCGTCAGCCGAACCTAAAAGATAGCTCGAGACGGAATTGTATAATCCGGGATTGGTATTATTGCCTTGATCCTGAACCGAAATCGTATAACCGCTATTGGCATTGGTGGAAGTGGTGAAGGTAATATTGGGCGAAGAGGTTTTCACCGAAGTCGAAGTGATGGTGCCAAAATCCGTCGAAGTATGATCTAATGAAAAAGTAATCGTCGGATCAACGCTGGCCGTCACGGAAATTTGATCGCCGGTTAAAAGATAAACTGCGACCGAGCCGCTCTCTGAGGAAGAACCGGCTACGGCAATACTAATAACATAGGTAGCGTTTGAAGAGCCATTGACAGAATTGGTGTTGTCATAAGTAATAATAATTTTGTCCGAGGCCGCCACCGCCGCCGCGCCCACACCGTCAGTCGGGGCGGTTAAAGTGAAAATACGATCCTGAGTACCCGAAAAAGCCGCTCCCCAAGCTGAAGCTGAAGGCGTCGCTGCTAAAGTTTCCGTGTTTTCTAAACCAGTTGAAGCGCCATGAGTGAAAGTCACTGTTGAAATTGTTTTGGAGGTAAAGTTGAAATCAGAGGGGAAAGTGATCGTAATTGTGTCACCGGTAGTTTGGATGGCATTCTGCGTTGTAAATTTGATTATATGAGAAGAATTTTGAGAAACTTGCTGGCGGCTCATCGTATCGGAAGGGGCCGTCAGACCAGCCGCTTGAGCCCGTTTAACGATAATTAACGCCAAAAGTGCCAATATCAATACTCCAATAAATAACTTCTTTAAAGTCTTGAACATATTTTTACTGATTATTTCAAAAAATCAAATTAAATTTTATTAGAAGTTTCCGGTACAAATGTAAGTTATAGTAGTTGAATAAGCGCCTGCGGGTGTAGTGGAAGCAACATTAGCGATGTATGAAACAGTAAAAGTATTGGAGGCGGTCGGCGCTGAAGCGCTGGCTAAAGGCGTGGCCGTATTAACAACATAACGGAAGCTATTGGCCGTACCGTAATCGGAAGCGGGAGTACCGCTACCCGAACCGGTTGGATTAGCTCCAGTTGAAGGTGTTGTATTGGCCTCTAAATTAATGCCAAATTGAGCGGTACCATAAGAAGAAGCCCCCGCCGAAGCCATGGCCGCAATGGAGTTGCTACCGCTTTTTAGCGTGTCACCGTTATAAGTAATCGTATAACCGCTAGTGCCATTGGTGCCGGCCGCTAAAGTATTAGCTGTGCTTTGATTATAACCGGTGCCGCCTGATTGGTAAGTCGGGTTGCCGCCGCCAGATTTAGTTAAACTTACCGATGTCGTGGTTAAGGTTAAAGTCAAATAAGGATCAATCGTCGTGGAAACGGTTACTTGATCATTGGTTAACAAAGTAATGGCATAGGAAGTCGGCCCGGCGGCACAATCTGTACCAGTCAGTTGAATGGTCGGTAGATAGGTTGTGGCCGTCGAACCATTTACCGCATGAGTGCTAGCATAGGAAATAATTAATTTATCATTGGCGGCAATCGGGTTTGGGTCAGCGGAAGTTGGAGCTGTCAAAGTTAAAGTCCGATTACTCGTACCAGAAAAAACCGCACCCCAGGTGGCAGACCCAGGGGCACCCGCTACTATAGTTGAGGTATGTTCCAAACCAGTAGAGGAACCATGAGTAAAGGTAAGGTCAGTGGAGACCGCGCTAGTAAAATTAAAATCGGAAGGAAAGACGATTGCAATCGTATCACCTGATATTGCTATTGCGCCACCGGTTGTAAATTTAATCGCGTGACTGGAGTTTTGGGAAATCTGATCACGGCTCATCGTGTCAGAAATCGCCGTGATAGATGCCGTCGCACGGGTCAGTTGCGGATAACCAAAAGCCACAACTATGGCGAGAACTAAGAAATAGACCAAAAATCTCAAAAATTTTGAGCCTTCACCTTTACCTCGAGATAAAAACATAAACCCCTCCCTCTTTAGTCAAAGCCTTTTTGCTATCTATAATAAGTTTAAAACAATGTCATTATTTCGTCAATATTGTCAATATATACAAGCTTTTTTATTTAAAGGAACTCAAAAAATCTTTAATTTCCTGGGATTTTATCTCTTTTGAACCGCGATTTCTGACCGAAATTTGGCCCTCTTTTTCTTCACGATCACCAACTACTATTATATAAGGCACTTTTTGAAGTTCGGCATCGCGGATTTTTTTATTAATCGATTCATTACGGTCGTCAATTTCAAAACGAACTTCATTTATCTTTTCAGCCACCTTCTTCGCATAATCAAGATGCTTATCGGAGACAGTTAAAATCACCGTTTGCACAGGCGCTAGCCAAACCGGCAAATCGCCACGGGTGTGCTCAAGTAAAACGGCAACAAAGCGCTCAACTGAGCCCAAAATGGCGCGGTGAATAATGACCGGATTTTTCTTTTCGCCTTTTTCGTTGACATAGAAAGCCTCCAGTCGTTCGGCCATTGAAAAATCAAGTTGGATCGTACCCAGTTGCCAACTGCGATTCAGAGAATCTTTAACATGAAAATCGATTTTCGGCCCGTAAAATGCACCTTCGCCTCTGTTTTCTTTATACTCAATTTTCGCATTTTTGAGCGCCTTGACCAAACCATTTTCTGCCTTTCGCCACTGCTCATTGGTACCGATCGATTTCTCCGGCCGAGTTGAAAGCTCAACCCGGATATCTTTGAAACCGTAAGATTTATATAATTCTTGAATAAAGTTAATCAGCTTGATAATTTCCGACTCAATTTGATCTTCAGTGCAAAAAATATGAGCGTCATCAATCGTCAACGCGCGAGCTCGAAACAAACCATTAACTTCACCTGGTTGTTCATAGCGGTAAACCATGCCGACTTCGGAAAATTTAATCGGTAAATCTTTATAAGAACGCATTTCCTCGTTAAAAATCATAATTCCACCCGGACAGTTCATTGGTTTTAAACACCAATTAACACTCTCCGATTTCATTTCTTTCTCGTTGCCGGTGAAAAAAAGTTTTTCGCGATAGTTGTCGTAATGACCACTTTTTTTTAAAGTTTCGGCTGAAATGATTGTCGAGGTTCGAATGTCATGATAACCCTCGTTCTTTAGTTTATTTTTTAAATTCTCGACAATTAAATTAAAAAGAGTATTCCCTTTCGGCCACCAATAACAAGTCCCCGGAACATTGCGGGAAAAACTAAATAAGCCTAAACGACGTCCGATTTCTTTATGATCTTGTTCCATATTTATAACTCCTGGATTTATTTTACACCAGAGAGAAGAAGAGCGCAAGCTAAATTATGCGAACAATCACTTAACAGGAAACTTTTTACAGAGTTTTAAGACTTTGGAGGCAATTTCTTTTTTCGATGCTGATTTTGAGAGCGTCGCCGCGACAAGTCCGGCCACAATTTCCATTTCTTTTTCCTTCATCCCACGCGTGGTCAAGGCCGGCGTGCCGATGCGGATTCCCGAACCGATAAAGGGTTTTTGCGGATCGTTCGGGATGGTATTTTTGTTAACGATAATACCAATATTTTCAAGGGCGATTTGGGCTTCTTTGCCAGTCGTTTTGATATCACGAAGATCAAGGAGCATTAAATGATTATCGGTCCCGCCGCTGACAATGCGCAGTCCCAACTTTTGTAACGATGTCGCTAAAGCCTTAGCGTTTTTCACAATTTGTTTAGCATAATTTTTAAAGTCGGGATCAAGCGCTTCGCCGAAACAAACCGCTTTGGCGGCAATTTGATGTTCGTGTGGTCCGCCCTGACTGCCCGGGAAAACGGCTTTATCAACTTGTTCGGCAAATTCTTTGCGGCAGATAATAATAGCGCCGCGCGGGCCGCGTAAAGTTTTATGAGTCGTGGCCATCGCTACATCAACATACGGAAAGCACGATGGATGCGCTCCGCCGACAATTAAGCCAGCAATATGAGCAATGTCGGCAAATAAATACGCCTTAACCGATTTAGCAATTTCTGATAATTTTTTAAAATTGATCGTCCGCGAATAAGCCGTCGCCCCGCAGACAATCATTTTTGGTTTTTCGCGCTTGGCAATTTTGGCGATCTCGTCATAATCGAGTTGTTCGGTTTTAAGATCAACGCCGTAAGAAATAAATTTGTAAATTTTGCCAACTAAACTGATGGGCAAACCGTGGGTGATGTGTCCGCCTTGATCAAGCCGCATCCCCATAACTTTATCGCCTGGCTCTAAAAAAGCATGATAAATAGCAATGTTCGCTGGCGAGCCGGAATACGGCTGAACGTTGGCGTGCCATTTTTCGGGCGAGAGTTTAAATATTTTCAAGGCCCTGGCTTTGGCCACTTCCTCAACTTGATCAATGTTAATTTGCCCAGCATAATAGCGTTTACCCGGATAACCTTCGGAATATTTGTTCGCCAAAACCGAGCCCATCGCTTCGCGTACTTCCGCACTGCAATAATTTTCTGATGGGATTAAATCCAGTGTTTCTTGCTGGCGCTTGGCTTCGGCCTCGATTAATTTGGCAATTTTCGGATCTTTTGATTTCAATGACATTTTATTTCCTTACTAGCGTTCGAGCTCGACATATCGATATTTCAAACCGTTTGATTCCTCTGGCTGCTCCGATACTATTTTAAATGATGAATAATCGGGAAAAAATGTATCCGCCTCAAAATCCCCTTCTACTAGCGTTAAATATAATTTATCGGCCAAATCAATTGTTTGAGCATAAATCGAGCCGCCACCGATAAAAAATATTTCGTTTTGATCTTTCTGGCTCGCTTGCTCGATAGCCTCGTCAATCGAATGACAAACAATACAATCATTAACTTTTAAGTTTAGATCTTTAGCTATAACAATATTTTCACGATTTGGCAATGGCCGACCAATCGATTCAAAAGTTTTTTGCCCCATAATCACCGGATGGTTTAAAGTAATTTTTTTAAAATGCTCTAAATCCGCCGGAATATTCCAAAGCAGTTTATTATTTTTGCCGATCGCCCGATTCTTCTCGGCCACGGCACAAATTAGACTAATTTTTGGTTTTTTCTTTGACATATTTGGTAAAAAATCCGCCAGAAACCGAAAGTTCTCCTTTAAGAGCAGGGTGAGGGTTATAGTTTTCTATAACGACGTTTTCCGGTCTAAAGTCATCGATATTGTTAAGCTTACCCTTTATTCGCACTGTTGGCAATGGCCGAGGAGCTCTTTTAAGTTGCTCTCTCGCTTGCGCCATATGATTTTCATAAATATGAACGTCCCCGTACGAATGAATAAATTCGCCGGGCTGATAGCCAGTTATTTTAGCCAGGATTATTGTCAGTAATGCATAACACGCGATGTTAAACGGAACGCCCAGAAACATATCGCAAGTTCGCTGATAAAGGTGAAGGTTTAGCTTGCCGTTTTTCACGCTCACCTGATAAAAGATGTGACACAAAGGAAAGCGAGCGGCATCTTCTCTCTCGGCCATGGTGTATAGATATTCTGGATTCCAGGAGCTGACAATCGCATTCCGTGCATATGGATCATCCTTGATTTCATTTATCATCCATTTTAGTTGGTCGATGGTTTGACCTTTGCGCGTCGGCCAATGACGCCAGAGCTCGCCGTAAATTTTTGGCAGAACACCATATTTTTTGGCATAAGCTTTGTTGGTCGCGATTTTTTCAATGAATTCTTCCTTCGTTATATCTGGTTCTTTGCCAGCTTCAACTTTCTCCCGATAAATTTTGTAAGGATAATCATCCCAAATGTGAACGTTTTGATCGACTAAATATTTAATATTGTTTTGACCAGAAATAAACCAATAAAGCTCTTCAACAATTCCTCGCCAAAAAACTTTTTTAGTCGTGAGCAATGGAAAACCTTTTGATAAGTCAAAGCGAGCCTGACGACCAAAAAGACCGTAGGAAATATCGCCTGTGCCTCGATCGACGTTCTTAACGCCATGTTTATAAATTTCTTCAAGTAGATTTAGATACTGATATTCCGGATGATTTTTGGAAACTTGCGGCATGTCGACTCCTTTCTAGAAACGCTTTTCTTCTTTTTTATCTAATGTAACGTTTGTGATATTAGTTTTTGATGGTTTAGTCTTTTCCTCAAACCGGAACTGTTCGCAAATAATCCCGCGTTTAATCGCCAACTCTCGCGCTTCCGGCTCGGCTTTTTTCTTTGTTCCGTCCGATCCGTCAAGAACGCGCAGATAGTCATCGAGATAAACAATCCGCTTGATACCCAAATTATTGAGCGCTTTCATACAGTCGTAGCACGGAAAAACCGTAATATAGAGCGTCGCTCCTTTTAGTTTTGATGTATCGCCGGCATTAATAATCGCGTTCATTTCCGAATGAACACCGCGACATCTTTTGATCTCGCCGGTGATCGGATCGCCATGGACTTTAGCGCAACCGACTTCATTGCAGTGGTAGTCACCAACCGATGGGCCGTTGTAACCGATCGAAATAATTTTATGATTTTCGTCGACAAAAACGGAAGCGACTTTATGAAAAAGGCAGGCTACTCGCTCGGTCGCCGTGAGTGCAATTTTCATAAAAAATTCGTCCCAAGAAGTTCGCGACCCTTTGATAAAATTATTTTTTTTCTGAGGCACCAAAACCTCCTTCGCCCCTTATATTTGTTTCTCTCTTTTTTTTGTCGTTACTCGGCCACCTTGCCATTGGCCGCGGTAAGCATTTGTTTTCCCCTTCACTTCCCAAAATAAAATATGAACAATGCGCGCTCCTAATTCAATTTCCATTTTAGCTTTTCCAGCATTATAAAAAAGAAAGGTTAATTCGCCTTGATAACCTGGGGGGACATTTCCGGCTGACATAATAATTCCCGAACGGTAAAGTGTACTACGCATCCACGTTTTTGCAGTCAAATTTTGTGGAAGATTCACTCTTTCCAACGTGGTTACTAAATAACTTTCGGCGGGTTTAATGATTATTGATTTTTTCTTTTTTGGGTTATATTCAGCAACAAGTTTAGAATCAGCAGAATTTCTTTCGTCAATTCCTAGAAAACCCTTGCCGGAAATTTTATGAACTTTACCCAACCGCAAATCAAAACCTGATCCTTCAGGATTTGTTAATTCCCGATCGCACAAACCTTCAACCAACTTTTTGCTTTTAACCAACTTTAGTAACTCATCAACACCCAAAACCACATTTCCTCCTAATGTTAACTGTAACCATACTATAAGATGACCTGTAAAAATGTCAAACTTTCAGGTACAATATAGGTATGCAAATTATCGCTTCAAACAAAAAAGCCCATTTAGAGTATGAACTAGAAGATCACTTTGAAGCCGGGCTTGTTTTGACCGGCCAAGAAATCAAAGCCATCCGCCATCATCGCGTCAATTTAGACGGGACATTTTGTCGTGTTCAAGGCGGCGAAGCGTGGGTTTTAAATATGCACATTGCCACGGTCAAAGAGCCGGAACGCTCGCGCAAACTCTTGCTTCACAAAGCCGAAATCCAATCGCTTATCGGCAAAACCCAACAAAAAAACTATACATTGATTCCCACAAAACTTTATATTAAAAAAGGCAAAGCGAAACTCGAAATCGCACTTGGTCGCGGCAAAAAACTTTATGACCATCGCGAGGATCTTAAAAAGCGCGATCTCAACCGTCAGGCCGTCCGCGAACTGGCCGAATAAATATAGATCGTTTTATTAAAAAACTTTGTTTGAGATAATAATTTTAGACCCGGAACTAGGAAACTTATCGATATTAATCGAGCGGATTTTTTGAGCTCTTTTTTAAATCTTGGTGCCAGTTTTTCTAAAAACTCCGGCAAAAGATAACAATAAACAATATCGGCTTTCGAAAGATCGACTTTTTTAATGTTTCTAAAATAAATTCTGGGTAAACAGAATATTCTATTATTTCCGCTCGATCGAGAATGATAGAAACTATATAACATCATTCTGATTTTTGACCAAATATAATAGTAGGGCGAAATTTCAAACCCCATCGCTTCGGCGCCCCATTCGGCCGCAATGATTAAGCTCTCACCATTACCGCTGCCGAGATCGTAAAATTTTTCACCTTTACGAAGATTAGCGAGCTTGAGTGATTTTCTAATAACCTCTTTTCCGGCCCCGACCGATGGGCTGCCCCAAAAAGCCGAAATCAAATTTGAGCCTTGCCAGAAGAGCACAAACAAGGCAAGTACAAAAAGCAATAAAAATATTAAGCCAAATAAAATAACCACAAATCCATTTTAAAACGGATTTTCGATTAGTAAATAAAGCCTTTAATCACCGGAGAATTGGCGGAGATAACCCTCGAAGAAATAATCCCGAAACCAAGGTAGTTCATTTCCGAAACGGTGACCTGATCGCCGTTAACGGCCTCGACATAGGCCACATGACCGGCCGCGCCGCCTTCATAAGTGACCATAATCGCGCCGACTTGTGGCACCGAACCGGTGGCAAAACCGTACGCGCGAGCACCGGTAAGCCACGTACCGGCGTTCCCAAACCACGGGATCGGTCTTTTGGAAGCAACATAGTAAGTGCAATAGCCATACGGAAAGTGATTGCTGACCGAATCACCTGCCTGATATAATGAAACAGTTCGAGTGACAGTTTTGACCGCCATTGTTTTTTTAACAACCGGTTTCGGATCTTGAGTAATTGTTGTTTCAGCCACCAGCGGCTTAGCTAAGAATCCGTCGGGCGGAGTGACAGTGACATTTTGAGAATCAGCCACCGGCACACCAATAACCGGTAAATTATCTTGAATAATCGGCGCGGCATTCGAAATTGCTTGTTTGGCCAAATCTAATTGCGTCACGACCGGAATATTCGCTGCTTGAGCTTTGGAAATCGAAAACAAATTCGACCCAAGCTCAGAAAATCCGCCGGTCAAAATGAGAGCCACAATTCCCCCTACCCCAAGAAGGGATGTGGCGAGATTAAATTGTCTTTTTCTTATTAGAGACTTTTGTTTCGAATTTTTGCGAGATTCTTTAAAGCTTTTCCCCCGTTTCCCCTTGAGCGGTGACATCTGGTATAATTTGATTTCCAGAGCATCCGAGGCGGACGTACAAATAATGAACCTCCATGTTAAGAGAGTGATAACTGGATCCCGTCCTCTTAAGGTACTGCCGAATTTCGGCCTTGAATTCAACTATCAACTCTCGATGCAAGTCAAGAAAGCGCTCTTCAGACAAGCTTTTTTGACAACACGATATAAATTTTATCATGAGTGTAAATTTTGTCAAGCCTCCAGCCCCCATCTGTTAAAATATTAGAAACCGAAGCCTGTGGATAACCTTTTACAAAAAATAGTGACAACCTTCCCCTTTGTTAGTTAAAGCCGATAACGCGGCCTTTTTTTACGAAAAATCACCCTCTAAAGGTAATTTGCGAATAGATACAAGTAAGGCGCGGATTTCTCCGCGCCTTACGCCCACAAAGCGGGAAGGTTACTTCAGAAGAGAGACTACGTGAGCTCTCTCCTTCTTGAGGCGTTCAGCCTCTTTACGGGCCATCTCTCGCTCCTCGCGCACCTGCTTCTCGTGCTTGGCCAGAAGCCGAGAAAACTCGGTCTTCTGCATGAAGAAGATGGTGCCGTTCGGAGCAGTTGTACCACCACCCTTTTCAAGGGTAGCGTACTCAACGAGGACTTTGTCCCCGTCAAACTTGATGACCTTGAGGATGCCGTTACACGAGATACAGGCTTCCTCACCGAAGGCAAAACGGCCATTGCAGTTCGAGATACCGTCGGGATTAGCGACGGTGACCCAATTAGGCCAGTCAGGCGACTCGTTCATCTGGTAGTACATGGACGGGTGGTCCTGTACCTTTACCGGAACGGTGCTGCCGACCTTGACGGCTGCCAGAGCCGTGTTCGCGAACACTACAACCATTACGAGGATCAGGATACCGGCGAGACGCTTCATTTTGCTTCACCTCTCTCTTGGAGTTCTGTTCCACGAATTTCAAACCATATATTCTGATTGTGGAACCTTAATACTATAGCACAAAAAAGTTCAAATGTCAAGTCATTAACAGGTTCAAATTTACCAACCTGTTAACCTATAAGTATCAAAAAATGACCCAACGAGTGGATCATTTTTTGGTGGAGCTAGGGAGAATTGCACTCCCGTCCAAAAAACGATTTGACAATCTTTGACAAGCATAGATACAGTCCTTGTTATCTTAAGAGTTATACCAGGACGATCTCTAACTCTCGAAGGTCAACTAATGTCGCCATTTCCGACCGGTCAACCAACGCATCGGAATGACGTGCTTAACCCCGGCTTACGCTAGAGCTAAGGCAGGTGCTAAATTTGGTTTAGCGTTTAGATTTTGCCACGATTTTTTACGAGAATGCGTAGCCTACTCGACTTGAAATTGTCAAACGGGTTTTTTGTCGAATCTATATAGCCCCGTTACCTAAACCCTACCATATTTTCAGTCGGAAGTCAAGCAAATAAACATCAGCTTGACATTAAAGATAGGTTTTGATATTTTCAAATGCCTGACAGATCGTTGCTATTCTGATTCGTAAGGAGATTCGCCGATGATGCCAGAGGAGACCACGCTGGTCCTGATCAAGCCCCACGATGTCTACCGCAGACAAATCACGCCTATCCTGAGTTTGCTCGATACTGACAATCTTCGAATCACGGGCATCAAGATGATCCGACCGTCTCTTCAGATGGTCGAGGATCACTATCAGGAACATGCGGGTAAGGACTACTTTCCTTGGCTCTGCGAACAACTCGATGATCAGCCAGTCGTCGCCATCGCCATCTCGGGCAAGAACGCCGTGAAAAGAATCCGCGGGATAGTCGGACCCACTAAGCCCGAAGATAACTCGTCGTACACCATCCGCGGAAAGTTCTCGGATGACACTTTCGAAGCTTCTCGCCGAGAGAAGCGCGCCGTCCGGAACGTCGTCCACGCTGTCTCAAGCCTTGAGGATGCCGAGCGCGAGCTCAAGATCTGGTTTCGGGCAGAAGAGCTACTTACGTAGCACAAATGATCCAGTAGGCAGGCCTTTTGGCCTGCCTACACTCATTTCATCAAAAATATCTTGACAAAATGTAAAGTTTCCTTTACAATTTTATTGGAGAAGAGATGGTTAAAATTTATGTTCGAACTTTCTCAAATAAATTTAAAAATTTAAGAGAGGAAAAAAAATTAACTCAGGAAGAACTGGCTGAACGCTTGGGGATTTCGAGGCAGTCAGTGATTTCGGTTGAACGCGGTAAAAATCTCCCTTCCCTGCCCTTAGCCCTGCGCATCGCCGAGATTTTCGAGCAATCCTTTGATGAACTTTTCTTTAACAAGCAAAAAATTGAGAAAGGAGGTGAAAACAAAATGCCACGTTACATTATGCCTTGGTCGCCGTTGCGCGATTTAGACCGATTTTTTGAAGACGATGATCTAACTTCGTTACCCGGCTCGCGCGGTTGGCAATTTCCAGCCGTTGACGTCAAGCAGTCCGAAAAAGACGTCACCATCACCGCCAATATCGCCGGTATCAAAGAAGAAGATATTAATGTCGAAGTCGGCGACACCTATATCGATATTTCAGGTGAACGAAAAGCCGAAATCGAAGAAAAAGAGGAAGATTATTACCGCAAGGAAATTCGATACGGCTCTTTCGCCCGCCGAATTCCTCTGCCGGCGGAGGTAAACGCCGACAAAGCCGAAGCCTCGATTAAAGACGGCCAGCTCAGAATTATTGCCCCTAAAATCGAACCGGAAAAACCCAAAACGACCAAGATCAAAATCAAAAAAGAATCCTAACCAAAATTCCCCCGCCTGGGGGATTTTTGGTTGCGAAAACTATAATTATCTGGTAAAATAATTTAGAAATGTACAAAAAAACATTTTATCAATGTTTAATTTACACATGGGCTCGTAGCTCAGTTGGTTAGAGCGTCACGTTGACATCGTGAAGGTCACCCGTTCAAATCGGGTCGGGCCCACCACTAAAAAATATCTCCGCTCTTTTGTTAGGAGATTTTTTTATAAAAAGTACTTATTTTAGTCGATTTAAGAATATAACTTCCGAATTTCAGGCCATTCCTGGATCAAAACGGAAAGGGCCGCCGCGACCGGTACGGCAATGATAATTCCCAAAAGCCCCATCAACTCGGCGCCAACCAGCAAAGCCAAAATAATAATCACCGGCGAAAGACCGACCGCTTTACCCATAATTTTTGGGGCCAAAAAATTTGATTCGATCTGTTGAATAATAACAAAAGCAATCAAAACCAAGATGCCTTTGAGTGGCGAAAGACTAAAACTGATGGCGACCGCCGGAATTAATCCGAGCCACGGACCGATATAAGGCACAACTTCAATTAATCCTCCCCAAAGCGCCAAGGCCAGAGCATAAGGAACACCCAGCGAAATCAGAGCGATAAAATCAAGCGCCCCGATAATGAACATCAAAACAAATTGGCTGCGCAGCCAGCTACCCATCTTTTCACTAATTTTTTTGAGAATCGGGATAATTTTCTCTTTTTTTTCAGAAGGGATACTTTGATTTAAAAAATTCTTAATCGCATTTTGTTCAAGGAGCATATAAAATGACAAGACCAAAATGGTCAAAAAACCCAAAAGACCGGTGATAAAACCGACGGTTGTCGAGTAAAGACCGCTGGAGATTTTCCCAATTTGAGATGAAACATTGAATAATCCCTGCTGATAGTTCCCTAATGAATTTTGAATATGCTGATAAAGAGGGCCTAATTTTATGGCAATTGATGGTAGATTGATGGCTAGTTGTTTGACTTCGGTTACCACCGGCGGCACGATTAAAAAACCAACCGCCGCCAAAATCCCCAAAACAACGATGCTTAAGATGATTACCGCTAAAAGTCGGGGGATATATTTGGTCATACGATCAACTAACGGACCTAAGGCGGCCACAACCACCAAAACAATAAAAAATAAGAAAACGATATTACGAACGGCAAAAAGAAGCCAAATGCCTAAAACGACAGCGGCGACTTTTAAAATCGTGACCGTGGAGATATCGAATTTAACTTTCTGTTCCATTTATCCTCCCATATATTTTAAGCTTTTTTGGAGTAAAAAACAAGAGAGAAGGTTGTCCTTGACTTTAATTAGGTTCTATGATATAATTTCAGGTTGTACATTGACAGGCGAAAAAGCCTGGGCCGATGCCCGGCTAAATATTGTTGGATGCGTGGGAGGAGACGATGTTGCGGAGAATGGTAGCACTACTGGTTGCTCTAACTCTGATGTTGGCGTTTACTACGGCGCTGTTCGCGGCGCCCCTCGTGCGGCCGGCGATGCCGTGGAGAGAGATCTCCACCTTCGCCTTCAGCGTTCAAGTGACAGATGCAACTACTGGCGCTATCGTCAGTAAGAACATCTGGGGCTGGGATGGAAAAAAGTTCGTGATGCTTGTAAACGCCCAAGGCACCGAAGCCCACCAGCCGGCGTTTTCGCCGGATGGCCGGTTCATGGCGTATGCGGAGCGGTCGAACGGAGATCTCAACATCTGGGTGAAAGATCTCCGATCCGGCCGGTCCCATCGGGTAACTTTCGGGACGGAAGACCAGGAACCTGCCTGGAGCCCGGACGGGACCAAACTCGTCTTCAAACAAGGACCATGGCCAGCCAAGGTGGTCACGATCAACGTGAGCAACCTGAATACGCCTGGCCAACCAGAGCGAGTGTCAGCCGCGCCAGAGTCGGCAGACGAAGGTCACCCCACGTGGGGTGACGGAGTCATCTGCTGGCAAGTCGATCTAACGGACAATGGCCATACCCAGATCTGGAAGAAGAATTTGGTCAACGGCGAGATCACGGCGGAGGTTCAGGTTGCCGATACTGATGCCGTTGAACCAGCACTTCTTGGCACGCGGCTAGTCTTCGCCACCCCATTCGGGATATTCGTCAAGACTCTCGGGGAAGCGAATCCCGAAACACCTTTACTCGATTTCGGGAACCTCCCGGCCTGGGCGCCGGACGGTAGTGGGTTCTATCTATCCGCTACCGAAACTAATCCGGTCGATGGGACATCAAAGACCAGTATCGTCTTCGCCAGCCTCAATGACGAAGGTGTCACCAGAGTCAGCTGGCTGACAGCCCAGTTCGACTGGGCTTCGGAGCCGACAGCGGCGTTCAGCCGCGACGTCGGCACCCATCGTTACCTTCCTATGTAAGGGAATATCTGGGATGAAGGAAAAAGGAGGTGCGATCGGGACATTCCACCGGACCTGGGGACGGCGTGCTTGCGCGCCGTCCCTTTTTTATTCTCAAAATATTTGCCTTGACGCGAGTGTTCGGCTATGCTATAATGCGTAGTTGTTCTTCGACAACTAAATAGAAAACCAAATGGCGAGGGAGATTGCAATGAAGACCGTCGGATGGATATTCGTCGCACTGGTTGTTGCCCTGGTCCTCGTCTGCGGCAGGATGGGACCAAAATCCCAGAACCAGCCGGCCGTCAAGGTCATCGTCGATCTTAACGAAACGTCCGGCGGCGCTAACTTGCGCGTTGCCCGAACAGAATCCCTTGACGAAAGGACGACTCTCAAGCGCTGGGCCAGCCTCACGCCGATGAGTGGAAATCAAATCACTCTCGACACCACCGACTTACTTGAGAGTGATAAGGCCCCCCGTACGTATTGGTCTGACGATAACGGACTCCTCGCACTTTGGTCTTACGATGAAGAAAGCGACAGTCCCATCGGCGTCTTCGATGCGACTACTGGCCAACGAATTCATACTTTGCCAGTGCTCCGGAATCACCACGGACCGCTTACCATTTCAGCCGACAATCAATGGGCGGTGTGTGACTTTTTCTCCCACAACCTCAAGACCGGCCGGGACACTCGACTGGACGGCTGGTACGTCGCGTATAAAGGCAACCAGCTTTGTAAGGTCGAAGTCGAGCCACTCTGGCTGGACTCGACTCACATTCTCATGGGCGGATGGGTGCCGGGACTTCTCAAAGATGACGGCACAGCTGATCCGCCCAACTCGGGATTTCTGGCTATCTACGACGTTGAAAGCGGCCAGAAAGAAGATCTGATGAGCCGATTACCCAAAGGTTCACTCATCGTCGGGATCATTAATGAGTTACCCAGATATGTCGATGTCGAGATTTCCGACAACCGCACCGGCGATGGCAACGAGCCCATAAGAACGGCCACCTACCGATTCCGCATCCGTGTCAAAGTCGAACCGACGGCCACCAAAGTGGCCGTCGGCGAACCCGCTGAATAAGAACGAGTCCTGCGAAGGCCTGGTCCTCTGGACCAGGCCTTCTCCTATTTAGAGTATTTTATTCGTCTGACAACCGAAATCGCCATATCGAGATAGCCAGCATCACCACAATCCAAATGCCAACGATAATAATGTTGCTGGGATTACTCAAAGGCGAAATATTTTGGTTTCCGATTTGCCGAATCATTCGAAGCAGCGGCGACAAGGGAAGATATTGAACAATTTTAAAAAGCCAACTCGGCAACGAGTCGATGGGAAAAAAGACGCCAGCCAAAAACATCATCGGAATAGTAATGGCCACTGACATTCCTTGAGCGGCATCTTCGGTTTTGGAGACGCTCGCCACCGTAAAACCAATCGTTTGGAAAAGCAAACCGCCTAAAAGCGCAAATAAAAATAGTAAGAAAATGTTGCCGATAATATGGGCGTGAAAACCATAAACCCCAATTATCAAAATGAAGCTGACTTGAAACAAATTTAAAACCAACCGCGAGAGAACCTCGGCGAAGACAAATTTCCACGAGGCCAACGGCGTGGTCGTAATGCGTTTGAGGATTTTATCTTGGCGATATTTGGCCATGGCAATGGCAATGCCCTGAACGGCCGAGTTCATCAGAGCCAGACCGATTAAACCCATCAACACAAAATCAAAATAGTTTAAATTATTATTCGTCGATGTTTCGCTCTTAACCGAATAAATCGCTTTCGCTTTTTGAATTTGATAATTTACATTGGTCAGATATTGAGAAAGGAAACCTTCAATCGTCGCGTTGGCGGAAGCGTTGGCCGGGTCGTTGATAAAATTAATTTGCGTCGGCGCGCCCGGTTTTGACAAACCAAAATCAGCCGGTATTTCAACGATCGCCGCAATTTTGCCTTTTTGAAGTAAATCTTTGGCAGTCGCTAAATCAGTTTCCTTTTGAATGCTAAAAAGTCCGGCCGAGGTAGCCGCTTGCTCGAGATTGGTCGCTAGCGGACTTTGCGAATTATTAATCCAAGCCACCGTACCAACCGAAGTCTTTGTGCCGCCAAAGAAAAAGCCGAAGATAATCGTAAACATTAACGGAAAAGCCAGACTCCAAAAGAGAGCTTGGCGGCCGCGGACCATCATTTTTAAATTGGCGATAAATAATTTAGCCATTGTCATTTTCCTCATCGGTAATCGTTTTGCCAGTTAATTCAATAAAAAGATCTTCCAGTGTGGACCGGCCGACCGAAAAAGTATCGATGTTATATTGATCAAGAATTTTCATCGCCTTCGCTAAACTTTCTTTCGAGCGCAGGAAAACGGAAATGTTATTTTTCTTACCGCCGAGATTGGAAACTTGACCAATTTTAGCAAATTCGGCACAAGCTTTCGGATTTTCCTTTTCACAAATCGCTTCCACTCGATATGGAAATTCGGTTTTTTCAATCAATTTATGAGTTTCATCGAGAGCGATAATTTTTCCTTTATCCATAATGGCAATGCAATCGCAAAGAACCTCGGCTTCTTCCATATAGTGCGTCGTCAAAACAATTGTTTTGCCTTGGGCACGAATTTTAGTAATGACTTCCCATAAGTTGCGCCGCGCCACCGGGTCAAGACCGGTTGTCGGCTCGTCAAGAAAAATAATTTCGGGGTCGTTAATCAAGCTGGCAATAATGGAAAAACGTTGTTTTTGGCCGCCAGAAAGATTTCTGACATATTGGTCGACTTTACTTTCGAGTCCAACCATTTTTAATAAATCGTCCGGGTTTTGATTTTTATGATAAAAACTCGCAAATAAATTTAAAATCTCACGTAGTTTTAAAAAATCATAATAAGCCGAGGACTGCAACTGGACACCAATTTGTTCTTTAATTTTACGTAAATTCTTTTGCACATCGGTTCCCAACACTTCAATTCGGCCGGCCGTTGGTTTTCTTAAACCCTCAATCATTTCCAGCGTCGTTGTTTTACCGGCACCGTTTTCGCCGAGTAAACCAAAAACTTCTCCACGGTTTACTTCAAAAGAAATATTGTCGACGGCGGAAAGTGGACCATACTTTTTGATGAGATTTTTGACGATAATAACTTTTTCCATGCCTTAATATTGTAAAAGAATTTGGCGATACAGTCAATTTGGCGCCCTCGGCAGGATTCGGACCTGCGACCTAGACGTTAGGAGTGTCTCGCTCTATCCCCTGAGCTACGAGGGCATCGCTATCTCGATTTTACCATAATGATAAGGTATAATAAAGTCGATTGGGGTGTAACGCAGTTACAAAGCATGTTAGCGCGTCTCCGACAAAGTCGGAGTAAAAGTTTCGGGGTGTAGCGCAGTTGGTAGCGCGCAGCGTTCGGGACGCTGAGGTCCGCGGTTCGAATCCGCGCACCCCGACTTTTTAGTGATTAAAAACATAGAAATCATCAGCCCCGCTCTATAATAAATTAAATTTCGACATCGCCTTAAAATGACTCTTAAAATAGTTATTGGGGAAGATTCTATCAAATTAGTCCTTTCTTCTTGATTTATTAATGACGATGTGCTATACTAAAAGCGAAGTTTGAAGAGTGCTCGTGCGTATTTCGACCCCTCGAGGGTAGAATACCCCGAGAAACGTCAGACGGGGTCGAAAAGTATTGTCCAACCGATTAACTGGTTGGAAAAGAAAGAGAAAATGGAAGAACAAAAAAACAAGTTGTACGTAGGCAATTTGCCCTATTCTACGACTGACGAGTCTTTGAAAGATCTCTTTGCCGGCGCTGGTGAAGTTGTTGAAGCGAAAGTTATCACCGACAAATTCAGCGGACGATCAAAGGGATTTGGCTTTGTTACCATGAAAGACGATGCAGCTGCGGAAGCAGCGATCGCAGCCATGGATGGCAAGGAAATCGAAGGCCGACAGATCAAGGTCAATGTTGCCCGTCCAATGCGCGAACGGTAAACTCTAAGTTTATCATAAGCAAGCAAAAACCCGCCTTAAAGCGGGTTTTTGCGTATATTTAGATTTTAAAGATAAGGACAATCACTTCGGTATGTTTAAAAAAATTCACCCAGTCCGACCGACTGTCAAGATAGTGGTTTGAAAAAAGTGTTCAAATTAGTTAGAATGAGAATGGATACATTTGTTCTATCTTAGAAAGAAAGGAGGTGATGGCGATGAAAATGAATGTCCTAGATTGGATTGTGATCGTTTTGGTGGTGATTGGCGCTCTCAACTGGGGACTAGTTGGTATTTTCCGATATGACGTTGTAAAATCTATTTTTGGCGACATGACGACGCTTACAAGAATCATCTATACCCTCGTCGGCCTCTCCGGTCTCTACCTGATCTTTACGGTCGGTAAATACAACAAATAGAGATTCTAAAACAAAATCCACCCTTGATTTTTCAGACGGGTTTTATCATTTAAAATAAATTGCTCCACCCAGAAGTACTGGCAGGATTTTATTCGAAAAGTCCATTAATGATGTAAAATAGATTTATGACCTATCTAATTTTAGTTATGGTCTTTAGTCTTTTGATTTTAGTGGGCGCGGCTAGCTTCTTACTGATGATTTTTCCGGCCCATCTTTATTTACTTGCCATCACTTTAGTTTTTGGCTTTATTGATCATTTCCAACATCTTAAATTTTGGGAGTGGGGGATTTTAGCCGGAGTAGTAGTCATCATGACGCTGGTCGATTGGCTTGCCGGACTTTTAGGCGCCCAATTTTCCGGCGCTTCGAAAAAATCACTTTGGTGGGGATTGATCGGCATGATTATCGGCCTTTTAGTCTTTCCCCCATTCGGCAGTTTAATTGGATTATTTTTAGGTGTTTTAATCGTCGAATTAATTTATTATAAAGAATACCGCCGCGCTTTTCGCGCCGCCGCCGGCAGTTTGCTCGGTAAAATAAGTGGAACAATTTTAAACTTAATTTTGGCCATATTATTCTTGATTTTATTCATCTTTTTTGCTTTAAAATAAATGTTTTCAAAACGAAAGGAAAAAATGGCTAAAGTGTCAAAAGTCGGAGAGAAATTTATCTGTCTTGTCTGCGGCAACGAAGTCGAAGTTACCAAAGCCGGCGGTGGTGAACTTACCTGCTGTAACCGACCGATGTCTCAAACTTCTTAATTTACTCTTCTTGACCTGACGCGACGCTAAAGACCGTCTGCCTTTTGATTTTTAAATATAGTAAAATGAAAGTGGGAGGATGAGTGAATTTATCAATGTTTATTGGTCTTATTTTGCTACTTTTGGGCGTGGCCGGTGTTTGGGCTTCAAGAATTAAATTTCCTCATGCGCCGCAATACTTTCCCTCAGGAACAGTTTTAAAATACGAACGCACCGGTTACTTTCTTGGCCTCCTCGGCGTTTTTTTAATTGGCTGGGGAATTTTTTCCAACATTTCCAATTTTACTTTAAGAACGATTCTAAAAATATTGCTTGTCATTATTGTTCTCTGGATAGGCTATCAGTTTTACCACACAAACGTTTGGGACTGGCACCGATTTGTAAAATTCTAAAAAGGAGAAAAATGATTCAGGAAATTAAAAACCGCCGCAGTATTCGCCAATTCAAAAATGAGCCGGTTCCGGACGAAACAATCAAAGAAATTATTAAAGCCGCCCATTTTGCGCCGTCAGGCCGAGGCATTCGAGCCTGGGAATTTTTCGTGATTAAAGACAACCTCACTAAAAAGAAAATTGCCGAAATTGGCCAGCAAGAATTTTTAGCTCGGGCCCCCGTTTTAATTTTGCCGGTCGTCGACAAGACAAAAACTAATTTAGCCGTTCAAGATCTCGCCTTGGCTTCCGGCTATCTTTTTTTGGCCGCTCAAGAGCAGGGTTTGGGGACTGTTTGGAAAAATCTAAACTCCGAGCAGGCTAAGATGATTAAAAAACTTTTAGAAATTCCGGAAAATTTCTTAGCGATCAATATTATTCCGGTCGGCCGACCGGCCAAGAAGATACCGCCGCATCAAGATAAAGATTTTGATGAAAAAATAATTCATTTTCGATAATTGTACTTTGTAGTTGACTATGATATTTTTGAAAAGTTCATGGCTTTTTAAAGATTTTGATTTTAATATCAGCTTTATTTTATGATGGATTTTCTTATGGCTAAGAAATTGGAGGATTAATGGAAGAAAATATTTCCGTCCCGCGCCGAATCGAGCAGATTGAAACTTTTGAAAAAGAAAATAAAGAAGCTCGGTTAATGCTTAAAGAATCATTGGAAAACGACCCCGCTTATTTAGAATCAGTTGAAGAGGTTCGTTCGGCCACAGCCGAACGCCAGAAAATTAAAACGGAAATATTAAATAAAACGGAAAACCAAAAAATTCAAGCGGAAATAAAAGAAAATAAAGTGGAGCTTGAAACTTTGCGGGAAATTTTATCGACCGAATTAATCAAAATTTATCAAGAAAAACAAACTGATGAAGTTGTCGATCAATACGGCGAGTCTCGCAAGTTTAAAATTATCGTTAAATTACTCCCTAGAAAAAAGAGATACGACGAAAGAGACGAGGAGGGAAAATTTTCGAAATCCGAGGGAGAAATGATTCCCGAAGGAACAGTGATGCGCGAACTGCCTGAAATAAATGCTGATTTGAAAAATGAAAAAGAATAATTTTTGGTTTGAAAAAATTCCCAAACCGATTATTGGACTGGCACCAATGCATGGTTTCACCAAAAGCGATTTTCGATTAAAATGCCGCTGGTTTGGGGCCGACGTGGTTTATTCGGAAATGATTGCCGCCGAAGCGGTCATTCGGCGCGTTGATAAAGCGTTTGAAATGATCAAATTTAACAAGGCTGAGCGACCGATTGTTATCCAGATTTTTGGTTCGAATCCCAAAACGATGGCTAAAGCGGTAACAATTATTGAAAAAGAATTTTCGCCCGACGGGATTGATATCAACTTTGGCTGTCCGGTCCAAAAGGCAGCTAAACAAAACTTTGGCGCCGTGCAGTTGAGCAATCCAGATAGCGCCGTCAAGATTACTAAAGCGATAAAAAATGCGCTCGATCACACTCCTATTTCGGCGAAGATGCGATTACCGAATACTGATATCAAAAGCGCCATTAATTTTGTCAGCGCCATCAAAAACGCTGGTATCAAACTCATCGCCGTTCATGGCCGCACCGCCACCCAAAAATATCGAGGGCAAGCCGATTGGCAACCGATTTATGAAATCAAAAAGAAATTTCCAGATCTTTATGTTTTAGGCAACGGTGATATTAAATCCAAAAAAGATTTTGATAATAAAGTCGGTAATCTCGATGGCGTTCTCATCGGCCGTGCCGCCAAAAATAATCCGGAGATATTTTTAGAACTCAACAAGTAGAAACTCAATCTTGGCATTGATTGAATCAACAAAGTCCTAATTATATTCGACAATTAATCGATTATATTGATCGACTTGATTATTATAGGCCGAAATCTCGCTTTGAACTTTGGCCAATAAACTATTGTAAGCCGGAACGTTGGCGTTATAAGTCGCGATATCACCGATGGACTTATAACCATCAAGTGCCGTACCGAGATTTTTAAGATTTGCCTCATCAGTATTAATTTGGGTATTTTCTTGGTTTAAACTCTGTTTTAAAGCCGTAATTTGATTGGATAACTCAATGGTCGCGACAATCCCGCCGTAAGTTATACCATTAGTCTTAGCGATAATCTGTGGGTTGGAAAGTTCTTGGCCCGAAGCGACACTTTGATTTGTATTATAAGCAGGTAAAGCTTCCAGGGCACTCGCCTGGGAATTGTCTTTTAGCTCGGGGATTAAGCCAATTTTATTACCCGAAGTTGTTGTCTCGGCAAAACAATAGCCCGAATTATAAGAAGAATATTGAGCCGAGCACTCGACCCCCACTGCCATATGCTCATCTTGCGGAAAAAGAAAAACCGCCGTGCCAAAACCTTCTTGGCGGATTAAAGCGTCATAGAGCAGGCTTTTATCGCTACAAATCCCCAAGTCTTCATAAAGCGTTTCGTAGGGATATCTTGGATGGGTCAAATCGGTTTGGGCCCGCGTCACATCATAAGGAATAGCTTGGACAAAAGTTAGAGTCATTTCCGCCATCTGATCTTGGGTAAGGTTTTTCGCTCTTCCTAAAACTTCAAGATTAGTCGCCACTTGGCTGATGGTCTGATCCTTTTTGGGAAAGTTCAGATATTTATCAATTGAACTTTCTTCTTGACCGGTTAAAATCCCTTTTTCTTGATGGGCATAATATTGGTCAATGCTAAGATAAAGAGTTTCATCAAATGTATAATTTTGATGTTGATATTCCCACTGATAAGTCATTTCTTTGGGACCTTGCGGCGTGGGAAATCGACCCTGCCATACCAAATAAAATTCAAGAGCACTTAAAATAAAACCGATGAGTAAAACGGTTTTTAAAAGGCTCCAAAAATAGTTCTTGGGTGATTTTAAATTTTTTTCCATTTTAAGCTCGGAAGTCCGATCCCGCTTTAAAATGTGGCAAAAATTTTTCAGGAATTTCGTGAGCTCTTTGAGTTTTGGGATTAATAAATGTTTTGGCTTTTCGTTTTGAAAGCAAAAATGTCCCAAAGCCCGAGATGGTCACTTTTTCGCCGCGGAGCAACCCTTCTTTAATTGTTTCAACGAAAGCATCAATGATACGAATGGCCTCGTCTTCCGAAATGCCCGTATTTTTAGAAATGACTGCCACTAGCTCTGGTTTTTCCATTTTTCCTCCTTAAAAACCTATTTGGCAAATTCAATCGCCCTGGTTTCGCGAATAACATTAACTTTAATCATCCCCGGATATTGCAGATCGTCTTCAATTTTTTTGGCGATATTTTTCGAAAGTTTAATCGCTTCCAAATCATCGATGGCCTCCGGTTTTACCAGAATTCGCACTTCTCGGCCGGCTTGGATGGCGTAAGATTTTTCCACACCCGGAAAAGCATTAGCAATATTTTCCAATTCCTCCAAACGCTTGACGTAGTTTTCCAAAGTTTCACGGCGGGCGCCAGGCCGCGAGGAAGAAATGGCATCAGCCGCTTTAACAATGATCGCTTCTACCGATTTGGCCTCAATATCGTCGTGATGAGCCATAATCGCGTGAACAATATCTTCCGAAAGACCGTATTTTTTAGCAATGTCGCCGCTGATGTGATGATGGGGACCGGGAATATCGTGATCAACCGCTTTGCCGATATCGTGCAAAAGAGCGGCCTTTTTGGCCAAATTCACGTCCGCGCCCAGTTCCGAAGCGAGCATCCCCGCAATATAAGCCGATTCAATCGAATGCTGCAAAACATTTTGGCCGTAGGAAGTTCGAAATTTCAACCGTCCTAAAATTTTCAATAAATCGGGATGCAAACCCGCGACGCCGACTTCGTAAGCGGCTTGCTCGCCGGCTTCCTTGACTTGCTGACCAATTTCTTCTTTGGCTTTTTTGACCACTTCCTCAATGCGCGTCGGATGAATTCGGCCATCGGCAATCAGTTTTTCCAGAGCAACCTTAGCAATATTTCGCCGGATAGGATCAAAGGCAGAAATAACCACCGTGTCGGGCGTGTCATCGATAATTAAATCAGTGCCCGTTTCCTTTTCAAAAATTTGGATATTGCGACCTTCGCGCCCGATAATTCGTCCCTTCATTTCATCGGACGGCAAACTGACCGCCGTCGTCGTCGTCTCGACCGTATGCTCGGAAGCTAACCGCTGAATCACCGACGAAAGAATCTCACGGGCCATTAATTGAGCTTCTTCTTTGGCGATCTCTTTCTGCTCTTTGATTTTCTTAATCAAATCGTCTTTATATTCTTTCTCGACTTGCCGCAGCAATAGATCCAATGCCTCTTCCCTTTTTAATTTGCTAATTTTTTCAAGGGCTTCTTCGTGTTTTTCTCTAACAGCCGTAATTTCAGTTTTAATCACCTCGATTTCTTTTTCTTTTTCGAGAACTTTGTTTCGTTCGACATCGACTGATTCCGACCGATTATCAAGTGACTCCTCGCGCCGGCGAAGATTTTTTTCGAGCTCTTGGAGATCTTTTTTTAAATCTTCTTCTTCTTTTTTCGCTTGTTCTTTAATCTTTAAAGCTTCGTCTTTAGCTTCAAGTAAAATTTCTTTTTGTTTTTGGAAAACTTGATCTTTTTGTCTTTTGGCGATATAGATTCGTCCCATATAACCAACCGCCCCACCGCCCACGGCCGTGGCTATTAAATACAATATTAAATTGACCATTGCCTGCTCCGATCATTGAACCTTCCTTTTAAGATAGAAAAACCAGTCTAATTATATAACATCTAGGTGGGAATGTCAAAAAATGTGAGTTCATGATTTCTACTCTCTTAGCCAAAACCAATATTGATTTTCTAACTCTTGGTGAAGTTCATAAGTATTAGCGTGAGACAAAACGCCAAGATATGAATTTAAGGACTGTTTTATTGTCTCTTCGCTAATTAATCCTGTTTTATATTCCTTTACTCCTAGCTTTAACTTCTGGAAAATTCTTCTTTTTGTCTTAGTCCTTAAAAGCCGATGCTTTGGAAAGACGACAAAGCCCAAAAAATCAATTCCCTGACGAAATTTTCTAATCAAGATTTTGTTCGGATGAATTTCTAATTTGAGTTTTGTGGTTAAAAAAGCTTTTATTTTAGGGATTAAATTCAACAAACATCTTTCGTTATCTGACACAATCACAAAATCGTCGGTATATCGAACGTAATACTTTACTTTTAAGCTGTGTTTTATAAAATAATCAAATTCATTAAGATAAATATTGGCAAAAAGCTGGCTGGTTAAGTTGCCGATGGGTATTCCCCGGCCGAAGGCCGTCTCTCTCTCTCTCTCTCGATTCGAACGGGAAACTTTCAATAATTTCTCTTAGAAGCCAAATAGTGTTATCATCTTTAATTTTTTTGGTGATAATCGAAAGTAAAATTTTATGATCAGTTGAATCAAAAAATTTCTTAATGTCACATTTTAAAACGAAACAAGATTTTTGGCTATTTTTGCTGACTTTATTTAATGCATAAGCTAAATAATTTACCCCTTTATGAGTTCCTTTCTTAACCCGACAGGAAAAGGAGTGGGCGATAAACGTAGGCTCAAAAAGCGGATTTAGAACCCGAAAAACCGCATGGTGTAAAATCCGGTCTCGAACAGCTGCCTTATGAATTTTTCGCTGTTTAGGATCGCAAATGGTAAATGAGGTATAGACACCATGTTTATATCTGTGATACTTTAAGTCGCGGTGAAGCTTTAAGATATTTGATTCTAAATTCCACTCGAATTCCAAAACATCTTTTTTCTTGAGCTTGTCTACCTTAAACTCTTCCCAAGCAAGAAAAAGATTTTCAAGTGAAATAATTTCGTCAAAAATATCAGTATAAAATTTCATCGAAAGTAAAACCGATGCAAGAATTCGATATTCCCATCTTTAAGAAAACTTATGAACTTTACAAAAATTTTCATTTCGTTAGAAACACAGCGCCCAAACAAGAACGCTACACTATTTTTCTAAAATGTGAAAATATTATCCTTGAAATTATCGAAGGGATTTTAGAAGCGAGCGAGCTTTACAAAAATGAAAAAATGCCAGTTTTGAGAAAAACCAGCCGGAAACTGAATTTACTGAGAGTTTTCGTGCGTTTAATGAAAGATACGGAATCGATTAAATTGAAAGACTACACCGTAATGGAAGAAGAGATTGACGAAATTGGCCGCATGCTCGGCGGCTGGATCAAGTCTACTAAGGAATAAAAGAAAAACGCCTACTTTCGCAAGCGTCTTTCTTTTACAAGGAGAGACTTCGGGAGGAAGCCAGATGCAGAGCCATAGCACCCGCTGGCATCGTCAATCCAGCGGGAGCCGAACCAGACCTCATCGTCGCGGAAGCGGAAGCACGGCGCGCCGTCGAACTGGCCACCGGCTCCCGAACTGAATTCGTCTCCGGCACAATCGATCCAGAGGTCGTCATAGCGCTGAAGGCGTACCGGATTGGTCAGGATCATGACCCCAACCACGAAGGCTCCTAGACCAAATTCGCCCGTCGTGCATTCAATGACGACACGAGCTCGGCGAACGCTGCGGCCCCGATGGCGAATGCCGAACTGGGCCGGGACGACCAGAATGTCGGGGTTGCCCTGAACTTCGGCAAGTTCCTTCCAGAACTTCTTGGAACGAGCCGACTGGCGCAGGTGCTTTTCGTCAATCTGGCCCTCACGGTAGTTATAGAACCTACCGTCGCGAGCCTTCTTGATTGCGTTGAGCACGGTCTGCACCGCCTGGCTGTAGGTCGAGCCGAAGGTCCCAGGATTCTTCATCCAGTTGGGGATGGCAAACCATCCCTCGGCACCCACAGGCAGTTCGACCTCACCCTTCTCGATCTGCTGGAGCAGATCATGATTGGCGTAGCCGACGCCCGGGAACACTGCGCGGAGCTGGTTGCACTGTTCAGTGAGCCCGGCCGGCTTGCTGTAGCCGGAGAGGTAGCCGTACTTTGACGGCACTTCCTCGTCGCTGAATTCGTTTCTGACGCGATGCTCAGCGATGAAGTTACCGATCAAGTCGGCAAGGCCCGGCGTCTCGTTGACGCGCTGGGCCTCGTCTTCGGAGAGTGCCGCATTGTTGTATGCGGCTTCGACCACCGAGATGAACTTGAGACCCTTGGGGTCTCGGGTGGTAACAGACGGAGCCAATGCTTTCCTAGACATCGGAGCCATCCTCCTCGGATGTGATATGGCTATCTCCCTAATGGGATAAGCACTCTATAAACCACCATTTTTACCTGATAAATGATTTACAAAGCGCTTACCCCATGTATGTTTTAAGGTTCAAAGTAACAACATATAATAACATGAATCAGATTAAAAATCAAGTCTTTCGGCCGGAAATTATCATCGCTTTGCGGCCGGAATCGATATTATCTTGGCGGCCGGCCCAATCGTGAATGGCGTTATACAAAATGGTCGCATTGAACTGATAATGATCGCCGTGTTTGGTGCCCACATCTTGGACGATAAAATTATTTTGGTTATAGCCGATGATTAAAAGCATGTGATAAACCGGCCCGGGCGCCGTGTAATAAGGGTTGCCCAATAACTGCCCCGCCGCCGGCACAATCACCGGATGATTTTGGGCAATTTCGCGTTTGATGCTTTCGATACTGACGTTATAATTGACAGTCAAGTCATTAATTTGATAATAATCTTTGGCGACCAAAACCAGTTGGGCTGAGGTCAAATCTTGAGGATAACCGTTGGCATTTTCCCACGCGACAATGGCTTGAATTTGGTTTTCCATTGTTTGGGCCGAAAGACTGGCGCCCGTTTGCCAATATTTAAATAGAATCAAAGTCGCTTCTTCACAAGCCTCTTCGTGGAGGGTGTCCCAATTGCCGAGTGGTGCTTGAGTTTGAAAAGGAAAACCTGAAATTAAATAAGAACTGGGAAGAGAAGAAGATGTTGATTGCTCCGGCGTCGGCGTGGGTGAAGAAAGTAATACTGGACTGGGCGAAGCCGCAAAATTTGAATTTGAATGCCCATACTTATAATTGATTACCAAACCAACGGCCAAAATAACGACTAGAGCTAAAAATAAAAAAATGACTTTTTTCACTCATATATTTTAGCATTTTTCTTTATTCTTTTAAAAGGACTTTGACGTTTTTTGAATATTAAAACTAAAAGATTTAAAATAAAAACATGGGGATAACGTTTTTGATTATTTTATTTTTAATTTCATCCGCCGTGATTTGGTACGCCGGTGTTTATTTGGCTAAAGCAACCGATACAATTGATACCCGATTTAATTTAGGCGACGCGTTAGGCGGCTTAATTTTACTGGGTATTGCCGGCAGTCTGCCTGAAATTGCCGTTGTCGTAAGCGCCGCTTTAAAAGGAAATTATGACGTTATCATTGGCAATTTAATCGGCGGCATTTCGATCCAAACGCTGGTGATCATTATTTTTGACGCCATTGTCAAAGGCAAAAAACCCCTCTCGTACTTAGCCGGTTCAGCCATGCTGGCTTTAGAAGGACTTTTTGCCATTGTCATTATTGCCATGACGATCGTGGGCGCCAAACTGCCAGCCAATGTTCATTTCGCCGGCATTAGCCCGATTTCAATTCTAATCGTTTTGGCCTGGATTTTAGGTTTATTTTTAATCGATAAAGTCAGACAAATAAAAGCTTTTAATACAGTTTTGCCGGACGCAGATCCCGGCCGTCGGCATAAAGAGCGACGAGCGGTTGAAAATCACGTTTTTTTCAAAGGCCGCTCAAATTCCTTCGTTTTTTTAATTTTTGGCTTGGGTGCTTTGGCCACTTTGATCGCGGGGGTAGTGCTTGAGAGAACCGGCAATTCCATTGCTACCACCTTCGGCATTTCCTCCGGCATCTTTGCCGCCACCTTCATGGGGCTGGCCACGTCCCTTCCAGAAATCAGCACGGGCGTGGAATCCATCCTTATCGGCGATAATCAACTTTCCATCAGCGATATTTTTGGCGGCAATGCTTTTATGCCGGTCATTTTTATTTTAGCCGATATTTTATCCAAAAAACCAGTCATGACTTTCTCGACCGGACAGGATATCGGTTTTGCCATTTTGGGTATTCTTTTAACGGCTATTTACTCAATCGCCTACATTTTTAAACCGCAACGAAGATTTTTGCGTTTGGGAATAGATTCAATTTTAGTTCTAATCTTTTATATTCTTGGACTGGCTTTAATTTTTACCCACTAACTCTTGATATTTGGCGAAACTAAAATATAATTTAGTTAAACATTTAACTATAAAGAGGATACAGATGAAATTTCGAATTTTTAAATCAAAGAAAAAAAAGGAACGGCTTTTAGATGTGCTGGCGGGTTTGGCCTTGGGTATTATTTTGACATTTATTTTTATTAAGTACGTTTCACCGGCGATCAAATCAAGTGAAAACAAACAAAATAATGCTAATGGTAACGCCGCCGTTCAAACGGGGACGACGACCATCAGCGATTCGCCTTATTTGGGTGACAAGACCAAAGCGAAAGTGGCCATTGTTGAATTTAGCGACTTCGAATGCCCTTATTGCCAAGCATTTTATCAGCAAACTTTTGACCAAATCGTCAGCCAGTATGTCAATACTAATAAAATAATTTTTGTTTATCGGGATTTTCTTGGTGTTGGTCAGCCGGCCGCCGAAGTCGATGCCAATGCCGCCTTATGTGTGAAGAGTCTTGCTGACAATCAAACATATTTTCAAATGGCCAAGCTAATTTATCAAAATACTGGTCTTGAAGGTCAGGGAATTGCCACCGATAAAATGGTAACCCTGGCGAGCGGTCTCGGCGTCAGTAAGGATAAGTTTACACAATGCCTAAGTTCCGACCAGTTTAAAAATACCATCCAAAAAGATACTGACGACGGCAATAAAATTGGCGTGACCGGCACGCCCAGTTTTGTCATCGGAAAGTTAAAAAGCAACGGTGAAGTTGACGGTGAATTAATCGTCGGCGCCGAGCCATTTTCTTCTTTTCAAACAACGATTGATAAATATCTCAAATAAATTTGAAAATCGGATGATTTACAAAAACCGACTAATTTAGTCGGTTTTTGTAGTAGACTTAATGCGATTTCTTTCAAACGCCTTTTAAGCTGGCTGAACCAGCTGATATCCTCATTTATTGGCCACCTTTATAATTACCAGCGATTTTCCAAATGCCTCGTTCGCGAAAAGCCGGAATTGACTGACGACGAGCGGAGTTAAAAACTGCTGGCGCTTTTAAGTTATTTTTTCTGACATAATCTGAAAGATTAATAATTTCCGATCCTTCAAAATAGGTTATCCTTTTATTAAGCGATTCAATCAGAGCAAGGGCGATAACTTTTTCCATTAGTTTTAAGTTCTTGCTCAATTGATATTCTTCGAATGCCCGATAATAATCAGCTTTCTCCTTGTTCCTGATAATTATCCGAGGAAAACCAAGTCGCAAAAGCTGAAAATTAGTAATAACCCGGCCAATCCGGCCGTTACCGTCTAAGAAAGGATGGATCCACTCAAATTCGAGATGAAATTTAGCAATTTTATCGGCAAAATAAAGCCTGTGATCGCTTGAATAATCGATCAAAATATTATCAATTAATCGCTCGACCTGTTCAGGAGCCGGAGCAATGTGAGCACCGACTCTAACATACTCGCCGCTCTGGCGAAAACGACCAGCAATACGATCGTCGATGCCGCCGATTAGCATCTGGTGAATAAGTAAAATTAATTCTTTCGATAGTTCTTCCGTCTGTGCCTTATTTCTTGTGTAATCAACGACTCTGGCAAGATTTTTAGCCTCGTAGACCTCGCGGAGAGAAACATCTCGGAAAAGCTCCTGCTCGAGAAGAATTTTTTCTGTTTCTTTGAGAGTTAGAGTTGAGTTTTCGATGGCGTTGGAGTTGTAAACGCTTTCCGGCACTTCGGCTTGATCAATAATCGTCAAAAGAGCATCTTTGCCCTGTTTAAAAAGATTGTATTTTTCTTTTAGGTCTTTTAATTTATCTCGATAAGGTTTTGTTAATGCCATACTCTAATTATAATATATTCACTAATATTTGTCAATAGTTAGTGAATAATTACCTTTTTTAATAAATATTCACGCTTTTTCTTGAAATATCTCAAGGGGAGTCGAACCCGTCTACCTTGTGAGTTAACATGGGAAAACAAAAAAGAGCCTAATTTTTAGACTATTTTTGTGCCTCCAAACCTGTTAGCATCCCTTTTGGTAGCCTGTAGGGGAGTTGAACCCCTCTTTCCAGCTTGAAAAGCTGATGTCCTAACCGATAGACGAACAGGCCATATTTATTCATATTTTGTACCAACCAAGTTGTTTTACACTACCCAAGCCAGAAACCCTGACAAATCAGGAACTCTGGCTTGAGGAACATTCGGATCTAGAACTCTTAGCCCTTTTAAGACCCTTTATCTCTTTCTAATAGTAGAATATCAGGTTTAAGAGTAAATTTCAAGCAAATTTTGAAAAATATATCGCTTTAAGCGATTTTTTACTTGACTTCTACCCTAAGAGGGGTTATAACAAAAGCGAAAAGAAAATATGCAAGCTTTAAGATTAACCTTCGCTATCACCGCCGTCATTGTTTATATTTTAGTTTTTCCTCACGTCATCAATCGCTACAAATTTTTTATTAACCGAGAATAAACTCTGATCCAACAATTAACAGGCAATAGTGGTTAAAATTTAAGATTTTTTCTTTGTTAAATCCCACTCGCGTTAACCCGCAACCCCTTTACCCGCAGGTGGTTTTTTAGTATTATTAAATTAAAGAAAAAAATAATAGGAGGCCAAATGGACGTAAAAAAATCATTGTTAGATGTTATTTCTGGCACTGGCGAAGCCGGGAAAACTGTTGTTTCGGTCAGTGGCGACATCATTAAGGAAGGTGAGGCAACTGTGGGCGATCTAATTCATGTGACTTTTGAAATCGCTAAGGAAACTGGTAAAGATACGGTTGAACTAGTGAAAGATGTCGTTATTGGTGCAGTCAAAGCGACCACTGAAACAGCCGCCGTTGGCGAAGAAGGAACGGCCAATGTGATTGTTGAAGCCGAAAAAGCGGCAGGTGAAATTACTGAAGAAGGCGGCGAGGATGTTCGCAAAGGCATTGACGAAGCAAAAAAGATTGTCAAAGAACCACTCAAATAGACCTCTTTAACAAAACGGCTCCGCCGAGTGGGCAGAGCCGTCCAAGACGAGGTCGAAAGGACTACGGGCAGCGGAAGGCCCATCGACAGTTAGCGGGCCAAAAATCGCTCCAGAAATCGTCTGAAAAGGCAAAAGAGCTGCAGAGCCAGCGTTTACCAAAGACGCTGGCAAGATTGAAAACCCCGGGGTAGCCGTTGGAGTCGATGATGGGCTCCATGCCGATAAGCAGCCATTCCCCCTTGGGTTGATCGCGGTATTGAAGTCGCATCGCCGGACCGACTTCGGCGGCGCAAAGCTGCAAGCCCAACGAAAGCGCCTTTTGGTAAATCTGGATGCGGGTGGCGCCGTCGGGAAAGCCCAACTCCGCGACAGTGACGATCTTGATCTTAACGGCCGTTGGCTTCGAGGCGACTTTGACTCGCTTTAGGATATCATCGCCCCATCGGCCAATCCTGAATCCGGCACCAATAAGCGCCTGGCGCAGAGCTTCATTCGACACGTACGTACCGAGTTTAACCGTCATAGACGGCGGCCACTCAGTGACGGCCGAATCAGATGTCGATACGAAGGCGCAGCCAGCCAGAATAACGACTAACAACAAAACAGATAATAGCCATCCAGCCTTTCTCATGCGGCTTCTCCTCTTAATGCGGATGTCGCGATCGGGAAGGTCGTCCGAGGCATCTCGGATGTTCCTCCTTGCGTTTTTTTGGTCTTCGCCTGACGATGTAAATATACAGTCGAACCTTAAGGAGTAACACTCCAAAACTACCGATTCGACTATCTGATGATGATAGCACAATTTGTGCTAAAAAATCAAGTCCTGGAACAAATTTCCAAGGTTAGAAAAATAATTCGAATCCCAAGTAAGGTTATTTAAAATAGGGCTGTTTAACAACAAAAAAGACCCAAAAGTCTTTTGCATCTTTTCCTACCCCTTATACTCTTTTCTCTCCTCTTAAAAAGTTCCACTTTCTAACCTGAGGGCCACCAGGGACTCGAACCCTGAACCATTTCCTTAAGAGGGAAATGCTCTACCATTGAGCTAGTGGCCCATATCAATTTTTTTTGAAGCTTCCTCAATCCACCCCAAAATTCTGTGCCTAAGATTTTCACTGCAAAACCTAATTTTTATTGTTCCGTTGTATAGTATGTTTTTCCTGTGGCCTGTTCCTTCTGGTTTAATATAACTTTTGCAAAAATTATTTAAAGGAATTCCAGTTAACACCGACCAGTATTTCTTCATTCTAACTTCATCTTGTCCGGAATGTACATGAAGTTGAGCTTTTAACTTAATTGGTTTGACTGAACAGAATTTCTCAAACCATTTCACCATGAATTTGATGATTTTAGGATCAGAGTTTGAAACTTCAGCATTTTTTGTTTTACTACCTTCGGCCCAATAAAGTGCAATACCCATTAATTTAAATTCTTGATTCGATATATTTCCTATTTCTTTTTTTGCCAATGTTCTAATTCTTTTTATCTCTGCTTGTCTATTCCGATGATTTGCCTCTGCGCCATAATTTTTTATTGGACGTTTGGTGCTTAAACGCATCAGTTGAGAATTAGTTAAACAAATGTCTTTACACCATAAGCTCAAGCTGCTTTTTGAAACTTTAACTTGCTCCAAAATTTCTCTGTAGCTCGAACCTTCTTTCCTCAGTTTTCGAACTAATTTTTTTTGAACAATTTTAGTTTTCAACCGAACCTCTGACTTGATGATACAGTAACAATGTGCCATGAGTCAAATTATTAAGGATCGCCCCTGGAGGGAATCGAACCCCCAACCTTGACGTTAGAATCGTCCTGCTCTATCCGTTGAGCTACAGGGGCATAAAATAAAAAAAGTTTACGCTACAAAAATTATAGCATATTTTACCCTTAAAAGACAGAGGCCCGCTGGCGGTTCAAATTTGTTATAATAAAAGTACTATGAAAGTAAATCATTCCGCCGCTCAAAGTCAACTCGAGGCAAAAGATTTTTCTAACCAGCCAGTCGAGAAGGTTTTAAGTGACCTTAAAAGCCGAGCCAGTGGTCTGACTAGTCAAGAAGCGGCTAAATTTTTAGCCATTTATGGCCCAAATGAAGTCAGAACCAAAGATGAAAAAAGTGCATTTTCACTGTTCCTTAGTAAGTTTTACAATCCGCTGGTAATTATGCTTTTTATTGTCGCTATTTTTTCCATCTTTTTCGGCGAAAAAGTAAGCGCCATTATTATCATTGCCATTGCGTTCTTAAGCGTCATTTTGTCATTCATTCAGGAGCACAGCGCTTCTAAAAATGCCAAAAAACTTCAGGAAATGGTTAAAGTGAGCGCTACAGTACAACGTGACGGCATAAAAAAAGAGGTAGCTTTAAGCGAAATTGTGCCAGGCGATATCGTCGAGCTTTCGGCCGGCAAACTCGTGCCCGCTGATTTAAGAATCATCCAAAGCAAAGATTTGTTTGTTAACCAGTCTTCACTGAACGGTGAGTCTTTCCCTGTTGAAAAAGATTCTGCCTCTCAAACAACAAAAACCACTTCCATTTTTGATGCTCAGAATCTTCTTTTTATGGGCTCGAGCATCGCGTCGGGCAGCGGTCAAGGGGTGGCCATAATTACTGGCCGCCAAACGGAATTTGGCAAAATAACTGGCGAACTAACCGCCGCCAAAACCGAAACGGCTTTTGACCAAGGCATTAAAAAATTAACGTGGCTTTTAATCCGATTTATTGTTGTTTTAGCCCTTTTCATTTTTTTGGTCAACGCCCTCTTTAAGGGCAATTTCGTGGAATCCTTACTTTTTGCCTTGGCTATCGCGGTCGGACTAACACCCGAAATGCTCCCTATGATTGTGACGGTTAATCTGTCCAAAGGGGCTATTAATATGGCTAAGAAAAAAGTGATCATCAAAGAGCTTGATTCCATTCAAAACTTCGGGGCAATGGACGTGCTTTGCACCGACAAAACCGGCACGTTGACTCTTAACGACATCACTTTAGTTGAATATACCGATTTTGCCGGTCATAAAGATGATGAAATTTTAAGACTCGCCTTTATTAACAGCAACTTTCAAACCGGGCTGACCAATCTTTTAGAGCAAGCAATTTTTGATTATAAAAAATTCGATCTAAAAAATATTCGAAAAATCGATGAAGTGCCCTTCGATTTTTCGCGGCGGATCTTATCGGTGGTGATTGACGATCAAGGCAAAGATAAGCTCATTGCCAAAGGGGCCCCGGAAGAAATTTTAGCGAGATCGAATTTTTATTACCTCGGTGGACAGATTCTAAAATTGGAAGAAGCTCAAATCGAAAAGCTAAACCAAGAGTATGATAATTTTAGCCGCGAAGGCTTCCGCGTTTTAGCAGTGGCTTACCAAGAAGTGGAGAAAAAACCAAGTTATTCTCAAAAAGACGAGGCCAATTTGATTTTTGTGGGGTTTATTTCTTTCCTAGATCCGCCGAAGCCGGACGCCGCTCAAGCGATTAAAAATCTTGAATCGCTGGGTATTACATTGAAAGTTCTTTCCGGTGACAACGAGTTGGTAACCGAAAAAATTTGTCGTGAAGTTGGCCTTAACACCGAAGGCATTCTGACCGGCACCGATTTAGAAAAATTAAACGATGACGAAGTTAAGCACAAAGTTGAAACGGTCAATGTTTTTGTGCGGCTAGATCCCCTTCAAAAAGAAAGAATCGTGACGGCGCTTAAGAGTAATAATCACATTGTGGGTTTTTTGGGCGACGGCATCAATGATTCACCTTCAATTAAAAAAGCCGATGTCGGCATCTCCGTCAACAACGCCACCGATATCGCCAAAGAAACGGCCAACATCATTTTATTAGAAAAGAGTCTGATTATTTTGGGAGATTGCGTTAAAGAAGGCCGCCGCACTTTTGCCAATGTGATTAAATACATCAAAATGGGGGCCAGTTCTAATTTCGGCAATATGCTTTCAATGACCGGCGCCAGTCTTTTCTTGCCGTTTTTACCCATGCTGCCACCACAGATTCTTTTGAATAATTTTCTTTATGACGTCTCTCAAACGGCCATTCCGACCGACGACGTGGACGAGGAATATCTTAATCATCCCCGGCCGTGGGACATCAAATTCATTAAAGAATTTATTATTTATATCGGGCCGATTAGCTCAATTTTTGATTTTGTCACTTTTGGCGTGATGTGGTTTTTCTTCCATGCCAGCCCGGCTCTTTTCCACACAGGCTGGTTTGTTGAATCGCTTTGTACCCAAGTCCTGGTCGTTCATATTATTCGCACCCACAAAATTCCATTTTTTGAAAGTAAGCCGAGTAAAATCCTGCTTTTGGCCACTTTGGGAATCGTTTTCGTGGCTTTAGTTTTGCCTTACTTACCCTTCGCCGCTTCTTTAGGTTTCGTACCCCTACCGGCCATTTTCTTCTTAATTTTACTGGGCATTGCTGTTTTTTACCTTGCTTTAGTTCAACTGATTAAAAATTGGTTTACCCGACGATTCGGGTTTGAATAGATATTTTTTTGAGGGAAATTTAAATATTGACCGCTCGCCATAATTAAACTAAGATGAATTTTTAAAACTAGAAAGAAGATCCATGCCCGATAAAATCAAGGTTAAAATTTTTACCACGCCGACTTGTCCGTGGTGCAAGTTAACCAAAGATTATTTAACTAAAAACAAAATTGAATTTGAAAATATCGACGTGACAACTGATCAAAAATCTGTTTCAGAAATGATCGAGCGCTCGGGCGAAATGGCCGTTCCCCAACTTTGGATTGGTGATGAAGTGGTTGTCGGCTTTGACCACAAAAGAATCGGTGAATTACTCAATATCAAAGATAAGTAATTCTCTATCGATTAAGAGATCTCTGGAAAAATTATTTGGCGGCTAAAAGGAAGTTAAGAATCACCGAAATGATGGAGAAGATTAAAGCCGCCCAAAAGGCCGGCCAAAAACCAGCCACGTTAAAGCCTTTGACGACCGTAGCCACAAACCAAAAGAGGATGGCGTTGATGACTAAAGTAAAGAGACCTAATGTTAAAATATTGACTGGTAAGGTCAGCAAAATTATCAAAGGCCGGATGACAGCGTTAATCAAAGCTAACACCAGAGCCGCGATTAAAGCGGTATAAAAGTTCTGCACGCTTACGCCCGGCACCAAATACGTTATTAACATTAAAAGCAAGGCATTAAAGATCCAACGAAGAATAAACATCTGACCTCCTTTTTTAAACGGCAATATCCCGACGGGCGAAATAAATCGCTCCAGCCAGCGTCGTCACCGCCGCCACGCCGATGAAGACCAAATAGGCCCAGTGATCAATTTGGTTATAAGTCAAAGCTTTGGGCGGACTATAATAATAAAAAAACGAAGCGTATTTTAGATTGGCCAAACTCTCTTTTAAAGACGAAACGACATTGAGGACATACATTAAAACAATAATGCCGGCACTGACAAAGAAAACTTTGCCTTTATCGGAAAAAATCGCCGAAAACATCATCCCTAAACTGAAAATGGCCAAGCCAAAAAGAAAAGACATCACCGTCATCGTGTAAAAATGATTCGTATTAAAACTGACATGATAAATTTGACAAAACGGGATCGCCGCTAAAATCGAGATAATGGTAAAAATAATGAGCATCAAGAGACCTGCCAAATAACGACCGAAAAATAATTTTAGCCGTGAAACTGGTTCGGAAAGTAAAAACTCAATCGTCCCATTTTCGACTTCACCCGAGAGAGCAAACCCCGAAAAACCAATCACTAAGGCAATTGCCAAGAGCGGCCAAACAAGAGAAAATTGCTCAGTGGCTAAAAACCCCTGGACGGTTGTAAAACTACTCGGATCAAAATTAAAAGCTTTTAAAAAACCTTCGGGCATAGTTTGGATGAAAGCGGTTTTAACTTGGCTGAAATCCGGAAACAAAGCAATATACATCCAAAGTAAAGCCACCGCTGATAAGCAGTAGATGACCAGTAAAACTCGACGATCTTTGATGGCACGGCTAAAAATCGTCCCCATTATTTTCCTCCGTCCTGATAATACTCAAAGAAAACTTCTTCTAATGTGGCGTGGGTAATTTCTAAATCGGCAATTTTATAACGGTTTAACTTTTTAATTAACGGGTCAATCTCGCCTTTAATATCTAAAATGAACCCGTCCGGCAAGTCCTCTTGAATCTCGCCAATATTTTGAAAATCAGTTTTGTTAAAGGCGCCGGCAAAGTGAACGGTCGCCGAATGAATTCTTTTGGCTTTAAGAGCTTGGATGCTTTCGGTCGTCACCAACTTACCCTCTTTAATAATGGCGACGCGATGACAAATCCGGTCAACTTCGGAAAGATTATGGGACGACATAAAAATAACGCTGCCCTTTTTTTGAAAATCTTCCAAAATTTTATAGACAACATTTTGGAGCAATGGGTCCAAGCCGGCCGTCGGTTCGTCCATAATCACTAATTCCGGCTGATGCATTAAGGCCAAAATGATACCGAGCTTTCTTTTGTTGCCAGTCGAGAGATGGCGAAATTTTATTTTTGGATCAAAATTAAAATCGGAAATCAACTGGCTTAAAACCTTTGATTGGTCGTTGAGATGCTCACTGAAATTAAAGTGATCCTGGCCGGTCCAACCGTCATAAAGTGAAACGTCCGCCGGCAGATAACCGACTTTTTGTTTAATCTCACTTGAATTTTTCGTCGAATCGAATCCAAAAACTTTTATTTCTCCCTTTGTCGGCCTGAGAAAATCCATAATACAGCGAATAGTCGTCGTTTTACCAGCACCATTCGGGCCCAAAAAACCAAAAATTTCACCCTTTTCAACTTCTAAAGAAACATCATCGACAGCTTTAGTTTGACCAAAGTATTTACTAAGGTTCTCTATTTTTAGAACAGCCATAGATTAATTATATAAATAAAATGATAAAATTGCTACTCATGAAAGCGATAATGGGTATGGCGGGGCGGCCTGGCAACTCAATCGCAAAACTCTTGAAAAACCATTGAACATTTTCTATAAATCTATATTGCCATAACCTCCAATTTTGTTTTGCAGAATATCTTCAATATGCTAATATCTAAATATGAAAATAATTGCCGCCTCGATTAATCTTTCCAAACTCAAAAAAATGTCAAAAAATATGTTTGGCAATTTTGTCAAAGCGGTTATTGATATCCAAAAAGAAATTATGGCTCTCGACGCGCCGATGCATGCCGATGAAGAAGCCGAGTTATTAAAAAAGGGTTCTAAACAGGAAAATCTATGGGGGATAAATTTATACCCAGAGCATTTCGAGAAAGAAAATTTTATTGAGTTCGATTCAATGATCAACATCCGTCCATCAGCCAACAATCGTACACGAAGCATCGATGATCCCGAACTTAGAGTAAAAATTACCGAAATAGTCAATAAACTTGTTAAAAAATGAATCTCATTTACCACAAGGGATTAACAACAAAAAATTGGTTTTCAAAAAATATTTTTTACCAAATGGCTAATATTGGTTCAGAAGTTGGCCGGGCTAATATTTGGAAGAAAAAAAATCACCAAGATTCGGTATTGGCGTTCGAGCGCGCTTTGGAGCTTTTGGATTTAACGATCATCGATCCCAAAAATAAATCCAAACTAAAAGAACTTTTAAGACTGCGCGAAGTCCTGGCAGACTATTTTGTTTTTGACAATCAATACAAATCATCAGAACATTTATGGAATAATTATTTTAATGCTTTCGGCTACGCCGCACGCTTAAAAACTTAACCTTTTATAAATCATTCGCGTTAGCGAGTGGTTTACTCCTAAAAAAGAGAAAGCACCGCAAGGATTCTTGCGGTGCTGGTGTTCATAACGGCCTCTAATGCTTATCTGGCGCTTCCCAGATCGGCGTTTCGCAGATCTTCAGCGGCGCTCTCGGGTGAGCGCGGGTTGATGTACGCGCCCGAACCTTTCTCGAAGGCCGCCTGAATCGCCTCGGTGATCGGTTCGATTTGGCAATGCCAGTGGTAAGTCGGCAGCTCCGGATCGTTTGTCGGTGCGGTGTGAAAGTAGAGGTTGTAGTCGGGATCGTTGAGCGCCACCCGAAGCCTCATCAACACAGCCTGCAACAAACGGGTAAACTCCGAGAGGAAGTCAGTCCCTTGAGGATGAGTGGAGATGTTGGCGAAGTAGCTCTGGTGATATCGCGGCCCCACTACCACCTGATAGGGCGTGCGAGAAGTGAACGGACACCAGGCCATGAAGTTCGCGCTGGTTTGCACCAGCCGCTCCTTTTCTTTGATCTCCCACTCGACCTCGTCGCAGTAGAAACAGGAACGAGTCTGGTCGTAATAGTGCCGGGCGCCCGCCAGTTCATGGTGAATACGTGTGGTCAACATCGGCAAGGCCATGAGTTGGCTGTGGGGATGGGGTTGGCTAGCACCGGCCAAAGGACCGTAGTTCTTGAACAGGAAGATACAGTGGATGTTGCGGTTACTCCCGACGGCCAGCGTCAGCTCCCGCCACATATGCAGCACTTCGCGGAAGTAGAAGGATTCGAAGGTCTCGAGACACGCCTCATGCTGAGGTGACTCGATGATAACATAGTGAAACCCGAACGCAGGCAATACCGCGTACGGGCCACGCCTTTCCACCTCCAGAATCTCAGAGGGAATCGAGGCGTTCACCGCCGGCGCCAGGTTCGGTACCACTCTCACCCACCAGCCAGGGCTATCGGCCTTCGTCCCTTTAGCCCGGTACGCATTGACCTCCTTTGGGGTCCTTCCCTCCCGACCTTCTTCGAAAGGACAGGTCGCACCGCTCACAAGAGTGGGATTGACCTTGGACCAGTCACGATCTCCTTGCCGCCGCAGCTTCTCCAGTGGCTTCTCCCGGTCAGAACCGATAATCACCACGGTTCCCGAGATTGGATTCCGTCTCAGTTCTTCAACCCGACGCGCCATCATTCCTCTCCTTTACCAAAAAGAACCAGTCCTTACTGGTCCTCTTGGTTTTGTCAAAGGTCCCAACGATAAAAACAATATAAACCTTATACTCTAATTTGTCAAATATTTGTGCTGGTCCAATACATCGTGTACACTTTTCAACCTTAACAACGATGACAAATGACTAACATAGCTTGGAGATTGTGCAAGATTGATCCATAATGCATTTAGATAATTTTGTACCATGTAAATTTAGTCAAAACCCATGCTCGATATTAATCTCAAAAGCGTCAACCATGTATTGGATCAGTATTCAAAAACACATAAAACATAAATAGCGAAGTGTTCACGATGTGTCTGGACCTAGACAATATTTGGGGCCCTTTGGTTAGGGATGTTAGAAATTAGTTGCAAAATAATTATATTAGAATACCAAATCTGAAATCAATTCAAATATAGCCCTCATATATTTATAGCACTTGACAATTATGAACATATGTTCTAAAATTAAGTTGAAAGGAAATTATGCGTGGAAGACCAAAGAGAAAAAGATTAATCGGATTCAATCCCGAAATTACCTACTTTAAACCAGCGGGAGTACCTCTAAGAAATTTGTCAGAGGAAGTTTTAACTTTGGATGAAGTAGAAGCGATAAGATTAGCTGATTTAAATGATTTGGACCAAGAAGAAGCGGCAAAGAAAATGGGTGTTTCCAGAATAACATTTTTAAGAATTGTACATGCTGCCCACCGGAAAATTGCCGCCAGTTTAATTTATGGTAAAGCAATCAAAATGAAAGGAGGTGATTATATCATGCCAAATTTAGATGGTACTGGCCCATTAGGGCAAGGTCCGCAAACAGGAAGAGGAATGGGCGTTGGCCGCGGACGCGGTCGAGGACAAGGTTTAGGCGGCACGGCTGAATGTCTCTGCCCCAAATGTAGTGAAAAAGTTCCGCATCAGCGAGGTGTACCTTGTATCCAGACTAAATGCCCAAAATGCGACTGCCCAATGGCTGGCGTTTTCTGCCGACCACAGTAAGGATAACTTTTTGAGCCAAAACAAAAAGCCGACTCGTAAAATTTCTGGGTCGGTTTTTTGTTGGGGTGGTCGAGCGGATTCGAACCGCCAACCGCCTGGGCCACATCCAGGTGCGCTACCATTGCGCCACGACCACCATCTTTGGCGCCCTCGAGAGGATTCGAACCCCCAATGCCAGATCCGAAGTCTGGCGTGATATCCATTTCACCACGAGGGCCTATTTAGCCATTTGTTGTTAGTCATTTGTATTATATCAATAACTAACACCAACAACATAAAATTAATGACCAGATTGGAGCGGGTAACGGGATTCGAACCCGTGTTGCTTGGTTGGAAACCAAGTGCACTACCACTGTGCTATACCCGCACATTTTCGGGGACCCGAGACTCGAACTCGGAACCTCCGCCTCCCAAAGGCGGCGCTCTAACCAATTGAGCCAGTCCCCGTGGTCTATCCTAGATTATAGCCGAAAATCATCACCCGATCAACCCTCCTCGCTGATATGAAAAACAAAAACACCAGGGGTAATTTCTTCATACGGGTAGTGCCAAAGCCACGAATAAGCGCCGGTCTCGGCATAAGTGGCCGCCACAATCACACTCCCGGTCACATTGGTCTCATCGGGCGTGACCAAAGGCAAATCGATCCCGTAGTAGACCAGAGACGGTTGGCCATCCCACGGATAAATTAAGCTGAATTTTTCGTCCGGATGATCATAAACATAGGCTTTGATTCGGGCAAGATCCTGACCCCAATCCAGATTGGAATCGGTGGCAATTTTATAACCATTGCTTGAACCGCCAGCCGCCTCATTAAAATAACTTAAATAATTCGGGTAAGCCGAAAGGGACGAATAGAAATACCAACCGATCAATAAAATTAAAATAACGGCCAGCCATAATTCCCAAATCTTTTTTAGTTTAGAAAAATTGACCAAATTAATCGACTTGGCAGCAAAGACGACTAAAAATGGAAAAATCGGTAAAACGTGACGCACACCCAGGTCTGCTCTGGTATTGATGCTCATCAGTAAATAGGCCAACGGCGCGACAATCAAAATTAATTCGTCAAAGATTAATTTGGCGCGGATTTTTTTGAAAAATATAATTGCCAGGCCCAACAATCCGAAAAGGGCCAACGGCGTTTTATAAAAAATCAGAACCGGAAAATAATACCACCAACCGGTCGAGGAATTATGGCCTAATAGATAAGAGCCGTGGCCACCGACAACGTGCCGGGTAATTAAGGCAAATCCTTTGTAAAAGTCGGCGGGGAAAAGCAAGGGCCGAATTTTGCTAAAAATTCCGTCAAAGAAAGTGGGAACATAATTATAAGACGTCCACAAGCGAATATTTTCTGAAAGGCTGCCGATCGGCGGCGGCGGCACCATCAAAGAAAAGCCGTAAGTGGCCCAGACGACAAGGAAGCCGATCACCCCCAAACCAATAAAACCGAGAAAATATTTCAGCCAGTTTTTGATGTTTTTATCTAAGAAAAGTTTGATGATCGCTAAAATGATAAAGATCGGGATAAGCATCACGCTGGTATACTTTGAGGCAAACGCCAAGCCACTAAACAGCCCGACCCAAGTAACCCCCCACCACGACGGCTTTTTAAGATATTCTCCCCAAAAATAGGTCGCAATAAACATAAAGAGCGCCACCCCCAAATCCGTATCAATGAGGTGACCGTGAGCTAAGACATTAGGCATAAAAAGAATTAAAGCGGCCGCCAAAAGACCAGCCTTTTTACCATACAAACGGTTGGCCCAAAAATAAGTCACCCAGCCCAAAATGAGCGTCAAAATAATAAAGGGAAACCGTCCCCAAAAAAGAAGTTTATTGACGTTGTTTCCGAGCGAGTAAAAAAACGTCACGGCCATCGATCGGGTTTCCTGCCATGAATCGTAATAATAATTACTCGCTTTGTCCCACAAAGGATTAGGACCGTCAATGGGGGTGCGAAGATGAGAAAAAGTAAGAATCGGCAAGGCGCTCAGTTCTTTCAAAAAAGGCGGATGTTCGGGATCTAACCGAAAGTCACCTTTGACTAAATAAGTGTAGCCGGCAAAAAGATGAACCCCTTCATCGGTTGTTTGCGAATCTCCTCTGGCCACGTTGATCAAAATGACGAAAGCGACAAGAATAATGAAGGCCAGTAATAAATTGTATAAAATATTTTTTTTCATCACGGATGCCTTTAGGTGACCGCTTTTTTCTCGGTCACCCGAAAAGTTAAATATTTACCCAGCATAAATCTTGTTTGAGAATCGATTGCTGGTAGCGACGAGAAAAATATGGCCATGACCGGCGTCAAAATCCACTGTGCCAAAATTTCCAGATATTTACCCCAGCGGTAGCCGGCCGGCCGAGCGGGCATTAGCAAAGTAGCGATTGTCATCGAAGTAAGTAATCCAAGCCAAGTCAAGCTCAGAAGGACACGAATAATAACCGGCAGATTTTGGGCTAAAACCGTGTTTCTAAAACCTGGGCCAAAAACAAGCGGCAGCCAACCAATGATCGCCAGATAGATCGAAGCCGTCGCCAATGAATAGTTCGCCTCAAAGAGACGATAATTTTTAACGATCCGATCCCAAAGAGAAATTTGTTTTGATTTAATCGAGTTGATAACGACGTAGGGAAAATGCTCCACGCCGTAATACCATCGTTTTTTTTGTAAATATTGATTTTTAATCGTCTGAAAATAGGTCGGCGCCAAAACCGCATCCATATAAACCGGCACAAAGATGGGAACCACTTGGTGGTCACCATCAAATTTAAAATAGGCACGCCAAAATTGACGGGAGTCTTCATTAACAACCGAGGTGTCCCAAAAGTCCATCTCGACAAGCGTTTTTAAACTCATGGCATGAGTGGAAAAGTTTATTAAGCGCCAAGGGCGAGTCGCTTCAATGAGCTGCCAAAAAGAATTACTAAAAGCAATCAAGCGCGAAAGGGCTGGGACCTGCCAAATATTGTTGCTGTAAAGCGGCACGGGTTGGTAGCTGCGGCGAGTCCGATTGGGATTAGTGAGATATTTGTAGGTTAAACAGGAAAAATATTTCGGGTGCATGCGCGTATCGGCATCGCAAGTGGTCACCACCACGTTTTCGTAAGGAATGCGTTTTTCGTCGATGAATTTTTGAAGATGTTGAGCTGCCCATCGAGCGTTAGCACCTTTGGCTTTAACTTCACCCGGAATATCAAGATGCTCCGTGGCCATAAAATGGAAAAATCTCTGGCCAAATTTTTCCTTTAAAATGGCCGTGTTTTGGCGGGCTTTTACCAGATCGCGGTGCTCGGTAGCTAAAACAACAATCATCCGGTTGTTGGGAAAATCCGAATCGGCAATTGATTGAAAAGAGGGCATCAAAGTTTCAATCTCTTCTTTGTAAGTTGTAAAAATAATTACCTGATAAATGTCTCGCCAGTTTGGCCCAACTTCCTCCTTGGGCAGATTTTTGCATTTTTCAAGCCAATCAACTCGAGTATCGCGCCGGAGCCGGTGATAACCGTTGATGAGATGATAACCCATTAAAATTGATTTATAAAGCCAATAAAGATCGAAAATCAAAACAAAAGTGGCGACGGCGGCCGGCCAAAAAAATGAGAAAACCAGTGGCAAAATAAGACCGGCCCATGTGACCGTCCCGGGAAAAATTTCCAAGAATCGCCAAAACTTTGTTTTTTGCATACTTTGCATCCTTAAAAAACGATTAAATATCTTACGAAAGCCAAGATAAAAATCTCAATGGTGAGCATGATGATCAGAAGAAAAATACCGGCCATCTTTTCTCGATTCCATAAATAATTGGCCAAAATGGCGTTTAAGACAATAACTCCTGACGCAAAAATAATGGGGTTGGGATTTTGTTTAATTCTGGTGGCGTAGATATACCATAAAATTCCGTTGATAACCAACGCCAAAAAAAATAAAACTAAAACAGACCAGGTTCGCCAAAACGGGTTAACAAAAAAATTCTTTAATGCTTGTTGGATCGAAGAAAAAATTTTGGCCATTTTTTTTGGAGCCGCCTCCGAGATTTGAACTCGGGACCTTCACTTTACGAAAGTGCTGCTCTACCACTGAGCTAAGGCGGCAATTAGCAGACATTGCTGAGGCTGAGCGGTAGAGGAGATTCGAACTCCCGGCCTCTTCCTTGGGAAGGAAGCATTCTACCACTGAACTACTACCGCTCAACCCCAGCAATCATCGAGGGAAAGTGATGTATGACTACTATACGAATCCCACAAAACAGCCGTTTATTTGGCCAAAAACCTTTTTTATCTTACCAAATTTAAACCCTAAATAAAAGGAAAGGCCTGGGGGTATTCAAAATAGAAACGCCGGATCAGCATCTTGCAGGTTATCCTGCGGCTGACCCGGCGTCGATGGTAGTCCCATGTCTAGACTGACACTGTGTCATCTGGAGTAGAGATCGCGATCAGATCTCCCTTAGAGCAGGACTCAACCATGAGCCGAATGACGGTGCGCTCCCGGCCCTCTAACATAACGACTGCGAAAGCCGGTCGGCAGATGAGGTCGATTTCCTGAGAGTCAAGACGTTTTCTGGCGATGGCGATAGCTTTAATCGCCTGATTCATCGCGCCTGCCCCGATCGTCTGCAGCTCGGCTGTTCCCATCTCGCGAACAACACTCACGAGGGAGCCGGCCACCGCATTCGGTACTGATCTCTTTGCAACCTTAAGCACTCCCATTTTCCTCTCCCTCGTGTAAAATGGAAACGTCTATCTATACAAAGGTCTTCATGGGTAGACCTTTGGAGCTGAAATTGATTCTATCATACTTGCAAAGACTTCGTCAAGGGTTATATCGGCAAATTCATTGATGTGTATCTTAAAATAGAGTATAATAGTCATTGATGGGCCCGTAGCGTAGCGGTTATCGCGCCTCCTTGTCACGGAGGAGATCGCCGGTTCGATTCCGGTCGGGCCCGCCAAAACGGACAGCAACAGGTTAGAAAAAATAAAAAGGCTTAAACTTAAGCCCTTTTTATTTTTTCACAGGTTAATGGTGTTCGATTCCTTTTGACTTCTTCTCCAATTCTGCAACAGCTTGATCATAAAGCGACTCTATAAATAAGAGAAAATTGTAAGTACATTGCCAAGCCTCTTCGTCATCTTTAAATTCAAAACCCAATTCCTTTGCCATTATTATATACTCTTCTATTTCTTCATTAGAAATCGTTGAGACCTCCATATCGGCTAACCAAATGTTCCTTGGAATAATTTTTGACTTCGCACCAAATTCTAAAAATCGATTTTGAAATTTCATTATTTTATACTTTAATTATACGCTTTTATTTTTTGTATCAGGACGCACAATTTTTGCGCGATTATTCAGAGATATTAAAAAATATGCTGTATTCAAGAACTCAATGCAACATTATTTAATTTGTTATATTCACCCTCCAAGACCTCACAAGGTGTTTGAAAGCCCAATATTTTTCGTGGACGATTGTTTAATTCCCAAGCAATATCA
>Ga0187870_1000198_pt1 | contig 79791 bp, 69 predicted proteins | sample June2016WEW_13_1_3_FD_132974 | JGI IMG/M metagenome (GOLD analysis project Ga0187870, IMG submission 132974) | Peatland microbial communities from SPRUCE experiment site at the Marcell Experimental Forest, Minnesota, USA - June2016WEW_13_150 | ecosystem: Environmental > Terrestrial > Soil >...
ACCATACTTCCCACCAGTCCACCTACAAACACCATACCGACTAATGGGGTTCAAGGAAGGCGATTTCCCGGTTTGCGAAAATGTCGCCAAGAGAGTTCTAGCACTCCCCTTCTTCACATCAATGACTCCGAAACAGATCGGTCACGTGGCCAAAACTCTCGGAGAGCTGTCGAGAAGATAGTGGTTTATTATTTGGGTTCGTGCACGGTCGAATTGGTGGGGGTGTCTTGTTGAAGGAACCAAGGAAGAGTCTTGAGATGCAGGAGAGGGCGCGCAGAAGGATTCCTGGGGGCACCCAACTTCTCTCGAAGCGCCCCGAGATGTTTGCCCCCGGGCAGTGGCCGGGGTATTACTCCCGCGCTAAGGGAGTCGAGGTCTGGGATTTAGATGGAAACAAGTACGTTGATATGAGCATCAACGCGGCTGGCGCTTGCGTTCTTGGTTATGCGGATCGTGATGTTGATTCGGCGGTACGAAGGGCAATTGATGCTGGCACTAATTCCATTCTGAATTCCCCCGAGGAAGTTGAGCTCGCGGATCTGCTCTGTGAAATACACCCATGGGCTCAGATGGTTCGTTACGCGCGATCTGGCGGGGAGTCAATGACGATTGCTGTGAGGATCGCTAGAGCATACACGAAGAAGGACAAGGTGGCGTTCTGTGGGTACCACGGTTGGTTCGATTGGTACCTAGCTGCCAACCTCGCACGCGGTAACAACCTAGACGGCCACCTGCTTCCAGGACTGGACCCAGCAGGCGTCCCGCGCGTGCTCGCGGGCACTGCGTTTCCTTTCCGTTACAACCACATTGAGGAATTGGAGGGAATTATCAAAGAGAACAAGGACGAAGTAGGAGTCGTTGTAATGGAGCCGATCCGAGACAGTTATCCCGAGAGCGATTTCTTGAAGCGTGTTCGCGAGGCCGCCAACGCAATTGGTGCTGTCCTCGTTTTCGATGAGGTCACTTCCGCTCTGCGCATGAACTCGGGAGGAATCCACCTAAGGCTTGGTGTGACTCCCGATATTGCTGTCTTCTCGAAGTCGTTGGGCAACGGCTACCCGATTGGAGCCGTTGTCGGGAAGGAAGATGTGATGCAAGCCGCCCAATCCACATTCATCAGCAGCACAAACTGGACGGAGAAGATTGGGCCAGTAGCGGCGTTGGCTACGATCAGAAAGCATAGGCGCGTCAACGCTGGCGCGCACCTCATCGCCCTTGGAACACGCATTCAAGAAGGATGGAAAAGTGCATGTGAGGAGGCAGGTCTCAAGATAACGGTCAGCGGGATTCCACCTCTAAGCCATTTCGCGTTCGAAAATGAAAAAGCCCAAGCCACGATCACCCTCTTCACACAATTGATGTTGAAGAAAGGATTTCTAGCGTCCGGGAAGTTCTATTCAATGTATGCACACAAGCTCTCGGATGTGGATGCTTACTTAGCAGCTACGAAAGACGTTTTCCACTCCATCGCTGAAGCACTGAAGAAGGGAGATTTAGAGAAGCAACTGAAAGGCCCGGTGGCCCACACTGGGTTCCACCGTTTGGCTTGAGGCTGCAATGGCCTGCTTGATCTTGCGTTTCGGGTTGGCAACGAGGCGAGTGGTTGGTTCAGTTGGAGAGTAAGATCCCCATCAGAGACAGGCTGGTCGGCGAATCAGTATTCATCATCGCAGAGGCTGGAGTCAACCATAACGGCAGCCTGAAGAGGGCTTTGAAAATGGTGGACGAAGCTGCACTTACCGGCGCCGATGCTGTCAAGTTTCAGGCCTTCGTCACGGAAAGTCTTGTTTCAGGTCGTGCCCCAAAAGCGGACTACCAGAAGAAACAAGGGCAGGGGAAAACCCAGCGGGACATGCTAAAATCACTGGAACTGTCTTCGCAGGACTTTGCGGCCATCGATGAGCGTGCGCGGAGACGTGGAATCATATTGCTCTCATCTGCCTTTGATGAAGAAAGCGCGGATCTACTGGAGGATCTTGGTGTCCCTGCATACAAGATGGGCTCAGGGGAATTGACAAACATTCCACTGCTTGAGCACGTTGCGAAGAAAGGCAAACCGGTGTTACTCTCAACAGGGATGGCGACGCTCGATGAAATCCAAGAAGCAGTAACTGCCATCCGTACCCAGGGCAACCACCAAATTGTCCTTCTGCATTGCGTTTCATCCTACCCGAGTAGACCCCGGGACTCCAACCTCAGAGCGATGAAGCTTCTTCGAGAACGGTTCGGATTGCCTGTCGGCTTCTCAGACCACACAGAGGGTGTGGAAGTTGCGTTGGCTGCCGCTGCGTTAGGCGCGACAATCATTGAGAAACATTTCACATTATCCCGCAAACTACCCGGTCCCGACCAAAAAGTCTCCTTGGAACCAGCTGAATTCCGAGCTATGGTTCAAGGAATAAGAGTGGTTGAGCAAGCACTAGGCAAACCCGTCAAGGAGCCTACGCCGGAGGAACTCAAAATGCGCCTAATCGCACGGCGCAGCCTAGTTGCGTCAATGAACATTCCTGAAGATCAAGTCATAACTCGCCAAATGGTTGCCATAAAGAGGCCCGGGACGGGGATTCCGCCCAAAGAAATCGGGAATATGATTGGAAAGCGTGCAACGCGGAACATACGCCGCGATCAGGTATTGAGATGGGACATGGTCGAATAAGTAAAAGGAAAGTCGTGTACATTTCAGGCACGAGAGCAGATTACGGGCTTATGCGGTCAACCCTCCACGAAATTGAGGACACCGGAAAACTCTCACCATCAATCATCGCAACCGGAATGCACCTCTCAAGAGACTTCGGCTACACAATTAGAGAGATCGAGCGAGACGGGTTCAAGATTTCCGCTAGGATTCCGTCATTGAGGAGGGAAGACACGGGTGCGGGTATGCTTCGATCCTTTTCGGCTTTCTTGACTGGGCTAGTCAATGTTCTAGAACGTGTGAGGCCTGACATTGTGCTGCTTCTTGGGGACCGCTGGGAAATGTTGGCTGGAGCAATGGCGGGTTCATACATGAACACACTTGTGGCCCATATTCATGGTGGCGAGCTTTCCGGTAGCGTAGACGATCCGAACAGGCACGCCATAACCAGGTTCGCGCACCTTCACCTCGTCGCCACGAAACAGCACGCAAAACTGTTAGCGCAGATTGGCGAAGAGAAGAACAGAATCCACATAATCGGTTCCCCAGGCCTAGACGACATCACAACCCACAACTACGCGGAACCTGGCATGGTTGCCGCGAAATACAACATTGACCTTGCCAAACCGCACCTACTTCTTGTTCAGCATCCGGTGGTTACTGAACGCGATTCGGCTGGAACGCAGATTAGGCTGACTCTCGATGCGGTAGTTCGGGTGGGGGTACCAACGATCGCCATCTTCTCCAATGCTGATGCTGGAGGAAGGGAAATGATCAGGGTCATGAAAGCATGCGCCCGGAAGAATCAGTTCATTCGTCTGTATCGGAACATTCCTAGGGATGAGTACTTGGGGTTAATGGCATGTGCGAATGTCATAGTGGGGAATTCGAGCAGCGGCATAATCGAGGCCGCATCCTTCCAGCTACCAGCTGTGAACATAGGGACACGACAACAAGGCAGAATCCACCCTCTCAACGTTGTTGACACTGATTATGACACAGGGAGAATTGTAGCCGCGATTCGAAGAGGACTTAGCCCAGCATTTCGCAGGCAAATACGAGGATTGAGGAACCCTTACGGCAATGGACACACGGGTGAAAGGGTCGCCCACGTACTTTCAGCGACAAAGCCAACCGTTGCGTTATTGCAGAAAAGGCTAACATTCCGAATGGAGAATCAGCCAACATGAGCAAACGCCACAAACACGGCCGGAAGGCTGAAGCGATCTACAAAACCGCCAAGATAACCCCGGAGACAAAACGCGAATTAGCTAAGGACGCGTGGATTGGCGACTTTGTTTTCGTTCACTTGGAACGACTCGTCCTAGGAAAGGGAAGCCAGGTAGGCGCCTTCGCAAGCCTAACAGGGGGCGGAAAAGTAGAGATTGGTGAGTACACGACTATTGGCTACGGAGTTCGAGTTATCGCTGGAACCGACTCAACCGAGGGGCGTTACATGACTGATCAAGCCCCTGCTGTCGAGAGGAACGTGATTCGTGGAACTATCAAGATTGGCAGTGGCTGTTTCATTGGAGCCAACTCCGTGATTTGTGTCTCAAGACGTCACCCGAATCTGGAAATCGGCGATAACGCTGTCATCGGAGCTCTCAGCTACGTTGACCAAAACGTTTCAGCGAACAGTGTTGGTTGGGGTGCCCCGTTTAGGGTTGTGAAAGAACGAAGAATTTCTCAGTAAGCAAATACTCATCATTGGAAGAAGGAATTGATTCTGAAGTCTGCGCTGTTTCTTACGGTTAGAACCGGTTCAACGCGACTGCCAGAGAAAACATTGCTCAAACTCGGTGACCAAACAATCTTCGAATTCATGATCGACCATTTGAAGCATGCCCAGGTTTCCGGGAATCTCGTCGTCTGTACCACGGATAGAGCACAGGATACTGTGTTGGAGGAGTTGGCGCACAAGAAAGGAGTTGAATGTTTTCGGGGTAGCTCAGAAGACATCTTGGCGAGGTTGAATTACGCGGCGAATCGTTTCAATGTGGATTTCTTTGTCAATGTCGAGGGAGATGATGTATTTTGCGACCCTGAATACGCGGACCGCACCGTCGACCACTTCAACCAAACAGGTGCAGATTTCATACGTTGGGGTGGCCTTCCCTTGGGGGCACCTCCTTTGGGGATCAATGCCGAAGCACTGGCTAAGGTCTGTAGACTGAAAGACACGGCGAACACTGAGACCGGGTGGGGAAGTTTCTTCACTGAGACCGGGTTGTTCAAGGTTGAGACGATTGAGGAGAAGAATCCTTTCTTTCGTCGGCCTGAGCTTCGGATGACAATGGATTACCCGCAAGATTACGAGTTCGTTAAAGCAGTTTACGAAAAGCTAAACCGAACCGACTTCACCCTGAAGGATATTCTGAAGGTTATTGATGAGCACCCAGAAATAGCAGCAATCAACAAGGACCTGAAAGAAGAATACTACCGGAAGTTTGAGGAGAAGCGAGTGAAGGTCCGCCTGAAGCAGCAGGAAAAATGAACGGAATGAATAACGTATGAAATTTCTAATCGTCGGATTAGGCTCGATGGGTAAACGTCGAATACGCAACCTGAGGGCCATCAATGCGGGAGAGATCATTGGGTTCGAAATCCAAGACAAACGACGGGCTGAGGTCGAGAAGGAGTACGGCATCAAGGCCTACGCCAGTTTCGATGAAGGATTAGCGCAGAAACCGGACGCGGTGATAATCTCCACTCCTCCGAACTTGCACATGCAATATGCGCTTGAAGCCGCAAGGCGCGGAATTCACTTCTTCATGGAAGCCAGCGTGATTTTAGACAAAAACACGGACCGGTTGATTGCGGAGTGCAAGGGCAAAAGTATCGTCGCGGCGCCCTCGTCAACGATGAGATTTCACCCCTCAGTCCAACGAATGAAGAGACTCGTACAGGAAAATGCCATAGGAGAAATTCTGGCACTCCAGTACCATTGCGGCCAATACTTGCCAGATTGGCATGTCAACGAGGACTACCGCAAGTACTATGTCGCAAACCGAGAAACCGGAGGTTGCAGAGAGATCGTACCATTCGAGCTATCGTGGATCACCTGGCTATTGGGGCCGGTCAAGACGGTTTCTTGTATGAAGGGTAAGCTCACGAACCTTCAGGTGGACATTGATGACCTATACCAGCTCCTGTTGGAGTTTGAAAGGGGAACAATGGGGAGCATTCAAGTGGACGTGATCTCGCGTGTGGCCACTCGGTACTTCAAACTCATCAGCGAAGAAGGTGTCATTCTCTGGGATTGGGGGAGTCGAACTGTCAGTGTGTATACTGTGGCGAGTAAGGAATGGAAAGAGTTCACACAGCAGAAGGGGAGAGCGGTTGAGGGGTACGTAATGGAAGATGACATGTATGTCAGTGAGATGGAACATTTCATTGGGGCAATACAGGGCAAGCAACCCTACATGTACACGCTAGAAGACGACAAGAGAATTCTCGAACTCCTCTACGCTGCGGAAGCGAGCTGGGACCAACGAGGCTTCAAAACACTAAAGTGAATTGAGGAAGCGACAATCTTCAGGTATGCTTGAGTATCGCGTTAGTAGCATATGCGAAGTGCAGTTGTAACGAATCTTGGCGAAATCAGACTTTGAAGGCAAGCGAATTCTAGTCGTCGGCGGGACGGGTTCTATCGGGAGCGCCCTGACCAAGGCAATACTGCCCCTGAAGCCCGCCGTCGTGCGGGTTCTAGGTAACGATGAGAACGGCCTCTTTGAGATGGAACGAGAATTGGGTGAGAGGCCTGACTTACGGTTTCTCTTAGGAGATGTCCGAGACCGAGAGAGGTTGCAGTTTGCGACGAGAGATATCGATATCGTCTTTCATGCGGCCGCCCTCAAGCATGTGCCAATCTCGGAATACAACCCATTCGAGGTAGTGAGGACCAACGTAATAGGAACTCAGAACCTCCTTGAAGCTTCCATTTGGTCGAAGGTTGAGAAATTCATCTTCATCAGTACCGACAAGGCAGTTAACCCAGCTAGTACGCTGGGCGCCTCTAAACTGCTTTGCGAGAAACTTGTCCTTGACGCTTCTTCCTACAGAGGGCCTAAACTTAGCGCAATGAGTTGTGTCCGTTTCGGAAACGTCCTAGGGAGCCGCGGATCAGTAACCCACATTTTCGCTTCACAGATAGCCAGAGGGGGTCCAGTGACTGTCACAGATAAATCGATGACGAGGTTTGTCATGCTCCTTGAAGAAGCTGTTGCGCTACTCCTGAGGGCCGCTGAGTTGGCCCGAGGCGGTGAGATTTTTGTGTTGAAGATGGATGGCGCCCGTATCCTGGACCTCGCGCAGGCCATGATCGACGAGCTCGCCCCTCGTTTCGGGCGAAACCCAAAGGACATCAAAATCCAGGAAATCGGTACTCGACCCGGTGAGAAAATGCACGAGGACTTAATGACCAAAGAGGAAGCCAACCGAAGCCTCGACGCAGGCGAACTCTACGCTATTCTACCCTCAACCTCTAACCCAGCAGCATACAAAGGGTACAAACCTGCACAACTCTCGAGCTACAGTTCGAAAGACGTGAAAATGCTCAGTATCGCGGAACTGCGAGACCTCTGCAAGAAAGTCACAGATTTGACGTAGCTTATTTCCGCTTGAGGAATGGAATTCGTTCTGTAGGTCTCGAATGTAGATATGGACACCTTAAGGGTCGGGGTGATTGGCGCGGGGTCGGCGGCGCGACGCCACCTCGATGTAGTTCAATCCTTACCGAACGTCGATATCGTGGGAATAAGTAGCCGCGGAGCGGAGAGGCTTGAGAAGATCTCAGAGGACTATCACATCCGTTACACATTCCGGAATAACGACGAGATGTTGAAAGCACTCAAACCTGATGCCGTCGTCATAGCCGTAAGTGCTGCAAACACATACGAGGTTGCTTCAAAATGCATCAAGTACGGGGTCTCAGCTCTCATAGAGAAACCTCCGGGACTAACTGCTGTGCAAACAGAGGGATTGTTGAAGGAATCAAAAAGTGTGTCTGGGAGGTTCATGGTGGGGCTTAATCGGAGGTTTTATGGTGTCATACAAAACGCCGGAAAGATCATTGAAGAGGCTGGGCGCCTCGTTTCGATTATGGTTCAGTATACTGAGGATTTGGCGACAGTACGCGCCCGAAACATTCACCCACCGGAAGTGTTGGAGCATTGGCTGGCTGCTGACGCGATGCACTCGATTGACCTCCTACGATTCTTTGCGGGTGACGTCAAAGAAATCTACGCATTGTCAACGGCTTGGAACGATAAGTCTCCAAACAGCTACGGTGCACTAATCAGGTTCAAGAACGGCACGATTGGCCACTTTGTCTCGAACTGGACATCTCCTGCGCGTTGGGAGGCAGTCCTGTATGGGTTCGATATCCGGGTTGATGTCTCCCCTCTCGAAGAAGCCAAAGTCATCCGCAGGGATGGTTCAGTATCAGAGGTACCGAGGGACGAGATGGATGCGAAGTTCAAAGCCGGTTTCTATAGACAGGACAGCTACTTCTTGGACCATGTTAGAAGAGACGCCCCAATCGGACGCCCTGCGGCCAACCTCGCCGATGCCCTTGAGACAATGCGGCTCGTGGAAGCAATCGCCGCCGCCCAGAGGATGAATCCCATTTGACCGACAATGTCCGAGCTGGGATAGTCGGCCTGGGCCGAATGGGTAGGCGTCATTTGGAAGCATACCTGAAGAAACCTGAAGTCATAGTATCCGCGTGCTCAGACTCAAACCCTGAAGCACTCAAGTTCCTCGAAACCCGAAGAGTCGACTGCAAGCGTTTTGTAGATTGGCATCAAATGCTGAAGGATGAATCGTTTGACGTGTTGAGCGTTGTCACGAACGGCCCCTCACATGCTGAGATAACAATCACGGCCGCACGGGCCGGGGTTCCCCGCATTATCTGCGAGAAGCCCATGGCGACCTCAATCAGTGCTGCTCTGCAAATGGCTGAAGCCGCGAAGACCAGCAGGGCTCGGTTAGCGATCAATTACTCAAGACGCTGGGCGGAGGGATATAGGAACCTCAAGGAATCGCTGAAACAAGGCACCATCGGAGACTTGTGTGAAGTCCGATGTGTCTGTGGCGGGGGCCTACTGGCATGCAACGGGTCGCATTTCTTTGATCTGATGCGGTTTCTCTCTGATTCAGAACCCGTGTCGCTCGTTGGATTCGTTGACAAAAGAGGTACCCCCAACCCAAGAGGAGCGCAGTTCACGGATCCTGGTGCATTTGGCATTATCCGATTCAGGAACGGGATGCGAGGCTTTATCGACATGTTCGAAGACCTCGGAATTCCTCCGACAATCGAGATTGTTGGAAGTATAGGCCGGGTTACCATAGACGAGATCAGGAACAAATGGACCATGGAATCGCGAGAGGGGAACGATCGATCTGAGCCTCTCGGGAAGTATGATTTGCCCTTGAAACAACACACCATGCCTTCAGAACCCCTAGATCCACAGATGCTCGTCCGGGAAACAATTGACGAGATCTTGGGAGATGGGCAAATTTCATCCACTGCTGATGACGGATTAGCAGCGCTGCAAATGGTCATGGGTTTTCATGCGTCTGACCATGAAGGGAACGTACAGCTGACCCTACCGCTCGCCTCGAAGTATAACGACATGGTAATCAATTTCACTTGACCTATACTTGCTGTCAGTTCAACGGGCACGTCTAGCTCTTCTGTGAACTGCTTCGTCAAGTCTGTGTAGATAATGGTCTAGAGAGACTGCGAGTCTGAGTGGACTGAACCTTGTGCGCAAGCTTCTTGCTCTGTCGTATCTTTCAATCCAAGCTGGACCATTCTGCAGCACCCACTGACGATCGAGTAAGGGAAGGAGGGACCGATCTATTCCGACATCTTTTGCGTAGGGCAGGTTCGGGTCGATGTACTTGACATATGCCTTAGCTGTGTCTTCAAGCCTCTTTCGAAATGCGACAGGATTGGTTATGATTTCCTTGGGCTCAGAGAACACGAGTCTGGTGGCCGATTTGGATTGGTCCGACTTGTATTGCACTTCTTCGCCAGTGTGATGGAAGTGGAAGGTGGATGTGACTTTTCCATATCGGTAGCCGTTCTTCTCAATTGTCTGCCTTAAGGCGACGTCGGTTATTCGCCACAGGTAATCGTCGTCCACTCTGTATTTTTGCAGTGCCTCCCGGCGGCCCATCTGCGGCGAATTCACAATCGGCCTTTCATCGAGTTTCACCGTATGGGGATCTTCGCGGTAGAATTCATACGCGAGGATTCGCTTCGAATCAAACGCATCGTACTGCCCGCGAAACTTGCACATTTCATCGTACCAACCCTTCGGAAACGTAAGGTCAGCATCGGTTATCATGACCCATTCCGTTCCGGTCTTCCCGAACAGGAATTCTAGTGCTTTCCCTGTTGTGCGTATCTCTGGCTTGACGTGAACATCGGTTCGAGGAAAACTCTGAATAATGGCAAGCGTATGGTCTTTTGACCCGCCATCGCAAACAATGAGCTTGTGAACTGGAACTTCTGCGTACAGAGATTCAAGTGAACGTTGGAGAAATGCCTCAGCATCTAACGTCAGGAGCACAACGTCGATTCCTTCCCGGTCTCTTTCGAATCTATCCTCGGGGAGGGGTCGTTTGTGCAACGCTCACAATCCTCTCAATGAGAGTGCAACGAGAACCGTATGCTATAAGCGATTTCTCACCGGGTTCACAAACTTGTGCTGATTGTGCGATTTGCTATGGGAGAGCGACATGTTGCTTGTGGGGAGTGAGACTATCTCGTCGAGTTCTCTCGCTCCGTATCGACCAGGATCTTGACGAGTTGAGTGAAGCTTGTCCGCGGAATCCACCCAGTTCGCTTCCTAAGCTTCGAGCTGTCTCCCATCAGCGTTCGACTTGGAGTGGGCAATAGATTCCTATCGACTGTAACATATTTCTGCCAATCCAAACCGAGGTGACTGAAGGCAACTTCTATGAATTCTTTCACCGTGTGTAGTTCTCCGGTTGCTATCACAAAATCTTCGGCCTTGTTGAGGGAGAGGATTTTGTTCATCGCCTCCACGTAGTCGCCTGCATAGCCCCAGTCGACAGTAGCTTCTAGATCGCCAATCGCCAATCTTGTCGCTTCGCCGTTGTAGATGCGGACTGCTGTAGATACTATTCGCTTTGATACGAATCGTTGCCCTCGTCGAGGTGATTCATGGTTGTACAGGATGCCCACAGAAACGAACAAGCCCCGACGGTCTCGGTAGAAGTGGCAAAGATTAGTCGCGGCGAGCTTCGTAATCCCGTATATGGAGGTCGGGAGTTGCGGCGACAGCTCATTTTGGGGTGACGAAGTGGGTTCCCCGAAGACAAGTGATGAGCTTGCATAGAATATTCTTGACTTCGGACAAACTGTGTATGCCGCATGAAGGATGTTGAGAGTCGACTGCACGTTGACTGTATGGCTCTTTACGAATAGCTCATGATCATCAAGATCAAGGCCTTCCGATGAACCGTGGAATGCAGCAAGATGATAGATCTCATTTGGAGACAGCGCTTTCATTATGTTACTAAGGGCTTGATAATCGCCCAAGTCCAGAGTGTATATTTTCTTTGTCCCTTGAAGTTCGGTTCTTTTCCTTGAGATTCCATACACCTCGTACCCTCGGTTCGTCAGGAGTTCAGTCAGGTAGTAGCCATCTTGTCCACTGATTCCTGTGAGCAGGGCTTTTTTCATGATGCGACTACTCAACCGCTAACTAGAGCAACAGGAAACCCATCATTACTGGAAAGAGCGCTAGAGTGTCTTCGGTGTCAGGTTCTTCAGGTCCTCGTTGACCATTTCTTTGACCAGTTGTTCGAAGGAGATCTTGGTTTCCCATCCGAGCTCTTTTCTGGCTTTTGTCGGGTCCCCCACTAGCCCCTCTATGTCCGTCGGTCTGAAATAGAAAGGATCAACTTCTACGACCACGCGGCCGGTGTTTTCATCGATGCCCTTTTCTTGGGTCCCTTGGCCCTTCCACGCAATTCTGATGCCGATCTCTCTGAAGGCGAGCTCTACGAATTCTCTGACTGAATGATTCTTACCTGTTGCCAGCACGAAATCTTCGGGTTTGTTATGCTGCAGAATTTTCCAGATTCCGTGTACGTACTCTCTTGCGTGCCCCCAATCTCGTGTGGCCGAAAGGTTCCCGAGAAAGAGCTTCTTCTGCAGACCCAACTTGATCTTCGCTGCAGCAATCGTGGTTTTTCTGCTCACGAATGTCTCGCCACGGATGGGGCTCTCGTGGTTGAAGAGAATGCCATTTGAAGCGAAAATTCCGTAGGCTTCTCGATAATTGATCGTCGTCCAATGGGCATAGAGCTTGGCAATGCCATAGGGAGAACGAGGCCGGAAGGGGGTCGTTTCCCGTTGTGGGGTTTCTGCTGGTATACCGAACAATTCGCTTGTCGAGGCTTGGTAGAATCTCGTTTTGTTCTGTAGACCAAGAACGCGTATTCCCTCTAAGAATCTAAGGGTTCCAGTTGCGTTGACGGCAGCGGTGTACTCGGGCTCCTCGAATGATACCTTAACGTGACTCTGTCCAGCTAGGTTGTATATTTCGTCTGGTTCCGTTTCTTTGACAATCCGCGTTATGCTCGATGTATCAGTCGAGTCTCCAAAGTGTGCATGAAAGTTTGTAGCTTGCTCATGCTCGTCTTTGTATAAATGGTCTATTCGTTTCGTATTGAAGGACGAGGATCTTCTCTTGATTCCATGAACAATGTACCCCTTCTCCAGCAGCAAATCTGCGAGGTAAGCCCCGTCCTGGCCGGTTACGCCGGAAATAAGAGCAACCTTCGGCATGATTTCACAACGCGGTGAGAGAGAGCGGATACACCATTTAAATCCAGAGATATCACGGTTTCAGGCCCCAGATTGCTGGTTCAAGCTCGACTCGAGCGACTGTTGTAGGTGCTGCTGCGTCAATTGCCTATTTTAATAGGACTGGGTCGTTGTGCGTTTCTCGCGAGAATTCGTGTGGTGGATGCTATTCCATGGTCTTCTCAGAACGGACAACTTGCCGTTCCTGCAGCTCTAGTCACATGAAACCAATCCTATCACTCGGAGAGCAGTACGTTTCGAATTTCGTAGATAATGCAACGGACATGCGCCAGATTCCGAAGGCACCATTAGAGCTCGTTTTGTGTGATCGAGAAAGGGGAGGCTGCGGTCTGCTCCAGCTCAAACATACTGTAGCGCCAGATCTGATGTACAGGAAATACTGGTACAGGTCTGGAATCAACAAGAGCATGCCCATGGCACTGACGGATATTGCGAAGAACGCGGAGCGAGTAGCCCGACCCGGTCAGGGTGATATGGCCGTAGACATTGGCTGTAATGATGGAACATTACTCCGATCCTACAAGACCCAAGGTCTGAAGTTGGTGGGATTCGAACCAGCGTCAAACCTAGTCCCCTACGCAGAAAAAGGCACAACCAAAATCGTGAACGACTACTTCACTCTGAAGGCCTACCAGAACAATATTGGAGACATCAAAGCAAAGATAGTCACGAGCATCGCTATGTTCTACGACCTGGAAAACCCGAACACTTTCGTTCGCGATGTCGCGAGCATCCTGGACGAGAACGGTGCTTGGATAATCCAGATGACCTACTTACCCAGCATGCTCACACAGAACGCGTTCGACAATATTTGTCACGAGCATTTGGAGTATTACGCGTTAGGGCCTCTTCAGCGTCTCCTGGAATGTCATAGCCTCGAGGTTTTCGACATCGAGTTAAATGACGTTAACGGCGGAAGCTTTCGAGTTTATGTGAAACACAGGGCCAAGAAGCATCTAGGTAGCGATAGAGCCTCGCAAGGTCGCGTCGCTGCGATCGTTCGCGCAGAAGAGGAAATGAAATTGGATGACCTGCGGCCTTATGATGAATTCGCAACGCGTGTCAGGGAATTGCGGGATATGCTGTGTAGGTTCGTTAGGACGGAACATGAGAAGGGAAAGAAGGTCTACGTTTACGGCGCGTCAACTAAAGGAAACACACTGCTACAATTCTACAACTTGAATAATACGTTGATTGCAGCAGCCGCGGAACGGAACCCCGACAAGTGGGGAATGCGAACCGTAGGCACAGGGATCCCCATAATCTCAGAAGAACAAGCGAGAGCCGAAAAGCCCGACTACTTCCTCATCCTACCTTGGCACTTTCTTCAGGAATTCTTGGCAAGGGAAGACGCATTCCATCAGGCAGGGGGGCGGTTCATTGTTCCGCTTCCCGAATTCAGAGTGATCTAGGGCAGCGGAGTTACTTTGAAGCCCGCTCATACTTGAGCCGTTGCCTGTAATTGCGTGTTTAGGATCGTCTAGCCTACGTCATCGCGGCAAGGGCGCTTGTGTCACGTCTCGGTATGTCTTCGCCAGTTCACATAGGATAGAAGCAGCGCGAAAGCTCGCGTGCCCGTCGACGGAGTTCGCATGCCGCACCATCTGTGATTGCATTTCCATTCGTTTCTCCTCAGGGAGATCAGGAGTGTCGAGTACGTTGGTCACCCGCTCGCTTAGGTTCTCCAAGCTGTAGAAAGTTGCAGCATTGCCTAGATCAACGATAGGCACATTCTCACCGCCCCCCTCGAGCATCAAAATTGGCTTTCCAAGAATTAATGCATCCAGGGCTAGAGCCGAATTCACGGTCACGAGTAAATCTGAGGCCCAGAGAAGATCGTTGCGCTCGCCCTTGACAATCTTGCATCTTTCGTGATGCTTCCCTATAATCTCACACTGCATGACTCCATCTTCCATGGGGTGCAACCTCACTAACAGCTGAGTGTCGGGTCGGGCTTCCGAGAGGGTCAGCAGAGTCTGGAGAATCACCTTGTCGTACTCAGGGGTCCACCCGTATTTTGAGTGGAAGCCACCTGACGCAATCATTATTGTTTTTGCAGCCGCGCTTAAGCCCAAAGAAGCCAGCAGTTCTCTCTTGCTCAGCCTGGATTCATTTCGCTTCAATTCTGCCAAGTCATCGTGCCTAGTATAACCTGTCACTTCGACGGCATTTTCGCCGTAGGAGCTGAGGTTGGTCAGGATCTCAACTGAATATTGTCCACCAAGAGTGGTTTTCGTTGGGACAGGGCAACCTTCCTCGGATCTTGAGCGCGCTGTTCGCGGATGTAGATATTCAACGCTGTTTGGAGTAATGAACCCGTGCTGAACTCCTAGGGTGGGTATCCCCTTCTCCCATGCTGCAACTATTGCCGCACGCGCGTAGGCCCCTGTCTCATAGGTCATGGCCACGGCATCGGGTAACTCTACGCGAAGCATCTCGCGGGCGGCTTCTATCAGCTGAGCGTCATGCAGAGCGTGGAGGCCGGAGAGTGCCCTTCGAAACCTCCCTCGCATGAACCCCCAAAGCCCAACTGAATTGTATTGCAGATTTCTCTTGAAAGCGTCGCTTCTGTCGAGCAACGCAAATGCTCTATTCAATTGACCATAATTCGGATCTAGCCGTAGTTTTGATTTGACATCATTCGTAAAATACTGCTCAAACGCAACCCACTCAATCCCATCGTTACTGATTTTATCCCTAAGAATATCGACGCGTCCATTAAGCGAGTAATCAACATCAACACCGATGACATCAAAGCCCTTCGTCTGAATCTCACGTATGAGGCGACCCATGAAGACGTCTCTTTTCTCATGCTTCCCGGATTCATAGCTCAGAACCGAGCGCCAGTTTGCAGACGGTGACAAAACCAGGACGCGAGGTCGTTCCGACCGATCCTGATGGTTCTTGGTGCTCTTGCTGATGCGCTTTCTGCGTAGTTCTTTGATTCGCAGTAGGATGCGCCCTAGGGTGATCTTGGTGTTGTCGACTAGGCTTTCATCGATCGTGGGCGTTGATCTGCCCTGTATGCTACAGTGTATGTTAGCTCGGTCACAAAGTTGCGCTATGAGATCTCCTAGCCCACCTATGCCTGCCACAAGAACTTGGTCGGGGGATTTTTCCTGCAATAATTGCTCGCCGCGCTCAATAGTAAGAATGGCCTGTTTTGTGGATGAGAAGACCAATGTATGTATGAACCACCAAAGGGACGTGTCACCGTAACGCAGAATATCGATTAGAGTATGGTCGGTTACCTGCATTTCAGAAATTTTCTGCGTCCACTCTATTGCTCTTCCAACGCATCCAGGTGGAGTGTACACTGCAATTTGTGGTCCGCGAACAATTTCTGCGTCTGACCAGGAGCTCGGTATCTGTGCGCTGGCTGACGCGATAACTAACCGACGCAATGAACTACTCCAAGGTCAATAGAGCTAGCTGCCGACTCAAGTAGACTTCGGTTATGTGATATGAGAATTGGACAGCTTGAGTGAGGGAAATGTAGGAATGCATTTTAGGGTCCACGCTTTGCCTGTTCACACGTTCGAACGTGCGAGGCCGTAGACATTGGTGGGTAGCCCACGCGCAGACACCGTCTCGTTGATACTTGCTCGCTCGGCCTCCATTCGTTTTCCCGACAAGAATATCTCCTACCTTGGCCCGAAGCGACTACTTGAATGGGTGATTTCTGCAGCTTTCACCTCAGGAGTTGTCGGGAAGGTTTTCGTGAGCACCGACAGTGAGCAGTATGCAACCATCGCGAGGAACGTGGGTGCGGTCGCGATTGATCGTCCCCAAGAACTGACCACTGACATCGCCACCCCTGAAGATGCAGTGGCACACGCCCTCGATTGCATGAGTGCAGCGGGTGAGAATCCGTCTGTCGTGGCGCTCTTGCAAGCGACGACACCCCTGACCAGACCCCAGACAATAGAACGCGCAGTCTCCGCGGTCCGAGGGGAGTTTGACACTTCTATTTCGATATTCCTGGCAGATAAGAAGCCTTGGTGGGCACTCAAGATGCAAGAAGATGGGAGCTTGGAGCCTTTCATGGTGCTGCCCAAGGGTTCACCTTATAGTGCCCAGGTACCGCCACCTGTCTATTATCCAACTGGCGGAGTATATGCCTTCAAGACCGTATTCTTTAGAGAAACTCACATGATTACTGGAGGCAAAACCTGCGGCGTACCGACTGAGTGGTATGAAGCAATTGACATAGACTACAAACACGACTTGGATTTCGCGAGATTTGCTCTCGAGCGCCTCAATCTGAATCCGGAGTGAGGGAAACTAGTGTTCATCCGAATCATTGCACGATTAGACATCAAAGGCCCAAACCTCGTCAAGGGCGTGCACTTGGAAGGGCTAAGAGTTCTTGGAAAACCGGAACTATTTGCTCGCCATTACTATGAGACAGGGGCCGATGAGCTGGTCTACATCGATGCGGTCGCCAGCCTCTACGGACGAAACAGCCTGCTCGACATAGTTGAACGAACTGCCCGCGAGATTTTCATTCCTCTGACGGTGGGAGGAGGACTCAGGACCGTGAATGATGTAAGGTCCGTTCTGCGGGCTGGGGCAGACAAAGTATCAATAAACACTGCTGCAATTCACCGTCCCGAATTAATTCGCGAGGCTGCGACCGCTTTCGGCTCCTCAACAGTAGTCGTGTCAATCGAAGCAATCAAGAACCGTGACGGCACGTACGAGTGCTACACAGACTATGGACGCGAAAGGAGCGGAGTAGACGCGTTTGAATGGGCAATTAAGGCCGCAGAGTTAGGAGCAGGTGAACTTCTTGTTACGTCCATAGAACGGGAAGGGACGGGGGCAGGGTTCGACCTGGAATTGACTCGAAAGATATCTGAAGCGGTCTCCATACCAGTGATTGCTTGTGGCGGTGCCGGGAGCCCAGAACACGTTTATGACGTGATTGCGAAAGGTAATGCTCAAGCTGTAAGCTTAGCTTCAATGTTACATTACGACTATGCCAGCAGATTGGAATATCGCGAGGGCGATTTTTCAGAAGAGGGCAACATTGAATTCCTGAAACGCGGAAAGCCGAGCTATTCCAACATAAACCCCTGCAACTTATTGGATTTGAAGGGATTTTTAGCCAAGCGAGGCGTTGCGTGCCGAATCCAGTACTAATGAATGGATGCTTCGATCTTGGTAAATGCGGTGATTGTTGACTTTGGGCTGGGGAATCTTTACAGTGTGAAGCATGCATGCGAGCATGTCGGGATTCAAGCCACGATCACGAACACTAAGACCACGTTCGAAAGGTCAGACGTAATCATTCTACCTGGAATAGGTGCGTTTGGGGACGCAATTCATACTCTGACTAAGTTGGGCCTCGTGCCTGTGCTACGAGAAGCGGCGTTGTCGGGGAAACCTTTGGTTGGCGTCTGCCTTGGGATGCAACTGCTAATGACAGAGAGCCATGAATTCGGCAGACATCCAGGACTGGGACTAGTTGAAGGACAGGTGGTGAAGTTTGAGGGTCCCGTCGAGGGCAACCAGAGACTGAAGGTCCCGCAGGTTGGTTGGAACCGCATTCAGAAGATAGGAAACCGCGAATGGGACGACTCTCCCTTGGCTGGCGTGCGGGATGGGGAATTCATGTATTTCGTGCACTCGTACTACGTGCAACCAAGAGACAAAAGTGTCGTTCTAGCGACTACGCTGTACGGGAATATTGAATTCTGTTCCAGCCTTATTGTTAAGAACATATTTGCGACCCAATTCCACCCAGAGCGCAGTGGACCGAGGGGACTACAGATATATGGAAACATTGCGGCATTCGCTAAGAGATGAAAAGAGACTTGACGGACCTTTCAGCTGAAGTGGAAGCATACTACGGGCTTCCCAGCCGAGTTACTTTCTGCAAACGATGCGTTATGTCGAACCAGCGCCCCTCATCCTATCCTGAATTCAGGCATACTAAAGATCGCAAGACGCCTACGTTGCACATAGATGATAATGGCATATGCGACGCTTGTCGCTACGCAGAAAGAAAAGAAGACATCGATTGGCAGGCACGCGAACAAGAACTCCGAACCCTGTTGAACAAGTACCGGCGTGACGATGGTTACTACGATTGTCTTGTTCCCGGAAGTGGTGGGAAAGATTCTGCGTATGCTGCTCATGTCCTAAAATACAAATACGGCATGCATCCTTTGACAGTCACCTGGCCACCCACGCTTTACACTGAATATGGCTGGGCGAATTTCCGCAATTGGATTGAGGTGGGCGGATTTGACAACGTCACATTCAAGCCGAATGGAAAAGTTCACAGGTTGCTCACGAACCTGGCCATTGAGAACCTTCTCCACCCATTCCAAACGTTCATTCTGGGGCAGAAGAACGTTGCACCCAAAATCGCCATGAAGTACAAGCTTCCGTTGATATTCTACGGAGAATCTGAGGCTGAATACGGAAACCCTTTGGCGGAAACGCAGACCTCGCTTCGTGATAAGTCGTACTACACAATGCAAGACCTCTCGGAGGTCTACCTGTCAGGCGTTCGGATTCCAGAACTAATCAAGAAGTACAACTTGACGCTCAACGAGCTCACACCATATCTCCCGGCCGATTACAAAGAGTTGGAACAGAACAAAATTGAGGTCCACTACTTGGGGTACTACTTGAAGTGGACTCCGCAGGAGAGCTACTACTACGCTGTAGAAAACACGGGATTCCAAGCTCGTCCTTTCAGGACCGAAGGAACATATAGCAAGTACAACAGCATAGATGACAAAATCGACGACCTCCATTACTACACGACATACATCAAGTTCGGCCTTGGCAGGGCTTCCTATGACGCCTCACAAGAGATACGGAACAAGCACATCACGAGAGAGGAAGGGGTTGCACTAGTTCGCAGGTTCGACGGCGAGGTTCCTCAAAGGTACTTCAGCGAAGTCATGGGCTATATCGGGATGGAAGCGAACCATTTCCGCGAACTCTGCGAGAAAGCCCGATCCCCGCACCTTTGGAAAAGCGAAGAAGGACAGTGGAACCTAAGACATCCCGTCTGGGAGACAACGTAGAGGCTTCCGATTGAATTATGATGAATGGCTTGAACGAGAGCGAAGAATAAGGACGAGAATTCTATCGAGCTCGCCCAAGATTTCCAGGGATAGGAAGTATCGAACCTGCCAAGATTGCGGCGAGATATGCCTATGCCACGAACTGTCATGCCCCAACTGCGATTCGGGAAGAATTGTCGAACAGGGACTTGACGAGGGGCCCATAGCACTCGCGGATGAACGCATTCGATGCCGATTTCGCTTCGAGCACCTGTAGACGCCTTGAGTCCACCCACCAACTTTTATTCAGAGCCAACTGATAGCAGCCATCTGAACGCAATTTGACCGCGCGTCGGCAAGTTCGGATCAGCCCCCAGTGTGGCCGAGATTTGCAATGGACCTTATCGTAATCCGAATCGATTTGAAGATGCAGGATTCGAAAGCTGTCGTAGCGGTCCGCAAAGCTATCGATCGCATTGGGTCGAGATACAAACACACCCCGTTACTACTTACGGTGGATTACCAATCTTACAAACACCTTCTTCGGCTAGGACTCCGAACACGACTCTTTACTGAAGAGCTGGCCCCCGAAGTTGAGGAAGGAATTATCGAAGAAGCACAACGAAGAGCAGAGAAGATTATAGGCAAATTCTGGGACGAAGCCATCCTCTTCAAAGGCATCAACCCTCTCGATCTACTTCACTACGAAATCAGTACACATATCGCTGGCATTCTTAGAGTCAAACACGTTTGTCACTCAAATGCGTCCAAACCCGGAGCGATTCTGCTCTTCACAAGTTCGAACCTACTACTGAGCGGGCCAGACTCTGAATTACCTGTTCTTGACCAGTTCGAAATTGGCCGTACAAGACGCTGGGGGTATATCCGAGCCGCCCTGAGGTTCGCTTTGAGAAGGTGGAAGGCGGTAGCAGATCGAAGCTCCGACATTAGTCCGAACACAGGCACACAGGCCAAACAGTTGAACCATGAGAGGGGACGAAAGAATGTCTTGCTCGTTACTGTTGACAACCGAATTTGCATGGAGCCACTAACCCCCGTTCTGAAAAAGCTGCGAGAGAGTCCCGATATGAAACCGTTCGTGGCAGTGGACAGCCTATCTACGCAGGAGTATCTCAAAGAAGGCCTTATCGAGAGTATTGTGTACAGCCAGTACTACGATGTTTCACATAGTACTTTGCAGTGGGCTAAGTCATTTCGAAGGCTCACGCGTACGGCCCTCGAACTGGTGCATGAGAATAAGGTCGGCACGATTGATGCGCTAATTGCATCATCGTTCTGCAGACAGTTTGTCAACTTTGGGACGCTCGTGGGCGTGTACTCGCGCATACTCTGGGTGAACCATGTATTCCAAGTTTCGCGGCCTAGCATAGTCGTCGCTTATCCACTCCACTCGCACGTGGTCAGAGCTTCGATCAGCATTGCAAGAACCCGCCAGGTCCCAGTCATGGTTTTCGTTTACAGTTGGGTGTACGGGCAAAAGCCGGGCGGCGATCTCTTGGCCTTTAGAACATACGACAATTCAGACTTCATTATTGCCACTGGAGAAGACTGCGTGCAGGCACTCGTTATGGACGGCGTCGACCCAAAGAAGATTATTCTTGTTGGAAACCCAAAGTTTGACGTAATAGCTAGTCATGGCACTGCGCAAGACCGAGAGCATGTACGGAGGCTCCTCGGCGCTAATCCGGGCGACCTACTCTTCTCTGTAACCTCCTATATGCTTGCACCGGGAACCGCGCAATGGGTCCGCGCACTTGTTCGCCAACTGAAGTCGTTTCCTAGCGGGTTCAAGCTGATAATCAGGCCCCATCCTGACGAGAGCCCGGTAGAGTATGAACGGATCCTGAAGGAGGAGGAATTCGCAAACGCAACAATCAGCACTGACGTTCCTCTTTACTCCTTGCTCAATGCCAGCGACATTGTCTTCACGGGTATGTCCACCGTCGGCTCCGAAGCTGTTCTATTCGATAAACCGCTGATTTGCCTCAACCTGAGCGAGAACCCTTACAGCGTGCGATATGATGAAGACGGCGTTGCTCTCCTTGTGAAAAGCGAGAAGGACATCTTACCAACGATTGAAACCGTGCTGCACAACGAGAAGGTCAGGCACGAACTCGGGGAAGCTCGGAAGCGGTTTCGAGAATCTCTTGCCTACAAGCTGGACGGCCATGCAGCGAAACGTTTCGTGGAAGCCATTAGGTCACTATTGGATTCTGCAGGAGACCATGCCTCAACGGATCTTGAGAACCAGGCTTTCTAGGCAGACTGCTACTTTCGAGAAGAATCCTGCTGCTCATAATCCAACGGCAATATCGTTCAATTACGATTCTTCTTGGCGATGGCGTTCAGTACGCTTCCTCGCCGAGCCGCGTCTGCGAAAAGCGGGAGCCAATCATCGAAGGACTTGAGGGGTTCATGTGCAACGGCTCTGCGTGTCAACCCAACGATCAGTCGATTGAGCATGCCCACCCTTCTTCTTCTGACGCTTGTGAAAGGCAGCTGTCCTAGACAATACGTGGCCAGTTCGGGTATCCTGAGATCATCAGTTTGATGCCGCATCTCTATAACCTTGAATCCGGACAGATCGAGGATTCTCTGGAGAGTCCTCGGGGACCAGTAGTTCACGTGTGCGAACCCGAAAACAACAACGTGATTCTGCCTCACAATCTTATGGATGAAACCTTCGATGTTTGGCACGGCTATGCTGATTATTCCCCCTGGTTTCAGTATTCGATTGATTTCTTCGAGCAATGGCCTCGGGTTGAGCACGTGTTCTAGGACATCTCGCATGTAAACTACGTCAAAAGAGTTCGAATCGAAGTGTACATCGGCCAAATCTCTGTCATATACCGCCCCGTCCCCTAGGAGCTTCTTCAGATTGCGGACATTATCTTCGCCGATTTCCACGGCGTGAACCCTGAAGCCCCTTTCCTTCGCGGCTTTGAGGAGCGCTCCTCGACCCCCTGGGCCTATTTCGAGCAAGTCACCTCTTCGTGTTCCAACCAACCGTAGGATAGCTCCGAGGTTCTCCAGATTCTGCTGGTCATCTAGGATCATGGATTGATTAATGGGCGTGTTCTCAAGGCCGAATTTGCGCTCGTTATAAAGAAACGTCCATTCACTGTTGTAGAAGGCATGGGTAGCCTGATTGTTGAGTCTTGGGTTGAGGTAAACCATTGAGCATTCGTCACATTTGCAGAATGTGAACCAATCTTTTCGGAAGAGAACGTGGCTCTGATTCAATCCACACACGGGGCAGTTAATGTGCTCACTGTACTCGGGTCTGAGTGTTCTCTTATCGTAATCGAAATAGAAGTTATGTTGCTTCAGCAGAGCAACTCTCAGTCTCTCTCCGTACTCAGACATCTAAGGCCAACTCCAATGTAGGTGACCAAGCGCTCTGGCTGAGTCAGCATTATGTTTACTCGTTTCCGCAACCATCCACCAAACGAACTCAAAGTTGAAGAATTAAAACCGAACGGAAGGCAGCAACATTGTAGTTACGAATAGCCAGTAAATAGGATGACCAAACCCCAAATCAATAGAATTACTTCCTCAGAATTGTTGTTGTATATTCACTTGCTCACGGAATGACCTCACGCCGTATTTTCCCCGGACTACCGAGAGTTGGAACAGAGCAAAATCGAAGTACACTACTTGGGTTACTACCTGAAGTGGACCCTTCAGGAAAGTTACTGCTATGCTATTGAGAATACGGGCTTTCAGTCAAGGCCTTTCAGAACGGAGGGCACATACAGCAAGTACAATAGCATCGACGACAAAATCGACGATCTCCACTACTATACGACCCACATCAAGTTCGGGCTTGGCCGAGCGTCGTATGATGTATCCCAAGAGATACGGAACAAGCACATAACACGAGAGGAAGGCATTGCTTTAGTGAGGAGGTTTGACGGCGAAGTGCCGCAGAGATACTCCAAGGAAGTCATGGACTACATTGGGATGGATCCGAAGCATTTCCATGAGCTCTGCGACAGGGCGAGGTCCCCGCATCTGTGGGAGAAAGACGGTGAGCAGTGGAAGTTGCGACACCCCGTTTGGGAGGCTTCGTAGAGGGTTTCGATTGGAATACGAGGAGTGGATTGAACGCGAACGAAGGGTACGAGCAAGAATTCTGATGAGCTCACCGGTCATAGCGAAGGAAGGGCTCTATCGGACGTGCCGGGATTGCGGCGAAATCCTCCTATGCCACGAAGAGGAGTGCCCGAACTGCAATTCGGAACGGATCACGAGCCGGAAAATCGATGACGCTCTAAACGCCGCGCGGATTCGGTGCCGTTTTCGCTTCGAGCACTTAACCTGAACCAGCAGATGTTCTTCGAGGCAGCCCTTCCTAGTATGTTGGTTCTGACCTGAAGCGTTCCTGCGAGCTGTTTGACCAAGCTCCCTGATCTACGGCATTAGTCAACGATAGTCTGGCGCTTGTGATAGGATGCGAGATGCAATTGCTTCCCCGTCCAGACCGTGGAAACCCAGTACCTCCTGTGGGGTGCCGCATGCGGGGTAACCTTCGACCGCAAATTTCTTCAGACTTCTATCGTCAAGCTGGTTGGCTTTCATCAGGCTGTTCAGCAGAAAGTCTCCTAGGCCCCCGACTGGTGCGTGGTCTTCAAGCACGTAGATTCGTTTGAAGGGATTGACCGTTTCACTCAACCAAGCCGAGTCCACGCGATTGAGCCACGGCATGTTGACCACCCTAAGGCCGAACCCTCTTTGGGCAAGTGACTCGCTAGCCAGCAGAGCCTCGTGGAGCATTACCGGGCCGTAAGAGAAGATTATGGCGTCCGCTCCCTTGGTCAGGGCAACGCCTCGTCCGAAGGTCAGAGCTTGCCCGGGTGGGAGTGTGATTATGCGCGGGGATGGTCCGATGACTAGGCGTAGCACGCAGTTCTCGCGGGCCACGTCTATGCAATAGTCAAGCGCTTGGCGGGTTTCTTCCGCGTTGCAGGGCTCAAGGATGATGAAGTTCGGCAGGGCGCCGTACAGGGAGATGTCCCGGAGGCTCTGGTGGGATTTGCCGGGGCCTGCGGGGATGAGGCCGGCGTAGTGACAGGCGTAGATGATCTTGGTTCCTTCTGTGGCGTTGTTGTAGGTTTGTTCGTTGGCGCGTGCGGCAAGGAAATTCGCGAATGAGTTAACGACGGGCAGAAGACCCTGCCTGGCTAGTCCTCCGGCCATTGAGACAGCATCCTGCTCCGCAATGCCGTTCTCGATGAAACGGTCGGGGTAGGTAAGTTCGAATTCCCGGATGTGGCAATCAGACGCCAAATCACAATCCAACACTACAAGGTCGTTTCTTCGGCGCGCCGCAGCCACGAGCGCTTTGCCAAAGGCCTCAGCTACGTACTCGTTTGATACGGCCGACTTTCCTTTGCTGACTGGCCGCTCGACCAGTTCCAAGGAAAGTGGTTCCAGCCTTAGAGATTTCAGCCGCGAATTGATTCGGGCTATGATCTCCTTGTGACCCGTCGAGAAAGATTCGTCGTCAGGCGCTCCAGCATGCCACTTGTAGTAGCCCTTCCCGTCGCGGAGGGCTTGCGGATGCTCCATGAAAGATACCCCCCTCCCCTTGAGCGTATCCGCTATCAGCGCCTTGGGCCGGTCATTCACCTTGCTAAATTCGGTCAGCACTCGCTCGATTTCCTTGGGATCATGGCCGTCACAGCGAGCCACATGCCACCCGAAGGCACGTAGTTTACTTTCAATGTCGCCGAGGTCGACTATTTGTGAGACAGCCTTGTCAGATTGAACCTTGTTATGGTCCACGATCATGATGAGGTTCGTGATGTGCTGTTGGACCGCGGCCTGCATTCCTTCGTAGTTTTCTCCTTCCTGGAGCTCACCGTCTCCCGTCATTACGAAGACTCGGCCTTGGAGTCCACGGAACCGCTTAGCCCAAGCCATTCCCCTTCCTTTGGAGAGACCCATTCCGAGCGATCCCGAGTTGGACTCAATTCCGGGAACGCCTACGTCGGGGTGGCCGTCGAGACCTCCCAGTCGGCGCAACCTGAGGAATTTGTCTTTCGGGATCACTCCCAGCGAGTAGAGGACTGAGTATAGGCCAGGAGCATCGTGGCCCTTAGATGAAAAATAGATGTCACGTTGCGGGTTGGAGATGCCTACGGATATGGTGTTCATTTCTTCGTAGTACAGCCACACCACAATGTCCATCGCGCTGAAGCTTGACCCGATGTGGCCCGAGCCGGCCAGTTTGACGGCAGATAGAGCGTTGGCTCGGCACATGTCAGCGATGATCGACGCTTTCTCGTACCGGTCCATCTGGGCACTGCGAACGCGATGGAACTCTTCGACCGGAATTATCCTGATATCCACCATTCATTCCCACACCTCTCTACGGTTGGTTCTTCCAGGGCGCTAGGTCGACAGGGGGCAACTTCGCTAGGCCTGTCTTGACCAATTCCTCTGCTAGCTGCCAATCGTGAGGCTGGTTGATGTCAAACCCTTCGTAATCTTTCGTGAAGAATGGCATCACAACATGCCCTGCAATGGTGTGGCCTGAAAAGACGACTCGCGTCCAGGCGATTTCCAAACTTGCGTTTTGGACATACACTTCTGGAAGGGCGGCGTACTGGCTGCTATGCCACGGTTGTTCGGCAGGGCCAAGTGGTAGAAGAGGAAACATTCGGTTGCCTCGAACGACCCACATCTTCCCCGGGTGCTGCCTGCATTTTTCAACCGCTCGTAATGAATCCACTCTCGGTTCTGAGAGGAATTCTGCCCAAGCACGTCGAATGGTTTCGGCTTGACGGAATGGGCTTGTGGGTCTCAGGATGGAGAAGCAGTCGTAGCGAGAGCCCTGGGCCTCCAGTCGCTTTAGCGTCTGTTCGACCCATTCAATGTCGGGCGACGCCTCTGTCGCGTATTCTTGCGGTCTCAAGAATGGGACCTCTGCTCCATAGTGACGGGAAATTTGAGCGTACTGCTCGGAGTCAGTCGATACGAGAACCTTGGAGAACAGGCTGCTTGTGCGGGCGGCGCTGATGGTATAGGCAATGAGCGGGTGACCTCTTAGGGCTCGAATGTTCTTGTCGGGGACGCGTTTGGAGCCAGAACGGGCGGGTATGAGAGCGATCATGGTTGGATTATGTGGCATTTTTCCCACGCTTCTACAGGTTGACTGGGTCGATGTTGATGTAAACGTCCTTCATGGTCGAATACACGTCCAATGCCTCGGTGCCCGGTTCGCGTGTGCCGTTGCCTGACTGCTTTAGCCCTCCGAAAGGCATGTGCGGTTCGCTCCCATAGGTCCCTGCGTTCACCACCGCGACGCCAGCTTGCACCCTTTGGGTGAACTCCATTGCTCTGTGAATGTTGCGCGTGTGAATACAGGCCGTTAACCCGTATGGTGAGTCGTTTGCCAAGGTTAGTGCTTCTTCGAAGTCCTTCACTCGGTAAAGGCAGGTAATTGGACCGAACAACTCCATCGTAGATATTTCATCATGGGGGTGAACGTTCTCGATTATCGTCGGTGACATGTAGAAACCTTCGCGGTGATCGGGGTCGGAGAGTCGAGCGCCTCCTGCCAGTACGATCGCTCCCTTCGCTCGTGCTTGTTCGACGGTGCCAAGCATTGAAGTGAGCTGGCTGCTGTTTATGACGGGTCCTAGGTCATCATTGTCTGTTGGCCCGACTTTCAGTTGTTTCGTCCGTTTGACCAGCTTGTCTTTGAATTGATCGTAGACTGACTCGAAGACTATGATTCGGCTGGCTGAGGCGCATCGCTGGCCGGCATTACTGAAGGCAGAAAGCGCAGCCCAGCTTGCGGCATTGTCCAAGTCAGCGTCGTCGCAAACGACAAACGGATTCTTGCCTCCCATTTCGAGGGAAACGCGGGCGAAGCGTTCTCCGGCAACTCGCTGGATCATGCGCCCAACCTCAGTCGAACCTGTGAAGCTGACGACAGCAACGTCTGGATGAGCAACTAGTGGTGCGCCCGCTTCGTTTCCATACCCTTGAATTATGTTCAGGACGCCAGCGGGAAGGCCGGTTTCGGTGGCTACTTTCCCGAAAATCCAAGCCGTCGCAGGCGTGTCTTCAGCGGCCTTCAGGATTGCGGTGTTTCCGCAGACCAAAGCGGGAAAGACCTTCCAGGCTACATTGGCAATCGGAGTGTTCCCAGGAACTATCAAGCCGACTACTCCGAGTGGTTGTCTGATCGTCATTGTATATCGGTGTGGTGTCCCACTTGTTGTAGTGCGACCGTACAGTCGCTGGCCTTCACTCGCGTAGAAAAGGCCTAGGGCGATGGCTCCTGCAGTTTCTCCGAATGCGTCTTTGTAGGACTTGCCCGTTTCAAGGGCCACGGTGCTGGCGATTTCGGTATGGTGTGATTGCATTGCGTCGACGATTTTGTGCAGAGTCATTCCCCGTTGGACTGGAGGCGTGTCAGCCCAGGCTGGCTGTGCTCTTCGTGCAGCTTCGACAGCGGCCGACACATCGTCCTCACGTGAACGAGCCGCCTGGCAGAGCAGTTTGCCGTTGGCTGGGTTTAGTTTGTCGAACCATTGACCCCTGATTGCTTGACGCTGTTGGCCGTCGATCCAGTTGGCGATTTGCTTTGGAATTATCTCACTAGGCGGTTTGGTCACCAAGCGGTCCATCCACCGTCTACGACCAAATTTGAGCCGGTCATATAAGATGAGGCGTTGGAGATGAGAAAAATCAATGGACCAACGCATTCCTCCTCGCGGGCCATTCGGCCCAGCGGCACGTGTGTCGAATAGGCTTTCAAGAATTCTTCGTCCTGATTGTTGAAGACGCCGCTGAATGTCAGCGAGTTTACGCGAACATTCTTGTTTGCCCAGTAGGTGGCGAGATACCGAGTTAGACTTAGGAGCGCGGATTTAGATGCGGAGTAGTCTGCGGGTTTGTAGTACGGCGCGCCGGCCTGTCGCCGGTAATCGTAGATGCGCTGGTCAGGCGAAACCATACCGTAAATCGAACTGATGTTCACGATTGACCCTCGCCCCGCTTCCGCCATTCGGCCGCCGATAACTTGGCAGCAGAGAAAAACTCCTTTCACGTTCACCTGCATCGTCCGGTCCCACGACGTGTCCGGATATGATTCGAATGGGCCGTTGTCTTTCGCCGAGGCGTTTGGTGGTGCATCGATGGCTGCGTTGTTTACGAGGCCGTAAGGGGTTCCCCAAGTTTCCGATACTGCGCGCAGTCCGTCTTCAATCGAGGTTCGCTTTGTAACATCGACCTGATAGAAACGCAGATTGTTGTCGGAGCGGCGTTCACCAAATCGTTCGGCCACCAGTTTCTCGTCGGTTCTAACGTCAAAGACGCCAACTTTGGCTCCCCGGTCGAGCAGCGCTAGTGTGAAACGGCGACCCAGCTGCCCCAGCCCACCTGTTACCAAGACGACTCTCTCATTCACATCGAACAAATCATCCATTCCGCAGACCTTCGTTAGTCAGTATCCTTTGAGAGTACGCGTTCAAAAAGCTCGCACACTTCCCGCACTGCGCCATGGCCCCCGTCGGCCTGCGTCTGATAGACCGCGTGCGCTGCGGCTTCAGGGTAGGCGTCGTGAACTACTATCGGCAGACCGACAAAGTTCAGGCAGGGGAGGTCGTTGATGTCGTTTCCGACGAACGCCACCTGAGATAGGGAAAGCCCTAGCTCGGCAACAATCTTCTCCAACGCGTCGCGTTTGTCATCACACCCCTGAACGCACCGAATCCCCAACTTACGACTGCGTGCTGTGACAATTGGGTTGGTTTCGGTTGAAATGATCACGGTCTTGACGCCGAGCCGCTCTAACTTCTTCAGCCCTATCCCATCACTCCGGCAGCAACGAACAGCCTCCGAACCATCTTCAAGAACGTATACCATGTTGTCTGTGAAGACGCCGTCGAAGTCAAACGCCACCAAACGGACTTGCCGAATCAGCTTAGCCAATGTGTCTCTTCCGTGCCGCCTTGTCGGTTTTCGACGTCTAGTTCCTGATGACACGATTCGCCCTTCTCCAAATTCTCCTGATGAGCATCTGTTCCTCGTCGTATCTCTTCCCGGGCTTCACTTTGACGTTGTCATAGTCGGGAACGGCAGAACGACTAGCCAGCATCTCATCAACAAGGGACGAGACTCTTGATGAGTAGGACTGGTTGTCGCGATAGAGAAACTGCCGTGTGCTGCGAAGCAGCGAGTCGCCTACCGTCTTGTCGCCTACCTGAGCTACTAGCTTTCTGATCGCGGGGAAGAAGTCGACGCGGCTTCGGCAGACCAGCATGTTCGGCACTTCGTACAGTTCTTTGAATTGCGTCATCTGCGAGACTCTGTCGGCGCTCCAGGAGTGTTTCCCGTCACTGAAGGCAAGCGCTAGGATTGGAAGTCCGAAGAGCATCGACTCCAACAGAACTGTGGACATGGGGCTGATTGTAGCGTCCACGGCAGTGTAGACCCGTGGCAGATGTGTCATCCGGAACGCGAAATCATCAGCCGTAGCAGTGCTTCCCAGGCCTTTGGCGGCCTTATAGCCCGCTACCATCTCCAGGTCCATCGTTATGTGATCCCATTCCTGTTCGAGGAAATTATCTTCGGATTGGCGGCTGACGCGCCAAGGATGGGGCCTGTAGAAAATGTGCATGGGCGGTAGAGTGCCACCGCTAATTGCATCGTCTACTTGCCGCAGCAACTCGGTTTCGTCAAACAACCTGAAAGTGCCAGCGAACAACAGAAGGGGGCCGGTAGTGGGTACGCCCAATTCTGCGCGGATGGCGGTGCGGTCCGCCGCCGGGTCTTTGGTGAAGTTCTCGTATTGTGGGGCTCCGATGACGCGCACGCGCTCCGGTGGAGTGCCTTGCACTTCTATTGCGTGCCGGCGGCTCTGTTCGCCCCATGCCCCCATGAGTGTGGGTTGGTGACGTATCAACCCCTTGCTTGAGAGATTGTCCCAGCCCACTACGAGCATCAGGGTAGGTATGGACAATGCGTTCGAGATTTGAAGAACATCATCAGTCAGGTAGTCCAGCAGAGCCGACGGTAGCACGAAGAAATCCGGGCGTTCGCGTAAGGTCAGAGACAAGATGTCCGGATGCAGACCCATCTCATCTTCGACAGCGGTCCTGTGTTTCTCGAAGATGCCGGGCTCGGCTAATCTCTCTAGTCGAGCCATCCTTTCAGGCTCAAGCCGGGCTTGTTCTTCGCAGCGGACTTGAAAGGAACGGCTTCGTTTTTTGTAGTATATGCAGGAAATATCGAAGAGTTCTGCGTTGCGACTGAACCGGCCTTGGTGGAATGGAATCCATTTGACTTTTTCAAGCGTCGAGGACAGGGTGTCGTCGACGCCGCCCTCTTTCATTTTGGCTGAGGTACGCAGTGCAACGTAGGTGAGATCGTGTTTCTTGGCGAGGTCACGGAAGGCACCTGTGGCAACAAATCGCATGATGATTTCGCTGCCGTAGACGAACACGAACCCTTTCATTCCGCGTCCCAGGCACTAGCTCTTGAGAATGTCGTGGCTCAGATTCTCATCTGCATCGACTGGTCTAGCTAAGCGTCGGCCCAGAAGCCTCTCGAGTTCCCATGGGGGTAGGCCGTCGCCCGGTGACTTGATCGCTATGTCGGCATCGGTGAGAACATGTCCTCCGGGTAGTGGCCGAGCAGCCACCAGCTTCTTTCCCATCTTCAATACGGCATCGGACTCGTTGGGGAATGTTCGCTTCACACCATCTCCCAATGCCAGCCTCGTCCTGCGAAGGTCTCGGACCAGTTTTCGCATACCAATAGGTTCCAGCGAGAGTGCGTGGTCAGTGCCTTTCATCGTGTGATTAAGCGTGAAATGCTTCTCAATCATGCGCGCGCCCAATACATATGCCACCGGCCCCATGGCAATTCCGTTATAGTGGTCCGACAGTCCGATCAACACGTTTGGAAAACGCTCCCTGAGCGTGCCAATCACTCGCAAGTTCATTTCTTCTGGGGGCGTGGGATAACAGGCAGTGCACTGCAGAAAACACATTTGCTCGTTGATTGGCGCGACTGCATCGTAGACGCGCTGAAGATCTTCAAGCGTTCCCCCGCCTGTGCTGATGATGATCGGCTTTCCAAAACGTGCGACATATTTCATTAGGGGGATGTTCTTGAGGTCGCCGGAAGCGAACTTGTAGGCTGGCATTTCTAACTCGCGCAGGAAATCTGCGCTCGGGAAGTCAAAGACGGTTGCGAAGAACGTCAAGCCGAGTTCGCGAGCGTAGTGCTGCAGTTCCTCGTAGTCTGCCCTGTCGAATTCAAGGAATTCGCGATGCTCGCCATAGGTTTTGCCGAAACTGTTTTCGTTTTCGTAGGGTTTGTTGTACATTTCGGCTGTGAAGAGGGCGCGATTGTCGCGTTTCTGTATCTTCACCGCATCTACGCCACATTCCTTCGCTATGCGAAAGAGTGCCTTGGCTGTCGACAGATCGCCTTGATGGTTGTGTCCTATTTCGGCGACGACATAACAGTCGGAACCATCGTCGATACAATGCCCATCGATCACTAGTTCTCTTGCCATTCCTTGAACTCCACTGATTTCGGTAGAATACGTCAACGTGTCTACAGACGTTGACTTAAAAGGGATTATGATTTTCGAGCACGTTGCATGAATGAACAGAATCGGTTGACAAGGTCAACAAGACGACGGGCTCTTTGGACCTTGAGCGACAGGCCCTAAGAATCGTCTTCTCAAGGAAACATGTGAGAAGCAACCATGTAACGAGGGTGTATACGTTTGGTAAAACGCGACATTCCTTATCTATTAGAGGGAGGCACGATAGATGACTTGTGAGAAAAATGAGACTCAGAAGTCTTGCAACTGCGAGGTGGGCCTACCGAGCGTGGTACTACTTCAGGTTGGGCTACTCGACGTATCTGACATTCATCCTCGGGTACGTCTCCACACTCATAACAGTTTACTATCTTGCGATAAAGAACATCCCAGACTTGCTGAATATTTTCCCGCACTTTGTTCCGTTCGCCATACTTGCCACACTAATAGGCGGACCGGGGGCTATCCTGATCGGATGGACGCATCTGAAACGTAGCAAACTTTTCAGTACCGAAACCGAAGTGGCGCTCGAGTCTAATCCGTTCGTATACAAGCTTCAGCCCGGATGGGTTAAGGAAGTCCAGATCCCTGCGATGCTTGTGGAGTTGAAGCTTCTTCGAAGGCTTGCGGATTCACCTAACCCCCTGACAGACTCTGAGAAAGCGGAGATTGATGAACTGGAGAAGAAATTCCACACCCTCCTACAAGGAGGTTATGTAGGTGCTCCAAGAAGAAAATGGAGTTCCTAGCGCTTTCGGAATCTGGCAGGCCTTTTGAGGGTTCGTTTGTGCCCGGCTTTTTTATTACATCGAAAGACAGATGAGTTCGGCGAATGACGAAACAAAGCATGAATATGCGTAGGTTTGTTTCAAGCATACGGTGGCGTTCCCAGAGAGCGATTGTCATTTCCACGGTGAGGTTCTTGAAATCGCTGCCACCTTCACTAGTGGTCAAGGTCAAAGAGAGCTGTCGCACTGTTGGCAGACTCGACTATGAAAAGGCAGACATTTCAATGATGCTCGACTCGACAATGCAGATTTCCAGGTTGGACGCGTGCAAGAAGGAACCTGAGACGGTTCAATGGATCGAACAATATGTGAGAGAGGGTGATGTATTGTATGACATCGGGGCAAACGTCGGACCGTACTCACTGATTGCTTTGATTGTAGCGAACCGGAACTGCCGTGTATATGCGTTTGAACCTGTGTTCTCAACATTCGCCGCATTATGTCAGAATGTGATCGCGAATAGTGCTTGTGGGTCGATAATCCCTTTGAACATAGCCTTGTCAGACAGAACCGGAGTGCTCAACTTCACTTCCGCGATTGCACCGGGCAGCGCGCTCGGTTATTTGGAAGGGCAGACTTTCCGCTCTCTTTCTCCTCACTCAGAGCTTGTGACGCTTCCTGTCATTAGTTATAGACTCGATGAGTTTGTCGAGCGTTTCCGCATAAAGCTGCCAAACCATGTTAAGTTGGATGTGGATGGGTCTGAGTGCTCTGTGTTGAGAGGTTTTGGGAGCATACTGAACTCCACCACTATCAAGTCGTTAATGGTTGAGATTGACGAAACGAATGAGGAATCTGCTGAAACACTCGATATGCTAAGAGACGCCGAATTCAGAATGCGCGAGAGACACCCCCATGGCGAAGGTGGAGTCGCGAATTACATCTTTGCCAGGGACGAGTAACGTACGCTTAGGCTCCACACAGCCTTCTGGCACTTGTCCTCTTATACAGAGTGAATGACATGTGCAGAATATCAAACCTTTTGGTGATTGATATTGAATCTCTAATCTTCGCGACCGTAGGTCGCTTACCTTTGCGCTTATGATCGTTCTTATGTAGGTGCTGCCACTTGACGATGTAGTCCTAATTGACGGTCCGACCAACACGATTCGTGGGACGAGTCTCCTTGACTCTGTGGGATTTGGTTTCTCTGGAGTTCGGTGCTTCTTTTGTAGTCAAGTGTTAAACTGCTCCCGCTAGGTTGCATTCCGCTTTCAGATGGCGTCTCCGCGGTCGTATCGAGGTGAGGGTTTGGTGTGACTGAGCTTTTGATGGCCCAGAAGACTGCAAGTACCAGGGACGCGCTGAAGAGTGATCGTGCGAGGGCAACTACCAGAGGATGCCAAGTGATGGCCGAAAGAATCGAGGAAACGCTTGCCATGTTTCCATCAAGATTCGGCACGAATAAGATAGCCCTACCTTGTGCAGCCCCGTACCTGGAGACCTCACCTTGGAGCGCAACAAAGAACCCGAGCCCGGTTACGACAAGGAACCGTCGCGAACCGAAGTCTGTGACAGCAGCAAAGACGACGAGCATCGGGATGGTCCATAGGAAAAACTGAATGTAGAATCCGACGAGGGCGAAGTACGTCCCAAACACGCCTATCACTTCTGCGCCGAGAGCTCGATCGCGCCAAAAGGTAGGTTTAGTTATGACGTATGCGACCAAAATCGCGAAAGTGGCGCCCAACCCTAGTCCGTACGGATTGAGTGCTATGCTTGAAGCAAGAAATGGACCGACAAAAACCAATCCTTCCGGGATTATGATCCCTGGTCGCTCTGTGAGGAGTTGGACGATCGCGTTGGTCCCGTAACGCAAGATCACATACGTTGCGCCAAGTCCAAAGAAGGCAAATTGAACTGCTAAGAATTCAATGAGTGTTCGGTATTCTCGCGATCTGGCGAGGCCAAGCACGTATACCCACGAGATCAGGAGGGGCCCCAGTCTCAATACCGATCCCAGGGCCAAGAGCGCTGAGCCCATCTTGACTTTGGAGAGGTAGATGGCGTACGATCCTAGCATTATGAGGAGTGCTGGATAGATTTCGACCGTGTTAATCATCTCAAGTAGGAATATGAACGGTGAGCTCGCCCAGAGTAGCCCTGCGGTTAGGCCTCGTTCTTCCGACGTTTCCCTACGTTTGACGATTCGAAATATGATATAGACTGTGAGGGCGTCGGCTAGAAGAAGCGGGGTCTTCATGACGAATGTGAATGCGAAGATTGTTGGTGACAGTTTTACGATATTTGGCCCGGTCCAATAGGCTTGATACAATTGATAGGCGACTTGAGAGTTATGGGTAGCAGCTAACCAGACATCATATACTGCCGCAAAGATGAAGCCGGGACCGGTATAGATGCCTGGAAAAGTGGTCCCTGTTTGAAATGATCTTCCTATTAGAACCCAGTTGATGAAATCTGCACTGAAGGGTGTGAGTGCAGCCAGGATGCATTTGATCAGTACCAGTGTAGCTATGGCAACTTTCATCGCGGCGAATCGATTGATCATAGCTCTGTGTTCACCGTGGTGGGGTAAAATACGATAGAAACGTCGACAGAAGCCTCGTATTCCTTTGGACGAGTTTCAAAGAGTAAACGAGACATGTCGAGGAGAACACCGCACGTGCGATCGGTACGGCGATATATTGCACTAAGTCGTCGCGAGCTAAAATGTCAAGCGTCGTCGCAGCATACTTGAAGGTTTCATTGTTTTGAGAAGGAAAGAAGAAGAATCCGTTTCCGTTCGCCGTGAAGTAAGAAGGAAATGCAAGGAGGCTGACAATGAATGCGGATGTAAGAATGATCGTCATGAGAGCCGAACTCCGCCTATCGCGTACGGCTTGAACCGTGAGGAGGGGGATAAGCCAGATGATGAACTGCGGAGACCAATTCGTAAATGCCAGCAGAAGTAGAAGCGTCAGCAAGGCAGAGTCAAGGAGAATCACCTGATTATTCCCGAATTTGAGGATCAGAAAGTATGTGGCCACGAGTACTAGCGTGGCGACGCCTAGCATCGTTGCGTGGGCCTCCAAGATTCCACTGGTCGACAGCGGGGTTGTTTGCGCCGTAAATTCGTTGAAGTATTGCGTGTAGACGTCGAATTGTGTGAGCTGGAGCCAAGGGCCGTATCCTGCATGCGAAACCCATGCGAAATACGCGCCCGCGCCGAGCACTCCGGTACTGATTTGGAGAATGGAAAAACCCCTTTTCTTTCCGGGAAGAAAGGCCGGTATCAACAAAACTGGGAAAAGCTTCGCTGCGACACCTGTTCCCAAAGCTAAAGCGGAACTCACCACTTTGCCTCTTAGAGCCAGGAACACGGCCAACAAAACCAGAAGCGTCGGAAGCAAATCTATAGCCGCCCACATCTCGTTCAGCAAAGTAACATAGGGATTCAGAAACCACAGCAGGAGCACAAAGCCGTCATCTTTCAATCTGAGCTGAAAGGAAATCTTTTGCAGGACAAGCCCTGTCAAGCCGTCGAGGAGGAGAAGCGGCAGTTTCACCAAGAAAACAAGCACGTATAGCCCAACCGACGGTTCAAACAGGTGGGTCGTCCACACAGAGCCAATATCCGGATGGTCCACTGGGATGACACGCCAAAATGCGACAATTCCGCTCAGCAGTTCACCGTACGGAGTCATGGCCCAGGGCGCAACTTGCTTTGACATGACGAAGCTCAGGTCTAGACTCATTGGAGTAAGCGTCATAACGACGGCCTTAATGGCGAACGCAAAAGCAATCAGAGCGAACCTCATCCGAGGGTTAGCGAACAAGCCGGCTATCGACATTCATTCACCCTTCCTTCGAAGCGATGTTACGGCAACAAGCGCGGCGTAAGCCAATGCGACACCAGCTAGAGCGGCACGAATCTGTAAAGCAAGAAAGAGACTTGGAATCTTCGAAGCGCTCACCAAAATGTCTCCGCTGAGGGGAAGGAGTTGATGTGGGATGAATAGAAAGCTTGACTGTGGCGTCAGAGCTGACGAGTAAAACGTGAATATGAACACGCCCATCATAAAGTAAAGCATGGCCGTCCACCGAAACCTTGCTTCCTTAACATTCCATACCGCGAGGAGTGGAATCACCCAGAGAAAAGCCGTCGGGAACATATCCGCTGACCCGTAAAGAATCAGTATCCCCGTCACAGCGAGGGGCAGGAACTCGATTTCGCGTTTTGGCCATATCCCTGCAGCGATCATGTAGAACGCAGCAATGCCAGTCGTGGCGAACCCGACCAGATGTCCCGGGGACGGGTAATATTCAGAGAATACTTGCGTGACAGGTGTATACTCCCCCACTGAGAACAAGTCTAACACATGGCTAAAGTTGGACGTCAATATCTCTGGGCCTTGACCTCGGCTTACCCAAAATAGGTACCCTATCAGCCCAGCCGAACCGGCAGCCCAAACCAGCAGCGTGTCGGTTCGTGAAATGCTTTTGCGGATCCCGAGAACTATCAGAGCGAGCCACGTCAATATCGGACTAACTTTCAGAGCGATACCTGCAATCAGGGGTAAGAGGCTCAGTCGTAACCGACCAAACATGATCAAGGTTATGCACCCCACGTTCAACATGACCGGAATAATGTCCACCGCACCCCACATCTCCACAAGGAGGGTGGTAAGTGGGTTGGCGAGCCAAAGTACAGCGGCCCGCTCCCCACTGCTCGTCGAATTACACAGGCGCGTTGCGAGCTTGTAAACGGCAAGAGTGGTAATTATGTCGCACAAAATAAGAGGCGATTTGATGAGGGCCGTCAGCAAATAGTGGCTTGGTAGCAGGCCAGATCCTTCATTGATGGCGCGGAGAAGGTCTCCATGTTCGAGAGGAAGCCACCTCCAAAAAGTGTAGATGCTTTCCGCAAGAATGATCCATGGTGACCATGAAAGCCTGGGGTCACCCTGAACAATCGCATTCATGTACAAGACGAAGTCATATCCTAGTGGCGTTATTACTGCGAGAACAAGCTTCAGAAGGATAATTGTCGCCACAACTGTTCGGAAATGTTTGGATAGATACTCGCTGAATTGGGTTAGCGATTGCTTAAAGGACCACAAGCGCCTGCTGGCCGGTACTAACACTCTATCATGAGTCAAATGCGTGCAACTCATGGCAGCTGAAATCTAGGGCGCATGGATAACAGTAAGCCTGAGGCTCCGGTTGACAAAGCGCGGATGGCGTTGCCGTGGTCGATGGGAAGCCAAAGCCATAGTGAGTAAACGTAGCGCATTAAGACCAACGAGGGGGACCACGAGACTGTTGCATAGTTGGATATGACGGCTGTCATGTATAGAACGAAATCATAGCCTAGAGGCGTCAGCGTCGTCAGTATGGATTTGAAGAGCATTATCAAAACTACTAAGAATCTGAAGTTCGTGATCTTGGACTGCAAGCCGTCCACGTGTTGTCACCAGAACTACGACTCTTCGCAGACATCAGCGGCGCCGCTCAAAGTGTGGTCAGCAAGAAAGTGCATTGTGCTTATTAAATCGACTAAGCAAATTCTAAGTCCACTGTTTCAGATTTGTGAGTGAGCCCGGTTTTGCTTGTCTAGGATCATGCGTTGTTTGTCATCGAAGCTAGCGAGCTCCACCTTTCGGCAAACGTTCATTCAGCAAATGACTCTGGGAGTTGGCACACTGATGGGTGGTCAGAAGTAATAGTCAATGGACGGCGCTATTCTTCTTTCTAGTATTGTTAGGTGTGGGTGGGGGGGCAGTGGGGCAGTTTGTGGCCCATTGTCGTGTTTCGGGATAAGGTTTAAGCCAGCCATCTAGGACGACAGAGCTCATTCCAGGGCAGTTTTGTATCCCATTCATTGATGGTCCCACAGATTGGGTAAACTTCAGTTCTTCAGAAAACAAGATCACTCATGCAACTTTGCGTGACATTCTCAACCGCCCGTCCGACTTGAATTGAGTGGACGCCAGTTATACGAATGCGAGTAGGATAACAGGATCTATCAGACAGAACAGCTCAGGAGGCAAGATCGGTGCCGACGACGGAAAGGGTATCGCCTGCCGGAGCTTCGGGTAACCTCACTCGCGCCCTTAGCTAAGGAGCAGTGGGTCTCAAAGGTTCTGAGGGCCAGTTGGTTGGAGAAAGACACAGATACTCGTGGGCGGATAACAGACCTGAAATGAAATCTTGATGAGGCGTAGTGGATGAAAGGTATCCTTCTGTCAGGCGGCTTGGGCACACGTCTTTACCCCATGACCCGTATCATTAGCAAGCATCTGCTTCCCATCTACGATAAGCCAATGGTCTACTATCCCTTGAGCACCCTGATGCTCGCCGGGATCCGAGACATCCTCCTAATCAGCACCCCTCAAGATATCCCAATGTACAGGCGGCTACTCGGAGACGGCCGAGAACTTGGGCTGTCGTTCTCCTACGCCGAACAGCCAACTCCTGGCGGGATCGCCCAAGCCTTCATTGTTGGTGGAGAGTTTGTTGGAGCGGACTCGGTCGCACTCATTTTGGGTGACAACATCTTCTACGGCCAAGGACTTTCAGGCTTCCTTCGAGGAGCGCTGGCGGAGAATGTTGGAGCAACGATCTTTGGGTATGCTGTGAAAGACCCCGAACGTTACGGCGTTGCCGAGTTCGATAGTGAGGGGCGTGTGGTCGGGATTGAAGAGAAACCGAAGCATCCGAAATCCAACTACGCGATTACGGGCCTGTACGTCTACGATAACGACGTGCTTGACATCGCAGCTGGGCTGAAGCCTTCCGCCCGTGGCGAACTTGAGATAACGGACGTGAACAGAGAATATCTTCGCCGCGGGCGGCTTAGGTTGATCAAGTTTGGTCGCGGATTCGCTTGGCTCGATACAGGCACTTCGGAATCGCTGCTTGAGACGGCGCAGTATTTTGCCGCAATTGAGCACCGACAGGGGCTGAAGGTCGCCTGCCTTGAGGAAGTCGCCTACCGCATGGGCTACATTGACGCTGGGCAGGTGGCCAAGCTTGCCGAAAACTACACCGCTGAGTACCGCGCCTACTTGCTGTCAATTGCCTCCGAGCGACCGTAACAAACGGGGGACCAGCCATATGCCTTTCAAATTCAAACAATGCCGTGAACTCCCGGAGGTCGTAATCGTCGAGGCTGAGGCAGTGGAGGATGAACGTGGTTGGTTTATGGAGACCTACAAGAAGAGCGCGTTCTCAAGGCAGGGGATACCTCAAGACTTTCTTCAAGACAATCATTCTTGTTCCACGGTCAAGGGAGTGTTGAGAGGACTCCACTTCCAGAAGCAGCCAGCCGCACAGGGAAAGCTGGTGCGCTGCGTCGTAGGGGAAGTCTTCGATGTGGTTGTGGACATACGTAAGGGCTCTCCTACGTACGGCAAATGGGTTTCCGTGATTCTCTCGGCGAAAAACCGCCGCATGATCTGGATTCCAGAAGGGTTTGCTCATGGTTTCATGACTACCACGGATTTGGCGGAGGTGGAGTACAAGGTCACTGCAGAATACAGTTCCGAACATGACCGTTCGATACGCTGGAACGACCCCGACCTTCAAATCGAGTGGCCTGTCCAGAATCCGAAACTGTCAAAGAAGGATGCGGAGGCACCGTTCCTCAAAGACTGTGATAACAACTTCGTGTGGCAGTGAGACCCCCAAAGTCCTCAAGCGGAGGAAAACTACATGTCACCCATGTCTCTCTCTCGAGGGCGGGATCGTAATTCCTTGGGGGTTGCTTCAAACCGCGTCAATGCTAAACTCTGCGCGATCTTGGTTAGGCGTTTATCGATTCGCACCACTCCGGCGTAAACTTGAAAGACGAGGATGAACAGGATGATTATTGAGAACGCGGTAACGAACTGGGTAGGCGTATCCATGCCAATCGCATGGGCAATCGGGAGGTAGTACTCGGGAAAGAAACCCGTGAGGACCATTCCAGCCCACAGAACCGTCCAGCCCATGAAAGAGATCCGGCTAAGTCTTCCTCTCGAATGTTGATACAGTGTCAGCAGAATCAGTAATAGACCTATGGTGACGCCTACTATTTGATAACCCGAGAAGTTCATCGTTCTCCCTCATGTCCTAATGGTCTTGATGAGTATTTTGATGCCGTCAACGATCGATGTCCCCCGATTTCTACTACTGGCGTAAATAGACCTAACCGGAACCTCCTTGATCCTTGCGCCGGCTCTCGCGGTTCGTATGAGCGCCTCAGAAGCCCAAAAGTAGTCATCAGCTGATTGACTAGCAAATCCGTGAATCGCATCCACCTTAAAAGCTCTAAATCCGGACTGACTGTCTGTGATATTGCGCCTCGAACGCCACGTCGCAACATGGCTTAGAATTCTGTTTCCGATCCTCTTGCGAAGAGGCATATCATCGGAAGAGCCCAAGAACCGAGAACCGACAACAATGTCTGCTGCATTAGAAAAGAGTGGGTCAAGGAGTGTCGGTATGTCATCAGGGTCATGTTGACCATCTGCGTCGAGTATTATGATGATTTGAGCATTCATCCGGGAGGAAGCCATAATGCCCGTTGAGAGGGCTGCTCCGTAACCCAAGTTAATATCATGCGTGATCACTTCTGCGCCAGCCTCAAGTGCCGCGTCCCCCGTCCCATCTAAGCTGCCATCATCCACGACGACAACTTTGGAGCAGTAAGGCTTGCATTTCTTAACCACAGCGCCTACAGAAGATACTTCATTGCGCGCTGGGATGACGCAGACTATGTTCACAGCCTCTTCAACGCTACCCGTTGTTTGGTGACTCTACGCCGCACCAACGCATATATCAATTCCCCGTTATGAAGAACCCGAAGAGCTCGAGGGCTACTGAGCGAGATTTCGGCCTTGAATAGCTTCACAATTCACAGAGTGACTCATTTCGCGTTTCCCGAGGTAATCGGAGGGATCCAAGTCTACTGTCATGAACTGTCGGAGCTGCAAGCCAAACGCGGGTACAATATCGAACTCCTAACCTGTGCATATGGCGAGCGACATCGCGAAAGTCTCACTCACCTAAACGATTCAAAACAGTATCGTACCATGAGATTCGGAACCGTATGGACCCCATGGGATTCAGCTGGCCTCCGAAACCCAGTTTCACTGTCATTATACAACTACCTCATCGGAAACGATTTACATCTGGTGGATGCCCATTCACACCTCTTCTGGCCTTCAGTGCTGGCGGTCCAGGCCGCAAAGAGGAAAAACGTTCCGAGCCTCATAACCGTCCACGGTCTAATGGCATATCGCGGCCTACTGATCAATGCTCTACAGACAAGTTTCGTGAGAACAGCAGGTCTCTGGGCACTCCGCAACGCATCCCGCGTGATATGCCTCACCCAATCCGAAGCCCAAGAAGTAATTAGCCTAGGGATTCCCAGAGAAAAAGTCCGAATTATTCCTGTGGGAGTCGATACCAAGAGATTTCGTCCGTCACCAGTCGAGGAGGACATCGTGCTCTGGTATGGAAGGTTCGTGACCGAGAAAGGCATCGAGTACCTCATCGGAGCAGCATCATTGATAGCCAAAGATGGCCTTCCAATAGATTTCGTTCTCGTTGGCGATGGACCGCTCAGGACACATATGCAAGCCCTAGCTCATTCCACAAAGGCCAGAATAAGATTCGTGAAGCCTCTCTCTGCGGATCTCATTCCGCGCATGCTTGAACGCTCCATGATCTTCGTCCTGCCCTCAGTGCGAGAGGGCGCACCTAGATCCCTTCTCGAGGCAATGGCCTCCGGGAAAGCCATCGTCGCCGCTGACACGCCCACCGTGAGGGAAGTGCTCAAGGGTGCCGGCCTTCTAGTCAAACCGCGTGACCCGGTCTCCTTGGCTGAGGCAATTAGAAAACTCATCAAAGATCCAGATCTTCGGACGCTTCTGGGTAATAGGGCACGTGCCATCGCATTGGCCGAATACGACTGGCAACGGATTCTTCCCTTATTCGATCAGATTTATGATGAAGTCCACGCCGAAACGCGACGCAGTAAGACTGAGTGAGTTCACTTCGCAAGGTCAGTTCGGTCCCACACCAGCGTGTAGTCTAGACACGCGAGATAGCGTCTTCGTACACTCTTTCAGTCTTTAGTGCGATAATGCTCCAATCGTGCAGCTCGGCGAATCTCCTGCCGTTGCCTCCCATTTCGCGGCATTCGTCAGGTTTTTCCCGTAATCTCATAATTGCGTCTGCCAGGGATCTCGGATCGTTAGGTGACACAAGCATCCCGTTGTAGCCATCCTTGATTACGCTCGGGATTCCGCCCACATTGCTGGCTATCGCCGGTTTTCCACTAGCGTTTGCTTCAAGAAGTGTCAGGCCGAAACCCTCAGACATATCCTTGCTCGGGAGCACGAGAACGTCGGCAGCCACATAGTACTTTGGTATATCCTCATCGGGTACATCGCCCACGAATTTTGTGTTGTCTTTCAGGTCGAGTTGTTTGCTCAATGAGATGTACGTGTCTTTCAGGTTACCGTCGCCGACGATTACCAGCATCAAATCGGGGTGGGCTCCCGCAACAATCTTCACGGCCTCCAAGAGAATGTCGAGGCCCTTGTAACGATGCCATTTCGTTAGCGCCCCAACAAAGAGAATTGTGAACCTGTCTTTCAACCTAAGTTGGGTTCTGACTTCGCTAGCCTGCGCTTGGGGGTGGAATCGCTTGCAGTCGACTCCGTTTGGAATAACAGTCACTAGCTCACCTAGACGATTTAGCACGGGCGAGTTGTGAGCATAGGTCGAGGTGGTCGAGATGATTTTTCGATAGGGCCGTATGTAGAAGGGAAGAACAAGCCTGTTGTGTGCTTCGATCAGAAACCTCGCGCCCGATGTCACTGTCGGCAAATCATTATGCCATGTTAGGACAGCTGGGATCCTTCGGAAGATGGACACCGCTGCGGTTATTGAGGCTCCATAGGGGCTTGGGAAGTTCGCGTGAAACAGGTCGACATCAAGTTTCCTAAGTTCATCGGGCAACGTTGGTGTTATAGGTGTCCCGTAGAGTTTGGTAAGCATTGGAAGACGCTTGATCGTCAAGGAACCTTGCCGGTTTTCCCCTGGAGGAAGTGGATCGCTTGCACATACCACGGTTATCTCGTGGCCGCGCCCAAGCAGCGCCTGGGCGAGGTTGTACGTGTAGGTTTCGGCGCCCCCGCGCCAGGGTGGGAAGAAACTGTTCACAATCCCAACCTTCATGTTAAGTACCTCGCCGTGAATTTACGCCGCCCGCCGCGACCAATGAGAAATGAGCTACGAATTAAGGTGTGCTAAGCCCAGTAGCCAGTGCATCATGGTATTTGAATAAGACTCAGGTCACGTGTCCCTAGAATCAGTGATGGAATCACGTACAGTGAGAGTGCCAACAGGAACACGAGTTTCATCCGGAATGGCAGTTTGGAAGTTACGTGACGTATCCCATAAGCGATGAAGTAGAACGCCGGATAATAAGCGAACTCCAAGAAACGTTCGTCAATGTTCCACAAATCCGGTATGCTGAGCACGGATGAACTAGCCAGTTGCAAACCGACTGTGATTGCTCCTATAGAAAGGAGCCAACATGTCGCCATGAGGGCAGGTGGTTTTGGGTTAGTGGACCAGCAGGTCCACAAGCCGATAATGGCCAAGATTACGAACGCTAACTTCCAGCCATGTAAGAGTATGATCGTCGTGTAGTCCCCATAAGTAGCGGTCAGATAACCTCCATACCTCGCCAGTAGCCCTATCGATAACACCCCAATTAGAATCGCTGAACCGAGTAGTAGGATTCGAGAGACGTTTGCTCTGGCGAACCTCACGGTACTCAGTCTAAGGCGGTCACCGGCGAAGGAGATTAAGGTTAAGGCTGCAGGCATCAGGACAAAGATGAGGATAATGTTTCCACCCATCATTTGTCGGACGGCCAACAGCGGGTACACTCCGAATATCAACCCAGCCCACACCGCCGCAAGCCCTGAGAAAAAAGTACCCAACGCAACAACGTAAACTAGATACGATCCCCAGAGAACTGCGTAGTCGACCCAGTCACGGCATGGCTTTAGGACAAAAAATAGCGAAAGAGTAGCAAGCAACACAACAAATCCTATCGGGGCGTGAAAAATCAAGGTCAGGAAGGCGAGTGGAAAAAAAGCCAGCACACGAGGGCCAGGCGTCAACCTACCTCCCTCGGCAGCATAGAGCGCGATCGGAACAAGAGTGAGCGCAAACAGTACTGGTCTGATCACCGTTGTCGAATAAACCATAGCATCAGCAAAACTCACCAGGACCGCGGCTACAAGAGCTTCATGATATTCCCCGCCCTCGGAGTAGAAGAGGAACGCCGCCAAAACGGAGAGAATACCCACTAGGGTCCCTATTTCTATCAAAGCGTCAACGTACGAAACATGAAATACTGAGTGGAACAGCTGCACGAGGTAGTAGACGCCTGGGCCCTCAACCCCAGCATGCGACGAAAAAGTCCCTTGGAGCTGGAACCGCGCCATTTCCTGAACCCAAAACACTTCGTCGCCCGACCGTTCCACATAACTAGGCAAGACGCTCCGCGAGAACATTCGCACCGCAAATTGTGCGAGCATGAGTGCCATTAGGATTGCATAACATTGGCGGCGACTCCCTAACCGCTTAACATACGTAAAGTAAAGGGCAAAGGAAACAAATCCGTAGAAGGCGCCGAGAAACACCCATTCTATGAGCAACGCTTAGCCAACCCGTGTAAAGGCCAGCGTGACACATAAAAGCTGACCACTCGCAAAACCAGCATGAGTTATCGTGATTCATGTGAGAGAGCGTATCTCAATCGCATTTGTTAATCGAGTGAAACTCGTTTATGGATATCCAGGGGAGTCGCATCATCGGCGCGCCTTCACACTTTGCAGAGAGCTCCAGCGTTGCTGATCATGTTCACTATTCGTTCTTTCTCGATTTCAGACTCGAAATATCCATCTTACTGCGGCCACCGTGTGAGGCGCGTGTGTGTGGAATTGAGCGATGTGAGTTCATCTGCTGGAGAGTATATCCCTGCAGTCCTGTTTCTGCTTGCATCGGGCCTTCTACTCTCATTCCTCTATCTGGTGTCGACCAGTGGGTCCGGGTCTCTCCAGTTTGCTGTTCAGATCAGCGTACTGATGGTGTTAGCATTGATAGTATCTTTGATCCTTGGGGTTATCGTACATGATGTGCGCCTTTAGCAAGCCACGCGGGGCTGAGGATTTTGGAGGTCCCCATCTCGGTGAAATATCAGGATCTTGAGACCTCCACGCATAATCCAGTGTACCATTGGCTGGATGTGTTCTTCAGCGCTTTGAAATTCATAACAATACGCCATCCCCTTTTGTTCTATGACGGTTTTTCCACCGCCATGTTCGCGATAGCGCTTGTATTCGGCACTCAGACACTTTACTTCTATGATACTGAGAAGCGCGTCATCACGAATCTTGCACTCATCTCAATCGCGACCGGAATACTGGGCTTCTTGGCATTGTTCAAAGGCCTAATTCTCTTCACCCTCATAACCGTTCTAAGAGAAAGGCAGGGTGAGCTTATCTAGTTGCTTGCTAGTTGCTCCCTCCAAGTTCGAGTGGAATTCACGAAAACAGTTGACGCAAGAATGTAGACCCACACGACACCACCGCGGACTGAATGTGAATCAGAAAGTTGATGCTCTTAACACATGGAAGGATGCCACACGAAGACGCCTACGACGGCGAGCTAGTGCTATAGCCAGGCTCTTCAAGCAAGAGTGAGAGACCTGATCTGATTGAGATCTTGGGCTGAAAGCCGAGAAGATTTTTGGCTTTTGAAATGTCCGCGCAGCTTCGATAGATATCCCCCGGTCTGCTCGGACCCAACACGGGTCTTGTGCTTGGGTTTATCAGTTGGGCCATCAAATCAAACAACTCCCTAACAGTTGTCTGTTGCCCCGTACCTATGTTCACCACCTCCCCCGCTCTCGTTTTGGCCTCCAAGGCAAGGAGGTTCGCTTGAATCACGTCGGAGACGTGAATGAAGTCACGTGTTTGGTTTCCGTCGCCGTAGATGATTGGTCTCTGGCCTTTCCGCAGTTTCGAGGCGAAGATCGCTATTACACCGCTGTATGGATTCGAGCCCTGTCTAGCCCCATACACGTTGAAGTACCTCAGCGATACCGTTTCTAATCCATGGGTTCTGCAGTAAACATCGCAGTATTTCTCTGCAGCCAGCTTACTGGCGCCATAGGGGGACATTGGTTGAAGCGGAGCGTTTTCGGGAACCGGCACCCTTTCTGAATTCCCGTAGACGGCAGCGGAAGAGGCGTACACAAACCTATGAACCCCACTCGCGACAGCGGCCTGAAGCAAATTCAAAGTACCCTTCACGTTGACACGTGCGGTGAGTTCTGGTCTCAGCATAGAAACCCTGGGGCTCACAACGGCTGCAAGATGCATTATTGCGTCCACCTTTCGGACTAGAGAATCTACCGTCCTGCGATTAGTCACACTCGCCTTGGTGAAGTGTAACTTGCTGTCATGCTTCCACGCCTTCAGATTCAGAAGCGCCCCTGTTGAGAGGTCATCCATGACCCAAACCTTCGCTCCCCGTGCCAGCAAAGCGTCCACTGTGTGACTGCCTATGAAGCCGGCGCCACCAGTCACCAGCACGTTGTCGTAGGCCATCTACCCGAACATTTCCTTCGGATGATGTGGTTCTCCGTAGCCGCTCTCCTTAATATTTCCGGAGGAAAGCTTGATAGCACATACGTCGAGTTCATGACTTGGATTCAGAACTAAGGTCCCTTTACGGTTGTTCAAGGATCACTGAGTCCCTTCCCAGTCGCGTTGAGAAGTAACCCAACAGAGACGTGTAGTTGGAAGACCCGGCCCTGATGCAGTATCATGATCGAAAAAGCCACCGTGCGCTTTTTGTTCTAAAGTTCAACTCGACTTGTCTCCTCGAAATGTGAAGTCATACCGCTAAATAAGGAATTGCAGCTAGGCTCTCGATCTTCGCGATCCGTAACTTGGAGAACTAAACCTCTCATTTCCCGAGCACATTACAGCGCCAACACGGACCCCCAATGTCAAAGACCAGCATGAGCTGCATCCAGCTTCATACGCAAGCTAGTTACTGCGTGGACGCCTTTTGGAGAATGTAAATAACTCCGCCAGGTATCCCAGTAGGTTGTGGTTTCAAGATTGCGACTTTTGGTTACGGGAGGGCTAGGATTCATTGGAAGCAACTTCATCCTCCACACAATACAGAAAGGATTTTCCAATATAACCAACTTGGATGCCGTCTTCTACGGGGCCGTCCCCGAGAACCTCACCGAGATTGAGAATAGACGTGACTACCGATTCGTGAAAGGCAACACAGCTGACCGGAAGATGGTTGAGCAGCTGATGCGTAACGTTGATGTTGTTGTGCATTTCGCAGCCGAATCTCATGTGGACAGAAGCATAACCCGCCCCGAGAATTTCCTCCACAACGTTGTTGGAACATTCACCGTCTTGGAGGCTGCGCGGACAGCGGGGGTTAAGAGGTTCGTTCACATCTCGACGGATGAAGTGTACGGTTCTGCCTCTGCGGGTACCTCATTCAACGAGGGCAGTGTCCTCCACACCTCCAGCCCCTACTCCGCGTCGAAGGCCGCCTCCGACATGTTCGTGGCCGCATATCACACAACGTACGGCCTGAACACAGTCACTCTGAGGTGTACCAACAATTTTGGGCCACGTCAATTTCCCGAGAAGTTCATTCCAAAGACTATCATCAGCGCTCTACTGGGTAGGAAGATTCCAATCTACGGGGATGGGATTCAGATTCGCGATTGGATCTATGTGCTCGACTTCTGCCGGGCCATAGACTTAGCAATCGAGAAGGGAAAGGCTGGCTCATTGTACAACGTGTCAGCTAGCAACGAATTACCCAACATCCAGGTGGTAACGGCGGTCTTGGAGCAATTGAATAAAAGCAATGATCTCATCCAGTTCGTCGAGGACCGCCCTGGCCACGATTTCCGATATAGTCTCGACTCAAGCCGAATCCGGAAGGATCTTGGTTGGAGGCCGCAGGAAATTTTCGCCGACGCCTTGAGGCAGACGGTTCAATGGTACGTCGATAACGAGAGATGGTGGAAACCCCTCATAACCGATAGGGTCTTGTCGGCTGCTCCTTGGAAAGAGAAGCAATAACCACACCATGAACGCTCGGGATTGAAGATGCGGATTCTGGTTACTGGGAGCAGCGGACTGCTCGGAAGCCGAATTGTTGCCCTCATGGAACAACTTGGCCACGAAGTCTTCTCTGCCTATTCGGTCCACTCTCCTTCGGCCGGTAAACCAATCCGCCTCGACCTGACGAATCTCGAAGACATTCCCCGAGCCGTCGAGCAGGCTTACCCCGAGATAATCATTCATGCGGCCAGCGTTACTGATGTTGACGCGTGCGAAGAAGATCCGGGCATTGCAATGCGCGTAAACGGCGAGGCAACTGGGAGAGTAGGCGAAGCCGCCCATAAGATCGGTGCCTACGTCATCTACGTTTCCACTGACTACGTCTTCGACGGAAAAGCCGGGAACTATCGTGAGGGCGATGAAACCAACCCCGTTAACCATTATGGGATGTCTAAGCTTCACGGTGAACGACTTTTGGCGAAGAGTGGGGCGAGCTACTGTATTGCGAGGACGAGCGTCGTTTATGGTTGGGGGAGGGGATATCGGCCCAACTTCGCCACGTGGGTCCTGAGTAGGCTTCGATCCAACACCCCATTGAAGGTCGTCAACGACCAATTCGCCTCGCCCACCCTCAACCTCAACCTGGCCGAAATGCTGGTCAACCTAGCCGAGAAACGGTGCGAAGGAATCATGCACCTAGCCGGGGCCACCCGAGCGGACCGATACAGTTTCGCACTTCAAATCGCTGAAGCCTTAAAGCTGAATCGGAACTTGATCGAACCCGTGACATCGAACTCGATAAGCTGGAAAGCGAAGCGCCCCAGGGACTCCTCGCTCAACATCCAGAAAGCGACTTCGGCGCTTGATAGAAAACCAATGAAACTCGGCGAAGCGCTAGAACGGTTTCGGGCTGGTAGCACGAATTGAAGCGAGTTTGAAGTTCTACCCCATTTCTCCCACGGAGCAAGCACGATGCTCTCCCCATTATTTCATGCTGCATGTCGCATGCTAATCTATCTATGGTCATGGAATTTCTCTGCGCCCTCAAGCCGACAGGGCTGCAATACTGCAACAGGCCGCTGAACCTGACCAATTGGCCAAGCGCACTCTAAGAACTGCAAGCGGCAACAGAAACCGCACTCCTAGCGTCTGCCCACGAAATCTGGCATGAGTACTGTTATCGTGATCAAGATGCTTCGTAATTGGCTAAGAACAAGACGGGCACGGAAACCTTCGAAAGGCGTTTCCCCAAGTCTCCGTCGGCAGTTATCAGTGGTCGCTTCAGTTCTTGGGCCATTGTAGCGTATGATGAGTCGTAGACGGTTATGTCCCAGATTCTGGCGTTCGATACTGCTTTTCGGTAAGTTTGAGGGCTAGGTGAGACTGCTAGGTTGCTGAGGTATTTTGAAGTAGCTTCTGCTAAATTGGCAGCTGTTTCGCGTGGTATGTCTCTTCTCTTCAGGATACTGTTGCAGACCTCGTAGAGAATAAGAGACGGCGCTTGAAGCTCAACCTTCCCTTCCTCGTAATCTTGGCGTAGCTTCAGGCTTTCAGTTTCGTATTCTTCTCCCTTTAGGAACCATTTGGCAGCTACAGAGGCATCGAGAATCATCTGCCCCGATCCTGCCTAATGCTCCTAGTTGAGAAGTCAGGGTCGGGCGATGGAGGAACCTTGGCTCTGAGGTCTTCAACATCCTTCCACAATGTCTTGAGTCTTTCTCGTTTCAAACGTTCCTCAATTGCTGACTTGAGCAATGCCGCCCAGTCCACGTGTTTCAGTCTTTCCATCTCCCTTCTGATTCTCTCGGGCACTCTGACGCTAACCACGGTTGACATTTCTGTCTACGAGATGTTTTCACATTGTTTACAGATAAAGTTTGTGATTCAAATCCTGGCAGATCTCATATTCGGGATGGGGTGCAACAGTGACTCGTCGCCCGTCATCGGTTGTACTATTGTTAGTTCACAGTTTGTAGCGATCACATCGATAGGTTCGATTCATGTTAGGTAGGCGATGTCGTGTGTTCGTCCATTTCTAGCCCTCGCATTGTCTGATTTCCCCGTCGTTTGGCAGGGTTGGCAGAAGCTGCCCGGAACCACGAATTACCCGCCTGCGCTCCTTGCCCATAGGACTTCAACTAACTATCCGAACCATCCCTATGCTAGCCTGGCCGTGATAGGTAGCGACTACGCCGTGTACTACGGTTCTTTCACCGGCTCCTCTTGGAGCGGCTGGACGAATCTTGGCGGAAAGGTGTATGACAGCTGGCCAGCAATGTGGCCTGCGATTACTGAAACCACCTACTTCAGTCCGTCTGGAGGCGGCTACGAGCTGCATGTCGTCGTGATGGGTGGGTCTCACCTACTATACGATAGGAGAATGGACTGTTCCACAACGGCGTGCATATGGTTGCAGTGGATGTCTTTGAGCGGTGCTACTTGGAACGCGCCTCAGGCGTATGCTGGATACTGCGGCGTGCGAGGATTGGACGACAAGGTATACGAAGCTTACCTGGGATAGTGCCGACTCAAAACCGACCGAGAATCACCCTGCATCGCGGAGACAGATCTTCTGCCTGCAAAGGAAACGGTGTGAGTTGAGTTTTTCGTGTGGGCAAATTGCGTGTTTGAGTGTTCTTCGATAGGCAGATAGGTTTCGGGTTGGCTACAGTGATTCCGGGGAGTTGCTCCCGTTTGAGTTATTGCAAGGTTCTCTTGAGGAGTTTGCTGGTCCTCGCTGTTTTGCTCTTAGCATATGTACTGGTTGGTGTTGCCCCAGCCTCAGCTGGTGGGGGCGTAGTGTTGGATATGGCGGTGGTGCGAGGAACGGATAGTCACGTTTACGCTGCGTCCTACCTTTCCCCAGGTGTGTGGAGCAGTTGGCAGTCATTGGGGGGCTCTACGCCTTCGCCGCCGGGAATCTGCGAAGACGCCGGTTACTATGTAGTTTGGGTTGTTGTTAGGGGGACGGATAACGGAATCTATGTGAAGGCATGGAGTAGTAGTATAGGGTGGTCTGCTTCTTGGGTGTCTGCGCCTGGTGGTGGAGCAGCCATAGACGCTCCAGCCTGCGCCCTGCTGAATGGCTTCCTTTACGTTGTTGTCCGAGGTGCGAACAATGAGTTGTACTGGAACAAGTTTACTGGCAGCTCGTGGTCTGGTTGGGTGGATTTGCACGGAGCCTCCGCCTCTGCGCCTGTGCTGGTGTCGATACCTTCGTTGAGTAGGCTTGATTTGGTCGTTCAGGGCACGGACAACGGAATCTACCATAAAGCGTACACGGTAGGGGCCTGGTCGCTTTACTGGGACAGCCCTGGCGGCAAGACTTTAAGCAAACCAGCCGCAACCCTAGACCATTACCATTGCCCCGGACTCCCCATGTGCTCAGTTGTAATGGACTATGACTTTGTTGATGTTGCGGTGAGAGGGACGAACAATGGGGTTTACTGGAACAGCCTCAGCGTTGGTGATGGTTGGAGCAACTGGATTGGCCTGAGTGGGGCGACTTTGTCGGCGCCAACGCTCGCATCCTACGATAACGGCTGCACTTCTGCGTCAACGGTGAGCTGCAGTTCGATCGATGCTCTCGCTGTGCGGGGCACCGACAACGCCGTCTACCATAAGACCGACAATGCTGGTTGGTCGCCAGGTTGGGATTCGCCGGGAGGTTCAATCGCTAACAGTCCTGCATTAGCGTACGTTCCAGGCAGCTCAGCTCAATTTTTGCTTCTCGTTGAGGGAAGCTCCAACAACAAACTCTACTCCAACACTGTCACGGGCTCCACGTGGGGCGCATACTCGTCGGTCGGGGGCGCAACGAACTCAGACCCCGCTCTAGTAGCTCTCATGTGACGGGGCAGACTCCGATCCGGAAACTGGTCCGTTGGCAATATTAGTTTGTGCTGTGAGCCCCGGGAATACGTCAATCTGTGCTCTAGATGCTTCGAGAAACGTTAGTGTGCGAGTGAAGCCAACAAATAGATCGCCTAAGCAGCTTGATTCATGAAGGTTGAGAAAGGAAAAGGGTCTGGTCTCAAGGTCTCCAGTTGAGAAGAGCAGGAACTAGTCCGCCATACTCGCTACGCTCGGTGCGGGTTGAAACGCTTTGTGTTTGTCCAGTTCGTTTGGCTTTTTACGCTAGGGCTGGGGAGTTGGGGGTTGAGCCTAGTATTTTGCTCCATCCAGTCCACGTCTTGCTGGTGGAATTGTAGGAGCACTTGTAGATTCCACTGTCCGAGCCCCTTACTGCCACGTATACGTCTGCGCCGACGTCAGCGATGGCGGGGGAATTTGGAGTCGTCCCAGCCGATTGGCCTGACCATCCAGTCCACCCGGCTCCAGTCCAAGTGTTCAAGTAGACTTTGTTGTTCGAGCCCTGCACCGCCATGTACACTTCAGTATCTGAAACCCCATGAAGCGCGGGTGGAGACACCGCGGAGCCGGAAAGCTTTGTCCAACCCACCCAAGCTGAAGTTGCAAGGAGCATTCTTCCATGGTAGATGCTGAAGCCATTGCTCCCCAAGACCGCGAAGTGCAGAGTGGTGCCGGTGGCGGCTGCGGCTGGGGTGTCAACTGTCGAACCCGGTAGCTTCGTCCAAGTCGTACTCCAAGAGGATCCCGCGCGTTTTCTCACGTAGATTCCGTTATCGCCCCCGCGAACCACAAGGTAGAGCGTGCAGTTTAGGCCTGATGTCAACGCGGGCGCTGAAGGAGTGCTTCCAGAAAGCTTCAGCCATCCCGAGAAGCCCTTCGTTGCCAACGTCACGTAGCCGTAGTAGATTCCGTTGTCGGAACCACGAACTGCGATGTACATGTGTCCGCCGCATGAGGTTGCGGCTGGAGAACTGGGCGTCGTGCCGGGTAGAGCATTCCAACCAGTCCAAGTGCCCGCCACATCCTTCCCCCAGTAGATCTTGCTATCCTTACCGCGAACAACCATGTGGAGCCCTGGAGTATTCACCGTCAGTGTGAATTGCGTGGTCCTCGTGTGGGAGTGTTGGTCCTCACCTGTTATAGTGATCGTGTATACGCCTGTGGGCGTGGACGACGTTGTGCTGACGGTCAAGGTGCTGGAGAACGTCGGGTTACCCGAACTGGGACTGAAGCCACATGACGCAAACATGGGAAGACCAAGTGTGCAGGACAAGTCCACCTGTTCAGTAGGACCACTGACAGCTGTGGCAGTGATCGAGTTTTGTCCGGATGCGCCTTGCGTGACAGCAATGTCGCCGTCATTTGACAACGAGAAATCAAACGTTGGCGTCGCTATGGTGTACTCGATGTAGGACCCCGTAGTGTCACCGTCCCCGTGCCAGTCGTCAACTGATCTGAAGCGCCAAGTGTCCCAATACGAGTCGCTGTCAGTGTCTGTAGCCATCTTGATCATGAATGAACTGTATGATCTGGAGAAGCCTATGTCCTGCACCACTGCCGCAGTGACATCTACCGAAACATATCCGACATTCGGAGTCGCCGTGCTGCTTATCAGCACACCTGGGTCATTGCCTATGGACGACGCGGAGTAGTCATCTGAGGTAGGTGTACCATAATCATCGATGTGGCGCACCAAACAATCTCCTAGTCCAGGATTGGTCAACGGATCGGCATAGTCGTCTACGCCATCGTGTTGGCTATATCCCACGTACACATGCAATATTACAGACCCCAGAGTTAGCCCAGAAAGGGAGGATAGGGGGAATTTCACGAAACCACGATAGGTGCTACCTGAGGCAGTATCACCAACTTCTATCTCGGTGTTGGTGGTGCTGCCCGCTGCGCTGACAGAGCCATCCGCAGTACTACTCTTGATTACGCCATCAGATGCCCTAACTTGGGGAAGATGCACCCAGGCAGCAGCGAAAATTCCCAGTACCATCAAGAACAGAAGCGTAGACGTCTTTAGGATGCTTGCAGAGGCAACCCTATTCATCTTTCGCCTTTCTCCGACGGCGAGTTACCATGGTATATATTTATATTTTGTCATATGTAATTCGGCCTCGTCATATATAGAAATGATTTGCATCCAACTCATAGCTGCGGGGACCACTCACCCATAAGAGGTCTTCGAGAACTTGGTGCGCTTCCAATGGTCGCACACACCCCAGCTAACAGCTTTCATCGAGACATTTTGAGGTTGATCTGTTCGCGGATCATGCAGGGGATGTCCGCGATGAAATGGGAGGTGGGGTTAGATCGTGAATTCTCTAACCATCGCTGGGTCGGTGGTTGTAGCTCCGCCTAGAGGTTTCCACGAGTCCCAGCTCGCTATGCCCCCGGAAACCTTAAGCCTGGTACCGTACAGCTTGTTATCTGTCCCCGCCACAAGAACGCAGAGATAGATATCAGCTCCAACCTTGAGATAGTCGATTGCGGGGGCGTGTTGAGTTGTTCCGCCTGGTGAATCCCAACCCGCAACCCAGGACCCACCGGACGCGTCAGGCGAACCCAAGAAGACCTTGTGGTATAGATGATCATCTGAACCCCTAACGACCAAGTCCGCTCGTGAATTCGACCCAATGCAATTGTTAAAGCACTTGCCCACCAACGCCGGCGCTGATTTCGTAGTACCCCCTAGGGAAGTCCAACTCTGCCAACCCAGCACGGCCCCGGAATAAGTTGAGTCGACGACAAACCGGTTAGCGTACAACTTGTTGTCCATCCCCCGAACAACGACCAACAGAAAATCAACGCTGCCAGTATAGGACGAATTGGTCGTACTCATTGCGGCGACGGCAGGTCTATCGTTGGTTAACCCGCCAATTGGGCTGTCCCAAGCAGACCAAGGACCCCAGCAACATGTGCGCGATTTGTGGTAGATCTTGTTGTCCGTGCCTCGAACAACCAAATGAAGCGCCGCAAAGCCGGAGAAAATTACGAGGGTTGGTGGGGAGGAGGTTTTGCCCTTAAGGTTCTCCCAACCATTCCAGACCCCAGAGCTGAAGCTCATTCGATTGTAGTACACTGTATCATCCATACCCCTCACCGCCACATGGAGATTAGAGCCTATGTTGGCAACGCATGCTGGTTGATCCTTTGTGGATCCGCCGGGGCTGCTCCACCCAGCCCACGTTAAACCATAACCGGACTCATTGTTATGGTAGACGTGATCATTCGTTCCTCTCACAATCAAATCAGAACCCCCAACCCCTGCGCCCCTAGCGCAGACGGCGGGAGCTGAACTGATTGAACCGCCAACCGACTGCCATCCGGTCAGCGTGGTCCCGTTATACGCATCCGAGTATGCCGCGTTGTCGGTTCCTCTCGCAACCATTCTCAGGTCCTCCACCACAATCGGAGCGAAAGCGCCTGGAAGAGTACCGACCGCGATGATCAGGATCAGCACCGAGGCTGAGAGTAAGGATTGACTGAACCTAGTCGATCCCAAAACGCACCGTGACGTATTCCACTCCGGTTTCATAATTACTTTGCTCACTTACTATATGCATGGAGACTGTGCTTCGAAGCGAACACAGTATTCAGTTCGAATGTCGAATACTATGTTCTCGTGGTCGTCTCTGTCAGCATGCTCCTCGGATCCCTGAGTGTGATCACCCACGAGGACCCAGCACTGAGGAAGACCAACGGAAAAACTCAGATTTACGGGACGCCTAGAGAACGGCGACCAAAGCGGGGTCTGAGTTCGTTGCGCCCCCGACTCCCATCCATGTGCCCCACGTGGCGCCCGTGACCGTGTTAGAGTAGAGGTTGTTGTTGGAGTATCCTTCGACGAGCAGTAGGAATTGGGCTGCGGTGCCTGGAATGTAGGCTAGTGCGGGGCTGTTGGCGATTGAGCCTCCCGGCGAATCCCATCCTGACCAAGCACCAAACGAATACGTATTGTGATAGAGGGCGTTGTTGGTGCCCCGTACGGCAAGCGCATCAATCGAATTACAGTTTGCTACCGTCGACCCCGGCGTGCAGCCGTTATCGTAGGGCACGAACGTAGGCGCAGACAACATCACCCCACTTAGGATCGGCCCACCATAGCTACCCCACCCTTCCCAACTACCGCCAACATGGAAGCGGTTTCTGTAGATCTTATTGTCCGTCCCTCTAACCACAAGGAAAAAACTTTCGTAGTTAACGGAAAAAGCGCGTTCAAAGTAGAAGGCTATGGCTGGTTTGCTTGAGGTTTTGCCGCCGGGGCCGTCCCAGCTTGACCATGTCCCTGATGGTGGAGAGCCAGTGTAGGATTTATGGTAGATTCCATTATCCGCACCCTGAACTACCAAGTCAATCCGATCCAGTGAAGGCGTCGAAACTAGAACAGGCGCAGAGATGGATTTCCCATGCAAATCAACCCAACCAACCCAGCCCCCAGCCCAGCTGTTCCAGTACAATTCATTGTTCATGCCTCGCACAACAACGTGCAGAAAACCATCCAAATAAGCGCAGGCCGGAGCGTCAATGGTTCTTCCACCACCCGGTGGAGAAACCCAACTACCAGACCACCCTGAACTACTCGTCCAACCATTGACGTAGACCCCATTATCAGTCCCCCTAACAAAAACGTAAACCGTACTCAAACCCGCGGCTTCACAGACCCCCGGCGACGAAAATGTACTACCCCCCAACGCCTGCCAACCACTCCAACCGCCGGAAGAATAAGACGCCACGTAAACATGGTTATCCGTTCCCCGCACAACCGCCCAATCCAGCACCGTAGGATAAGCTGAGGCTGGGGCAAGGCCAACCAGCACACCCCCCAAGACTGAGAGAGCAAGAACCAGCAAACCCTTCAACGGAACTTCACAATGAATCAAACGGGACCAATTGTGATTCACTGTGGAGCAGCTCTATCAGTTTATCTAAGAACGTTCAAACCCTCATTTTGTTCACGCGAAAAACAAGCGCCAATCCATTCATCCGACTTTGTTTCAGGTATCTCTGCCAATTGGATTCATTTTTCTCCACCGCTAAGTTCTCGAAGACCTGAAAGCGGGCTTATGAACTATCCAAAAAGCTTGCTGAATTCTTAGGAAAAACCGCTGGGCTACTTATTACCGGCGAAATCAATGTGTAGTTTCCTCATTGCCAGGTTAGGGCAGGGCCGGAATCCGTGGTTCCCGCTTGTGGCATAAGATTCATAATTCAAGTATAGTTTCCTCCACGCCCGGGCACGACCAGAACGAAGAGGGTGTGTTTGCCTATCTTCCTTGGTTTGAGAAAGACGTGAGGTTAGCGATCGGCTCTGATTCTTCCTTGGACTTTTCGTGACGCAATCCGGGGTACTCTTTGCGAAAACTCGCGCCTATTATGTATGCCCAGCCCACTTCTGGTAGATCACGTTGTTCAATCCTCTTACGTAGAAGATTGCACTAGTGGCGGTTGAGTGCTCTGCGGCGACCGGGTCATCTGATGTTCCTCCTCCAAGATCGACCCACGGATACCAGGAGCCTGTTGCGCCGTTCTCATGACTGGTTCTAGCGTATAGGTGCCCGTTTGTGCCTCTGACGAATATGTTAACAGAATTCTGGAGGTCAGCGGTGACGGCGGGGGGCTTGTCCGTTGCACCATTTAGAGGGTACCACGACACGTACCAACCGTTATTGCATGCAACGTCTACGCATGTCGAAGGATAGTAGTACATGTAGTAGATGCCATTACTGCTGCCTCTGACGACGAGCATCGACCTCCATTCAGTGTCTACGGAGTAGTAGTAGCTGGTTAGCGCTGGGGCTGACAAAGCGACTCCACCCAGCTTGATCCAGACAGTCCATGCGCCACTGAGATCGTATATTGCAGCGTAGAGCTTGTTGTCAATGCCTCGAACAACGATAAGCAGGTGTCCTGGACTCTGCCGATTTACAGTCACGGTTGGCCAATCATTCGTAGAACCTTGAAGCGAATACCAAGCTGCAAAAGCCGAGGGAGATGCTACTGCGTCCTGATGGCTGATATAGACGTGGTTGTCGGTTCCTCTGACTATAAGATACATGGTGTAGCTTGAAGAGTACAACGCTCCGACGGCGGCTATCGCTAGTGCTGCTCCAGGGATCTGATGCCAACCAGACCAGGCATTATCTGAGTATCTCATTCTCTGGTAGTAGATTCGGTTTGCGCTTCCGATCACAAACAGGTAGAGATAACCTGAGGCGTTGGCTATGACGGGTTTGCTGGCAGCATATCCACCAAGAGAAGTCCAGTAATGTGATGACCCGTCATTGTACCCGTGATAGAGCTTGTTGTCAGTTCCTCGAACAACAAAATCCACCCTTCCCGTTCCACCCGTGACAGTCCAGCATACCGCGGGTGCAGCATTCGTCGCACCCCCTGTGGTAGGAGTAGTCCAAGTGGAGTCGTATACTACGGAGGCTTGAACATTCGGGACAAGGATCAAGGCGCCAATCAAGCAGACAACCACGAAAGACAAATAGGGCAACTTTCGATTTCTAATTTCAGAATCCAAACCCACGCACCTCACTGAGTGCACACACTGAGTACACATTTGATCTCGGGGCAAGTATAAAGCAGTATTCAGCTTGGGTTTGTGATTGCACCTATAACAGGGTGGAGGGTGTGGTCCCTGGTATCGTTGACCATCCCGAATATGTGGACCCTGAAAGGTAGCAGGTATAGATCTTCGAGTTGGTCCCTCGGACCGAAGTAGACCGACTCGCTCGTATTCACTGTGAGTGATGTGGGGACGTTGTTCCCGTTGTAATCATCACTCATGCCCTCCACGATTATCGTTGCCTGTGTTCTGCTTACGGTCAGCTTTGTGGCAGTCAAACCCATCGACGCTCCCGTCACGGTTTTGGGCGCGCTCTGTTCGCAGAAAGCGCTTGGCAATTTCATGGCCGTCACTTCCACAGACTTGGTGAAGGTCTTATTTCATCTCCGAAAGTAGTAACACGGCAAAGGCGTTGTCCGCGAACGCAAACAAGCCCAAAACGTCAACTACGAATCATTAGCTAGTCCATTTCAGAATTGGGCTAGATGAATACTGTATGCTTCTTCCAGTGATTCCGTATGTTATGGAAAATGCTAAGGACTTCCAACGCGAGTATTCGATTGTGATGCGGGGGAGACTTGATTGAGACAAGTCGTCCTGGCGCTCGTCGTGATTGTCATCATTGCGGCCGCTCTGACCACGTTTCCTCCACGAGTGCATGCGCAAGCTAAACTTAACGAACTGACCCTGAACGCGGGTGAAGAGCATCCTTGCTCAGCTGTGATCGACACTGATCATGGCTACGCATACTTCGGAATCTGCAATGGCCTTACAACTCCGGGGGGGATTGTGAAGATCCGGCTTTCCGATTTCACTCGAGTCGGGGCAATTACCCTGTTGGACGCCGCTAATCCTTCTGCCGCCGTCATCGGCTATCCATACGCATATTTTGGAACATACTCATATGCACCGGCGAAAGTCGTGCAGATAGATCTCACCACCTTCAGCGAGGTTGATTCGGATACACTTCCCGCGGAAGCCACATGGCTCACCTCAGCCGTCGTGGATCTTTCCGGCAACGCCTTGTTTGGAACGTACACGGTGCCGGCTAGAGTTGTCAAAGTCCCCATAGGGTCTTCTTTCGGCAGCCCAGTCACAGTCCTGACTCTAAGCCAGAATCCAAGCGCTGATTGTCAGATAACCTCAGCCGTGATCGATTCGTTTCCCCCGCAAGGAGATGCGATGGCATACTTCGGAACCAGTTGTGGCCAAGGCCACATTGAGATGGTGGACCTTTCAACCTTCACACAACTCGGATCAATGACCGCCTCGGGGCTGGGCTATCTCACGTCGGCTGTTGCAGACAATTTCCACCGCTACGCCTACTTCGGAACAGACGAAGGCGAAGTTGTCAAGTTCAACCTCAACACTCACCAGATTGACGGACGATTGATGCTGCCCGAAAGCGAAAACGGCCTATCAGCCGCTGTGATCGACACCGTCAATGGCTATGCATACTTCGGAGCAGACGCCGGAAACGGTTATTCAAGGATTGTCAAGGTTGACCTTCAGTCCTTCAGCCGAGCAGGGGCCATTACTCTGCCCCCCTATGAGTACAACCCCGGATACGAAGGGGCCGGGGTATACCTAGAATCCGCCGTGTTCGATGCGGCCAGTGGGTACGGATACTTCGGAGCATCGACATGGCCATGGTCAGGAATGGAAAGGCGAGGAATGATCCTCAAGATCGCCCCCTCCCCGTCTTATTCAGTTGTTCGCGGTATGGATAGCGGGATCTATTTCGGTTCCTACGGGGGCAAAGAGTGGAACCGTCTGCCTGGGGCTACTGCTGATTCACCGGCCGCGGTGAGGTGTTCGGGAGGATTGCACATTGCTGTGCGCGGCACGAACAACGGCATCTACTATGGATATTTCGACTTTTCAACCAAAACCTTCTCTGGTTGGCTTCAGGTTCCCGGAAAGACATCCTCGGCTCCGGCGTTGTCTACGGATCAGTATTGCAGTGTACTATACTTGGTGGTGAGAGGCATGGATAGCGGAGTCTACGTGAACATGCGCACTTCAGGTACATGGGGAAACTGGATCAAGCTGCCCGGCGCCACCGTTGATGGTCCCGCTGCGGCATACGCAGCAGGATCTGACCCCCCGATTCTTCACATCGTCGTGAGGGGCAAGGATGGTTCAAGCATCTGGCACGGCCAAGCACCAGTGATTGGGAACACGCTGGGCTTCTGGGGTTGGAGTCAAATTCAAGGCAAAACTCCGTCCAAGCCCGCACTGCTCGCCATCTCAGAATGGCAGATCTACCTCGCCGTCAGAGGGTTAGATAACGGAATCCACGTAAACAAATGGGACGGTTACAGTTGGAAGGGCTGGGTTAAACTACCCACCGGAACAACCACTGACGCTCCTTCCATAGCAGTTTCTGGACCGAGTATGCAAGAGCGACAACAGCTCTTTGTTGCCGTGCGGGGCATGGACAACGGGGTCTACTGGTGCCAAGCATACATTGATTGGAATTACGGGTGGCCGTGGTATGGATGGAACAAGCTACACGGCTCCACGCCCTCCTCTCCTACTCTAGCATCCTAGTTTGTCGGTTCCCCGAACAGCCGCGTCACAGTCAAACTCATGCGGCTGTGAGTCTTCCTGGTTCTAGTCCAAGTGGCCCCGCTCTGGTCGTGCCTAACCCGGGCGCGAACCAGTACTTCTGCGTTAGAGGGATGGACGACGGAATCTATGCGGCCGGATACGTGATTCCGTGAACTGATCGCCGATCCAGACTCAATCAAGTTCGAGGTTTACACGGCAAGGCTAATTGGCACGTAGCATTCACGCTAATGGTGACGTTCCTAAACGTCAAGGAAAACGTTTAAACACCGTTTTGAAACGCGTTTCTAAACGCGTTTTGAAACGCTCTTCCCCTCTGAGTGTTTTCAAACGTACGATCCCAAGAGCTGAGAGTCAACCGAACGATACCAAGTAGAAGCCTGGTCTTCCCTACTTTTTGTGGATTCTAGTCGCTTAGCAGATTAGTTGAAGACGACCCTCAGCGAGTAAGCCGAATACTTCACTCTCCATTTGGCATATATCCTGGCGAAGAAAATCTCCTAGGATCATCACCGATAAGATAACAGACGCTTTAAGAACGTGTAGGTGATTTCTATAGCGTAGTCTTCGTGCTGAGTTCCATGAAACCTAGCGCAGTGTATTCCTGCGTGCTGCTCATCTTCAGTCTCACATTGTTGATTACCCCGGTCACTTCGGCGACTTCTGATGGACTTAGGCTAGTTGTGCGCGGAACTGATAATGGCGTATATGGCAACTCCTTATCAGGCGCAACATGGAGTGGCTGGTCCCTAGTATCGTCAGGGCACACGCTTTCTGCGCCTCGCCTCTGTCCAAGCTTCTCCATTGGTGGAACACAACTCGTTATCAGAGGTACGAACAACAAAGTCTATCACGCCAATGACCCCGGGCCGGGTTCTGCTTGGAACAAATGGGATACGGGTGGCGGAGTAATCATCGACCAGCCGTCCTGCGCGGTGATCGGCAGTGTCGTGCACGTCGTTGCGAGAGGCTCTGACAACGGGCTCTACTACAACCGAGTCGACCTGTCGTTGTGTGCTTTTCCTTCCTGCTTATGGGTCGGGTGGCAAAGCCTCGGTGGCCAAACCTTTTCCCCACCGAGTCTGGTCGCGGCCTTTGGATTGAATAGGCTTGACTTGGTCGTTAGAGGAGTCAACAACGGGATTTATCACAAGTCGTGGACGCCCACTGGCGGCTGGACAGGCTGGGATACTCTTGGAGGAGCCACAATCGACAGCCCCTCCTTGGGGGCTACGCAGGTCGAGGACCTCTCAATGCACGCCAACAATTTCCTAATTCTGGTAGTTCGAGGAATCGATGACAAGGTGTACGAGAATCGACTCATCATATCTTGCGACTTTCCGGGTTGCGTTCTGGGTTGGCGGGGCTGGGCGCAACTGGGAGGTAAGACCCTTGCGGCCCCAGCCATGACCATGGCATGCTTTGGATCATGTGTTGGTTCGAATTCTCAAGGGGAGCTTGTAGTGCGCGGCACGAACAATGCAATATACCACAAATCCTTCACCGGCTCCGCTGACGCAACCGGTGGGTCCTGGAGTGCGACTTGGGATTCTCCTGGCGGAGTCGCAACTTTGTCCCCCGCCATCACATACGACTTGATAGGTGGGCTTGCAGTAGTGGTCGTTGGCACGAATAGCAAGGTCTACTATACTAACCGTAACAGCTATTCAGGTACATGGTCTCCCTGGCTTAATCTGGGGGGAGGGACGCATGACAATCCGACCATCGCAGCAGATTTCTGAACCTGATTTTGGAATCCTCTGATTTGCTTCTCTAAGTGAACGAGTGAGGCACGAGACCACTTGACCGTCAGATGACGGCTACTAACGCTGGCCGTGGCAAATCTTGCCATCTAGCCCCCTGACGATACATGAAGAACACCAATTCCACCATTAATGCTCTGAGCTCTCTCAGTAGTGCTTCACAAGCGACAAATGTCTATGAGGCACCAGATAACTGAACCCTTCGCGTGGGTCTAATCACCGTTCCGAGTGTGATCCGGGAGAGGTCATGAAAAGGGATGAATCAATGAAAGCCATGAGACGGTAACCGCAGTTTCTCGACATCAGAGAGACGTTCTTCGCCAACTGTTTCGACCGAGACTTCCCTGCGAATTAGAAGAACCAGGTAGTGTGGTGTCGTACGGTTGGCGCTAACCATTCTACAAGTTCATATTCAGGAACTGGCAATATATCGTATTGCTGGGAAAATTGGAAATTTCCAAAGTGATTAGCGCACTCCTGCTGATTCTCACAACGCTGATGATCACTTGCGTCACCCCGGCTTTCTCAACTTTGCCTCCTACCCCCGTCTACGTCGTTGCTGTTGGGGGTTTCAGTATCTACTATGGCAGCGACTTGGCTGGAGCGTGGCAGGGTTGGCACAAACTTCCCGGACAGTCGCGTGATGCTCCCGCTGCAGCCTTGTGCAACAACATCCTGCATATCGTAGTGCGAGGAATGGTCACACAAATCTATTACGGGTACGTGACACTCTTGAACGGGACATTTTTCGGATGGAAGCAACTCGCTGGGTCGAGTATCAATACAGCCAGCCTAAGCGCAGTATATTCGTCCACCTCTCCTAATTGCCGCCTCTTTTTGGCGGTGCGAGGGGCCGACAATGGAATCTACTGGACGACCAATTCCTTGCCAGCCGGGGAGACACTTCTGAATACTTTCGCTCCATGGAAGAAAGTGCCCGGAGGCAAGACGATTGATACTCCTGCACTCGTTGCAACGACGACGAGTGCAGTGTTGAATGAACTGTTCTTGGCGGTTCTGGGGATGGACAATCATCTCTGGTTTGCTCAATACTACTTCTATAACTCGACTTGGTCCTCATGGACTAAACTAACCGGGGCAAGCTCGTATGGGCCCGCGCTGGCGACGCAGACGTCCGTAGGCGTTACTACTCAGCCCGTCTACATGAGCGTGGTGGGGCTATTGGGGGGTGTAATCTGGTACAGGACATGGGGAGGCAGCTCGTGGGGGGCATGGACCTCGATCCCCACTGGGGCTACTCCGTTCACACCATCAATATCACTCAACTTCAATTCCTGGTTGTTCGTTGCGGTCCGAGGAACAGGCTATGGAGGCACCATGTATTCATGTCATCTTGCAGGGTCCACTTGGTCATCTTGGTCATCGATACCTGGTGCCACACCCTCACGTCCCGCGATAACGTCCGAAGTGAACCCGTTTATCGCGTAACTGGTCATTAGCGAGAACACAAACCTCACACTCTTCCCCCTTTTTCTTCCTCTTCACAATTTCTAGCGAGTGGCATACGAGTCAAGGACCATTCGTAACAGGGCAGGGACCTCAACCGAAATCGACGCTAGGCCACCAGTGCGGGGCATCGAACCAGGCTGCAGGAAAACCAAATCTAATATGCGATGGCCGGAGCGACAGCTGCGGAGTTGGTTACTCAGTAGTAAAGGTTCGTGCGCGGAGGTTTATGTCTGCATCTCCACCGATTTACCCGTCGACTTCCGCGCGTGGCCCGCGCAAAATGTGCGTAGAGTCTTGGAGAGCTTACGCGCAGACGCATGTACCCATGGCTAGCTTTCTTTTACAGAACGGCTGTTAGGGCGGGGTCTGAAATGGTTGCGCCTGAGCACGACGAGTATGTGCTCCATGTGGGGTTGGGTGGACCGGTGACGGTGTTGGAGTAGAGCTTGTTGGAGGGGCTTCCTTGCACAAGGAGTAAGAATCCGCCACTAATGCCGACAACAGACGCCAACGCGGGGCTGTTAGCGATTGAGCCCCCCGGCGAATCCCACCCCGACGACCAAATACCCGAGTAGGTCTTATGGTAGACGGCGTTGTCGGTGCCCCGCACAGCGAGAGCATCGATCGAACTGCAGCTCACAGTTGACGCGGAACTGCAGCCGTTTGCGTCGTATGCGAGCGTCGGCGCAGACAACGTTGCCCCACTCAGCTTATTCCACGCCTGCCAAACAGGTGTCACGGAATCTATGGACACAAGGAAGTTGTAGTAGACGTTATTGTCCGTCCCTCTCACCACAAGAAGAAGAGAGTTACGGTCAATGTAAAGGGAGCACCCATAATTGCAAACATGATTAAAGTCGAAGGCCGCGGCTGGTTTGCTTAGGGTCTTGCCGCCTGGGCTGTCCCAGCTACTCGACCAAGCCCCTGACGTGTACGCTTTATGGTAGATTCCGTTATCCGTACCCTGAACGAAAAGGTCAATCCGATTCAGTGAAGGAATCGAAACCAGAACAGGCGCGGAGACAGATTTCCCGTTCAAATCCTGCCAACCAGACCATCCTGCACCTTTGGAATTCCAGTACAGCTCATTGTTCGTGCCTCGCACAACGAGGTGAATAGCGCCGCCCAAGTAGGCGCATGCTGGGGTGTCTATGGTTGCTCCAGCAACAGGGATCCAACTGGCATACCACCCTGTACCAGTAGTATATGGTTTAAGGTAGATTCCGTTGTCCGTGCCCCTAACAACAAGCCAAACCGTGCCAAAACCGGCGACATCGCAGATTCCGGGCGGTGAAGGCGTGGAACCCGACAACGACACCCAGCTGGTCCACGTACCAAAGGGAGGGGGATTGGGATTGTAGGCAGACGAATAGATGCCGTTATCCGTACCCCGCACTACAGCCACATCCTCCACCACAAAGGGGGCTGAGACGGGTGCGACGCCAACAAACACATACGCTAAGAGTAAGACACCGAGGACTAACAGGCTCTTCAAGAGAACTCTACAATAAATCAAAGGGGAGCAACTGAATCGCAATAACTAAGTCCAAACCTATCAGACTATCGAAGAACACTCAAACAAGCAATTTGCCCACACGAAAAACTCAACTGACCCTCTTCTTTCCTTGACGGGGGTCTAATCACACGACATAAGGTTTAGCGTGTGCGCACCCAAATTTGACCGCTAATTCTTTTGGCATGGATGTTCTTTGATTGGATGGAAAATCTGTATCATCTTCTGAACGCGTCAGAAGAGCCATTCCGGTGCTCGAACCTCTGAATTGGCGACGACACGTGCTCACCAAACTCAAACTGTTTTCCAGGAGGCATAAGCTAAATGTGAAATTCCGGAGAAGACAGGCCCTCTACATAAAACATGTAGGATATATGCCAAAAACAAATCACGCCCCGCCCCTGTATTCCTAGCGTTAGACCGTAAGTCGAGTTATGGTTTCAAACAGGAGGAGGAAATCATTCGTTGGCCCGAGGCTCTGATCGGGGCATCTCAAAGAACTTGATCACTGCATTACTGCTCACCGTAATCGTTGCCGCAGCCCTCGGCATCAACCTGCGTGTGGAGGCCTCAACAATAAACCACTGGCTTATACCGTCGATGTTCTCAACCCCAAGAAGCATCGCCGCGGACCTTCCCTACGTTTACTTCACAGAGGACGCCAACAATAAGATCGGCCGCCTAGATTCGGCTACCGGCGTATTCACTGAATGGACCGTACCCAGCGTAGCCTTGCCAGCGAATTACACTTTAAGAGTATTCAACAACAACGTCTACTTCACTGAAGGTCCCAATTGGATCGGCCGCCTAGATCCGTCCAGCGGCGTATTCACTCTTTGGCAGACGCCATCTCTCACCGCTGGTGTACAAGGCATCTATGTTGGGAGCGAGTACCAGATCTATTTCACGGAATTCTATGCTAACAAGATCGGCGAGTTGAATCCGTCCACCGGCGGTTTCAGTGAGTGGACGATACCGACAGCTAACTCGCATCCCTATGAGGTGACTTCTGGAGACGCAGTTTACATCTCCGGTTCACTGACCTTGCCTCTCTGGTTCACGGAGTCTGTCGGCAACAAGATTGGCTGTTACGATTTGCTGAACAACGTTTTCAGAGAATGGAGCATACCCACACCTGACTCGTATCCAACGGGCATCGGTTCACTTGGCGGCTACGTCTACTTTGTCGAGCGAAGCGCTGGTAGGGTGGGCCGTTTGAATCCATCTAATGGCGTATTCAATGAATGGACTATGCCTAGGGGTGTCTATGCACCCGCGCCATACGAGATGGTTATGGATCCCTATGGCGACTACGTGTACTTCGCCGAGAGTGGCGCAAGCAACATTGGCCGTCTGGACCCCGTGACCGGCGTGTTCACGGAATGGGGCATACCCGCATATTCTCCCAATCCGCCTTGGCTTTGGGGTATCGATATTGAATTCAGCGAAGTTTGGTTTACAATGTTCAATTCCAACAGAATTGGGAGCTTGCTGGTCAGCCCAGTCGCCACAACCACCGCTTCGGTTCCCAAAACCGTCTCAGCGATGACCACGACGAACTATGTTTCAACAGTGTCAGGAACTAATGCCGTCACATCAACCGCGATGAGCTCAACAACTTCGATGACAAGCTCAACCTCGAGCGCAACATACATCTACACCACATCTAGACTTGACACAGTAACGGTCGAGACTCCAACTACGTGGACGGCAACGCCAACCGGTTCCACGGACGATTCACCTGCGATAGCATTCTTCGACGAGAATCTGTTTGCAGCAGCCAAGGGTAAGGGATCAAACGCCATCTACCTCAACAGCATGGATCCTGTAACGCTCTCATGGAGTGGTTGGGGAAAGCTTGCTGGCAGTACACCGAGCACTCCAGCCCTAGCTGCTGAATATTACAACCTTCACATGATTGTGAGAGGCACCGACGATAAGATCTACTGGGCGGCCATGAGAAAAGGAGAGAGCTCATGGTCTGTCTGGCGCGCGATCCCAAATGGGAAAACCGATGCCGCACCTGCTGCATCAGTCTGGAACAATACGCTCTATGTGGCCGCCAAAGGCCTCGGGTCAACAAGCATCTATCTGAACAGCATGCATCTATCCTACAATTGTGCCGTAAACCCGACCTGCGTCTGGTCAGGTTGGAAGAAGTTTACTGGCGAGACAACAAGTAGTCCAGCCTTAGCGACGAACCATCACGCCCTTCAGTTTAATGCCCTTTACATGGTTGTGAGGGGCACCGACAACAAGATCTACTGGCAACGATTAGACCTAAGTGGTTCATGGAACCCATCCTGGACACCGTGCACGAAGGGGTCGACCGATGCGGCGCCCGCTGCTTCTTCTTGGAACGGTAGGCTATATGTGACCGTCAAAGGCGTTGGGTCAACTACAACCTACTTGAACACAATGTTTGAGGGTAACCTTTCATGGACTGGTTGGGCGAAGCAGCCGGGGGCATCAGGGGAAACCTTGGGCATGGCCACGGAGTCAACGCATCTATACCTGGCTGCGTTGGGAACAGACAGCAAGATCTACTGGCGTCGAATCACGTAGAAAAGAAACTCAAACGATTTCCGTGCGCGCGGCTTTCGCTTCTCAGCTGCGTTTGCTGCTATGATTGCGATGCTGCGATGATCAAATTTCACTAAGAGTGAAGACCCAAGCGGGAATGAGCCGTTGGTCAAATCCTCAATCAAAGGAATCCGCGGCACTTAGAAACCGCTTTTCGAACACGACTGAACGGAATTTTAGTTTTCGTGTGTGAATGGATGAAAATTCTCTAGGCCTCATCTGTGTAAGTTCTCTGCGGTTGGTAATCCCGAGTGCGCGCTGACCTGCGTCGGTCGGGTGTGTGAATGGGCAACCTTCTGGAGCGGCTCAATGAACGCGCAAAACGCGCGAGTAGGTGACTGCCGCGTTCAAGCCAACCAAGAACAAACCGGAGGTGAAAAAGAGAATGGCAGTCTACGTTGGAATAGACGTCCACAAGAAATACTGCCAAGCGGCCCTCATGAACGACAACGGTCGCGTTGTGCAGGAGCTCATTTCCGTTTGGCACAGTGTCTCTCTCATCATCAGAGGGGGCTGCAGCCACTAACGTAGCGGTTATCGGTGACAACTTTCCAAGTGGGGATGCAACCTGTGTAATTCACTCTATCCCGTCTATCCCCGAACCGCTCTTTGCGGGCTGAACATGCGTCTTCTTGGAGGAATTTTCCCGGTTCTTTCACAGGTCTCGCATTCCACGCAAACTCACCAAAACAGGTAGCGTTGATTCCAGTTGTCTCAGGAGCCGAAGGCATAGAACAGAAAAAATTCTAGCATATGAACCCTGAAAATTCGGACACCGGCACCAACCGTTGATTTTCTTTTCTGGTGGTGGTACTGATGGTGCACACACACGAAAAACCGAAGCGCAGAAAGTGTTAACTCTCACTCATGCACCATGGCTGCTATCGGATAATAGGCTTGAATCGATCCATCGTCATTGCAGTGCTTCTTCTGTCACCGTTGTCGATTATTCTTGAGAATCAAACGAGTGCTTTCGCTGTCTTGGTTTCGAGCACGACAACCCAGACTGTCACGAGTTACGTCACGTTGACAGGAACTGGAGAAACGACACAGTACCAAACATTCACACAGTTCTCCAGCGTTGAGACAACGACAAAAACCACTCACACGACCACAGGAGTTGTCATGGTGCCCATCCAACAGCTATCCACTGTAATCTATCCAGTTGCCACGACACTCTATGCAATGGGCGTTGGCTGTGCCTGTTGTCCTCAGGTTTGTTCGACCAACACTATCTCCTCCGTTTCGATGATTTACGTGACCGAGACTGGTTGGGTGGAAGCCTACTCACCCTCTACGAAGGAAGGGGAAGTGACGAAACGATATGCTACGAGTGTGCCTACGACTGTATACTCGACAACTACATCGACCTCTACGTACGCGACCGGTCAAGTGGTGGGTATTACAGCCACGCAAACTTTCACCTCCGTCTCGGAGCAGGCTGGACCGTCGATCTCTGACATGCTCTCCCAGAACTTGTGGATTATACTGGTTCTGTTCGCGGTGGTTTTGGGGGTTCTTGGTTTCAGGTTCGGGCGCAGGGGTGGCACGGGTCCGTCAGGGGTTTCTCCACCAACTGCACCGGCGCAATCCGTTCAAGGACCAAAGCCCGGAATAGTGTACTGTCGGAATTGTGGAACCCAGAATCCTGCCACCAACGAATTCTGCGGTAAATGCGGCACAAAACTGTGAAAACCCTCGTGCTTCACGTACGTGCTTTTGCTTTTCTAGGTCACTTGGCATCAACGCTATGTTTTGGGAAGTTTGTCTAGAAAGAAGAAGACATGAGCTACTTCAAGGAATGCGAGTATTGCGGCGGCACGGGAATTCCAGATTAAAGACTCGTGAATAAGTAATGGTATGAATTGTTTTTCCTGGAAACAAGTCCCGTACACAAGCCGCTTTCAAAGAATGCGTGACATGCAAAGGAACTGGAAAAGTCTTATCTCCATGCATACTGCTTGGTTAGTGACAAGCAAGAATGTGATCTTTCCCCAGATCTTTCCAATATCAAGAGAATTGAGGTGGTGGACGTGTCAATGCATGATGGTGTCCGCTCCGAAAGGAGTTGTGGAGGGAGGAGCCTGTCTTCGAGGCATACGGTTCGCAAATTGCTTCAAGCAGTCCTAATTTTGTTTTTGATCGTCTCGATTGTGGTAGTTTACCCCGCAAAACTTCCTGCAGCGAATGCGCTTGTCATGCGTGATAGATTAACGCTAAACACACGTGAAAACAACTTGCGGTCAGCTGTGATTGATCCTAGCGGTTACGCATACTTCGGAACGCATACATCGCCAGGCAAGATTGTGAAGGTGAGCCTCTCAGATTTCACCCGCTCGATGCACTAACCCTATCCTCAGGCGAAAATAATACCGATTCAGCTGTCATTGATAACACTAACCATTACGCATACTTCGCAACAACAAGAACGATCGTGAAAATAGACCTTTCAACCTTCAGCGAAGTCAGTACATTCACTCTAGGTCCGGCAGTTGTTTTTCAGCCAATTTCTGCGGTGATCGACACAGCCAATGGCTACGCTTACTTTGGACTGTGCACGGATAGTCCATATAGTCCATATGGATTAGGTGGGGTCTTGAAAGTTTACCTTCCGAACTTCGGGGAGTTTGGCCCGAACTGGATAGAATACTTCGACCAAGAAGTGAATAACCCCGATGGTTGCCCCGCTTCAGCCGTGATCGATACGGCTAATCAAATGGCATACTTCGGAACAACTCAAAACCTGATGCTCCCGCAATCAGCAGACTGAGCATATTCGGATCCTCTTTTGAGAGATTTCTGGCAGTCCGGGGAATGGACGACGGCGTCTATTGGAGGGAGGAGATTTCGACTCGGCCTGGTACAAGTTGTCGGGCTCCACGATTAGCGGTCCTGCGATAAACGCGACCAGCTCTGACGAGCTGTACGTTATGGTGAGGGGGAAGGATAGCGGGATCTACTGGTGCAAGGTCTCAATGTCATATCCCTCCTACAGTCAGGGACCGTGGCACAAGTTGAGTGGTGCCACAAATGATAGCCCATCCTTCTTCATGGTTGGTCTCGATATGTATGTCGCCGCTAGGGGAATGGATGATGGGATCTACTGGTGTAAAGTCAACTTGTCAACATTCGCTCAATCAGCATGGCACAAGATTGCGGGCACTACTCCTAGCAGTTCCGCGATGGCCTACTATGAAATCAACCCGAACTACTTCACCATCATGGTCAGGAGATCCAATAACCGCATCTACAATCAGCACGTTAGAATCTCTGATAACTACCAGATCGTCTGGATGGTCTTGGAGTCTGGCAGCACCACAAGTGGCCCAGCAATATACGCGGAAGGTGCATCGTTGTGGGCCGGTGTCAGAGGAAACGACAACGGGATCTACTATACTACCTGGAGCTATTAAACGGCTAGGCGAAGTTCTCGCATACTACTAGCCGAAAAAGGCAGGTTACCTTTGTCTTGCCGGTCTGGTTCACATTGCCGGTCGTCCTCTAGGTCCAGCTTCACATTCAATGTCGTCGCCCGCAATGTAGGGACGGATGATGCCAAGAGTCCTATGGTGACAGTTTTCACAGGCGACTCGGCAAACGTTCGCATCGTGGGAAGTGTTTCACGAGATTGACCTGATAGAAGCATTCTCGCAGATGGCAAGTCCTATGACCTTGGAGAGTTCGCGTTCCAAATATCGCCCGATGCTCCCCTGGGAGACTGTGTGATTCGAATCGAGGTACGACTGGCTTTCTTTCGTCCGCGCGGCTTGTCGCGAGCGAGACGCTTCAGGTTCATGGTCAAACTGGAATAGGCTACCGGGCTCGACGCCATCGTCGCCAACGATCTCTAGTAAGTGTGTGTGCTTCTAGTGGTGCGCACACACACAGAAAATTCCACAAAAACGAGACAGAGCGTTTTCGTGACGTGATTAGGCGCACACAAAGGAAGAAGGGGTCAGTTGAGTTTTTCGTGTGGGCAAATTGCTTGTTTGAGTGTTCTTCGATAGGCAGATAGGTTTAGGGTTGGTTATGGTAATAGACGGGGATTGCTTCCGTTTGGTTTATTGCAAGGTTCTCTTGAGGAGTTTGCTGGTCCTCGCTGTCTTGGTTTTAGGGTATGTGCTGGTTGGCGTTGCCCCAGCCTCAGCCCTCGCTGCCACGTGGGATATTGCTGTTGTGCGCGGGACGGATAACCACCTGTATTGGAACAGCTACAACTCCGTTCCTTCCTGGGGCAGTTGGCAGTCGTTGGGGGGCGCTACGCTTTCGCCCCCCGGAATCTGCGAAGTCCTCGGTTTTGGCGAGGTTTGGGTTGTTGTTAGGGGCACGGATAATGGAATCTACCTCAAGTATTGGTATGCGGGGACATGGTCAGGTTGGATTTCTCCGACTGGTGGTGGAGCAACCATAGACCAGCCAGCCTGCGCCTACCTGTATCCCTTCCTTCACATTGTTGTGCGAGGTGGGGGCAATGAGTTGTACTCGAACTCCTACAATGGCGTCTGGTCTGGTTGGCACGATTTGCATGGAAAGTCTAGCTCCTCGCCCGTCTTGGTTTCGACGCCTTTGTTGAATCGGATTGACCTGGTCGTTCAGGGCACTGATAACGGAATCTACCATAAAGCGTACACGTCAGGGGCTTGGTCGAGTAGCTGGGACAGCCCAGGCGGCAAGACCCTAAGCAAACCAGCCGCAACCCTCTTCACGGATGTTCTTGGGTGCGCGACTGGGTGTGTAGAAAGAGACCAGCTTCGTCTTGTGGTGAGAGGGACGGACAATAACGTCTACTCCAACATCTACGAGATATTACCATACACTGGTTGGGGTATGGATATGGTGTGGATTAGCCTGAGTGGGGCAACGTTGTCTGCGCCGACGCTCGCATACGACGCAAACGGCTGCAGTCCGGGGACATTGATAAACTGCGCTAGTATTGCTGCGCTTGCGGTGCGAGGCACCGACAACGCCGTCTACCACAAGACGCTTTCGAATAATGCTTGGTCGGGGTCGTGGGATTCGCCGGGAGGCTCAATCACTAACAGTCCTGCGTTAGCGTACGTTCCAGGCAGCTCAGCCCAATTCCTACTCCTCGTGCAAGGAAGCTCCAACAACAAACTCTACTCCAACACCGTCACCGGCTCCACGTGGAGCACATACTCCTCGGTCGGGGGCGCAACGAACTCAGACCCCGCGTTAGTCGCCGTCCTCTGACAGTCCTGTAGCCTCACGCCCGCACAAAACGAAACGAAAAAAACCAAGTCTCTTTCCCTATGCTAGTGTTGGGGATGATGATGTTGCGCCAGTTAGCTTTGTCCACGCGGACCAAGAACCACCCCAGGTCCCTGACGCCCAGTAAATGCTGTTATCTAGGCCGCGAACCATGAAGTAGAGTTCGCCACCCACAACGATGACCCCAGGACCGCTCAGCGTAGCTCCTCCAGCGGGAGCGACCCAACCAGCCCAGCCTGCGCCATTCCACTTGTTCAAGTAAATTCGATTATTCTTACCCTGCACCGTCACGTGAACCTCCGAATCCGAAACCGCTGCGAGACCTGGCTTTCCAAGAGTTGCACCGCCAACATTCGTTCAAATCCTTCTCACGGTCGTAAGTCTCATCATAATTGTTTCCGGTGTGAGTCTTGCAACATTCATCCTTCTCCGACGCAGAGGCAAAGAGGGCAAGAGCTGAGTGCAATTATCGGACTATTTGCTACAATCCATCCTAAAAGGAGATGTCCAGATCGAAAAGCGTTCTGATGGCTCTCTGAAAGTGGAATACGACTTTGGAGTATCACACCGACACTGGTTCGAACTCAAACAGGATCAACAGATATTACATAACATTGCCACGGAAAGGAATCCGAGCCGGTATCCCTCGCTTAACCAGTTCATTGAGATTACTGAATATCTCATACTCTTGCATAGGTTGAGCGAAATAACAACTCGCCCAACGAGAGAACAAATGAAAAAGGCTGCGGGAATGTGTAGGTGGAAAAAGAGACCGTTGAAAGAAATCCTTGCTCTGCTCTACGGACAGAGACTTAGTGTCGCAATACGCGCCACCCGTGAGGCCTTGCATGCCGTCCAGCAAACGTAGTTTCATTCCTCTCTGACAGCTCAGTTTCATCTAGGTTCTCCGCTTAAGTCAAAGGTTCGGGAACGATTTGCCTGTGATCCTTGATGCAATGTCCTAACTGCTCCGCGGATTTGCTTGATCAAAACGGATTCCCGTTGCTTCACTGTCTTCGCTGTGAACGATGGTATGAACTTCAATTGGACGGCGCAGTAGTTCCGTTGAAGTTGGATGCCCTCGCGAGGCTGGTAACTTGACCAAGGTAATTTGCTCTGAGTGTTTAGGTATGCTAGGACGTTGGATTATTGTGGCAGCACTGGAAGAATCAGTCAGGAAGCATAGCTATCTGAGCGAACTATCGGTTTCAAATTACGGTGCTCACACCACTATGCCCACACACGAGATATTCCACAAAAAAGACTAAGCGTCTCCATGATGTGAACATTCTTCGATAAACGTATAGGTTCCGGGTTGGCTATAGTGATTAACGTGGATTGCTCCGTTTGGTTCTTTGTAAGGTTCTCTTGAGGAGTTTGCTGGTCCTCGCTGTCTTGGTTTCAGGGATTGTGTTTGTTGGCGTTGCCCCAGCCTCAGCCCTCGCTGCCACGTGGGATATTGCTGCTGTGCGGGGGACGGATAACGGCGTATACGTGGCGTCCTACACTTCCCCAGGTGTGTGGACCAAATGGGCATCGTTGGCGGGCGCCACACCTTCGCCGCCGGGAATCTGCGAAGAGGCCGGTGGCATAGTTTACGTTGTTGTCAGGGGCACGGACAACGGAATCTACGTTAAGGCATGGAGTAGTGGTTCAGGGTGGTCTGCTAGTTGGGTGTCTCCGCCGGGTGGTGGAAGAACCATAGACACCCCAGCGTGCGCCTACTTGGGTGGCATTTTCGTTGTTGTGCGAGGCACGAACAATGAGTTGTACTGGAACTCCTTTAGTGCGGGATGGTCTGGTTGGAGGGATTTGCATGGGAAATCCGCCTCTGCGCCGGTTTTGGTTTCGACGCCTTCGCTGAATAGGCTTGACCTGGTCGTTCAAGGCACCGATAACGGAATCTACCATAAAGCGTACACGTTGGGCTCATGGTCGACCAGCTGGGACAGCCCAGGCGGCAAGACCTTAAGCAAACCAGCCGCAGTCCTCCACACCGATGTTTCTGGGTGCCCTTCGTGTGTTGAAGAAGACGTCCTTTTTCTTATTGTGAGGGGGACGGACAATAACGTCTACCAAAACCTACTCTTCATCGGCATTACTGGTTGGGTGGGATGGAGTAGCCTGATTGAGCAGACGGTGTCTGCGCCGACGCTCGCATACGACGCAAACGGCTGCAGTCCGGGGACAAAGTCAAACTGCCATTCGATTCATGCGCTTGCTGTGCGGGGCACCAACAACGCAGTCTACCACAACCCCTACACGACTTCTTGGTCGGCGCTCTGGGATTCGCCGGGAGGCTCAATCTCGAATAGCCCTGCGTTAGCGTGCATTCCAGTCACGGGCCTTTACTTTGTTCCGCAATTCCTACTCCTCGTTGAAGGAGGAGGAAACAAACTCTACTCCAACACTGTCACAACCACCGGCTCCACATGGGGCTCATGGTCATCCGTTGGGGGCGCAACGAACTCAGACCCAGCGTTAGTAGCCGTCGTCTGACCGTCCCGTAGCCTCGCGACTCACCGCCGCTTGACGAATAAGACTCTTTTTCGCGTTGGCTATATTACGCAAAGGCCGGCGGCGCAATATTCGATACCATGGACGCTGCTCCGCTTCCGCTTACTTAGACAGGTTATCAAATGAATGGGTGCATATGAAAGAAATAGAAAAAACTCGTTAGCACTGTTATAGAATCCGGTGTACCTAGACACACTAACATCATTCCAGTGGGTTATGGTGGAGAAGATCTCTCTCCATAATTAGGGCGATTGCTCAAGATGCGAAGCAGTTTCGGATTCTTATGATCTTAACAAAGGATATATGCAGCATGCGCCGACCTTCACATTAGTGGATCCGTTGTCCTCTCTGTGGAGGCGTGGTGTCAGTCTTATCCTCATCTCTGTGATGGCTCTCTCGATTCTCACTCTGAACTTCGAAGTCAGTGCATCGACCATAGCCGAATGGGGCATACCAACATCATCCGCTGAGCCGTTCTTCCTTGCTCTATCACCCACGGAGCAGGTCTACTTCACCGAATCTTCGGGCAACAAGATCGGCCGACTAGATCCGGCAACAGGCATATTCACAGAGTGGACACTTCCGACGGAAACCTCCAAACCCTGGGACATTGCTTTCTCCGACGGAGCGGTCTATTTTACCGAGTTCTTGGGGAACAAGATCGGCCGTTTGGATCCGTCATCTGACGGATTCACCGAATGGGTCGTGCCGACATCGAGTTCCTCTCCGGCCGGCATCGCTACCTATGGCGGGCAGGTCTATTTCACTGAGAACTCTGGCAACAAGATCGGCCGCTTAGATCCATCTACGGGGGAATTCAAGGAATGGAGGCTGCCGACTGAAGACTCTCAGCCATACGGCATCACCATCTCCAACGGGTTGGTCTACTTCACCGAGGCAAACTTGGGCCGGATCGGGCGCCTGAACCCATTAACCGACATATTCACCGAATGGAGCGGTGTCTCAGCCTCCGACTCAAGGAATATAGTTGTCTCCGAAGGGCTGGTCTACTTCACGGGGTACGCTTTTGGACAGATTGCCCGATTGGATCCTTCGAACGGCGTGTTCACTGAATGGAAAGTGAAAGGGTGCGGTGTCGGTGCTCCTAACCCCTGGGGCATAGACATCTCTGGCGGGGTTCTCTACTTTGCAGTGTCCCAATGCAGCAGGATCGACAGTCTAGATCCATTGACAGGTATCGGCTCCTCTTGGGATATCGGAGGTGGAAGCTCTTGGCCGTACGGTGTTGCGACTTCAGGCAATGATGTCTTCTTCACCGATGGTTGGACCGCTAACTCGATAGGACGCTTGGTTGTCGCTCCGGTTTCGACTGTTACCACGTTCCTTCCGAGTTGGGCTAGGATTAGCGTTACAACGATCAGCTTGAGCAGAAGCAATTCCACCGCTTCAAGCACTTTCATTTCGACGACGACCCGTACGTCGATAGCATATACTGTTTCAGTGGTCACCATTGCGAATACATCTTCAGTCACGATGACCTCGGACACCGTGACCACCGAACCCCACTATCTCTATCAATCCGTTCGAGGGCTCAACAACAAACTCTACTGGAGATGCATGACAACGCAGGGTTTTCTGACGCCATGGGCGACGGCTCAGGGGGGCTCAACTAGTGCCGGTCCGGCAATCGCTGAGTTCAACGGGCGCGTGCATGTTGCGGTGAAAGGAAGCGGTGACACACGCATCTATACTAATAGTATGGATCCGACCTCGTTTAGTTGGGACTATGGCTCGTGGTCCGTCTTCTGGCCTGGCGCGACGCCTAGTAGTCCAGCTTTGGCGGCTTCAAGTAGCTACCTCTACCTTGCGGTAAGAGGCATGGACAACAGGATCTATTGGCGACGAATGGACACACTGGGCGCCTGGTCCTCTTGGTCTGCTGTCCCGTATGGTTCAACTGATACTGCCCCCTCGATCGCCTTCTTCAATGGTCGGCTGTACATGGCCGCGAAGGGGAATGGTAACAGCAATATCTACCTGAGCAACATGAATTCATCCACACTTGTCTGGTCAGGGTGGACCAAGCTCCCAGGAGGTACTCCTAGCAACCCATCACTGGCAGCATCTCCACTCCATCTCTATATCGTTGCCAGAGGAACGGACAGCCGAATCTATTGGCGGAGGATGGACACGTCAGGCAGCTGGTCAGCTTGGGCAGTCACGTCCGGGTCTACTGACGCAGCGCCAGCAGTCCACTTCTTCAGCAACAGCGCATCCATCTATGGAGGTGTGTACGTGGTAGTGAAAGGCAATGGAAGTAACAGCATCTACATGAATAGTCTGAATCCAGACACATTGATATGGTCTGGTTGGACTAAGCTAAATGGGGGCACACCCAGCAGCCCAGGCCTTGGATGACCGAAGCTTGGTGGGTTACAGGGAGCAGCCTGAACCTACGCGTCGAACTATTGTCTGTGGTAGTGGACCCCAGTCCGTCACTTCCTGGTTTCCGAACGATAGAGACTGTATCACGAGCCACAAACAGGGAGTATAGAGCGCCTTTTGTGGTAACATCCAAGTTGTTCCTGGATCTTGTGGATCCGTTCCTGGTTCCGGGGGTTGTGGTCTTTGAGGCTATTGTGGTCTTAATCGAGGCTGTTGTAATATTCTTCTTGCTCGAAAGGAGCCTGGGTAAGGCG
>Ga0187870_1000206_pt1 | contig 77416 bp, 77 predicted proteins | sample June2016WEW_13_1_3_FD_132974 | JGI IMG/M metagenome (GOLD analysis project Ga0187870, IMG submission 132974) | Peatland microbial communities from SPRUCE experiment site at the Marcell Experimental Forest, Minnesota, USA - June2016WEW_13_150 | ecosystem: Environmental > Terrestrial > Soil >...
CGCCGTCTCTTCCAAAGGTCCAGCTTCTCCACCCGCATCTTTGCCTCCCGTTGATTCACCGTTCGGGCAAAAATGCCACCCCCAGGATCACAGCGGTAGGTGCGGTTCAATTAGCGGTTACGCCATTTTCGTACAATAATGCAGCTTTCATGATTCTAATCCCTCCAGTTAGCAATTGGCTCCAGCAATCTGCTCAGCCGCGCTGCAATCCTCTAGGGAGATACTACATCCTCATTCTCAGATTCTGAGCACCGTGGCAGTTATCCATGTCTTTACAGTATCGCCAGCCTTGAGCATCGAGCATGTTCCCCGTTTGACGGACTCCTCAATGCCTCTGTTCCTATCGTTGAAGGGGATGAGGCCAAGAACATATATGTCGCTATATCTGGGGTACCCTGTATCGCCATTAGTGACTTGCCAGACTCCAATATGCTTAAACATAAGCGGATCCCACTCAAATTCTATGCCAAGCATCTTCTTGGGGCATTTAACAACCACTCTCCCCATTTTCAAATCATAGACGTGGACAACATCGCAAAAGCCGCACTCTGGAGACTGTATCTTGCTCAAGTCCACTTCGATACCGTTTTCACCCTTTAGAATGGGCCATTGGCCTACCGAACCATCCTTCAGTCGTTTTTCTCCCGGAGAGTATACAACCACGGATTCACCAGCTTGCATTTCGATCGTGCAGCTCTCATCGATGAAGTTACCACCAATATTGGGGTGATGTGCCCACTGGTAATGAACATCTTCTTTGCTTGTGTTTTTCGCACTTTCTTGGATAAAAAGGCTAGGTATACCCGATTTTATAGAAAACACCTTATCAACAAAGAATGGCGTCTTGGTTGTCCTTACGAAGCATCGTATTGAAACCTCAGTTGGATCGTCTCTTAATATTGAATATTCCCATGGAAGGTGGCATACCTCGCCGTAGCGCGGGATTAATGCATTCTTATATTTACTCACACCTCCGATGTTCGGAAACATTTCGTACCATCCTCCTGTGTAGGTATCTTCTACAAGTTGTTCATCCTTCCACCCATATTGCATTTTTCCCAAAGAGCTAAGGCCCATATGGCTCCTATACATGAAGTCTGTATCAGTTTGCTTGTAGTTGAATTCAATGATTTCTGTTCCTTTGTCCAATACGAACATTATTCTTATGGCTTCGTTTTCCAAAATGATCGTCCGCAAGCCAAATAGAGCAACTTCCATGAACCTGCATCCATAATTTCTTTCGCTTGTGTAGAGCATTTGACTACTCCCAAATGATCGCTTTCCGCGTGGCCCTTTCCAGATTACTTCAGTGCCATTTGAAAGCCAAGTATTTGTCCAGAATACATTTCTACAGGTATTCGAATCCAGCCATTTTCAGCAAATGCTTTATATCCTTTCCCGCTCACGATATCAACAAAACTCATATTGCTCGTACTGATCATTTTACCTTCCATGAGGCACACATCCAGAAGCATTGCACTGTCATCTAGACTATTGATGAAAATGGCTCCGCTCGAAAACACATGCAATGAGATATTTCGCATGCCTTCTCCACGGGAATTAAGCTTAATGCCTGTCATCGTACCAACAATGTCCCGCAAGAGTTCTCTCAACGATTCCGGGTAACCGTACTTGAGATACCATGGAGCCCAGGTGAGCCCGACACAGTAGACATTAAGACCTTCCGAAGTACGCTTGGTAACTATTGGATAATCTCCATCTTCATTGTGCGCTGACATGAGGATCTGTGCATTCTTCACTTGAAGAGCGGGCCCCAGCGGTATCGCGCCCGATCTGGTGTGAAGGTTAACAGGTCTCGGAAAGGTCCCTTCCCCGAAGGACAAAGCGCTTGCCATCACGGCCTCTTTCATTATTGCACTCGTCTCATCTAGTCCTGCAATTCTCAGCACCTCCATATTCTTCTCTTTTGCAAATAAAGTAATAGCCCCAGAAGTAAATATCACATTCTCCTTGTCAAGGAGCTGTGCAGCTCTGAGTTGATGCGCGGAATGAGCAGTAACAAGAACATTAGTGCCAATTTCCTGCCAGTCCGGCTCAATATTTATGGGAATCCCGATGCTGCCAAGGATGTCTAGAATATACGTTTCATGATGAAAGGTCACATGTGGCGAGGCTACTGGCTTAATGACGCTTAATCCCAAGGGGGAAGAATTGCTGATTGAATTGTGAACTTTTATTATTGTTGGCAATTGACTAATGAAAGCCGTATTTAGTGATTGGCACTTTGGATCGATCTGCTCCCTCAGGCTAAACAAACAGATTTCCGGTGTTTGACCTAGCACACACTCCTTCAACTGCTCCAAGTAGATCCTCTCTGAAGTCGGAAGCTCCCACCAACTGAAGTCGTTTAGAAGATCCACCCAGGCTCCACAGAACTTTTCTCCGGCCAGTTTTCTCGCTATCTGAGGAGTCACGGAAGATCCATACCGCGCAGCATTCTCCCTGCATTCAGAACCGATTTGTAAGCCATCAAACATAGGTATTAATTCCGGCAGTACTATTCCTCTTATTGGGTACATTTCGTACCACTCAGCAACTTTTAGTATTAGCTTTACGTTTGGATTTACTTCTTTTGAAGGCTTTATGACGTAGTTGCGGAATACTTCTTTAACGACATCGGCCGAAAAGCGTTCCCAATCGCCTATGATCTTCGCATCATTGTGTTCAATAGCCAATGCGAGTTGTTCTCGATCAGCCAAAAAGTTGTACTTGCTTTGGAACAGGCTGAAGCATCTAGGGCAGAAACACCATTGTGCCATTATATCGTCAGTCAAAATAGTATCAAAAACTCCTGCAGTACGTTCCATGATCCTCTTGAGGCCTGCCCTGGAGGATTTGCTCGTAAGACAAACGTTGATACATTTGTGAAAACGAATCGACGATTTTTCGATCCGTATTCTTTCCGGAGTATTGATTCCTTCCCAGCGCGTAAGGTATAGATTCTCTGATTTCTCGCCGAACCCTTCACTCCAGAGTCCTGTCGCAACACCCCCGGCAGTCTCAAAACCCTCGGAAGCGAAAAGGCTATTTATAGATCGAAGCTGCTCCTCCGTCAAGAAACTGCCGCAATAGCTCTCAAGATACACCATTCTCACGCCAATCTTCTTTAGGACAGAAATTGCATTTCTTCTATATTCAGCGTCATTCAGTAGATTGAATACTGTGTCCGTCAGTACGAAGCTTGATAATTTCAGCACTTCACGACTCCCTCTGTGGATAGTGTGATCACGCAATAAGCAAGTAGTTCTCTTCCTTGGAGAACATTCATGGACTTGGCCCGACCGCCGCTTTGTACAGCTTCGTTGGTTTAGCTAAACAAAGCTCCCTCTGTCTTCATCTTTGTGACAAGGCGTATTGCTTTATAAAATCATAGGGGTATGGCAATCCTGGCGAACTTACTTTGTCAAGACGTACTAGCTGGTCAGGCGTGAGGTTCCAGCCAAGGCACCCCAGATTCTCCTCTAATTGCTCTACGGTTCTTGCACCTATGACAGGTGTGGTGATTGCTGGTTGAGACAAGACCCAGGAAAGTGCTATTTGAGCACTTGTCTTTCCATTTTCCTTGGCAATGTCGGCGACAGCGTCTATTATCTGCCACCTTCTTTCTGTTTCCTTTATTTGCATAATCCTTGTTAGTTCTTCCTCTGACTGCGCCCTGTATGGAAATGGTATGGTGGACTGAACTGTGACTTCCAACAAATCTCTCCATTCTTTTTCGCTTCCTATTCCTGAACCAAATCTCGATTCTTGTGACGGCTGCCTGTTCTTTGCATATTTGCCAGTCAGCCAGCCTGCGGCGAGGGGACTCCACACCATTATGCCGAGTCCTTCCTCCTTACATAGCGGAATCAGTTCCCATTCGGGTGAACGGACTAGTAGATTATACTGCATTTGCAGGCAAACGAAGCGGTTCCATTCATGAGAATCGCTTACCGCGAGGGATTTCATGAGTTGCCATCCCGTGAAGTTGGATGCGCCAATATAACGTACTTTTCCTGAGGTTATTAGGTCCTCAAAAGCACGCATGGTTTCCTCCAGCGGCGTTATATGGTCCCAGACATGTGCAATATACAAGTCTAAATATTCAGTATGCAGCCTTTCAAGGCTTTTGTTTACAGCAGCTAATATGTGCTTTCTTGACAAACCCAGGTCGTTGAGCCCTTTTCCGACAGGGAAACGCACCTTCGACGCTAAGACTACTTGTTCTCGTCTTTGGTTCTTAATCCAATTTCCAAGGTAGACCTCCGATTCATTATAATTGTTGGATGTATCAAGGAAATTACCTCCCTCACCCAAATAATAGTCTAGAATCTTGTGCGAAGTTCGTTCATCCGCGCCTTGACTAAATGTCATGCATCCCAAACAAAGCTTTGATACCTTTAATCCTGTTCTCCCAAGGAAACAGCTGTCCATTCTCGGGCCTCCATTCCATCTCATTCCATCTAATAGATTAATTCACAAAACGCTATCCCCACTAAGGGAATCAAACCAGCTCTATTGGTCTTTCAATGGCGATATTAGTCCTCCTCTCGTGAAAAACCCATGTTAGTACAGACTGCGAAAATGAAACCGGATATCAGAAAATCGCATCCACCTATATCCAGGAATGGCACAGTTCTGCCCAAAGATGTCAGGAAGATTTTTTAATAACCGCAACTCCTGCGTCATTGCTTTATTGCACCTGCAGTAAAACCTTGTATAATACTTTTTTGAGAAAAAATGAGAAAAACAAAGATCGGTATAATTGCCAAAGTAGCCGAGGCCATAATGTAGCCATAATCGGTCCTAAATGCTTGGACAAACCTAAATAGGCCAAGTGTTACGGTTTTAATTACGTCTCTTTTCATAAAAATATTGGCAAGAAGGAATTCTTTCCAAGAATTTATGAAAGCTAAAATACCTACCGCAGCAATTCCGGGGAGAGAGATCGGGGCTATGATCGCTGAGAATGCCTTGAACTTGGAGGCGCCATCGATATATGCGGACTCTTCTAACTCAGTTGGAATGGAGTCAAAATGGCCTTTTAGGATCCAAATAGAGACTGGCAGATACCCTGCTGAATAGGAGAGTATGGGAGCTGTTCGAGTATCAAACAGTCCAATATTTTTAAAAATAACAAATAGGGGAATCATTGTTAATACAAGTGGAATCATGTAAAGCGCAAGCAGAAAATCTGTATAGATGCGGAAAAATAGCCCTTTTGTCCTAGATAATGCGTATCCAGAAAAACCCGCGGCAATAATGCAGATAAGGGTCACGGAGGATGAGACAATTAGGCTATTTAGGATATTCAAAACGTAATCTGTATGCAGTAGGACGACGGAATAGTTATTTAAGGTCGGCTTTTGCGGAATCAGTCGCAATGAGACATAGAATTCTTGTTCTGTCTTGAATGAAGTTGATAGCATATTGAATAGTGGCAATAATATAATAACAACACTTAGAAATAATAAAATGTACACGAAAAGGGAATTAACATGCCTTCTCATTATCCTAAATAGTTTCATAGTAATTCTCCAAAAACCTCTCTCTGAAGAACCATTTCGTAACAGGCAACTGTGTACTTTGATTCATTTGGAGGAGACTAGCCTCCTGTAGAATATCATGCATATGGTCAATGCAAACATCATGAAAACTGCGATCGATGCAGCATAGCTCATTTGATGTCTTGTAAAAGCTGTGTAATATGTCAGTATTGAAAGAACCCATACGTCTGCGGTTGGATAGCCACCCATTATGAGGTAAACATCTTCAAAGTTATTAAAGGTCCATATTATCATGAGAATTGTTGAAACCAGAGTAATCTGTCTCATTAACGGAAATGTAATATAGCGAAAAGACGTTGTGGCCATCGAACCATCCATCTGAGCTGCCTCGTATAATTCCCTTGGTATGGTTTGTAGACCTGCAAGCAATACCAAAGTCATGAAGGGGAAGCTCTTCCAGGTTCCAAACAGAATGCAAGTAATTTGCTTCGCGGATGAGGATAATAGAAATCCTATGGGTTCTTTGACAATCTGGAATTTCAAAAGCAGAGCATTGATCAAGCCTTGAGTATTTAACAACCATCTCCAACTATAGCCGGCAACAATGGAAGGAAGCACCCACACAACTAATATCAATGCTCTTGCGACTGCTCGTCCTTTTAGATCTTTGTTGAGAAGCAATGCAAGGTAAAATCCAACCACGTAGCTGATTATGGTAACCGACAATGTATAGATGAGGGTATATTTCAAGATAGAGTAAAATTCCTTGTCAGAAGTGAGAAGTTTTAGGAAATTTGATATTCCAACAAAAGATGGTTCTCGATGAGATATCACGTCGTAATTGGTAAAAGCCATGGAGATCCCAGACAAAAAGGGATAAATACTCACAAGGCCGATCAGCAAGCTGGCCGGCAAGAGCATCACATACCCGAATCCTTTATTCTCAAGATGTCTTTTAAAAGTCAATCCGTACTTCTCCCTTGAAAACCGGCATGCTAGCGCAGGGCAAGAGACAAGAGAGCCACCAAAAAACGACGGAAGTATTCCCAGGAGGAGATCTTCTAAGAATACTTCCAGCGAACTACTCGAATTTCCCTTTTATCTCGCTAGCTGTTTCTGTGCCCACGCTTCTCCTTTTCTTGCAGACATTATTTTTATCATCTTTTCCTTCATTTCTCTCAGAACGTCGTCAATTGGCTTGCCTGAGCAATAATCCTTGACACCAAAAGCATAGATGTTCTCATCTTCCCATCCGTTCATTTCGGGAAAATTGGAAGTTCTGGGGTACATCGGAGGAACATTCGAAGGCATCAGGACGTCCATTGCGAATTTGTCAAAAGGATCATTCATGAAGTATGGATTTTTTTGCCAAGATTTCCAGATAGGTAGCACATCGGTATGATGTCCCTCTGTATACATTGTTAAGTTGTTTTCAACCCACCACTTTATGAACTTTTTTGTTTCGTCCGGGTACTTTGTTTGCTTGTACGCCATTAGGAAATGGGGCGCCCATCTCATGACAAAGGCATATTTGGGTCCTTTCATGGGAGGCAGCAATGCCACATGATCAACTCCCAAGGATTTGATAGAATCGTCCAGTTGATCGAAAATTACTGCTGTTCGTCCCTGAGAAAAAGACTGTCGAACATCGGGAATGTCATATCCCCAGATGTCTTTAGGAAATAGGCCTTCGTCATAGAGTTTTTTGAAAAACTCCAAGGTTTTCCTGTTTCCTTCATCGCCAATGATCACATTTTCATCTTTGTCAACAATCCCCGAACCAGCGCTTCTGACAAAACCAAGAAACGTATAACTTCCATGCACTATTGCCGCTGGCCACGCGAAAAAGTCTTTGCCTAACGACTTGACTTTCTTTCCAGCCGCAATGAACTCCTCCCAAGTCTTTGGCAAAGTGGCAATTCCAGCACTCTTGAATATGTCTTTATTGTACCAAAGACACATTACGTGAGTGTTGTAGGGAACGGCAATTTGATGATTGTCGTACCTGCCAACCTCAACGGAAACAGGGATGAAATCACTCATCTTCCCTTCTTTTTTCCACTGATCTATAATAGAATCCAAAACAAGAATGTCGCCTGAAGTATAGAATCTAAATGCTTGTCCATCTGCACCAGTACTACAATCTGGAGCGGTACGACTTGCGACAGCTGTCGTAAAAGTTTCTACATATTGGGTCCACTGAGTGGGTTGATACGCAACCGTTACATTCGGGTCGACCTTGCTGTAACTGCTGGCTAGCTTTTTTCCTGTTTCCGGGTATTCAGGTGGTCCCCAGACCATGTCCCAGAATGTTAGTGTGATTTTTGGCTTATCAGCAGCAGTTAAGGTAGGAATACCCACCAATACGAAAAGCAATGTGATTAAGAGAACAAACATTCGACTTCTCATCTCGATTTCCTCCTCCTAGATCTCTTACGACACAGCAGGCGGAATCCCAGCGATTTCTGTTGTATTTCTTGTCTGATTTCACCTGCTCCCTACAAAAGAAGACTCACTCAATAATCACCTCCTTTCCCATTACGTGAGGATTTGCCGTTTGCACTTTAGAAATGGAAATTCCCCCCATCTCCAAGTCCTTTTCAATCCATCTCTCTAATTGTCACATCCAAAAACCATCAAACCTTGCATAAAGTTATAAAGTTATATTATATATACTGAATTGTTGTCAAGCTAGAAGCAGGTAAATTCCTCACTCGTGCCTAAGCGAAATATCAGATATCTAAAAAGTCTAATATATATATAACACATGTATCAGAAAGCAACAGTTGCTTGGTCCAAGGGCGACTGGCTGCCCAAGCGCTCCCATGCCGTTGCGGCCAGCGAGCTGACCAAGAAAGCAAACGTGGATGCCATGTTCGCGCCTCCAGGTGAACTTCGGGATGGAGGAGGTCGTCTGCCAACTCGCCTGGCGGGGCGAAAGCCCTCCTCCGCGACCAACGATTTTCAAACCACACGGTGGAGCCGTTGCGACCGGAGATGGCTTCGTCCAGGGGGCCGTCTTAATTGATGCCGCCCTATCAGTATCGAGTGCGGGATTGAAAAACCCCTCATGTGCCACCTCATACCCGTACGTGGGGGATTCGCGACGTAGAGAACCTCTCGTCGTGGTATAGTCCCCGCATGGCAGAGATTGAACACCGAACGCTCGGAACAGCCGGAGCTAGCGTACCCGTGCTCGGGTTCGGGGCGTGGCCGATTGGCGGGGGCCTCGGCAGGGTCGATCCGGCCGATGCGATCAGGACCGTAAGGGCGGCAATCGATTCGGGTATCACCCTCATTGACACCGCGGAGGGGTACAGGATAAGCGAATCGGTAATCGGGGAAGCGCTTCAGGAGGGGTACCGCGAGAAGTGCTTTTTGGCCACCAAGGCGAGCTTCGACTTCACGCCGGTGGGCGTTCGAAAGGCGTTAGAGAACAGTCTGCGAGCCCTGCGCACCGATCGCGTGGACCTCTACCAGATCCATACCTGGGACCTGAAGATACCCGTCGAAGAGAGCATGGAAGCAATGCGCGGGCTTCAGGAGCAGGGCAAGACCCGGTTCGTCGGTGTTTCCAATTTTCTTCCCGAGCACATGGAGCGGGCAATGAAGGTCTGCCCGATCATAAGCAACCAGGTCCGCTATAGTATGCTTTTTCGGGAGATCGAAAGTGGGATAATCGATTTTTGTGTGAAGCACGGCATCGGCATCATCGTGCACAGCCCTCTCGCAAAGGGTCTGCTCACCGGACGCTACACGCCAGAATCGACCTTTCCGCCCGATGACGAGCGATCAGGATTCCAGGATTTCAAGGGGAGCCTGTTCGCCCGACACCTTTTAAAAGCGACTCGCCTCGAAGAAATCGCGAAGGAAAAGGGCGTCAGCCTCGTGCAGCTCGCCATTGCCTGGACCCTGCGCCTTCCAGTCGTTTCATGCACCCTCGTCGGGGCGAAAAGCGTGCTCCAGATGGTCGAGCATCTCGGCGCCGTGGGCTTGACCTTCACCTCAGCCGAGGAAAACCGCATCGAGGAGATCCTTGCCTCGGGATAGAGGGTGGCCAGCTATTATCCCGCCGGCCTGCAGGGAACTGTTGCCTCATCTAAAAATCTTCCCAAACGGGTAGTCGTTGCCTCAGGTCAAAATCATCCCGAACGGATTCTCATCATCGGATCTTTCAAGCCGACCTTCAAGCCGTTGGATGTATAGCTCCTCCCAAAGGGGGGGTATGCGAATAGCACCTGAGTCGAGGGGATGCGTTGTAGCCAATCCTTGGGGCCAGTTTCTGCTCCTTGCGCTGTTCAGGCGCGTTTCATGGGCTTTCGGATACGCGCGGGCTTCGCTGCGGATTGAGAATACCTCAAGGGAGCGATCTTCTTTTTCGCAACCCCGATCGCCCACAACGACTGTTGGATGCCACTGATTTCTCTTTTCAGCTGAGCCGGATTCAACCGCGCCTTCTGAAGTCTCAGGTGGGCCTTGATTTGTTGGGAGACATGCGGGCTGTCCAAGAGTCTCTGATACGGTGAGCGAGGGGCGTCGTAGCGTTTGCGAACCTTGCTCCCTATACGCGTCTTGGACATCAGCTTCATCGAGGGGTAGAAGAAGTTCTCCACCAGGCGCGCCCTTTGGTAGAGTTGGGCTAGCAATTCCAATTCCCGCTCAGTGTCGTAGCGCAGATAGCCTACCAGGCGTCTGACCATAGCCCCGTTCTTTTGCTCCACGTAGCAGGTGTCCTCGGTACGGTAGGGTCGGCTGCACGTGAAGGTGATCTGCTTCTCTTTGCACCAGCGCAGAGTGTTATCGTTGATGAACTCACTTCCGTTGTCTGAGTCGATGCCCAGGATGGGAATGGGCGAGAGAGTTCTGATGTCCTCAAGGGCTGCAGAGGCCCATTTTTGTGCCTTATTGCGAAGCGGACGCAACTCTGTCCAACCGCTGTCCACATCGGTTGCCGTCAGAGTGAAGGCGTACTCTCCTTCTGCGATCCCCCCGTCGTGACCCACCAGGTCGATTTCGAAGAACCCGGGCTTCTTCTCCTCCCACTGGTGGAAGGTACGGATGGGGATCTGATGCTTCAGAAGAGTGCCGGGTTTGGTGTGGGAGCGCGATCGCAGCCTGAGGGAACGGCGGTCCTTGCTCAGGAGTCGATCGATGGTGGCGGGGCTGACGGAGAGAAGCTTTTGCGCCACTTCGGGCTTCAGGGTCAGTTCCCCCGAACTCACCAGGGTCTCCAACGTGGTACGGATCATGACCGCCAGACGCTTACCACACATGAAGTCGAACATGTGCCACAGGCTGCGCAGGGCCTGGCGTACCGCTTGGTCATATACTCTTGGCCGCTTTCGGGGAGTCTTGCCTCGCGGGACCCCCACCATGAAACGAATGGGTTGCCCGTCGATCCAGGCGAAGACCTTCCTGCCCCAATTGCGCAGCAGCCAAGAGGCGTACTTGCGCGAGTAGTGGGTTTGCTCAACAAAAACCTCAAGTAAGGCTTTCTTCTGCTTCTTTGAAGCACTGCGGTACTTATTGGCGCTTTCTCGCGCCAAGGCTCTTCGTTCCCTCATCGTTAACCCCATAGCCGAGCTCCTGTCAGCTGAGAAATGACATCCAGCAGCAGTGCAACAGGAGCCGGAGATTTGGGGAAGATTTTTAGATGAGGCAACGACTTGGTTTCAGGATGATTTCTGATGAGGCAATGCGGGAGATTGACAAAATGACTAAGGCAGTACATAATGACATTACCTAATGACATTACTAAAGTCATACTCCGAGAGCTAAAGGAGGCGAAAAGAGAAGGATCGAGTGTCAATTGCTCCTTGGTGGAAAAATGGTTCAGTGCGAGAGGCTAGGCAGAGCCGCAATTAAGAGGAGGTAACGATGAGAATGAGGCTGCTTTCTATTATAACTGTGCTCTTTATGATTTTTGTCGGCGCGGGTCAACTCACTGCGCAACAAGCGGAACCAGAGAATGCAGAAATCACGATCATGGGGTGGGACCAGATGTCAACAACCTACCTGGACAAGGCCGCGGCGCCCTTTATCAAAGCTCACCCGAATGTGAAGCTCAATCGACTGGATCTCGCCTCAGGCGATGCAATCAACAAGGTCATCGTCGGTATGTCTTCGGGTGTCGGCTGCCCTGACATATTCATCTGTGATCCGGATTGGCAGCCCAAGATGGTGGCGCTCAACGGACTTCTTGATATCACGCCCGTTGTCGGCCCCGTAAAGAACAACATCCTCCCAGATCTCTTGCACATGATCACGGTGAACGGCAAGATCATCCGCGTGCCCATGGCGTACAACCCGATCTTCTTCTATTACAGGAAGGACATCTTCGACCAGTACGGCGTCAGCGCGCCCAAGGATTGGACCGTGGATTTCATGCGGATCGCAGACAAAGTGACGAAGGACAAGAATGCAAGTGGCGAACCGAATCATTACCTGGGTGACATAAATGATTGGCAGGTAGAGTTCTGGATGATCGGCAGGCAGGAGCTCTACGCCAACAAGGATGGGAGCCCGAATCTTGACACCCCGGTGAAGGCCGAGGTGCTCAAGTGGATCAAGGAAGTAGTGGACAAGAAGTACATGAGGTTTGGGACGTTCCTTTCTCCTGAGGCCTGGGAGCTCATGAAGAACAATGTTGACGTTGCACAGTCAGCTCCGTTCTGGGAGGTCGGGTTCGGCCTCAAGCGGATGGGGTACAAACCGGAGTTGGAAGGCAAGTGGCGTACCGCCCTGTGGCCCGCTTGGAAGCCAGGAGAATCGTATCCGGGGGGATCGCACGGAAGCGGGGGCTGGGCGGTGTGGGCAAAAACCAAGTACCCCAAGCTTTGCATGGAGCTGCTTTCCTGGTTCCTGACTGACAGTGCAGCCAAGGAAATGGCCATTGGCAGGGTGCTCGGTCCCGCAACGAAGAGCGGCACGGCAGCCCTCGCCGATCAAGGCGATCCCTTCTTCGGCGGACAGAAGATCTGGAAGCTCATAAGCGACTCTGGTTCAATCGTGAATAACTTCAGCTACAATAAGAATCACAGCGTATTCAGCGCCGCCCTGAGCGCCGCGGTGCACAATGTCGTGGAAAAAGGTATGGCTCCCGAAGAGGCCCTGAAACAAGCGCAGGCACAGGCCCTCAACGATATGAAATAAGGCGCACAGGTCGAATGAATGCAACGGAAAGGCGGGCTGCACCCGCCTTTCCCATCTGATCGGAACTGCTGTGCCCAGGCGTGAGGGAAGGAAGATGCATTGAGGGAACAGAAATACACGCCCTATCTATTCATATCGCCTTTCTTCCTGCTTTTCACGCTCTTCTCAGTCGGCCCTCTTGTCTATGCTTTGTACATGAGCTTCAACAGGATCGAATCCTTCGCTCAAGCTCCCGAGTTCGTCGGCCTCAGGCAGTACATAAACATTCTTACGGATCCGCGTTTTCACAGGAGCCTCCTGAATATCTTCACCTACACGGTGGTCGCCGTGTCATTCACACTCGCCATATCTCTGCTTCTGGCAAATCTCCTCAACGTGAGGCTGCCGGGGAGGGTCGTATACAGGTCAGCGTACTTTCTTCCGGTCGTGACTTCCCTGGTGGCTGCGGGAATATTCTTCCGGCTTATACTGGCGGAGCGCGTCGGAATTCTGAATGAAATACTCCGGTCCTTCGGCCTTCCCTCCTATCGATGGCTGAACGACCCCAAACTCATGATGCCGTCGCTCATCGTCGTGACCACCTGGCGCTCCTTTGGATTTTTCCTGGTCATCTTCCTTGCCGCCATCCAGAACATCCCGTCGGAACTGTACGACGCTTCAAGAGTCGACGGGGCGTCGATCACGCAAACACTGTTCCGCATTACTCTCCCGCTGCTCTTTCCCACCATCTTTTTCTGTATCGTGACGGCAACGATAGGATCGATTCAGCTTTTCGATGAGCCCTATGTGCTGTTCACGGCCCAAGGGGGGGTTCCGCCCCGGGACGAGGTGATCACACCCGCCATCTACCTCTATAACTCGGCATTCCAGCAGTTCAGATTTGGAAAAGCGGCCGCGGTCGGGTTCATCGTTTCGCTCATCATTTTTATTCTCACCCTGGCACAGGTGAGGATCATGGGCAGGAGAGGAGGCTTCTCAACATGAAACCGCGAAGCATCGCCTCTTTCGGCGTCCTGTACCTGTTCCTGACCGTCGTTGCCGTTGTGACTCTCCTTCCATTTTACTGGGGACTGATCGCCGCATTCCGCCCTTCGAACGATATCTTCAACCCCTCCCTTTTGCCCGGACCGCTCACCGTCGTCAATTTCATCGACCTCTTCCGGTCGAGCCTCTACCCCCGCTGGTTTCTCAACAGCTGCCTGGTGGCGATTGCGTACGCCTCTCTCACCCTCTTCTTCTGTTCGCTTGCAGGGTATGCCTTCGCGAAATACGAGTTCAAGGGAAAAAACGCGCTCTTCCTGATCGTGCTTGGATCAATGATGATCCCGGTCTGGGCAACGCTCGTCCCCCTCTATTCGCTGTACTCGAAGATCAATTCGCTCAACCGGTACTGGGTGCTCATTGTGCCGGGAAGCGCGCCGGCCCTCGGGATCTTCATGATGCGGCAGTACATTTTTGGCATACCCTCGGAGATGATCGACAGCGGCCGTGTGGATGGCTGCTCGGAGTTTCGTATCTATCTCTCGATAATCGTTCCCGTGATCCCTCCGGCGCTTGGCGCCCTCGCCATCATCATGTTCATGTTCTCATGGAACAATTTTCTGATCCCTCTCATCCTCATGCAGAATCAGGTGCGTCTCACCGTTCCCGTGGGTCTCGCCTCGTTCGTTGGCCTCACCCGACCGGTGTATGGGCCTCTGATCGCAGGCACGCTCATTTCGGTCATACCCGTACTGGTCATTTTCGTCCGGATGCAGAAGGAGCTCGTTTCGGGCATCACTATCGGCGCCGTGAAGGGATGATGAAAAGGAGAAGAAATGGACAAACAGAGGCGATTCGAAGGGAAGGTTGCACTCATCACCGGAGGGGGAGCCGGAATCGGAAGGGCAACGGGATTGAGGATGGCCAGGGAGGGGGCGGCTATTGCGCTCGCGGACGTGCTCGGCGAGCGCGCCCGGGAGGTGCGCCGCGAGATTGAAGACCTCGGCGGAAAAGCGCAGGACATTACCTGCGATGTCACAAAGGAATCGGAATGCAAAAGGATGGTGGCGGAGACCGTTGCACGATTCGGAAGGCTCGACTTCGCCTTGACGAGCGCGGGAATCCATGGACCCGGCCGGACAGTCGTGGACACAACCGTCCAAACATGGGATGAGGTGATCGGCCTGGATCTCACGGGTACGTTCCTTGCGTGCAAGTTCGCCGTTCCCGAGATGCAGAAAGCGGGAGGGGGAGGAATTGTCCTCATTTCGTCTCTGGGCGGCGTTACCGGCTCGCCTCACGGCACGGCATTCATGGCAGCGAAAGGGGCTATCATAAATCTTACGCGGCACATGGCAGTAGCCCATGCGCCCGACGGCATAAGGGTGAATTGCGTCGTTCCGGGAGTAATCGAGACGCCGCTGACAGCCAAATGGCTCAGTGACCCGGAAATGCGCAAGAAAGTGTGCGCATGGCATCCAATGAACAGGCTCGGTCAGCCTGAAGAGGTGGCGTCGCTCGTTGCGTTCCTTCTATCGGAGGACGCATCATTCATAACAGGAGCCATTGTCCCTGTAGATGGCGGATATCTCGCCTGGGGGAGAGGGGAGCCATGACTCCGGTACAGGCGGCTGACGTGCGGAAAGGCGGGCTATGAAAGCCTTGGTGAAAAGAGAACCTGGTGCAGGACACCTTTCGCTGGAGGACCTGCCGCTACCGAAGATCGGAGATGATGACCTTCTGATCCGAATCTCCTGTTGCGGCATATGCGGAAGCGACCTCCATATCGAGGACGGCGTCCACCCGTGCCAACCGCCCGTCGTAATCGGGCACGAGTTCTCCGGGGTCATCGAGGGAATGGGACCCAACGTGAGAGAGTTCGCCGTCGGGGACGCGGTTGCCTTTCTCGACGGGTGGGATCCCTTTCCCGGGGTAGGGAGCAACGGCGGTTTTGCAGAGTTCATGAGAGCGCCTGCATCGTGCATGTGGCGGACGCCTCCCGGGGTGAGCCAGGAGGAGGCGTCTCAGTTTGAGACCATTGTCACTCCCATGAGATTGGTAAGAGACGAAGCACAAGCAAACGCGGGCGACCGAGTTGTGGTGACCGGTGTGGGAATCATCGGCTTGATGACCGCTGCAATCGCCAAACTGTCGGGTGCCCATGTCACTGTGTTCGGGACCGAAGCAGACGAACCCGTCCGCCTGCCGCTTGCCAGAGGAGTGGGTGCCGACGAGGTTCTGGTATTCAACGAGGAGACGGTGAAATTCGTTCAGCGCGCGCGCCCGAACAAGTGGATCGATGCTTCGGGCTCGCCACTCGCGCTGCAAGCGGCGACGTCATGCGTCGAGCCTTCCGGCCTTATCGTCGTGGCAGGATTGGGTCACGGGCCGTATGACCTTGACATGACCCGCGTGACCTATAACAACATTACCATCCGCGGCGTTTGGGGGGGAAGACCAAAGTACGTACGAGAGGTGGCCGAGCTGATAAGAGAATGAAAGCTCGTGCTGAGCAACATGTTGACGGTGCTGCCGTTGAGCAGGTGGCGTGAGGCCTTTGATGCATGTCGCGCGCGGAAATATGTGAAGATACTGCTGGATCCGTCACGCTGAGGTCTTGATTCTTCCCGCTTCTTGCCGGACTCCACTCTGGCCAATGTTCGCAGCAAGGGATCCAAAGCCCCGCGCGAAAGGAGCATTGATGGATATCGTCACCCTCGGGGAGTTGATACTGGATATGTTTGCTTCGGAATCCGGCAAGGATTTCACCGCAGCCGTGGCTTTTCTCCCTGTTGCCGGAGGGGCTCCTGCGAATGTAGCGGTTGCGGCTTCTCGACTTGGCATGAAATCGGCATTCATCGGCAAGGTCGGAGAAGATCCGTTCGGACACAGGCTGGAAGCGGTCCTGAAAAGTTATGGGGTCGAAACCAGGGGCATACGCTTCGACACGCGGTACCGTACCACGCTGAACTTCATGACTCTGCCGGACCCTCACCACACTGAAATGCTCTTTTACCGCAACCCGGGAGCGGATATGCTCCTTGAGCCGGGTGAGCTGGACATCGAGCTCATCGAGGGAACGTCCGTGTTCCATTTCGGGTCGGTCAGCCTGGCGATCGAGCCCTGCCGAAGCGCTGCCATTGAGGGGGCTCTGTGCGCCCGGAGGGCGGAAGCGCTCGTTTCCTTCGATGTGAACTACCGGCCCGGCCTCTGGGAGAGTGAAGCTCGGGCAAAGGCCGAGATCGCCGCGACAATCCCCCTGGCGGACATCGTCAAGGTGAACGAGACCGAGCTGCGTCTCATCGCCGGCACCGACGATGCCCGCGCCGGCTGCCGATCGATCATCGACCGCGGACCAGCGCTCTGCGTGGCAACCCTAGGGCCGCAAGGCAGTGTATGGGCCGCTCGCTCAGGTGCAGACGCAGTTCCCGGATTCACCGTACAGGCAGTGGATGCCACGGGATGCGGCGATGCGTTCATGGCAGCCCTCCTCGTCCAAATTCTCGATGCCCTCGGCGGCCGCAAGAAAGGCCGTCGGAGCGGCCTGGAGAGCCTGGGGGGAGCTGACCTGTCCCGCGCCTTGCGATGGGCCAACGCGGCCGGAGCCCTCACCGCCCGGAAGAAAGGCGTGATGAACGCTCTGCCTGACACACGCGAGGTGGAAGCTCTGGTGGCCGGTTGAGGCGGCTGCCGAACCCAACGCGTCGATTCGAAAGCGAGCCTTCCCGCCTCGATGAATATCTCAGTGTATTTTCCGGAAGCCGGGCCCGGAGCGCGAGCGGCCCCCGCAATTCAGTTCATGGCGCGCGTCGCGTTCAGGATTGCGACAAGGGCCACTCCCATGTCGGCAATCACCGCTTCCCACATGGTGGCAACCCCTGACGCGCCCAGCGCAAGGAAGACGCCCTTCACTCCGAGGGCGAAGAAGATGTTCTCTGCGACTATCGCCCGTGTTCTCCGTGCCCTCTGGATGGCCTCGACGATCTTGCCCGGGTTGTCCGACATGAGAACGACATCCGCGGTCTCCACCGCGGCATCGGCCCCTGATCGGCCCAGCGCAATACCCACGTCCGCGCGCGCGAGCACCGGCGCGTCGTTGATGCCGTCTCCCATGAAGGCGGTGCGCGCGCGCCTCCCGCCGGACCGCATGATCGCTTCCAGGTGTTCGACTTTTTGCGCCGGCAGCAGGTCTCCGTGGTACTCGTCGATGCCCAGCTCGACGGCGACCCGCTCGGCTACCTCGACGCCGTCACCGGTCAGGAGGGCCGTCCGATCCACCCCCAGCGCGCGCAAAGCCCTGATCGCCTCTTTTGCCCCGTGACGGGCCACGTCATCGATTGCGAGATAGCCGGCATAGGCCCCGTCCACCGCCACGTGCACCGCGGTGCCGTCAATGCAGCAGGTGTCATGGGGGATCTGCTGGGCATGGAGGAGCCGGTCGTTTCCGGCCATGATCGCGTGCCCCTCCACCGTGGCGAAAACCCCCTGGCCGCCGAGCTCACGGAATGCCGCCGCGGCGGAGTCATCCACCGGCCGGCCGTACGCTTCCCGAATGGATGCGGCGATGGGGTGATTGGAATGGGTCTCGGCAACGGCGGCGTAGCGCAGGAGGTCGGGTCCGGAGATTCCGTTGCGGGGATTCACCGAGGTCACGTGGAAGCTCCCCTTCGTGAGAGTGCCTGTCTTGTCGAAGACCATGGTCTTCACGCGCGCCAGCACGTCCAGGTACGCCGCTCCCTTCACCAGTATCCCGTGACGTGAAGCTCCGCCCACACCGCCGAAATACCCGAGAGGGATGCTGATGACCAGGGCGCATGGGCAGGAGATGACGAGCATGGTGAGGGCGCGATAGATCCAGTCGTGCAGGAGAGCGCCCTGAATGAGCAGCGGCGGCAGGAAAGCCACCCCCGCCGCCGCGCCGACCACAAGAGGCGTGTAGATGCGGGCGAACCGGCTGATGAACCGCTCCGTCTTTGCCTTGGCGCGCGTGGCGCCCTCCACGAGTTGTATGATCTTCGTGGCGCTCGACTCCCCCGCGCTGCGCGTGACCTGCATTTCAATCAGGCCGTCCATGCAGATGAACCCCGCCAGTACCTCCTGACCGGGCTCCACGCGCCGCGGGACAGGCTCTCCCGTGAGGGCGGAGGTGTCGACGAATCCGCTGCCCGAAATCACCCGGCCGTCCAGCGGCACCCGCTCACCGGGCCGGACGATGATTTCAGCGTCAATCGCGACCTCTTCGGGCCGGATCTCCACGAGCTCGCCGTTCCGTCGTACGCGCGCGGAATCCGGCCGCAGATCCAGGAGCTTCCTTATGGACCGGCGGCTGCGATCCACCGACAGGTGCTCCAGTATTTCCCCCACCTTGAAAAAGATCATCACCGCGACCGCCTCGGAGGGCAGGCGTATGGCGAATGCGCCGCCCGTGGCCACGGTCATCAGGAAGTTCTCATCGAAGACCCTGCCCCGGAAGATTCCCCGCGCGGCCGCGGCCAGCACGTTCCATCCGGCCAGCAGATATGCCGCGCCGAAGACCATGCACTCAAGCCAGGGCCACGCGGACGCGTGGATCCGACCGCCGGCCGCGATCCCGAATATGAGCAGGGCAACGCCTGCCCCCAGCACCACGAGCTCCCCGCGCAGGTTGAATCTGCTCATGTCATTCCGCCAGGTGGGTCCGGATGGACTGCAGGACCGCGCTCACATGGTCGTCACTCAGCGAGTAGTACACGATCTTGCCTTCCCGACGGTGGCTGACGAGCCGCGCGCTCTTCAGCACGGCGAGCTGGTGGCTCACCGCGGAGACGCTCATGCCGAACGCCTCGCTGAGGTCGCCGACGCACAACTCTCCCGCAAGCAGCGCGTGAAGAATGCGGAGCCTTGTCGAATCTCCGAGGATCTTGAAAAAGACCTCCATATCTTCGAGCTCACCGCGACCTGGAATCCTTGCCCTGCCCGCAATCACCGCTTCCGGGTGGAGGGCGCGCGTGCCGGTGCCTGCTGCCATGAATGCTCCCTTTATCACTTGAACAACTGTTCAAATGAAAGGATAGCGCGGCAGAAGATTTGTGTCAAGCGAGTGGGGCCTGCGTGCGCGGGGCTGGATGCGCGGGGGCCGCAAGCGAGTGGGGCTGGCCGGGCGAGGGCCGCATGCGCGGGGGCTGCGTGCGAGAAGGCCGCCCGCACGCCTGCCGATCAGGCGTGCATGCGTCCGCGAAACAGGGATGCGAAAATGCCGACGCCGCACAGCGCGGCAAAGATGAAAAACCCCGCGCGGAACGCGCTGAGGAACGCGGCGTATCGCTCAGGCGCTATTTCCACTTCGCCCACGTACACCGCGATGATCAACGCGGCGATTCCCATGCTCAGCATCTGCCCGATAAGACGCATGGCGCCCGTAGTGGCCGAGGCGACCGCGTAGTACTTCCTTTCCACGGAACCCATGATGGCGCTGGTGTTGGGGGAGGAGAAAAGCCCGAATCCCAGGCCGCAGAGCATGAGGATGGCGATGATATGTGCAAGGCTCGACGCGCGGCCGAGGAACGCGGTGAGGAGAAGACCGGCAGTGCTCATGGCCATGCCCGCGGAGGCCACGATTCGCGGCTCCACACGGTCCGAGAGCCGCCCGGCCAGCGGGGAGAATACCGCCATCATCACCGGCTGGGTGAGCATGATCAGCCCCGCGGAACGCGGAGAGAATCCTTTGATGTACTGGAGGAACAGGCTCAGCAGGAAGGAAAGGGCAAAGGTCGCCGCGTAGTTGATCAGCGCGGAGAGATTGGAAAGGGCAAACACCGAGTTGCGTCGAAACAGGCTGATGTCCAGAACGGGGGAAGCGACACGGCTCTCCCTCCACACGAAGGCCGCGAGCAGCACGGCGCCGCCGATAATGAGCCAGAGGCCGGTCACCGCCGGCAGCAGCCGGAAGCCGTACATTACGGCGAACAGCGTGCAGGCGTAGAAGAGCGAACCGACCACGTCCATTTTCTGGCCGCGCGCCTCCGCCCATTCTCCCCTCACCTTCCAGAGAGCCAGCCCGGTCACGAACAGTCCCAGGACCATGGTCAGCAGGAATATGCTCCGCCAGCCAAGGAACTGGGTAAGCATGCCGCCGATGAACGGACCGAGCGCGCCGCCGGCGTATACGGACGCCACGGTGATGCCGAGAGCGCGCCCCCTCTGGGCGGGCGGATATACCGAGGTAACGATGGCCAGCGAGGTCCCGAACATCATGGCGTCGGTGAATCCCTGCAGAGCGCGGAGGGCGATCAGCATGGCCTCGGAGGCGGCAAGCGCGCACAAGAGCGATACGACCGAGTAGCCGGCCATGCCCGCGAGGAACACTTTCCTCCGGCCGTGGATGTCCGCTACTCTCCCCATGGGAACGAGGAACATGGCGGCGGCAAGCAGATAGGCGGTGCTGATCCAGCTCAAGGTGATGGCATCGGCGGAAAACTCCCTGCCGATGGAAGGAATCGCGATATTGATCGAGGAGGCCATGAAGGGCGTGAGAAATGAGGCCGTTGAGGCCACGAAAAGAACCACCCGTTTGTCGACCGTACCGTCCTGCTGATGCATGCGCTTTCCCGGGCCCTCACTATATGCGGAAATCCGTGCCAATGGCTATTCCGACAGGCCGCTGCGCAGGGTATGATCAGCTCTGAGAGACATCGATGCAGGCTGACGAATTAAAAGCTCTATGGGAGAGATACTGCTGCAGGCTCCTTGCGTTCATACGCGGGCGGATCGCGGACGAATCTGAAGCGGAAGACATCCTGCAGGAAGTCTTCATCCGGATCCACCGCAACCTGTGCTGCCAGGCATGGAACAAGCCGGAGGGATGGATCTACCAGATCACGCGCAACCTGATCATCGATCACTACCGAAGCCGAAGAGAGACGGTCGAGGTGGACGAAAGCGTGCCGGCCCGGGAACAGGTGGGCGTGGAGGATGACCCCGTGGCCCGGCTTTCATTCTCGCTCAGGGAAACCATAGACGGGATGCCCGAGCCATATCGCCAGGCGCTGCTGCTGACCGAATACGACGGGCTCAGCCAGAAGGAGCTCGCCTCCCGGATGGGAATATCGCTCTCCGGCGCCAAGTCACGGGTACAGCGCGCCCGGGAGAAGCTGCGCGATATGCTCCTGGCCTGCTGCCATTTCGAGCTGGACCGTCGAGGAAGAATCATCGACTACTACAAACGTTGCTGCCGCTGCGGCGCGGCCTCTCAACCGCACCGGGCATAACTTTCCGAAATTCGCCGTCACGATACCTTGCACGAATGTCACGGGGTACCGTGACCGCGGTACTCCGTGCAGTTCCGCGACATTCGTTGCGTCTTTTTCAGCCGGCCTCCGTCTACCAGGATGTCTCAATACTCGAGCCACGAGGAGGAACGGATGCTGCAGGATTTCACGATGCGGATGTTTTTGCCCATTCTTCGGCAGGAAGAGCGCGACGACCGATCTCACGTGGAGCCGCGCCCCCTGAGTTTCGCAAGACTTCGAGGATTCTGCTCACAGAGGGCGTGTGAGCGACCTTGCTGCGGGCGGGCGACCACATGACAATGGACTTCATACTGAATCTTTTCGAGCAGTCGGTCAGGCAGGTTCTCCTCTCTCTCCTGCACAACTGGCCATATCTTCTGGCCAGCATCCTGATTGCCGCGCTGCTGCAGGTGTTCGTCGATGTGAAGAAGGTATCGGCTTTCCTCGGCCGCCACCGCAGCGCAGGGGTCGTGGGAGCCACGGCGGCAGCGGTTGCCACGCCGCTCTGCTCCTGCGGCACCACGGCCGTGGTGCTGGGCATGATGGCGAGCACAATGCCCTGGGCGCCGATCGTTGCCTTCATGGTGTCGTCCCCGCTGAGCTCTCCCGAAGGCATGGTGTACAGCGCGGGTCTTTTCGGCTGGCCGTTCGCGCTGGCATCCTTTTTCTTCTCCATTGTTTTGGGGCTTTCAGGAGGCTGGATTGCGGCGTCATTCGAACGGCGCGGCTGGCTCGACAACCAGGCGCGCTTCCCGGCTGCGCGCGCCCCGGCAAGCGCCTGCGCATGCGGGAGCCTTCCTTCCGCCGCGGTTGTCCGGGCGCCGACCTGCGCGTGCAGCCAACCGTCTTTCCCGGTCAGACAGATCCAGGTGAGAGAAACCGTCGGGCTCCCGCTCGTCGCTTGCTGCGCAGGCGGCGCGCCTGTGGAGGCGATAACGGCGCGGATCACCGAAACTGTCTTCATGAAAACCCTCGCCCGCGTATCAGGTCTGCCAAAGGAGATATGGACCGTCGGCAAGCGGCTTCTTCCGATGTTCCTCGGATTTGCCTTCATAGGCTTTCTGTTGAACGGTCTTGTGCCGGCCGCGTGGATCAGCGCGCTGTTCGGCAGGGGCCGTGTCTACAGCGTTCCGCTGGCAGCCACCCTGGGTCTGCCGCTGTACATCAACTCCGAAGCTTCCCTTCCGCTGATTCGAGGTCTTCTGGATTCCGGGATGAGCCAGGGGGCTGTCATGGCGTTCCTCATCGCCGGGTCGGGCACGTCGATGGGAGCCATTGCCGGTGCCCTGACGATAGCCCGTTGGCGGGTGGTCGGGCTGGTCGTCGGTGTTCTCTGGATCGGGGCAATGTGCGCGGGATTTGCGTACGATTTCCTTCTCTTGCTTGCGGGATGACCGGCCACGGTAATCCGTGGCATTTTCAGATGCCCCGTGATAAGGTGCCGCTATGACGGCAAGAAACGATACATCAGGCTCCCTTGTATTCCTTCACATAACGACGGCCGCGCACATCGGCCGCAAGTATTCCTGACGGAATTGGCGCGGCTCGTTTCTCTTCGAAGGATCTGGAGCCGCGCGCCCCACAACGCCTTCACTGATCTCGTCCGGTTCAAGGACAGGTGGTACTGCGCGCTGCGCGAGTCGAGGAGCCACGTGGGGGACATCGGCCGCGTGCGCATCATCACCTCAGCCGACGGCACGGATTGGATATCCGCCGCGCTTTTCTCCGAACGGGGCGTTGACCTGAGAGACCCCAAGCTTTCCGTTGCGCCCGGGAAGCGGCTCATGCTCCTGATGGGAGGCTCCCGGTACGCGGGGGGGAAATACACGGGCAGGAACCCGAGAGTCGCCTTTTCACTCGACGGCCGCGCCTGGAGCAGGCCCCGCGGCATTCTCTCGGAAGGGGACTGGCTGTGGAGAGTGACGTGGCAGGGAAGACAGGCCTATGGCGTCACCTACAGGGTCGTGGACAAGGACAAGTGGACGGTCACGCTGGTGACAAGCGGTGACGGTCTTTCGTACCGCGAGGTGTGCAGCCTGCGCGTCCCGGGCAAGCCGAACGAAACGACCTTGCGATTCCAACGCAATGGCCGGGCAATTGCGCTCGTGCGCCGGGAGGGCGGCAGCAGAAAAGCCTGGATCGGCGCCAGCCGGCCCCCGTACACGGAGTGGCAGTGGCATGCTGCGCGGCATCGGGTGGGCGGCCCCAACTTTCTTGTTCTGCCGACCGGTGACCTGTGGGCCGCGGGCCGCGGCTACTTTCCGGAGGGTCCGCGCACTCTCATCGCCCGGATGGACGACCACGGGTATACGCCGGTGCTCGAGCTGCCCAGCGCCGGTGACTGCAGCTATCCGGGCCTTGTCTGGCATCGCGGCCATCTGTGGGTGAGCTACTACTCCTCCCACGAAGGGAAAACGAGCGTTTATCTTGCACGAATCCAATTGAGCGAGGAGGGACGGTGAAAGCACTCATCGTGTGGGGAGGCTGGGAAGGGCACGAACCGAAGCAGTGCGCCGACCTCTTTATTCCCTGGCTCCGACAAGAGGGATTCGAGGTGACGGTTTCCGCCTCCCTCGATTCGTATCTCGATCAGACGCTGATGGGCTCGCTGCCTACCGCGTGCACGTGCTCGATCGCCCGGACCCGATCACCAGGGGCATCGCCGACTTCGACATGCTCTCCGAGCAATACTACATGCACGTGGATCCTTCAAACGAGGTGCTCGCCACAACGACGTTCGGCGGCGGCGTGCATCCCTGGATCGAGGGCACGGTCACGCTGAATGGGGCCCGCTCTCAGGGGTAGAAGAGGAAGATATTGCCCACGTCCGGGATGTGACGCATCGCTTCGGAGGAAAGACGCGTAAGCTCCTCCGCAACTGCGGGCTCGATGCTGCCGCTGCCGGCCGCGACATTGCTTTCGATCTGCGCGACCCTTCGGGCGCCCACCAGGGAGGCGACGATGCCGGGCCTGCCGAGCACCCAGCGGATCGCCAGCGTGCTCAAGGATGTGGAGTTTCTTCGGGCCACTTCCCGCATGGCGGCCGCCGCGTCCCGCACGTATGGCCACACGTCGGATCGATAGTAGAGGGTTTTCCCTCGGGCATCGCCCTCCTCGAATGAATCCGGGCTCCTTGGGGTGTCGGAGAGGAGGCCCTGCGCAATGGAGCTGAAGGTGACCACCGCAATGCCATGTGCGATACACCAGGGAATGACGTCCCGCTCGGGGTAGCGCCACAACAGGTTGTAGCAGAGCTGGTGCGCGTCGATCCGTCCGGCCTCGGATGCCATTTCCATGTCCTTGACGCTGAAGTTGCTGACACCGACGAGCCGGATCTTGCCCTGCGCGCGCAGGAGCTCGAGGCCTTCCATCATGGGACGCAGGTCGAAACCGGTTTTCGGCCAGTGCACGTAGAAGAGGTCGATCCACTGCCTCTTCATCCTGGCCAGGGATTTCTCGACGCCCGCGATGGTTTCGGCCTTGCCCGCCGCGTGCATCTTTGTGGAGACGAAAGCCTTTTCCGAAAAGGGCTCGATGCCCCGGCCCAGGACCTCTTCAGAATGACCCATTCCGTAGTCGTGCGCGGTATCGAAATGCCGCATTCCCCTGCGATACGCTTCCCGTATCAGGGCAACCGACGTGTCATCCTCAGGCGTTCCGCTCCCCATGTCGCCGAACTGCCAGCATCCCAGGCCCACCCCTTTCGGAATGAGCTCCGTGAGAGAACGCGCGCCCATCAGTCGTTCTCGAGGAGCTCGATGATGACTTTCAGGTCCCGGTTCGCGTCCACGTACGCGTAGCGGCCGCCGGTGTATTCGCCCGTCTGCAGGAGGGGCATTGCGCTGGCCTTCAGCTCGGCGACCTTCTCCTTCATGCCCTTGATCACGAACGCGATGTGGTGAACCCCTTCTCCCTTGCGGTCGAGGTCCTCCCTCCAGGTGCTCGGCTCCTTGTCCGGTTGTATGAGCTCGATATCCAGGGTGGGGCCGACCTTGAAGAATGCCAGCTTCGACCGCGCCTTTGTGGGGGCACCCTTGTAGCGCGCTTGAGACTTGTCCAGCTCATCCGTGATCTGGATGGGCGGCTTTTCCACCCCTAGAAAGTCGGCATAGGCCTGGGCCGTTTTTTCTATGTCATGCACGAGAATTCCCACCTGCGTGACTATGTGGGTGCCAAGGATTTTCTTTTTCATTCTGCGTGCCTCCTCTATGTTTGTTTTCCCGTTTCCGGGACAGCTACCCCGACGGGGTGATGGCGTGCACTCTGCTCATTGGCGATAGCCGAAACGCTTCTCCAGCCCCAGGAGCATCGCAATAAGGAAAAGGGCGATGATGAGGAGTATCCAGGCCATCGCGGACGCAAGCCCCATTTTGAAATACTGGAACGCATTCTGATAGAGGTAGAGCGAGTAGAAGAGGGTCGACTGGTTGGGCCCGCCGGACGTGATGATGAATGATTCCGCGAAGGATTGAAATATGCCTATGACATAGGTGATCACGTTGAAAAGTATCACGGGGGAAATCATGGGGATGGTGATCCGGAAGGTCCGGTGCATGAAGTTTGCCCCGTCGATTGCCGCGACCTCGTACAGCGACTGCGGGATATCCTGGAGAGCGGCGAGGTAGATGATCACCGCGCCCCCCGATACCCAGAGGAAGATCATGATGAAGGCCGGCTTGGCCAGGAGCGGATCAGCAAGCCAGCCGGGCCCCTTGATGTGCACGTAGGAGAGAAAGGTGTTGATCAGGCCGGTCTGCGGCTGCAGGATCCAGACCCAGAGAATGCAGAGGATAACGAGCGGGACGAGCGTCGGCACGAAGAAGATGATGCGGAACACCGAAAGGCCCTTGATCCGCTTGTTGCTGAGGATGAGGGCAAGGGCGAGGGTGGCAATCGTGATGACGATGGTTCCGACCACGACCATGTACAGGGTGTTGAGAAGCGAGGTGCGGAAGACCGGGTCGGTGGTCACCAGGTCGATGTAGTTGCCCAGCCCGATGAATTTCGGCGGATCCACCACGTTGTAACGGGTGAGGGAATAGAAGAGGGAGCTGAAAATCGGATACGCCGTGAAGACCAGAAAACCGACGATCCATGGCGAAATGAAGAGCAGGCCGTTTCTTCGATCTCTTGAACCGATCATCGGCTATCCCTTTATTCCCGTCATTGCAATCCCCTGGATGAAGTATTTCTGAAGCACAAAGAATATGATCAGCACGGGGAAGGTCATCATGACGCCGAGGGTGAGGAGCATGTCCCATTTCGGATCCAGGATGTGCATGATCTGCTGCGCGCCGAGGGAGAGAGTGTACAGCTTGTTGTCCGAGAGGAAGATCAACGGGCCGATGAAGTCATTCCAGGTTCTCAGGAAGGAGAAGATGATCACCGTCGTGATTGCCGGCGTGGACAGCGGAATGATGACGCGCCGATAGATCATGAAGTCGCCCGCCCCGTCCATTTTTGCCGCGTAGGAGAGCTCGTTCGGTATCGACATGTAGAACTGGCGCAGCAGGAAGATGAAAAACGCGTTCCCGAAGAAGGCCGGCACGATCAGGGGCAGGAGGGTTCCGATCCAATGCAGCTGGTGGAACAGGATGAAAAGCGGGATCATGACAACCTGGAACGGCAGGATCAACGTGGCCAGAACGACATAGAAAAGCGCTTCCCGGCCTTTCCATTCGATCTTGGCAAACCCGTATGCAATGAGCGTATTGGAAAGAACCGCGCCGATGACGTTGAGGACCACCAGGACCATGGTATTGCGGAAGTCCTGCAGGAAGGGAAACTCGTTGAAGATGCGGACGTAATTGTGCCATTGAGCCTTCTTGGGAAGCCACTGCATGGGAACGACGAAAAGCTCGGCAGGGACTTTCAACGAGCTCAACGTCATCCACACGAATGGAACAATGAAGACGAGAGCAAGTACGGCAAGGATAAGGGTTGATATGGCGATTTCGCCCGGCGCGAGATAAACAGCTTCTTTCGCTTTCCGTGGCATCAGACAGCTCCCATCCCCAGTGTAGCCTGCGAGCCCTACCTTAAGCGATCCCTACCTTAAGCGAGCAAAGCGGCAGTAATAAACCGGATGCCCGGCCCGCGCGGGGAGCGGGCCCGGGCATCCGAAATAGTCGTGGGCGCTTCAGCGCCCTCAAGAAAGGGCAGGTCCGCGCTTACTGCGCGAGTTGCTTTTCGAACTTGTCCTGAAGGCCCTCCAAAAGGGGCAACGGATCCTTATTGTTGTAGATTACGTCGTCACGCAGCGCGTTCAGGTCGTTTCCGAGCTGCGCGGCCACCTTTGTCAGCGCCGCATGACCCGAATTGGGAGAGTTCGCCAGCTCCCTCTCGATCTTATAGATCGGGTCGTTCTTCATTGTCCAGCTCACCTCGTCGAACTGCTTGTTGTTCGTGGGGATCGAGCGCCAGATGTCGAAATTGTTCGCGCTGATCGGTGTAGTGATGACGAAATTGTAGAACCTGTACGCGAGATCAGGCCGCTTTGCGCCCTTGGGGAGCAGGAACACGTTCGACTGGAATGTCGTGCCCCCCGCCCTTCCGCCCGCCGGGGTCGGGACCTTTGCCACCGCGTATTCGAGGTTCGGGGCGTAAATGCGCAGCGCGTTGGTGAACCAGTTGCCCACCACGGTCATCGCGACCTTGCCGGTCATGAAGGGGTGGTCCGGAGAGAACAGCACGCCGAACCCCGAGGTGAAAGCCTGCATCTCGGTGGGGCCCTTCTTCTGCGCATACTTGTTCATCCACCTGTACACGTCGACGAGCGGCTTTTCCGTCAGGTACAGCTTCTTGCTTGCCGTGTCGAAGATCTTGGCGCCGAACATCCAGCCCCAGTAGAATGGATTGTCGTTGCCGTAGTCGAGCCAGGGGATGTAGCCGAACCGGTCGATGCTGGTCGCGCTGTACTTGTCGAGCTTTGCGGCAAGGGCATCGAGCTCGTCGAGGGTCTTGGGCGGCTTGGTAACGTCAAGACCGGCGTCCTTGAAGACCTTCACGTTCATGTAGAGCATGATGACATTGGAGTCCTGGGGCAGCAGGTAGGTCTTGCCGTCGATCTGGGTGACCTCTTTCATCCCGGGGAGCATTTCGGGGATCTTCAGGGTGATCTTGCTCATGTCCCAGGGAATCGCCGTGCCGTTGGCCGCGAAGGAATATGCCGCGCTCGCGTTATCCGAAAGCGCGATGTCGGGAGCGTCGCCTCCGGCAATGGCCGCCAGGAGCTTGCCCGTGTTGACGCCGCCGGCAGGGGTGGCGACAAGGTTGACCTTCACGCCGGGATTGGCCTTCTCGAACTCCCCGACGCGCCACTGGTCCCATTTCAGGGAATCACCCCCGAACGGGGACCAATACACGAGCGTCCCTGGCCCCGAGGCGGACGCCTGTTCCGATCCACCCGCCGCGAAGACGGGGAATGCGAACGCTGCCATCATCAGCGCCGCGATAAGAATCGTTGCCCATGATCTTCTTTTCATTTTCGCCTCCTCCTAAAATTGGTTACGTCTACGAATCGTGCTTCACGTTCAGCAGGACCCCCAGCTTCTGGGCGCTCTCCACGAACACGTAGCGTCCCCCTGGATAGTCGCCGCTGTGCCTTTCCGGAATGCCTTTCTTGCCCAGGAACTCGAGAGTGGCCGGCAGATCGTCCACCATGAAGCCGATGTGGTGGACGCCCTCCCCCTTGGTATCGAGGAACTCCTTCCACGAGCTCGGCTCTCCATCGGGCTCCGTGAGCTCGAGCACGAGAGAGCCCAGATCGAAGACAGCCAGCTTGGCGCGCGTCTTTGTCGGTTTTCCTCGAAACCTCGTGTGGGCTTCTTCAGCAGGAGGGATTTGGAATATTTTCGGCATCGGCAATCCGAAGATCTCACAGAAGCTTTTCGCTGTTTTTTCAATATCAACAGCTAACGGTTCCAGACGGCTCCTCGAGATGCCGCCTGCGCCGCTGATGTCAGCATTGACAGCTGTGGGCTGGAGACGGATACTAGTAGCGCCCGGTCGGTTGCCCGTAGCGGGCGACAAGGAGCTGGTTTCTTGAAGGTGACGATAAAAGAAATAGCTGCCATATGCGGATTCTCGATCGGCACCGTCGACCGCGCGATGCACAACAGGAAAGGCATCAACCCGAAGTCTCGTGAACGGGTCCTGTCGGTGGCGCAGGAGCTCGGGTACCGCCCGCACCTGCTGGCGCGGAGCCTGGTGACCGGCTTCACCATGAGCATCGGCGCGGTCGTCCCCAACCTCAAAAATCCCTTCTTCTCGGAGCTCGTGGAGGTGATCCAGAAAAAAGCGCGGACCGCGGGATACCACGTGTACATGATGCTCAGCGAGTTCGACCCGAAAGAGGAGATCGCTTCATTGGATCGGCTGCGGGCGCTGAACGTCGACGGCATCGTCATCATGCCGGTGAATCGGGGCCGCCCGTTCCAGGCCTACCTGAAGAGTCTCGCGACCCCCATCGTCACCATCGCGAACCGCGTATCGAAGCAGTGGACGTGGGTGGGAATCGACGACCGGGCGGCGGTGCGGGACGCCGCCCGGTACGTGATCTCCAGGGGGTACGCGCGCATCATATTCGTGACGCAGCAGCAGGATCCGCGGTCCTTGCAGAGCCTCTACTGCGACGACCAGCGCATCCTGGGCTACAAGGAAGCGCTCCACGAGGCGGGGAACTCCCACGTTCCCTGCGTGGTGACGGACGAGACGATGATCCGCATGATCGAAGAATCGCGCCTCGAGGGGTGGGAGCGCACGTGCATTCTGTGCTCGTGCGATGCCGTGGCCCTGGAGGTCATGTCCGTGCTGAAGACGCATGGCATCGCCATCCCCGACAAGGTCGGCCTGATGGGGTTCGACAACCTGGACGAGCTGAAGTACATCACGCCGCGGCTGACCACGGTGGCCAGCCCGATCAAGAAGATCGGCGAACAGGCGTTCGACTACCTGCTGGAAACCATAAAGGGCGAGTGCATCGATTCCCGCGTCCTCGAGCACAGGATCGTCGAAGGGGAGACGGTCTAGGACGTCCCGGGAGGCGCTGTGCGTCCCCTTGAGGCCGCTCCGCGGACCGTAAGACGCCTACTGGCGTCCCTGGAGGCCGCCCCGGCCCTATTTCCACGCGCCCCCGCGGGCCGCGCGCTTGATGTAGCTCCCGCGCCCTGGCTTCCCGAGGTATTCCTGCCCGTCCACAATGACCTCACCCCGGGAGAGGACCATCCGCGCATTTCCGCGCACCGGGAAGCCCTCGAACATCGAGTAATCCACCTTCATGTGATGCGTCTTTGCGCTGATCGTGTACGGCGCCTTGGCATCCCAGATCACGAGGTCGGCGTCGCTTCCCGGCGCGATCTCCCCCTTCCGGGGATACATGCCGAAAATCCGGGCCGGCGTGGTGGAAGTCAGCTCCACGAACCGGTTGAACGTGAGCTTTCCCGAGTTCACGCCATGGTGGTGGATGAGCTGGAGCCGATTTTCGATGCCCGGTCCCCCGTTGGGTATCTTCGTGAAATCGTCCTTGCCCAGGATCTTCTGGTCCTTGAAGCAGAACGGGCAATGATCGGTGGAGACCACCTGCAGGTGGTCGTTCTTCAGACCGTCCCAAAGCTTCGGCTGGTGCTCCTTGGGCCGCAGCGGCGGAGTGAAGACGTACTTTGCCCCTTCGAAGTTCGGCCGCGCCAGCTCATCCACGGAGAGGAGCAGGTACTGGGGGCACGTTTCGGCAAAGGCCGGCACGCCCCGGTCGCGCGCTTCGCGCACCTCGTTCAGCGCGTCCTCCGAGGAGAGGTGCACGATGTACACGGGCGCGCCGGCTATCTCCGCCATGGCGATGGCGCGGTGCACGGCCTCCGCCTCCGCCCGGGGCGGGCGTGTCAGCGCGTGGTAGATGGGCGCGGTTTTCCCTTCCGCGAGCGCGCGGGCCACGAGGACGTCGATGACGCTGCCGTTCTCCGCGTGCATGCACACGAGCGCGCCGTTCTTCGCCGTCTGGGAGAGGGCCTTGAAGATGGTGGCATCGTCCACCATCAGCACGTTGGGATAGGCCATGAACAGCTTGAAGCTCGCCACGCCCTCTCTCACCATGTCGTCCATGTCTTCAAGGCCTGAAGCGCCAAGGTCGGTGATGATCATGTGCAGGCCGTAGTTGATCGACGCCTTGCGCTCGGCCTTCTTCCACCAGGTGTCAAGGGCGTCGCGCATCCGCGTGCCGCGCGCCTGTATGGCGAAATCCACGATGCTCGTCGTCCCGCCGAACGCGGCCGCGCGCGTACCGGATTCGAAGTCGTCCGCCGACGTGGTGCCGCCGAAAGGCATGTCCAGGTGCGTGTGCGCGTCGATCCCTCCGGGGATCACGTACATGCCTTTCGCGTCGATCACCTTCTCCGCCGACCGGGCGGGGATGCCGGCCCGGACCTCCTTGATGCGCTCTCCCTCGATGAGAACGTCCGCCGCTTTCGTCTCTTTCGCGGTGACGACGGTACCACCCTGAATCAATGTGTTTCCCATGGTTGCCTCGTTATTGCCCGGGCTTGCTGTACGCGCGCCCCGCCGTGCGCTGTTCCCAGCTCTCGCTCGGCTTGCCTGTCTCCACCTTCTCCATCGTGATGCACTCCTCCACCGGGCAGACCAGCGCGCAGAGGTTGCATCCCACGCATTCCTCCTCGTCCACGTGGGGAACGCGGGGAGCGGCCGCGGGCCCGTTTCCGTTGCCCCCGCGCGCCTGGTCGAGCTTGGCGATGGGCGTAAGGGTGATGCGCTGCCTGCTCCGCGCTTCCCGGACCGCGGGAGGCTCCTTGACCTCGTGGTGGATGCACTGGTGCGCCCCGTCCCAGCACGCAACGTAGCAAAGGTCACAGCCGATGCACTTGTCGGGGTTGATGCGCGCAACGATCTTGTAGTTCAGGTCGAGGTGCTTCCACTCGGTCGTCTTCGGCACCGTGCGGCCGCGGAAATCCTCGATGGTCCGGAATCCCTTTTCATCCATCCAGTTCGAAAGACCGTCGATCATGTCTTCCACGATCCGGTAGCCGTAGTGCATCACGGCCGTGCAGACCTGGACGTTGCCGCAGCCCAGGAGGATGAACTCCGCCGCCTCCCGCCAGCCGGCAATGCCCCCGATCCCCGAAAGGGGAAGCGCAACCTCCGGGTCCGAGGCGATCTGCTGAACAAGGTGCAGCGCGATCGGCTTGACCGCAGGACCGCAATACCCTCCGTGCGCGGAGAGTCCGCCCACGTCGGGCCGCGGCACGAGTGTGTCCAGATCGATCCCGGTGATCGAGTTGATCGTGTTGATCGCGGACAGCCCGTCCGCGCCGCCCTTCTTTGCCGCGCGCGCGACCAGGCGGATGTCCGTGACGTTGGGGGCAAGCTTCACCATGACCGGCGTGTGCGCCGCCTCCTTGGCCCACTCCGTGATCATGCAGGAGTATTCGGGCACCTGGCCGACCGCCGAGCCCATGCCGCGCTCGCTCATCCCGTGCGGGCATCCGAAGTTCAGCTCCAGCCCGTCCGCGCCGGCATCCTCGGCGCGCTTGACGATGTCATGCCAGACATCGCGCCTGGATTCCACCATGAGAGAGGCAACGACCGCGTGTTTCGGGTAGCGCTTCTTGACCTCCGCCATCTCGCGCAGATTGTCTTCAATCGGACGGTCGGAGATCAGCTCGATGTTGTTCAGCCCCATCATCCTCTGGCCGTTCCAATCCACCGAAGAGTAGCGGGAGGCCGTGTTCACCACCGGCTCGCCGATGGTCTTCCACACGGCGCCACCCCACCCCGCGTCGAACGCGCGCATGATCTGCGCGCCGGAGTTGGTGGGTGGCGCCGAGGCCAGCCAGAAAGGGTTCGGGGAGCTGATGCCCATGAAAAGCGTCTTGAGGTCAGCCATCGATTACCTCCTCATGCCTTCTGCCCGCGCCGCCGTACTCGGCGGATTTATCAGGAGCTGCGCCATGGCCTGGGCGGCCCTTTTGCCGTCCGCCACGGCATCCACGACCTCACGGCCGCCGTTCACGCAATCCCCGCCGGCAAAATATCTCGGATTGGCGGTACGACCGGTCGGCCGGTCCACGGAAACGGCCCTCTTGTCGATTGTGATTCCCCGCGAGGTGCGCAGCAGCTCCAGGAACCGCGACTGGCCCAAGGCGGGTATGACCATGTCGCAGGTGAACACGAACTCGGAGCCCGGCACCGGTTCGGCGTTTCGCCGGCCCGTTGCATCCGGCGCGCCGAGGGCGGTCTTCACGAACTTGACGCCCGCCGCATGGCCGTTCGACGCAAGTATTTCCACCGGCTGCGCCCGCCAGTGAAACTGCACGCCTTCGATCTTCGCGTGATCGTACTCGAAGGGAAAAGCCGGCATCTCTTTCTCTGTCCGACGGTAGAAAATATGCACTTCCTCCGCGCCCAGGCGCCTCGCCGCGTTTGCCGCATCGATGGCCGTGTTGCCGCCGCCTATCACCGCCACGACTTTGCCCACGGGGAGATCCGGCTGAGTCTTGTAGCGCTCGATGAACCGCAGCGCGTCGATCACGCCGCGTGTGTCCTCCCCCGGAACGCCCAGCATGTCCATGGCGCCGAGTCCCATACCCAGGAAAATGAATGCGTACTCCCGTTCCAGGGTATCCAGCGCAACATCCTTTCCGACTTCCGCGCGGCGGAACTCCACGCCCAGATCCCGGACCATCTCGACTTCCCGCAGGCTGTCCGACGGACGCAGCTTGTACTCCGCCACCCCGTAGGTGGCCAGGCCGCCGGGCAAGGGGCGGTTGTCGAACACGGCCACCGCAAAGCCCTGCCGACGCAGCTCGGCGGCGCAGGCAATCGACGCCGGTCCTCCGCCGATGCAGGCTACCTTCTCCGCATGCCGGACCGGAACGGGCGTTCCCGGCTTCCTCTTCTCATGGAAATCCTCCATGGCGAAGCGCTGCAGCCGCCCGATTTCTATGGGTTTCTTGTTGTACCGATGCATGACGCACGCGCCTTCGCAGAGCACTTCCACGGGACATGCGCGGGAGCAGCTCATGCCGAGGATATTCGCCTCCAGGATGGTCCGCGCGGAGCCTCGCACGTTGCCGCTTGCGATCTTCTTGATGAAGCCCGGCACGTCGATGTGCGTGGGGCAGGCGTCCATGCAGGGGGCGTCGAAGCAGCCCAGGCAGCGGTTCGCTTCCGTGACCGCGGACTTCGAATCCAGCGCAGGGTGCAGGTCCGCAAAGCGCTCGAGATTTCGTTTGAGGGGAAGCCCCGGATCGCTCATGTCGTGCTCCTCGCGGGTCCGAAGTTTTGGTGCACCCTACTATAGTAATAACAGGGCGCAGGAGCGGAAATAAAAATGCCGCGAAACTGCGCGGAGTACCGTGCAAGGTACCGCGGCCGCAATATCAGCCGGGCTTTGCCGCACGGTGAAATCCGAGCGTGCCGGCAAACAGCGTCCTGGCGGCAACGCTTCGGAAGCCCTGGGCGCGCAGTACATCGGACAGCTCATCGGCGGAGTAGAACATCTCCAGCGCGTTTATGAAGTATGTCCGCGCGCTCAGGGCCGTCGGGCCGCTTCCGAACAGAACGGCGGTGAACGAGAGGCAGAACCGCAGGTATCCATGATAGAGCTTCTCCACGACTCGATTGCGCGGGCGCAGCATGTCGCAATGATGAAAACAGCCGCCGGGCTTGAGCACGCGGAAAACTTCCTCGAAGACGCGCCGGATCCGCAGGTGGCGGGAAGCCCATTGCAGCGTGACGACGTCGAAGTGATTGTCCGGGAAGGGGAGCTCGTGCACGTCGCCAATGAGGCTCTGGATGTGAAAGCCTCTTGCCTCTGCCCTGTCGCGTCCGACTTCCTGCATGGCCACGCTTCGGTCGATTGCCAGGAGCTCGAGGCTCGGCTCGCGCTGGAGGAGCGCAATGCCCACGGCATTCGTGCCGGCGCAGACATCCAGCACACGCTGCCCGGACCGTAAGTCGATTGTCGCCATGAACCTGCCCAGAATCCAGTTCCACAGCCCGAGACTGGCGACAAGATTCGCGCGGTCGTAGTAGGGGGCAACATCGGCGAACACCTTGTCGAGCTGCCGCCTCCAGACCGTATCGAAACGCCGTTGGCGCGCCTGTTCGCGCGACGCAAGTGGCGGAGGGCTCATAGTACCGACCTTCCTGGCGGTGCACGTCGCGCGGGCAAAGCCCGCCGCGTGGTCTTCCGGCCGGAAAACAAGAAAGATATTGCTCCTGTTCCCGGGCGTCAACCGCCTGTCCCCGCCCCATCTTGACGGACTTCCTCGTCGGGGCTATATTTCAATTAAGTTTATACCATAAACTTGTTTATGGAGGCGCATATGAGTGCGACGGATCTGAATACTCTCCTTCGCGACGTGGAGGAGCTGCGGCGCGCGGTGAGGCGGAACAGCCCGTTCCTGCGCGAAGTGATCTCCTCGCGCCTCTTCGCCGCCTACGCGCTGGCCATCGGCCTCGCGGCAACCGCGTTCTGCCTGGCAAGCCAGATCCTTATCGGATGGTACGGCTCCTTCCCCGCCATCCCGCAGGGGTGGAAGACAGGCTTCTGGTCGGCTCTCGTGCTGCTCGGCGCCGCAGCCGTGGTCAGCAAGCCGCTGATAATCGGACGGCGCGCCGCCGAAGTGGACACGCGCGCAACATTCATCACGGTCATCAAGGTGCTGTATGGCGGCCTCGTCTCCAATATCTACGCCCCGGCCTTTCTCTGCATGGTGGCGGCGTCCGCCTTCGCCGTGACCATCGGTCACCCCTGGTACATCGTCCCGGCCATTGCCGTCTTTTACACCTTCGCGGCCAATGGCGTCGGCCTGTTTGTACAGCGTCCCGAGTATTTCGCCTCGGGCTGGTATGCCCTGGCCGCGGGGATTGCTTCCGTCTTCTTCCTGGAAAGAGCCCCCTTTATCTGGACAGCGGTCGTGGCGGGCGGCATGTGCCTGATCTTCGGCATGGTCTCCCTCATCTGGGGCGGCGGGCGCCGCGGAGGCAAGGACGGCTCTGAAGCGCGCAATGCCGAGCCGGGGAAGAGATGAGCGCGAAGGAGGGCTCGGACCGCAGGGAGCGCGCCCTTTCCGGGCTGGAGCTGGATCGTGTGATCCACGGGCGGGCGCGGCTCGTTCTGCTCACGTACCTGGCCTCTTCAGAACGGACGGAAACGAGCTTCACGGAGCTCAGGGACAAGCTCGGCTTCACCGCGGGAAACCTCTCCGTACAGCTCAGGACGCTCGAGGAGGCCGGCTACGTGAAAATAGACAAGCGCTTCGTCACCCACAAGCCCTTCACGGGCGTGAGGCTCACCGTGAAAGGGGAAAAAGCCATTACGGCATACCTGGGGAACCTGGAAGTGATCGTGACGGCCCTTCGAGGCGGAGCACCGGCAGGTCCTCCGGGGGGCGAGCCGGCGGCAAAGTGAAAGAGAGGGAGCAGCAGTATGGCGGTATTGCATCTTGAGAAGATCACCAGGGTGTATCGGAAGGGAGACACCGAAGTGCGCGCACTGGACGGCGTTGACCTCGACATCGAGGCCGGGGAGTTCCTGACCGTGGTGGGGCCTTCGGGCTCGGGAAAGACCACGTTCCTCAACATCCTGGGCTGCCTCGACTCGCCGACCGAAGGACGCATCGTGTACGACGGGACGGAGCTGCAGGGGCTCGGAGAGAAAGGAAGGTCGGCCTACCGGCGGGAGCGGATCAGCTTCGTCTTCCAGTCCTACAATCTCATTCCCGTCCTCACCGTCCGGGAGAATGTCGAGCTGCCGCTGGTGATCGAGCGGAAGCGGGATACCGCGGAGATCCGGCGGCGCGCCGAGGAGATGATCGCCGCGGTGGGCCTTGCCGGCATGGAGGGCCGGTTTCCCCGCGAGCTTTCCGGGGGGCAGGAGCAGCGGGTGGCAATTGCCCGCGCGCTGGTGAAACAGCCGCTTGTCATTCTTGCGGACGAGCCCACGGCGAACCTGGATTCGCACACGGCGGAGGAGATCGTGGACCTCATGCGCGGCATCAACACCGCAAGGGGCAGCACGTTCGTGTTCTCCACGCACGACCGGCTGGTCATGGAGCACGCGCGCCGGGTGGTGACCATCCGCGACGGCCGTGTGACCGCGGACGAACGCAAGAATCCGCCTTCGGCGGCGGGGAAATAAACGTGGGTACCCTCTGGAAAATCGCGCTGCGCAACACGGTCCGGCACGCGCGGCGGACCATCATCACCGCGGTGGTAATGATGGGCGGCATTGCCGTCTTCATATTCTACGATTCCCTGCTGGCAGGGCTGGATCGCATGGCGGTGGACACCATGGAGAGCTACACACTATCGTCGCTGAAGATCCGGACTCCCGCCTACGTCCAGGACATCCAGGGTGCGCCGCTGGACAAGGGCCTGGCCCACCCCGAGGAGACGCTTGCCGTGGTGACCGCGCAGGGCCTGCAGGCCACGCAGCGGATCCGCTTCGTGGCCAGACTCTCCAACTACACCGACGAAATCCCGGTTCTGGCCGATGCGGTGGACCCTGCCGCCGATCCGAAGGTGTTCAGGCTCGCCCAGGCCGTCACCGAGGGTGCATGGCTTTCGCGCGCCTCGCCCCATTCAGTCGTGCTCGGAGCGGAGCTGGCGCGCGAGCTTTCGCTGAATGTGGGTGACACGGTGCTCGTCACCGCGCAAACCGTCCATGACGTCACGAACGCGGACGAATACACGGTGGCGGGGCTCCTGAGCACGCCCGCACCCGAGGTCAACCGCGGCGGGCTCTTCATGCCGCTGGATGAGGCGCGCGCGCTGCTGGACACGCCTGCGGGGCCGGGCGCGCTCGTGACCGAGGTGGACGTGGCCCTTCCCCGCGCACCCAGCCTGGCGGCGGCGCTCGCGCAGGGGGAGGCGGCCGCCTCACGTCTTCGCGCCGCGCTCCCGGCGGAACGCATTGATCCGATCGGGTCCCTCGCCGCAGGCTACCTCGCGCTTCGAAATGCCAAGGCGAGCTATTCGCTGATACCCGTGATCATCGTGCTCATGATCGCCGCCGTCGGCATCGTGAACACCATCCTCATGTCGGTTTTCTCCCGGGTCAGGGAGATCGGCGTCCTGCGGGCATACGGCATGACGGCGCGCGACATCAAACGGCTGTTCACCCTGGAGGGACTGGCCCTGGGGCTGGCCGGCTCCACCCTTGGCGTGGCACTCGGGGCGGCTCTGGATCTCCTCCTCGTGGTTCGGGGGGTGAGCATGGGCTCCCTCTCGCAGAGCTTGGGGTCACTTCCGATCTCCGGCGTCCTGCATGGCGAGTGGAACCCGAAGACCATGATCATCGGCTTCCTCTTCGGGGTCGTGGTGTCCCTGATCGCCGCGCGCATCCCCGCGCGCCGGGCCTCACGCCTTCAGCCGACCGATGCGCTCAGGTTTCAGTAAGGAGGAGCCTTCATGAACGTGCTTGGCATGGCCGTCCGAAACCTCGGGAGAAACCGCCGTCGAACCTTCCTCGCCGTGCTCTCCGTGCTCATCGCCATTACGCTGGTGGTCTTCATGGACGGGATCATCGGCGGGATCCTGGATTCAATGGCGCGCAACTTCACCAAGAACGAAACAGGTCACGTGAGCGTGACGACCTCCGAGTACCGGGCCCGGGAGCGGTTCATGCCCGCTTCCGCGGCGATGGCGGACTCTGATGCGGTGGAGGAAGCAATCCGCTCAACCCCCGGCCTGGAGGGACGCATCGTGCAGGTCGCCCCCCGGGCGCTCTTTGCAGTCGTGCTTTCCTCCGCGTCGGCCACGAAGGCCGCACGGGGAATCGGCGGCGATCCCGATGGGGAGAAACGCCTCCTCATGCTGGACCGGGCGCTCCTGCCGGGCAGCGCGTACCTCGACCCGCACGGAGGCACCGCCATCATGGGCGCGAAGCTCGCTGAGGACCTGGGATTGAAAGTGGGGGATACCCTGAAGGTCGTCTGTGAAAAAGCGGATTACGGGCTGGGCTTCAAAAAATTCAGGATCGCCGGTGTTTTCCGCACGGGAGTGGACACCTTCGATGCATCGACCTTCCAGGTAGGCCTTGCCGATGCGCGGGAGCTTCTTGGGCTGGGCAAAGGGGCATCGCAGATCCTCGTGATGCTGAAGGACTATCGGGACTCCGACGCGGCGGCAAAGCTCATCTCGGCCCACCTCGCGTCGGCGGGCCTCGGGAAACTCTCCGTGCAGAGCTGGACGTCCCTCGGAGACATCGCGGCGCTCATCACTTTGTCGGGGAGAATCTATCTCTGGGCGGAAATCATCGTGGCGTTCCTCGGGGCGTTCATCATCGCCAACGTCATGATGATGGTCGTTCTGGAGCGGCGGCGCGAGATCGGCGTCCTGAAATCCATGGGCATGGAAGGGTCGCGGATCCTGCGTCTTTTTCTCGTTGAGGGAGTGTTCCTCGGTGTCATCGGCTCCGCGGTCGGGGCGATTTTCGGGACAGCGCTGAACGCGTGGCTTTCCGTGAAGGGCCTGGATTTCAGCGCGAGCATCTCGGGCAGCGGCATCGCGATGGACAACGTCATCTACACCGGCGTGCATCCGCTCCACGTTGCCCTGCTCTTCGCGCTCGGTGTGGCGGTGTCCGCAATCGTGTCCTTCCTGCCGTCCCGCAGCGCGGCACGAATGGACCCGATTGAAGCGATACGATCGGTATAGGGGGAGAGGCCATGCAACTGTTCAAATCCGCGGCGTTGGCCGTCGTGTGCGCGGGCGTGGCGGCAGCGGCCGCATCCGGACAATCGGTGGAAGACATTCTTGCGAGGCTCGACGCGAACGTCTCATATGAGAGCATCCGCTACAGCGGGCGGATGGAAATCACGGTGGGCGGGGAAACCCGCTACAAGACCATGGACGTCATTGCAGAAGGAACGAACAAGGCGTTTGCCGAGTTCACCAATCCCGAGGATCGAGGCACCCGGTATCTGAAGCTGGACAAGAACCTCTGGATCTATTTTCCGAAGGAGCAGGACACCGTCAAGATTTCCGGCCACCTGCTCAAGGAAGGGATGATGGGCTCTGACGTCTCCTACGAGGACGCGCTCGAATCAGCGGACTACAGGGCGCGCTATTCTCCCGCTCTCAAAGGCGAGGATACGGTGAACGGCCGGCGCTGCTACGTGGTGGAGCTCAGCGCAAAGGTGCCGACCGCTTCCTACGATAAACAGCTTCTCTGGATCGACGCGGAGCGGTTCGTGAGGCTCAAGGCCGAGATGTACGCCAAGTCGGGGAAGCTTCTCAAGGTGGGCTATACGCTCGATGTCGTTCATCTGGGGGACCGGTGGTTCCCCGCGCGGACGGAGCTCGTGTCGAAGCTGCGCAACAACACGAAGACCGTGTTCAGCATGGACAGGATCGACATCGGCGCCGCCGTGGACGACAGGCAGTTCTCCCTGGCGGCGCTGTCCAAATGAAAATCACGACCCTCGCTGCCGCGGCGGTGATTGCCGGCATGATTGCCGCCCCTGCCAGTGCCCAGGACACGGCCTCCTGGAGCCTGGGCGGGTCCGTGACCGCGCAGCCCTATGCTGCCTATGCCGGCAACGGATCCCTGGGAGCCGCGGACTTCTCATACGGCTCGGATACGACCCTCGGTCTCGACCTGCGCGCCCTGGGCGAGCGCGCCCGGGCCGAAGCCTCGGTGGAGGCTGCCGTGCTGACCGGCGCATCGGCCCTTGCCGCCTGGGCTGCATCGGCATCCGGTCTCGCGCGGCCGGACGAGCTGCTTGTCCCCGGCACCGCCCCTGCCGCGCCCGCGGCGGAAACTCTCGTGGCCTTCAGGCTTCGCACCCTCTACCTCAAGCTCGACTTCGACTGGGCTTCACTGACTGCGGGGCGCCAGGTGGTCAATTACAACCGCGGCGTTCTGTGGAGCCCGACTGACCTGTTCAACGAGCTCGACCTGACAGGGCTCTCGCCGGTCCGCCTGGGAAGCGATGCGCTCCGCGCGGCCGTCCCCCTGGGCGCGACAGCCGGCCTCGATCTCGTGGCGGCGCCCACGACCGCGCCCGCCGACGGCCGCTACTCCGCCCGTCTGTCAGCTCTTATTGCCGGCGTGGACGGCGCGCTCACCGCGGCCCGTGCCGGGAAGGGCTGGATGTTCGGCGCTGACTTCAAGGCCGACATCGAAGTCGGCATCTATGGCGATGTCGCCTGCTCCCTGCCGGACTCGGGCCAGGCAGGCGCGCTTCGCGCGGCGGCCGGGGTCGACTGGTCCATTGGCGACTTTGTGATGGCGGCCGAGTATTACTATAACGGAGGCGGCGCCGAGGCAGACCCCCTGTTTCCCGGCACTCACAACCTCTATGCGTCCCTCCTCTGGAATGCCACGGAGCTGTTCAGCCTTTCGGAAACGGTCATCTGGGATATCGCGGACGGGTCGGGCACGGCCCTGCTTCTCGGATCCCTCAGCGCGGCCCAGAACGCCACGTTCCAGGCCTACCTGAAAGCCGGCTACGACCCGGCGCTGGCCGCGCGGGCCGGCGTGCAGGCGGGATTGAACATAGAGGTGAAGTTCTAATCAACGGATTAAATCACTCGATCATTTCCTGAAGGGTTTCTCCCCTCGGCATCGTCAAATCCTCCGGAGACGCGGCAGGCGGACGGCGGCCGCGCCCTGCATCGACAAAGGAGAAAACAATGTCACCACGAACAAACGGGGGATTCACCCTCCTGCAGCGTCTGGGGCTGTTCGCTCTCCCCATCGGGCTCACGATCCTCGGACCTGCATGGGCGCAGGACAAGGGCGCGGCGGCCGGGCCGGGCGGGACGCCCCCTGACGGCGCACCTGCCGGCACGGGCAGCGAACGGGCGGCAGGGCGCCCCTGGTACGATCTGCGAATGATGCCCGATCCGATCCTCGACCAGGTTCTGCTCTTCTACCTGGGCGAAGCGCGGATGGGCATGACGGACGTGGGAGAAGTCCTGGATACCGCGAGCCGGGTGAGGGGGGATGACGAGTACAGCTGGACTCGGGAATGGGAAAAAACCGCCGCGCGCATGCGCGCCGCCGCGGAAGCGGGGGAAAAGGCGGGGCATCGGCTCGGCGCCGGGGAGTCTTTCATGCGGGCAGCGGCCTATTACCGGGCTGCGTTGCACCGGCACCCGGACCCCGCGGCACCCGAGGTGCGGAGGCTTTCGGAGAATGAGGTTGCCTGCTTCGCGCGCGCCGTGCGGCTCCTCTCTCTCCCCGTCCAATCGGTAAGAATACCCTATGACGACACGACTCTTCCCGGGTATTTTTTCAGGTCTGCCAATGCGGGAAAGAAAGCGCCGATTCTCATTGTCCACTCGGGCCGGGACGCATGGGCGGAGGATGACACATACATCGCCCAGGAGGCTCTCCGGCGCGGCTGGCATTGCCTGCTCTTCGACGGTCCCGGGCAGGGCCAGACCCTCCGCCTGCAGGGGCTTGCCTTCCGTCCTGACTGGGAGAAGGTGATCACCCCCGTGGTGGATTTCGTTGTCAAACAGCCGGGCGTGGACTCCAGTCGGATCGCGCTCATGGGCATATCAATGGGAGGGGCCCTGGCCCCGCGGGCCGCGGCATTCGAAAAACGCCTGAAGCTCCTGGTTGCCAACCCCGGGGTCCTGGATTGGGGGCGGGTCGTCACGGGATTCATCGCCGAGCGCTATCCTGAGATTGCCGACATGCCGGAAAAAGATCCGCAGGGCTTCAATGCCCTCATGGCCCAGGTAATCGCGGGAAACCCCTTCATGCGATGGGGACTCAGGGACACGATGTGGAAGCAGGGGTGCGCGACCCCGGCCCAGCTCGTCCAGGAAATGAAGAAATACACCAACAAGGGCTTTGCCGAGAAGATCACCGCAAAGACCCTTGTCGTGGACGGTGAGGCGGAGGAGTTCGGCCAGGCAAAGGAGCTCCTCGCGGCGCTCCGCTGCCCGAAGGACTACATGCTGTTCACTGCTGCCGAGGCGGCGCAGCTGCACGTGCAGACGGGGTCGTCCGCCGTCTCCTGCCAGCGGATCTTCGACTGGCTTGAAGAAAACCTGTAAACGCCTTGCCCGGGGCGCGCGCAGCAAGTAACTTCAACCGGGGGGCTCATCATGGTCAAAATATCAGGCAGGAAGCTGGAGCGGCTGGAGCATCTGGCCGACTCGCGGGGCGTGATCGCGGCGGCCGCGATGGACCAGCGCGGCTCGTTGAAAAAGTCCATTGCCAAGGAAAAGGGCGTGGATCCGTCACAGCTCTCCGATGACGTGATGAGCGAGTTCAAGGAGGCGGTCAGCAGGGTGCTCACGCCGCATGCCACCGCCATCCTCCTGGATACCGAGTTCGGCCAGCGCGCCATCAAGGCGCGCGCCAGGAACGCGGGCCTTCTGCTGGCATATGAGAAAACCGGCTACGATGCAACGCAGCCGGGAAGGCTGGGTGATCTGCTGGATCACCTGAGCGTCCAGCGCCTCGCGGCGTTCGGAGGAGATGCGGTGAAGCTCCTCCTTTACTACGCCGCGGACGACGATCCCCAGGTCAACGACATCAAGCACGCATGGATCGAACGGATAGGAGCGGAGTGCGCCGCGGAGGAGATGCCGCTGTTCCTCGAAATCGTGACGTATGATCCCAGGGGCGGGGAGGAAAAGAGCGTCTCATTTGCAAAGCGCAAGCCCGATCTGGTCATGGGGTACATGAGGGAGTTCTCCAAGCCCCAGTATCGCGTGGACGTGCTGAAAGTCGAGATCCCCTTCGATATCGCATTCGTCAAGGGGTCCAAGGCGAACAAGAGCGGCCAGGCGGCCTACGAAAAGCAGGAGGCCAAGGACATCCTCCTGCGAGCCGCCCGGTGCACGCACCTGCCGTTTATCTATCTTTCAGCCGGCGTGGACGATGACGTCTTTCGCGAGTCGCTCATCATGGCGGGAGAAGCCGGCGTGCCGTTCGCGGGGGTTCTCTGCGGCCGGGCCACGTGGAAAGAGGGAATACCCGTCTACGCGAAACGCGGGGCAAAGGCGCTGGAAGACTGGCTTGCCGACCGCGGCGTGAAAAACATCGAGACGCTGAACGATGTATTGAAGCAGTACGCAAAGCCCTGGTACGCCGCGTACGGCGGACGTGACAAGGTGCAGGCGGTCGCGCGGACGGATTGAACCCTCAGGGGATCAGCACGATCTTGCCGAACGCGCCCGGCTCCAGCACTTTGCGGTGAGCCTCCGCAGCGTTTGCAAGCGGCAGCTCGGCTCCCACCACGGGGCTCAGCGTCCCATTGTCCAGCCCGGCAACGAGAGCGGCGTGGGCAGCCTCCACGTCCTGGTCGGAGATGTTCCACAACAACATGCCATAGACCGCCGCGTCCCTGGACATCAGGTCCCGCGGATTGATGGTCGCCTCCCCGCGATTGCCGATCACCACAACGCGTCCGCGCGGCGCCAGCAGCTTCAAGTCAGCGCCGAGGTTGACGTTGGCGAGCATCTCGAGGATGACATCGACCCCCCTGTCCCCCGTCAACTCCCTCACCTGATCCTGGTAGCCGGCCGTCCGGTGATCCACCACGTGGTGCGCGCCCTCGCGGAGGACCAGATCCCGGCCCTTGTCCGTGCCGGCGGTGCCGATCACCCTCATGCCCCGGGCCCGCGCAAGCTGCACCGCCGCGACGCCGACCCCGCCGCTCGCGCCATGGACGAGGAGCGTTTCCCCTCCGCGGGCATGCGCAAGCTGCTCGAGCGCCCGATAGGCGGTGGTGTAGGGCACGAACACGGCGGCGCCCTGGGCCCACGAGATCCGCTCGGGAAGCGGCTGGACCTGGGACTCCAGCGCGAGAGCGTATTCGGCGTACGTCCCGCTCACCGTCCGGGCCGTGTACACACGATCACCCGGCTTCACCCGGCGAATGCCGGATCCCACGGTCTCTATGACTCCGGCGCCGTCCGTGCCCGGTGTGTAGGGAAGCTCGGGCTTGCGCGAGTAGCTCCCGCTGCGCACATAAGTGTCGGCCGGATTGACGCCGGCCGCCTTGATGCGAACCACGACCTGCCCCGGACCCGGCTTCGGCAGGGGGATCTCAGCGAGCTTCAGCACCTCGGGTCCGCCAAACTCCTTTACGACGATCGCTTTCATGGTTCCTCCTCATCGTCAGCCGTCGATTCAGGCAGCCGGATATCGAATTGGCACCCGGAGCTTTCGAGGTTCTTGACGCTCATGCTCCCTCCGTGCCTCTGCACGATCTGGTAGCAGATCGATAAACCGAGCCCGATGTTGTCCCCCTTCCCCTTCCGTGTCGAGTAGAAGGGTATGAATATGTCATTGAGGTTCGTATCCTGGATTCCCGGCCCTGAGTCGGTAAATGTCACATTCACCGCGCCCCTGCCCTGCTCATCCCGCGTCCGGCGGGTTTCTATGTTGATGATCCCGCCGGCGGGCATGGCCTCGAAGCTGTTCTTCACCAGGTTGAGGACCACCTGCTTCATCTCGTTCCTGTTGACCGTGGCCATGAGCGTCTTTTCCGGCGAATCGAACGTGATCGTGATGTGCTTGTAATCCGCGTTATGACGGAGGAGGCTCAGAATGTTGCGGATCAGGTCATTGAGGTCGATCTCCTCCCTTTCCACCGTGTCCATGTTCGAAAGGGAAAGGAGATTCTTCACGATGCCCGCGATATAGGTGATCTCCTCATGCAGCTCGTCGACCGCCTCGTGCAGCTTCTTGTCATCGAACGAGAACTTGATGTGCGTCAGATAGTTGTAGACGATTTCCAGCGGATTATTGATCTCGTGCGCGACCCCGGCGGCGAGCAGGCCGAGTGAAGCGAGCTTCTCCGAGAGGATGACCTGTTTCTGCAGCTTGTCGAACTCGGTGACGTCTTCGATGATGATGATGTTCCCGATGCGCGCTCCCTCATCATAGATGGGGAGGGTCCTCACATTGTTCACCGTGTCCGCTCCGCCAATGACCAGCGGGACGTGGTAGAATGCCCTGCCTTCGTCCGAGAGCAGCGCATCCCGTATGAGCCCGAGCGTCCCGCTGTTCCGCGCCCCCAGCAGGTCCGCGAGCGGCTTGTCCTCGAATTGCACGCCTTCGAGGCGGAAGTATTCCCTGCAGCGCTCGTTCACGATCTTGACGTTCTCCTGCGCGTCACTCACGATAAGGTTCACCGGCAGATTGAGCAGGACCGCCTCGTTGAACTTGAGGAACTGGTTGAACTCGCGTTTCAGGTTTCCCGAATCGTTGCGCGCGTAGACCTGCGTATAGGTGAGCTTGAGCAGGTTCATCCTGTCGATGTGCTCGACGTCATCCGTCACCAGGATCTCGCCGTTCTTGACTATGCTGACACGGTCCGCCACGTCGTAGACGTCGTCAATGCGGTGCGTGATGAAGAGAACGGCCATGCCTTCCTTTTTCATCCCGTCCACGATGCGCAGCACCCGGGCGAGATCTCCCGAGGACAGCTTCTCCAGGGCTTCGTCCAGGATCAGCAGTCTCGGTCTTTTCTGCAGCGCGCACAGGATCGAGGTCAGGACCCGGTCGGGAAGGTTGAGGTGGCTCACCGTCGCGGAAGCGTCGAGATTGAAGTCGTGGGAAGAGAGGTATTCCTCCGCATGGCGCAGGATGTCCCTCCTGCTCAGCATGCCCCAGCGCTTCAACTTTCCGTCCAGGAAAAAGATGTTCTCGGCCACGGAGAAATAGTCGTTAAGCTGGACCTGCTGGTACACCATCTCGATGCCCATGCGATGCGCAAGACTCGTGGACAGGGCGGCGTATCTCCCGCTGCCGAATTCGATGGATCCCCTCTTGGGCTTCATGTTGCCGCTGATGACCATGCCGAGCGAGGATTTTCCCGCTCCATGCTCCCCCACCACCGCATGGACCTTCGAGGGGAAGAGGGAGAGGCTGACGTCTTTCAGCGCTTCGATCTGGCCATAGTCCAGCGATATGTGGGCAAGACGGAGCAGCTCGTGGGTTTCGCCCCCGATGCTACGCATTGATCCCATATCGCTCCATCTTGTTGTACAGCGTCTTCCTGCTCATGTTCAGAAGCTGCGCGACCCGGGACCTGTTGTAGTTGGTGCTCTGGAGGGTCTTCAGGATCAGGTGCTTTTCCATATCCTCACGGATGTTGCGAGGGGTCGCGTTCAGCCCGCCGTCCAGGAAGCTGACCGGGAGGTCCTCCATCCCGATCCGTTCGCCCGCCGACATTGCCACCGAATAGTTGATCGTATTCTTCAGCTCTCTGACGTTCCCCGGCCACGAGTGATCGAGGAACCGGGCCAGGACTTCCGGGGCAACCTCCTTCCGGGCGCCGGGGCTGGAATCGTGATACTCCGCCAGGAAATGTTCGACGAGCAGAGGGATGTCCTCTTTCCTCTCCCGCAGGGGAGGAACGGTAAGCACCGCCGCATTGAGCCTGTAGAAGAGGTCTTCGCGGAACAGGTTTTTCTCCATCAACGCTCCGAGGTCCTTGTTCGTGGCGGCGATGAAGCGCACATCCACCCGGATCGTCTCGCTCCCCCCCAGCCTTCTGATCTCGCTGTTCTGGAGGGTCCGGAGGATCTTTGCCTGGATACCGAGGGGCATGTCTCCGATCTCGTCGAGAAACAGGGAGCTTCCATTGGCCTTCTCGAACACCCCCTTGAAGGCGGAATCCGCGCCGGTGTATGCCCCCCTCTCGTGCCCGAACAGCTCGTTGTCCAGGAGGGTCTCGGGAAAAGCGACGCAATTGATTTTGATCATCTTCCGGGCGCCGCGCGCGGAGCTCGCATGGATATTGTCCGCGATGACCTCCTTGCCGGTCCCGCTCTCGCCGCAAATCAGAACCGGGAGATTGGTGGCCGCGAGCTTCTCCACCTTCCGGCAGAGGTCGAGCATGCGTGCGTCCTGGGTGACGATGGTCGCGGAGAGCTCCATGAGCCGGCTGCGCAGCTGGACGTTTTCTTCCCGCAGCCTCGAGCACTCGTACGCGTTCTCCACGGTCTTCAGAAGCTCGTCGAAATCAAGCGGCTTCTTCACGTAGTCGAACGCCCCCAGCTTGATCGACTGTACAGCCGTATCTATGGACGCGTACGCGGTGATCATGATCACGGGGACCCGGGCGTTGATTGCCAGGAGGCGCTTGAGGATATCAATGCCGCTCTCATCGGCCAGCATCACGTCCAGAAGAACGACATCGATCCTGTTGTCGGAAAAAACCGCGACTGCCTGCTGGCCATTGGTCGCGTAGAAAGCCTTGTAACCGACGTGCTCGAAGTTCCAGGCCAGGCTCTTGCAGAGCTTCTCTTTATCGTCGATGACCAGGATGCTGCTTTTCATCTGTTGATTGTCACCAGGTTACCCAATCGCCCCTCGCAATATGAGTAATTTTTACGCACTCACTATAGGGCCGTTGCCTGCGGGCTGTCAACGATTTTCTTGACATCAGCATAATTCCTTACAAGAATGCTATTTAAAAATAGAGTGCTTCCCAGCCCTGGGTCGAGACGATTGGCATGAGAAATGCTTGAGAGGATGGCAAATCTGGAAGTTTTCCAGGGTTCCCATCCGAAGAAGGAGGAGAGAGCATGAAGAAATTGTTGTTCATTCTCGTTGCGGTGTTGCTCGTATTTGCCGCAACATCCGCGACAGCCCAGGCAAAGGGACAGATCAAGCTCGCCATGGTGAACCTGGCGCTCACGAGTCCCTATTTCATCGGCATGTCCCAGGCGGTCAAGCAGGAGTGCGATCGCTTCACGAACATCAAGCTCGTCACCACCGATGCAAAGGGCGACGCGCAGAAGCTGACCTCTGACGTGGAGGACGTCCTGGCCCAGAACGTGAACGGGCTCATCATCAGCGCTGCATGGCTGGAGGCGGCCCCTGAAGCACTGGACGCCATCCAGAAGGCAGGAGTACCCGTGGTGCTCGTGGACAGGAAGCTGAAAGGCGGAGACTATACGAGCTGGGTCGGCCCCGACAACACGCGCATCGGCGTCCAGGACGGCGAGTACATCGTGAAGCGGCTGAACGGCAAAGGCCGGGTCGTGGTCCTGCGGGGCGGGCCCGCGGACAACTCCATTGGCCTGGATCGGACCAACGGGATGCTTTCCGCGGTAAAGAAGGCGGGCATGGAAGTCGTCATGGCCCCGAACTTCGGCGGCTGGAGCTCCGACGGCGGGTTCAAGCTCATGGAAGACATGCTTGCCAAGTACAAGAAGATCGACGCGGTCTTCGCGGAGAACGACTCCATGGCACTGGGCGCGCAGAAAGCCATCGCCGATGCGGGACGCTCCAAAGAGATGTTCCTTTGCGGCGCTGACGGCGAGAAAGCCGCCCTCGTTGAAATCAGCAAGAAAGCGAACTTTGCCGCCACAGGGCTTAACAGCTCGGACCAGATCGGCCGCGCGGGGTTCACCCGACTCATGTCGCTCCTGGCAGGCGCGCAGTCTGAAAAGGACACGATACTGCCCTCACCCCTCATCACCATCGACAACGTCGCTCGGTTCCTCATTCCCGAGAGCGTATTCTAAGCCATTGCCATGACCTCCCTTCGGGGAGGTCATGGCCTGTTTCAGGGAGAACGTCAATGCAAATGCTCATCGACGGCAGGTGGGTCGACGCCCGCGACGGAAAGACCCGCTCGATTCGAAATCCGGGAAACGGCGAGACGATCGATACCGTCCCTATGGCCACGCTCCGGGACGTGGACGCTGCACTGGAGGCGGCCGTTGCGGGAAGCGCGCGCATGCGCGCCACCCCCGCCCATGCGCGATCGGCAATCCTCGCCCGCGCGGCCGACATCATAGGCTCGAGGAAAGAGGAGCTCGCGACGCTTCTGGCCCGGGAGAACGGGAAGCCGATCCGCCAGACGAGGGACGAGATCGAGGTCGCCTCCCGGATTTTTCGCGGGTTCGCCGAGGAGGCCAGGCGGCTCTTCGGCCGCACCGTCCCCATGGACGCGATACCCGGGCAGGAGCGGCATTTCGCCATGACCATCAGGCAGCCGCTGGGAGTCGTGGCCGCGATTGTTCCCTTCAACTACCCGGCGGAGCTCTACGCGCACAAGGCCGCCCCCGCGCTCGCGGCAGGCAACGCGGTGATTGCCAAGCCGCCCAGCGACTGCCCTCTCACGATGCTCCGGATTGCCGCGATACTGGAGGAGGCGGGCCTCCCCCGCGCGGCCCATCAGATGATCACAGGGCCGGGTCAGCTTGTCGGCGAGCGCCTGGCCATGAGTCCCATCGTGCGACTCGTCTCGGTGACGGGAAGCACGGCAGTGGGAAAGCGGCTCGCGCAGCTCGGCGCGGAGACACTGAAAAAGATCCACCTGGAGCTCGGCGGCAACGATCCGGTCATCATCTGCGCGGACGCGGATCTGGAGAAGGCGGCCGAGGCCGTGGTCCTGGGCCGGCTGGCGCGCGGGAACGGGCAGATCTGCTGCGCGGTCAAGCGCGTGTTTGTCGACGCGCGCGTCATGGACAAGTTTGCGAAGCGTCTCGTGGAAAAGGCCGCGGCCCTCAAGGTGGGGGATCAGCTTGACGAGGACACCGACGTGGGACCGCTCATCACGGAGGAGGCCGCCCGGAAGGTGGAGGACGCGATTGGAGACGCGGTGAAGGCGGGCGCAAAAATCCTGTTCGGCGGCGGGCGTCGTGGTTCGTTCATGATGCCGACCGTCCTGACCAACGTGCCCGTGGGGACGCATCTGTTCAAGGACGAGACCTTCGGCCCCGTGGCGCCTCTGGTCGCCTTTTCCACCGAAGATGACGCGGTGCGCATGGCCAACGACAGCCCCTTCGGGCTGCAGGCAGCCGTATTCACCGCCGATATCACGCGGGCAATGAACATGGCCTGGCGCCTGGAGGTGGGGGGCGTGATCGTGAACTGGTCCTCGGCCCTCCGTGCGGAGAATCTCCCCTTCGGGGGAACCAAGGCGAGCGGGTACGGCCGCGAGGGTCTGCACGACACGCTCCTCGAAATGACGGAACAGAAGGTGATCCTGTTCCACAACGCGCTCTCGGTGTACGATGCCGGGCAGGCCGGTGCATGAGCAATGAGAGCTTCCTCCGCATGGAGGCCATACACAAAAGGTTCGGCGGCACGGTGGCCTTGCGGAACGTCTCCATGTCCGCCGCCCTCGGCGAGGTCCACGCTGTCGTGGGGGAAAACGGAGCCGGCAAGTCCACGCTCATGAACATACTCTCCGGAGCCGTCACTCCGGACTCGGGAACAATTGCAATAGGCGGCAGGACGGTCGTTCTGGACACGCCGCACGAGGCAAACCGGTTGGGGATCCGCGCGGTGCACCAGGAGTTCAGCCTTGTGCGTCACCTGACCATTGCGGAGAACATCCTCATGGGCAAGATGCCTACGCGCGGCTCAGGACGCGTGTGGGTGGACTGGGCCGGCACCAACCGACGCGCCCGCTCGATCCTGGACGACCTCGGGTTTCCGCACCTGGACGTGCGCACGCGCGTCTCACACCTGAGCGTATCCCACCAGCAGATCGTGGAGATTGCCAAGGCCCTCGCCGAGAAACCCCGCATCCTCATCCTGGACGAACCCTCGGCCGTTCTCTCCAAGGATGAGCTGACGCTGTTGTTTTCCCTCATCCGGAGGCTTGCGGCGGAGAATACCCTCGTCATCTACATCTCCCACAGGCTGGAGGAGGTCTTCGAGATAGCCGATCGTATCACCGTTCTCAGGGACGGTGAGGTCGTGGGCACCGTTCGCCGGGACGAGGTGGACCAGAACGCCCTGATCCGCATGATGGTGGGCCGTTCCGTTGAAGAGATCTATCCCGCGCGCGCCGCGCGGTCCGCGGAGGAGATCCTGTCCGTGCGGGGGCTTGGCCGCGCGGGGGAGTTCCACGACGTTTCCTTTTCTCTCCACGGGGGAGAGGTCGTCGGAGTGTTCGGCCTTGTGGGGAGCGGAAGAACCGCCGTGGCCCGCAGCATCTTCGGGGCTGAGCCGCCGACATCCGGCAGCGTCTTTCTGGACGGCAGGAAGGTACACGTGAAATCCCCCCAGGACGCGGTGAACGCGGGGATCTCCTTTGTGACGGAGGACAGGAAGCGGGACGGGCTGGTGATGAGCTGCACGCTGCGTGACAACATCAGCCTGGCCACTCTGCGTCACATGAGCCATGGATTGATCCTGGATCGACGGCTGCAGGACAGGATGGTGCAAAGCAAGGTGGATGAGCTGGCCATCCGTCCGTCGGACATCGGGCAGAAGGCCTGGACGCTGAGCGGGGGCAACCAGCAAAAGGTAGTCATTGCGAAATGGCTGCTCTCCCGCACCAGGGTCCTGCTGCTGGACGAGCCTACCCGGGGCGTGGACATCGGCGCGAAGGTCGAGATCTATCACATCATCAATGGTCTCGTGGAGGCGGGGATCGGGGTCCTGCTCATCTCGTCGGAAATGTCCGAGGTACTGGGCATGAGCGATCGAATCATCGTCATGAGGGAGGGACGGCTCGTGGGAAATCTCACCAGGGCGGAGGCCGACGAAGAGAAGCTGCTCCAGTACGCCGCCGGCGTGGACGGGGCGGCCACCATACAGGCGAGGGGAACAACATGAAAGCGACACTCCCGCTCATGGAGAGGGCACGACAGATGGTGAGGCTGCGGTGGTCCGACTTCATCTTCATGGGGATTTTCGTCGTGTTGATACTGATCAGCTCCCTCATTTCCGAGACCTTTTTCACTACAAGGAACCTGATCAACATCTCCCGCCAGATCGTCACCAACGGTCTCATCAGCCTCGGCATGCTGATCGTGATGCTCACCGGCGGCGTGGACCTTTCCGTGGGATCCATCGTGGCAATCTGCGGCATCATGGCCACCGGATTGCAGAAACAGATGCCCACCCCGGTGGCAATCCTCGTCGCGCTCATGGTCGGGACTACCGTCGGGATGGCCAACGGCTTTTTCATCGCACGTTTCAAGCTGCAGCCCTTCATCGTGACCCTGGCCACCATGGGCATCATTCGCGGCGCGACCTACGTTTACTCGGAAACGCCGCAATCACCCGTGGATCCGCTGTTTCGTTCGCTCCTGGGCGGTGGTTTCGTCGGACCTATTCCGAGGTCGGCAATCATCATGCTCGCCTTCTTCATAGTCGTGTGGTTCTTTCTCAACAGGACTATCCCGGGTCGCGCCGTTGTGGCCATTGGGGGGAACGAGGAAGCGGTGCGGCTTGCCGGCATAAACGTCAAGGGTCACCTCCTCATGGCCTACATGGTCTGTGGTCTTTTTGCGGGCTTCGCGGGTGTCCTCCTGGCCTCCCGGCTTGGCATCGCGCAACCGAGCTTCGGGCTCGGCTTCGAGATGGATGCGCTTGCCGCCGTGGTCATCGGGGGGGGAATCATGGGCGGGGGTGGCGGCGGAGCCATCGGGACGTTGTGGGGGGTGCTCATCCTGGGGGTCATCGACAACCTGTTGAACCAGTACAACGTCCAGTCGTATTATCAGCAGATCATCAAGGGTCTCATCATTCTTGCCGCGGTGCTCTCGCGGAGGAAAAAATGAGATCAGAGTATCCGCGCAGGGGGAGGATTGGGCAGTGAGCGATATCAACAGGCCGGACTACGAGAAGCACGTGCGTGACCTGGGCTTCGCCATCCCCCAGGTGCCCGCGGCCATGGGTCTCTATGTTCACGCGGTGAGGACCGGTTCCCTTGTGTTCTGTTCGGGCCAGGGTCCCTCCGTAGAAGGAGTGTTGAAGTACATCGGCAAGGTCGGGGACACCCTGACGCAGGAGGACGGATACCAGGCCGCGCGCATTTGCGCGCTCAACTGCCTGGCGGAGGTCCGCTCTGTGATCGGCTCCCTGAACAAGATACGCCGGATCGTGAGCCTTCGGGGATTCGTGAACAGCGCACCTGATTTCTTCGACCAGCCCAAGGTCGTGAACGGGGCTTCCCAGCTCATGCTGGACGTGTTCGGAGAGGCGGGCAGGCACGCGCGCGCCGCGCTGGGCACATCCAATCTCCCCTTCAACATCGCCGTCGAGCTGGAGATGGTCGTCGAGGTGGAGTGATCGGGGGAGCGGGAAGAGTCGCCGCGCCGCCTTCAGCCCAGCTTTCCCTCTCCGCGAGACAGCGCGTATCTGCCAGGACCGAGAAAAAAAATCACCACCGCGGTCAGCAGGTAGAAAGCCTCCAGCTCGATGCCCCATCCGCCGCCGCGGCTGATGGTGGGGGCGAGCCTCCATGCCTCCAGGAAGATCGCCATGACCATGTTGAAAGCGACCACGAGCGCCGCAACACGCGTCCAGAGACCAATGATGATGAAGATCGGCGCCACGACCTCTCCGACGTACACCCCGTAGGCGATAAACGCGGGCAGGTGCATGGCGGCGAGGGGTCCGCTCGGGCCTGTCATGAACGCGATACCGTAGATGAGCTTGTGGATGCCGTGAAACAGGATGAGGCCCGCCAGCGTGAGGCGCAGGATCAGTTTTCCGGTGTCTTGCATATTGAAAAAGCTATGGTCCCGGGCCGCCCGGGTCAAGCGGCGGAAGCCATTTACTGCGGCGGCGCGAGCGCTGCCGGCTCGAATCGCAGCCCTGCGGCCCGGGTATCTTGTGATCCTCAACTGATGCTTATAAAATGCGCAGAAGGCGGGACGAGGGTACGCGCATGGAGAACCTGATCTACCAGGAGATGACCGAGGAAGAAAAGAGCCTTGACTGGTTCATCGCGACGACCGTGCTGTCCGACGCACTCCTCCTGAAGTCGTTGGAGGAACGCCAGTCGGGCAACGAGAAGCATGCCATCATCGCCGTGGTGGAGAATGGGGCGCTGAAGGACGCGTACGTGAGCCCTGAAAGCGCGGTGATGAAAAACTTTCCGTTCGACCAGGTACGCCACGCTTTCGAGTATTACGAGATCGGAGACGAGATCTGCCTGGTGATCGTCAGGGACAACAAGGTGGTGATTTCGATCAGGTGAGAGTAAGGAGCGCTCCTGCCTGACGGTTTGGAAATACCTTACAAGAGAAGTAATGTATAATTGAGCAAGGGCGGGCAGGATGCTCCTCAAAGACAGGCCTTACATAATCGAGCTGCTCACACCCAAGCAGAGCGATGAAAACCTCGAGCAGAAGCTCGAGGTTTTTGCGCGGCGGTATCGGAAGATCCTGGACACCGGCGCCATTGTCTCCATCTGCGACAATCCGCTGGGCAATATCCACTTCACGGCCATGGAGGTCGTGGGATTTCTAGGCCTTCCCTTTGATCCCGAATGCACCCTTCTTCACCTGAACTCTTTCCACAGAAAGATAGATTTCGATCTGTTTCTCCGTTACGCGCGTGAGAGAGGCCTCAAGTACCTGCTTGTCATCAGTGGAGACGGCGGCCCGCGACTGACCCGGCTGGAGCCTGCAGAGCTCGGAATCGATGCAAAGACCGTCACCGCGGTGGAATTGCTGCGGTACATCGAACGCGAGCACGGGGGCTTCTTCACCTGCGGGGTTGCCTTCAACCAGTACGAGCCCCTGAAAGAGGAAAGGGAAAAGCTTCAGCGAAAGCTCCAGGAGGGCGCCCGTTTCATCATTACTCAGCCCGTGATCGCGGCGGATTCGCGCGTCGAGGGGCTTCGCATTGAAGGGGTCCCGGTCTTCGTCGGCGCCTGGATGTCGAAGCGCATCGATCCTCTTTGCGAATGCGTCGGAGTAAAGAAGCCGGAGTCCTCAGACTATGATCCGGACTTCAATCTGGCCCGGATACACGAGCGATTCTCCGCCTGGGGAATCTACCTGTCACAGCTCGGATTCAAGCGGCCCTGGGAGAATCTCCTGACCCGCATGCCCAGCGCCGCAGGCGCGGCCGGGAGCGCCGCGGGCGCGGCAGCCTCAAAGCCAGGTGACCTCCTCCACAACGGTCAGTGACACGATCTTGCAGTCCCGTACCCGGGCCTCTACCTTGAATGGATTGTAGGATCTTCCGCCTGGCCTCTTGCGATCAGGAACAAGCATGAATTGCACGATGTCATCGTTCACGCGGGCACGGGTGACATGGTAGATCGGCCCTTCAGACGGCGAGTCCGGAAGGTGCCACCTCACGCCGCGGGCCGCGGCCATGTAGTTTCGAATTGCGGTTTTGCCCTTCAGATGGTGCTGCGCCATTATGTAGCCGTTCACGCCGGTTGCCCATGTCGCGAAGACCGCGTCATCAACCAGGTATCTGGCGCTCGCTTCGAAATGACGCGCTTCATTCAGGTCGTAAAAAACCTTGAGCACGGCCATCGGATCGGTGCAGGGCGCGGTGGCGCCCGTGGTGCCCCCCGCGGACACGAGGACGGCGAAGAACACAAGGAACGCCGCAATCCTGATCATGAGCGTGCCGGCTTCTCCGCCCTTCCCGCGCGCTGCTGTTGTTCGGCAGCATCGTCATAAGGGTAGGAAACAGGAAGGGCGCTTGCGGCGTCGAGACGGCGCATCTGCTCGCCGCTCAAAACCCAGCCGATGGATCCCAGATTGTCGTTGAGCTGTTCCATGGAGCGGGCGCCGAGGATCGGGGCCGTGACGACCGGGTTCTGAAGAAGCCAGCGGAGAGCGGTCTGTGCGGGAGTCCTTCCTGCCTGATCGGCAACAGCGAGAAGCTCGTCGATGGTCTTCCACGTGGCCTCGTTGTTGTACCTGGCCCACGACTCCGACCAGCCTTGTTTTTCCGCAACGGCGACACGGCTGCCTTCCGCGGGGCCCTTCATGCCACGGCGGTACCTGCCGCTGAGCCACCCGCCGCGCAGCGGGCTCCAGGGAATGACGCCGACTCCTTCCGTGCGGCACACAGGCAGGATCTCGTACTCGGTTGCCCGGCACATCAGGTTGTACTGGGGCTGCAGGCAGACGAACGGCTCCCAGTTGTGTGCACGGGAAATATCGAGCGCTTTCTGGAGCTGCCAGCCGCGGAAATTGCTGGCCCCGATGTACCGCACCCATCCGCTCGCCACCAGCTCGTTCAGGGTGCCCAGGGTTTCTTCAAGCGGGGTGACGGGGTCCCATGCGTGGACCTGGTAGAGATCGACGTAGTCAGTCCCGAGACGCTTGAGACTTTCCTGCACGGCGGCGTAGATGTGCGTACGGCTCAAGCCGACGTCATTGGGTCCCGGCCCCATGGGAAAGCGGACTTTGGTCGCGATGACGAAGCTTTCCCGTCGCTGCTTTCCCAGCCACCTGCCGACCACCTCCTCCGACTTCCCCGTCGAGTACACGTTCGCCGTGTCGATGAAGTTGCCGCCGGCCTCCACGTAGCGATCCAGCATGGCATGGCTCTCCGCTTCGCTTGCCTCGCGGCCGAATGTCATGGCTCCCAGGCAGAGCTCACTGACCTTGAGTCCTGTTTTTCCCACATGGCGGTAATCCATAGCGGGCAATGTAATAAGAGCGGAGTGTCGCGTCGAGCTAATCTTTGTCCCGCAATCGGGACCGCCGAGTATTTTACCAGCCTTTCAATTCGGCCCATATCACCTTGGAAGACCAGAATGGGTTTCTTGCCACGTATACGGTGTTTCTGTTGTAAAGCATTGCAAAATCATTCGTGATTCTGGCCTTCTGCTGCACCTCTCCAAAGAAGGGTCTGAATGGGTCAATGTTTGCCGTCACGAATATCATCACTTCCCAGATGGACTCGCCCGGACCCCACCGATAGTAATTCATGTGCCCGGTCACGGCATGGGGAAGACCGTAGCGGGGCCCCAGGAGGTCGATCGCGCCTGCCGGGCCGTACCAGTCGCAGAAAATTCCGGCTTTTGCCTGATCTTCCGGAGGAAGGGTGTGGTAAACATCGGAAACCGTTCGTACCAGGTCATCCCAGCCGATCCTGTTGGAGAACTCCTGAGGATATTCGGACTTGGGATCATTGAAATCCTTCACTGGCTTGAAGAGAAAACTGAACGTTTGGGTGTATGACTGCATAAGAGGGAGCGGCAAAAGAGTCAGGGTGACGGGCGCGACAAGGATGCCGCCCGCGACCATGCATGAAACTGCCGCAATTCTGACTCCCTTCTTCCAGGCCGGCCCGGTGAGCACTTCCTCTACCCAGACGGCGCCAGCAGCGATGAGCGGGATGCAAACCTCCGCCAGCATCATGGCCCGTGCGTGCAGGACGAACAGAAGCACGAACGTGACCAGAAACATGATGCCAAAAAGCGTATACCGGGTGCCGCCGAAACGCCTGAAAATTCGATACAGCCCGATGCCAATAAGCGGAACAAGGACCGCATTCATGGTGAGGACGATGTTGACGAGGTATTCGGGAATGGACGAGTGGTACAGCTTCTGGCCGCTGTACCTGCCCCAGTACGTGATAGTCGGCCAATGGTTGACATATTGCCAGATCACGTAGGGCGATATGATAACGAGGAAAATCCCAACGGCGAACCAGGGCCAGGGCGTCAGGAAATGCCTGCGCTGTTTCGTAGCAAGAAGGGCAATCAGGAGGCCGGGTCCCAGGAAAAGGATGGTAGCCTTTGTCAGGAAGGCGATTCCTGCAGTCACCCCGAGCGCCATCCAGAGCCTTTTGTTCTCCGTCCGTATCAGCCGAACAAGAAGATAGAGGAAAATGGCCAGAACAAGCTGGTCGATGCTGTCGTAGCAGAAGAATGAATCCAGTATCAGCCAGACCGGGGCTATGATGAATCCCAACGCGGCAACACCGGTGGCAAACAATCTGCCGCCGAGCTCCCTCGTAATAAGGCACACGAAGACAAGCGTCGCGGCGCCGGCGAGCGAAGGGAAAATGTGGATGGCGAGAAGCGATTCTCCGAACAGCACGCGGCTCAAGGCGTGCAGGAAAGGAACCAGCGGCGGCACGTCGACATAACCCAGGGCAAGGTGCTTGCTGAGGGCAATGGTGTATAACTCGTCGCAGAAATAGCCGTAGTTCTGCCCCGTCAAGATGTGAACAAGAAACTTTGCGGCGGCAAAAGCGCACACAAGCAGGCCAAAGCCTGAAAGGCCGAACAAACGTCTGTCATTCTGCATGCGTACCTCCACTTTAGACGGCCATCGAGCCACTATAAGGGAGGGCGATTCGAATTGTCTTTGGACGCGGCGGCTATTTTGTGCACTTTCTGGCGTTTTGCAGGAAAGCGTCAGGCGGAGTCGAATGATCAGGAATCGGCTTTCCGCACCGGTTGCGAAATGATCTATCCCGCTTCGAGTTTTAGAATTAAACTTTTTTCATGGTAATACGTGTCCTCACATTCGAAGGTTGTCCGAACTGCGAGGCGACCAGAAGACTGGTGGAGGAAACCGCGAATGAGCTTCACCTTCAGGCTGAGATTGACTCCATCCAAATCGACGGCGAGGATGAGGCTCGACGACAGGGGTTTCTCGGATCACCGACCATCCAGGTTGATGGCCGGGACATAGAAGCAAGCAGGCGCGGGGAGAAAGCTACCTTTGCCTGCCGTGTCTACCGAACTCCGAACGGCATCAACGGCGTCCCCCCAAGAAGTCTTCTTGTAGCTGCGATCAGAGAAGCTCAGCAAAGCACAGCGAGGCGAGATTCTCATTGATTTCAAGACCTCCTTCTCAAACCAGCTCGAGTTGTCAGACCCCCATCTCCTGGAGACTTTTCGCACTATCCAGATCCTTATGGAGGATCTCCACAAACTCATAGACCATGATGCCGGAGTCACTGACACGCATGTTCACACGGGAAAAGTCCACCATCTCGTTCAACGCCTTCTCCGCTTTCTTGAAGGAGAGACCCGTCTCGGCCACTACATCCGTAACGGTGAGAAGTCCGCCCTTCCGATACGCCAGCTTGATGATCTGGTCCTGGATTGGCATTTTGCGAAGCTTCCGGCCGCACTCTTCCCTTCGACGGCCGGTGGAAACAAACAGCCTGATAAAGCCGATCGCAATAAGAACTGTCACGGGTATGAGGAGGAGCCAGAATCCACCGAAGGGCGTCCCCCACGGAGAGAACATCATTCCACCATTCATCATGGCATTGCCTCACTTTTCAACCCTGACCGCAAAAAAGGCTCCCAGACCAGGGAAGGCGGTCTGCCCGATGCCTTCCAGTGCTTGGAAGCGATCCAGCAGCCAGCTATTCTGGACCGGGGGAAAGAAAATGGCGCTTTTCCATCGAAAGGAATGCGCTCCGGCTTCTCGGAAGAGATCAGCCATCGTCCAGGGGGTAAAAAAGGTCGCCCCACTCCAAATCGAATGAAAAAACAAGCTTTTTGCACGCCTTGCTGCCGCCCACAGGCTGTGCTTGCCCAGGACTCCTATTACCAGACGACCTGACGGCTTGAGGACACGCAACATCTCGGAAAGGGCTTTCTTCGGGGAAGGCGCAAATTCAAGCATAAGAACTGCCGTCACGAGGTCGAAGGAATCGTTGCCGAAAGGCATTTCTTCCACCCTCCCTTGCCGAAATTCGATGGGAAGCCCTTCCCGGCCTGCTTTTGACTGCGCGATCTGCAGCATCTGTGCGGAGGCATCAATAGCGATAACCCTGACCCCTCTGCAGGCCAACGCAAGGGCGTAATTACCAGTCCCGCAGCTGATATCCAGCGCGTATTCCCCTGGTCTTGGTTCCGCAAGAGAGAAAATCGCTCTCTTCTCGAGGGCATCGCTGCGGGCGCCCAAGGGTGTCTGATACCAGGAATCGTAACCCTCAGCCATGCGGTCGAATGTTGCGGTAAGGGGCTCCCTCATCCTCGTCATCCTCGCCGTTTCTGACCTCTCCAGAAAATTAGATTCGACATCCGTCCCTGGATCGACGCCACGGGCCCACATTTAGCCAGTCGCTGCCATCACGAACGCGTTCCCGCCGGTGTTTTTGGCAGACCAGAATGGCGCACGGATCGCGAGTAAGCGGATGGCCTTGCGTGTCTTCCATGCCCGGTCTCCTTCGACTTCGCATATCTCAGGAAGAGCGCGCCCTTCCCCTCGAGTTGCTCAAAAAGTACCTCCCGCATGAGGTCGCATGCTTGAATTATCTTGGCACTGGAAATCCGGTAGTAGATGAGGTTGCCCTCCCTTCGGGCGGCCACCACGCCTTTCTGTCGCATCACCGCCAGATGCTGAGAGAGGTTGGCCTTGCCGATGCGACCCATTTTCGCGAGGATCCTGCCGACCTGCATTTCTCCATCCCGCAAGGCGTTGAGAATCTTCAACCGCTTTGGATTGGAAAGCGTGCGGCAGACATCGGCATGCAGCTCAAAGATTTCCTCGTCCATGCGACCTCCCTGTTAAGAACATTAGCAGTTTCTATTTGTTGAAACTGCTGACACACGGTAGTTCCTTTCGGCAGGACTGTCAAGGCCGCTGATCCTTGCCGCCAGGAAACGCCGGCATTCGTCCTGCCTCAGGTGTCTTCCGTTCACATCTTCTTCACAAGTTTTCGCTACTTTCATTCGTAGAGTCGGTAATTCAGCACGATGCGTCGCTTCCGTGATGTATGCCTTATTTCGAGAGGAGATTTTGCCGTGAAAAGAGTTTTGATGATCGTTGGGGTCTTATCGATATTGACCGCAGGGTCTGCAGCTGCACAGATGATGGGCCCAGGATCCAGCGGCTATGGCGGATACGGAGGGATGATGGGAGGTTGGTGGAACTCCCCTCCGCCGCAGAACGCGAAGGCGCTCACGATCGACCAGGCCGCGGATATAGTTCAGAACTACCTCAAAGGCTTTTGGGGCCCGGACCTGAAGCTCGCCGAAGTCATGGAGTTCGATAACCAATTCTACGCCGAGGTGAGGGAGAAAAGCTCAGGCACGGGTGCGTTCGAGCTGCTGGTCAACAAGTGGACGGGCGCAGCCGTTCCAGAGCCAGGGCCGAATATGATGTGGAATACCAAATACGGTCAGATGGGCATGGGAATGATGGGAGGGGGAATGATGGGAGGCCCCGCATGGGGTTGGGGCGGCAGAGGGGGATATCGTGGATGGCAGAATCCAACTTCCGAGATGACTGTGAGCACCACGCAGGCCCACAAGTACGCCCAGGATTTTCTCGATGCGCGACTGCCAGGAACCACGGTGGAGAAAGATACTGAAATTTTCTACGGCTATTACACGATGCATGTGCTCAACAAAGATGGAAGCGTCTACGGAATGCTTGGTGTGAACGGGTACAACGGGTGGGTCTGGTACCACGAATGGCACGGGAAGTTCATCGGGATGAAGGAATATTGAGAGGGCGTAACCGGAGGCGTTCATGATGTAGGGATGGGGGTACGGCGGCTACGGGAACTGGCTCGGTTGGCGCGGCCCGCTGGTAATGGTTCTTTTCTGGGCCGCTGTCATTACGCGGATCGTCTTCCTGGCCCGCTTTCTCATTCGACAGGGCAGCTCGCATGACCGGGGGATTCCGCGCTCGAGGTCTTGCGCAGACGATATGCACGAGGAGAGATCAGCAAGGAGGAACACCTGGGGAAGCGAGAAGACCTGATGTGAAAACATCGTGCGCCCTGGAAAGCGGGAATGCTCAAGAGCAAGGGAGAGAGCCATGAAAAACTCCATGTTCCCTGCAATACTTTTTGTCGTGCTGTCTGGAATAGTCGCACTGCCTGAGGCAGAGTCTATGCCCATGTTTGGGGGCTGGTTCGACAGCGGGGAGAGAAGCCCCGCTGTCGCGGCACTTTTGAGCCTTACCCCCATGCCAATAGCCTTTGGCCAATTCTATGCCGGTGACTGGGCAACAGGATTGCTGTTTTCCTTTGTGGAAACCGCTGAAGCAGCCACGACGATCGGCGTCGTTGTGTACGAGGGAACCACAATGATGCATGCAGGTGTTCCCATCAGAGATTGGGATAGTACTGGTCAGGTGGTCTTTTTTTCTGCCTTGGGCAGCTTTGTCATAACGAAGTTCGTGGACGCCCTTACTGCAGGGCTGGCTGCCGATGCGTACAATAAGAAGCAGTCTGCGGGAAAGGTAAGCCTCGTCGTGCGCGATCGGGAGGTCGGATTGTCTTTCGGGTACAGGTATTGAGACATAGTGTTTGTAGGAGACCGGCCGTTTCAGAAGCCGAATATGAGAGCGGCACCGACGGCGTATGTGAGAAAGTACCCCATTCCTCCAAGCGCTTGTGTCCCTATGAAGTGCGCGGCAAGGTCACGCTGCGCATCAGCGACATTCTTCGCGCGAACGAATCCAAACCCAGGTCGATGTGATCATCGAAGCAGAAGCGACAACGCTGCTCCTGAAATAACGACCCAGATGAAATCCACCCGAAGCAAAAGCGCCGCGAGCGCAGCGGCGGCCAGAATCCCATGGGAGACGGTCCATGGAACGGCGAGACCCAGACGCACAGCCGTGATCAGCAGTAAACCGACGAATGAACAGAAGATCCCTTCGACTGCTTTCCGGAAAAGCGGCAACGCGTTGAGCCGAACGAAAAAGGGCGCCGTGACGATCACCAGTACGAATGAAGGAAGAAAGATGCTCAGGGTAGCGATCACCGCTCCCAGAGGCCCGCGGAAGATGTAGCCAACAAAAGTGGCTGTGATCACGACGGGGCCGGGGGTAATCTGGCCCAGCGCGATGCCGTCCATGAAGACATGCTGATCCATCCAGTGCCGCACGTCGACAACGTCATGGAGCATGAGGGGAATGGAGGCGAACCCTCCGCCAAAGGCAGACAGGTCGACTTTCATCATGAGAATAGAAAGCTGGAAAAGCCTTTTATCGAAGATGAGCAGGCAGATCAGACAGAGAGCCGTGGAGCCAAGCACCGCGCCCAGAGGGATCAATCGAAAAGGAGCCTGCAAGTCGTTTAGCCTCTTCGGCGCCTCTTCCAATCGATACGAAAGGCCCATTCCAAGGATCGCTGCGACTGCCACGACCAGGATCGGGGTCAATCCGAACCAAAAGAGCGCCGCCGCGAAGGCCACGATGATGAGGTCGCGCCATCTCTTGAGATACGAACGGCCGAAGGTGATGGAGGCGTGCGCGATCAAAGCGACGATGAGGGCGCGAAGGCCGCCAAAGGCCGCCGCCACGGCGGGCAAGGACTGATAGCGCGCATACAGAAAGGAGAGGCCGAACATGAACAGGAATGCGGGAAGTCCAAAACCAATGAAGCTCGCCGCGGCACCCCTGACGCCGCGGAGTTGGAGGCCGACGAATGCGGTGGTCTGCATTGCTGTTGCGCCGGGAATTGTCTGGCAAAGAGCGACCCCTCCTCGAAACGTGTCCTCGCCCAGCCAGTGCTTGTCCTGCACTGCCATCTTGCGAATGAATGATACCATCGCCGGACCGCCGAAGGCGGTGAGGCCAAGGCGAAGAAAAGAAAGAAAAAGCCGAGGGAGGGAGGGAGGCGGAGGCGGCGCCGGGACCCCGTGTTTCATGACAAGACTTTCTGTTCTTTTCAAGTCAATCGTTTCTCAACACCTGCGCCGTTCTCACGCCGGCAGCCTTTCGCGCCCCGAGCCAGCCTGTAAGGGTTCCACCCGCGGCTGAGATGAGCAGGGCAAATGCAAGCATCGCCGGGGAAATCTCAATTGGCAGCCTCATGGACGCAGTATGGATCGGCGCGGCCGCAAGTCCCGGGAGAGGCTGCTGGAGCAGGGGCGCGGGCGTGGGAAGGCCGGCAAGCAAGAGGGCGAGAACGAGTCCAATCGCGGTCCCAAGGATCCCGCCGCAAATGCTGAGAATGGCAGACTCGGAGAGGAAAGTGCGCACGATATCGCGGGTGCGCCAGCCCACAGCCTTCATCACTCCGATCTCTCGTCTGCGCTCGGCCATAAGCCCGGACAAGGCTGCCCATGCCAGCGCAACTCCCCCGACTGCTCCAAGCAGACCAGCGGCCGCCGAAAAGCGGGCCGTCACTCGTGACACTCCACCCATTACTTGTAAAATGCTTTGCTGGCTGACCGCACTGAGCCTGCCCAGCTTGATCGAGAGCCCTTTCACCACCTCGTCTGTCCGACTGGCGTCGGAAAGGCGCGCGTATACCTGATTGACCTCTCCCTCCGGGACGCCGGCCAACGACTCCGCGGCGGAAAGCGGCGCATACAAGTTGGCTACCCCTGCCTGACTGCTCTGCTTCTGCTCTGCGACGCCCACCACGCGGAAATCCCTATCTCCCATTCGGACCGTATCACCGGGTTTGATGCCGAATAAAGCCGCAAAGTGACGGTCCGCCACTACAACATCGCTATCGCCGGCCCGAAGCAGCCGTCCACTTATCAACCCGTCCTTCAGGCCGACTATCGGGCCCACCTGATCCTGGGTGGGATCGATGCCGAGGACGACCTTGTAGCTGTTCTCGCCAAAGTCCCACACCTCGAGGCTGCCGGCCCAGGCCGTCACTCCCTGGGTCGCAGCGATGAGCTTCAAGTCCGAGGCCTGAAAGTTGCCATTTCCGAAGGGCAGTCGAGGGCCCCGCGTGCGCTGGGCCCCCGCGCTTGTTGCCGCTCCCATAGCAGGGCGCGTGAGCACCAGGTCTGCCGCAACTCCCTTCAGCGGGAGAGAGGCAGCGCGGAGGAACGCGCCGCCAAGCGAGGTCAGCACGACATAGAGCGCCGCCCCCAGGGCAATACCGACGATGACACCGAGTGTTCTCCCACCGCGGTAACGAAACTGTGAAAAGATGTAGCGGATCATTTCGAGCGACTGAGTGCCTGATCGAGGGTCTGTCGAAGATCTTCCACGGTCCAGGACCCGCTGGCGACCATGAAGGTGCCTTTCCCTTGAGGGAAGCTGAAGAACTTGACCGTGCGATCCTTGAGCTTTACCTCAATAGCACCATTCACAAAAATCGCAATCGGAACGTGCCCGGCCAGCCGCTTGCTTTTTGCAAACGCGGCGCCCTGGTCGGTCTCCAGGTCGTAGCGGGTGACCGTGACCTTGTCCCCGTAGGAGGCAAGGAGCTTGTCGACTCCTGCCAACGCCCCGAGAACCGGCGGATGGTTGAGGAATGCGATCTCAACCTTGGGCGATCCGGGAGCTCCCGTCGCGGAGGCAGGGCCGGTGGCGCTGCCCTCCAAGCGGCCACTGCACGCGACAAATGCAAGCGCAGGAAGAATGACGAAAAGGCGCAAATAGCGTTTCATTGTTTTCCATCCTCCAATTTGCCGTCAACCATTGTGAAGCTGTGCGTCGCGACGGCGGCGACTTCGCTGTCATGGGTGACGACGATCACTGCCACCCCCTCTTCCCGGTTGAGCCTGCTGAAAATCTCGAGTATCTCCTCCCCGCTCTTCTTGTCCAAATTGCCCGTAGGCTCATCTGCCAGGATCAAGGTGGGATGGTTGATCAGAGCCCGTGCAATCGCAACTCGCTGTTGCTCACCACCGCTCAGTCTGCTGGGCCGGTGCTCAAGACGGTGCCCAAGGCCGACCTGCTCCAACCGAGCGCGAGCGCGATCCCTGCGCTCGTCGGGGGTGACTTTCACCGGGTAGAGCGGGAAAGCCACATTCTCCAGGGCGGAGAGCGTGGGAATGAGATGGAAAGCCTGAAAGACGAGACCGATGTGTTCTCTCCGCCACAGTGCGAGCTGGTCCTCATTCAGCGAGCTGATCTCCTTTCCCTCGAAGAAAATGCTGCCTGACGTAGGCGCTTCCAGGGCCGAGAGAAGATGGAGCAGGGTTGTTTTTCCCGAGCCCGACCGGCCCATGATGGAGTTGAAGGCTCCCGTCTGGAACGAAAGGCTCACGCCCTTCACCACGTCCACGCGTCCAAAGGACTTGTGCAGGTCGATGCATTTCAAAAGGTCATTCACTTCGCAATACCTCCGCGGGTCGAATGTGCGTTGCCCGTCGGGAAACCCACAGTCCGACGGCCAGTCCGCAAAGCACCGACAGTGCCACCGCGAGTGCCGCCGGCAGCAGGTCAATTCGAGCGGATAGAGAAATAGTGACCGCCATGGGCACGGCCCCTCCGGGAAGAAAGTGGGGCGTGGGGCTGAGCTCCCACGGTACGGGGATGCTGACTCGCATCAAGCTCAGGGCGCGGGAGACCAGCAGGGCAAGGACAAGACCGGCAATCGCACCCGCGGCAGCCAGGCTGATTGCTTCACTGGTGAGCTGCATCGAAACATTGCCGCGGCTCCACCCAACTGCACGCATCAAGCCGATGTCGCGGCGCCGTTCCCGCAGGGTCGAGCTGATCGAGCGCACGAGGCCCACAACCGCGACCAGGAGGCCGGCAAGGCCGACAAGCCAGCTGAATCTGTCCACAAGCCCGTAAGCCTGACCGATGACGTCACTGAAGCTTTGCGCCGAGGAGACCAGCGCCTGGCTGCCAAGCAGCGAGCCGACGGCCTGGACAACGGATTCCACCTTTGCCTGGTTTGCTTTGATGAAAAGGATGTTGGCGTCGGTCGGTCTGAAGTCGTGGACAGCCATGACGTTCTTTGCTGCATGCGCGAGCCCGCGCGCATCATCGACCATGATATAGAGGTTCGCGTTCGCCACCTGGCCGATCCGACTCGTGTCCACGAACCCGACCACCTCGAAAGGGCGGCCCGCGATCAGAACTTTCGAGCCGACGGAAAGGTTGTTGCTCCTCGCATACGTGGCGTCGGCCACGGTGACGTCATGATCGCCAACTCCAAGAAAACGGCCCTGGAGCACGGCCGTTTTCAGACGGGCCGGGCCGGTTTTGGAGGCTGGATCGAGGCCCAGCACGACGAGAAAGCTGCTTCTTTCAAAGTCCCAGAAGAACACCGACTCCCCGATATCCTCAACGCCCGGGATGCGCCGGATTGTGTCGATTTCATCGCCGTGTATGGGAGCCGTTGAATGGGGGAAAAGAATCCCCTCAAACGCCTGCGGCACCTTCCCTTGGCGCTGGGCGGCAATATCAGCTCCGATTTCTGCCAGAGGCGCACGGGCAGCAAGGCGATATCCGTTCGAATAGGCCTGAAGTGAAAGCAATAATGCCACCCCGAAGGTCATACTGAGAAGGGCGGCCAGCGATCGACGGGGGCGATGGAAAAGTTCTGCGCCCAAGTAAGAAATGTTCATTGTTCGACTGGCCGTGAGCGCGACCGCGCGTGCGTCACCGTTCTCCTCGAAGCCCTTCTCCTTTGCACAGCGAGCGCTGTACCACGAGATGCGCTCTTCAAAGCAGGAGGCAGGGCCTGAAGCATATCGAGAAGGTGCGCCTGATCGCCTTTTCTTGTGAGAGCGAGCTTCGTGTCCCATTGCCCAAGCATTCTGCGCAGCCCGTTCCGCAACACGGAAAGGCTGCGAAGCTGCTCCTCGAGATCCTTCAGCTTCGTGGCCGCGAGTGTGCGAACCTCCATGCACGGCGCTCCGCCTTTCTCCCGGATCTTCAGGAGTCGTGCCAGCTCATCCAGAGTGAACCCGACGGAAATGGCATGCTGCACGAGCCGAATGCGATCGACGGATTGCGGCGGGTACTCGCGATAGCCGTTGGCGGAGCGCCCGGCATGGAGAAGGCCTCTGCGTTCATAGTGGCGAAGCGTGTCGGTGCTGAGGCCGCAGAGATGGGCCAGCTCCGCCGACCGCAGGTAGTAGTGGGAATTGTTATCCTTCACAAGTATGGAATATAAACCCTGGAACCAGTTACAGGGTCAAGTGCAATACAGAGTTTGGCAGGACCTCCTGGCGCGTGCTCCGTCAACGATCTCGGCACTCTGGGGACAGGGCGCGGGCTGGGTTCGGACAGTGCGAAAAATCTTCACACACACGCGAGCCTGTTTCATGTGACCACTCGATAGAGTCCTTCACATTAGACCCACCTACGTCGTGGTAGTCATCGACAGCCGTATGGGGGGATATACGCTTCGCACTCAAGGTTACGAGTGTTACGCAAAGCGGGATGAAGATCGCATTGGTCTCTAGAGTCCATGCCGAGATTTGCCATATAGGGAGCCAACAGCCCCAACCGCTTTTGTGCCCTGTTGGCGTCATCTCACCACAGCTGTGACATTATTCTTTTCGCAGTCTGTCAGCTTCAAGCTTCAAGCAGTTCGCGCCGGAGGCCAATTGCCAGGACTCAGGCCTGGCTTCTAAAGCTTACGAGCCCTTGAAGTCTTCGTTTTTACGCTTTTTCTGCTCCTGCATCTCCCGAATCTTTTTCATGAGTTCCTGCGTCTTTCTTAACGCGTCACGCTCACTTTCGTTGGCGGGCTCAGCCCAGGGCTGGGTAATTCGCCAGGTTATCCTACCGCTGAGGGGCGGTTCGGGAAATGCGCCAGGATCGAACAAGAACTGCCCCCTGAACTCTACCGGGCTCTCCTGATAGCATGACCATACCGCCTTCCTGATCAGCTCGGGATCGGATTCGAATTGAAGATCGATGAGCGTGAGTTGTTTGCGGAAGCGTTCGATCAGCTCAATTGGCACATTGAAAAGGAGTGGATGCGGCGCAGTCGTTCCGATGATCTTTTTCTTTTCATCAACGCCTTTGGAAAGCAGAGCTTTCAGAGCTTCTCCAGTCAAGCGCCCCGGGGATTCGGGCCCACCGACGACCAGGTACCGAACATTCGGATTCGCGACGATATTGCACACTACTTTCTCAAATCCGATGTTCTCGGTTTGCACAGTTCCCGAGAGAGCCGCTCCGCTTTCAACGCCGGCTCTCACAAGCGTTTCGAGCTCTCTGGGGATCTTGTCCGCCTCGCAGTTCAGGATAATCACGACGGCGACCGGGGAAAAATCGTTTCCTCGAATGTACCTCCCGTCTTCGGGAGGGTAATCAGGATGTGGATTTACCTTCAGCATGCAGGCTCTCCTCTTACGTCATGTCAAATTGCCTTCTCTCAAGTGACGACCATGACGATCCCCGCCAGGATGACAAGCACCCCGCATACGATACGCGCTACCTTAGTCCCCACGGAGCGCTCGTTCCAGTCCAGCCAGCGCTGAACGAGATTGGCAAATGTCCCCGCAACAATGATCACGCCCGTGTGGCCGAGTGCGTACGAGCCCAGGAGGCCAGCGGCTGCCACTGGGCGAGTAGCGGCGTGCCGGAAAGCAACCGCAAGCAGCGGCATCATGAAACCGAATGAGCATGGACCGAGGGCAAGACCGAACACGAGGCCGAGTCCGAAGGCTCCTGCCGGCCCGCGTCCCCGCAGACGATCGTTACGCCTCATGGTCAGCTGCGGCAGCCGGATGATCCCAATGAGCCAGAGACCAACCACCGCGAACACGGCGGCCACTACATACTTCAACGCCCCCACATCGCCCAGCATTCTGCCAAGAGCTGCCGTAATGCCCCCTACCAACGCAATAGTTACCAGGATGCCAAGCGCGAACGCCAGGGACAGGAACAACGCGCTTTTCGGCGGCACCCATCCTTTCGCGTTCACATACCCGATGGCAAGCGGGACGCTTGCCACATGGCAGGGAGAAAGGACCACAGAACAGACGCCCCAGAGAAATGCGGCCCCGATCGCGATGGCAATCGAGCCCTCGAACCAGCCGGTGACGGTGGTGAACGCGGCCGCGATCAGGTTCACTTCACACCCTTTGCCTTGAGAACCGCAACCAACTGCTCTTTGGGGAAGAATCCTTCGTGCCGGAAGTATTCGACACCCCTCGCGTCAAGGAACACCTGCGTAGGGATCACGCGGATGCTGAATTTCTTGATGTACGGTTTGCCTTCCTCAGTCCAGACATCGTGAAAAACGACCCTTACCTGCCCCTGGTACATGCTTTCTATGTCGCGCATTATCGGCTGCATCATTCTGCAAGGGACGCAGCTGACCGACCCAAGCTCTACAAAAGTAACGAGCGTATTACCCGTGGCTTTCGCTCCTTCTGCTTTCGGGCTTTCCGCCTTCGTACATCCAGCGAGAATAAGCATGAGTGACATTGTGATTGCCGCGCCGCGCAGCATCCTTTTCACGATCCCTCCTATCAATTTCAATGAACAGGTCTCTCCCCTGCGAGCTGGATGCTATGAGCTTCCTCAGTGGAGCCTCTCAACGTGGTCAGTTAGCGTCCCTGCAAGGAACGCCTGCACGGCCTCGTCGATGCCTGCGATCTCCGACACGATGGGACGAATACCCGCACGCTTGATGCTCTCATATGCGCCCGCCCCCATGCCGCGTGCCAGAAGAACGTCGCAGTCCGCGATAGCCTCAACCATGCGCGCATGCCGGCCTTGCGCTTCGGGCTCGTTGCCATGTCCATGAGGGCTGGCATGGAGAGTATGCTCCCCATGTGGTTCGCCGGCAAACTGGGCGTGACCCATTTTGTCGCGCTTCTCCCGGCCGGTGATCTGGCCATTCTCAACGGTGACGACAACGTAGAACGGAGCGCGACCAAAGTGCTGGCTGATGGTCACGCCGTCCTCGGATACTGACGCTATTTTCATCCGTCACTCCCTGTCTTCTCCGCGCAGGGCATGCATACGATCTTGCCATGCTTGATGCGTGCGTATCGTTCAACCGCCATCTCTCCGCACTCGGCGCAGATGACAGTGTCGAAAGCGTGCGGAAGCATCCGCGCCGGGGTCACCTGCTTGATCGGCTCTATTTTGAATAGCGCATCTACCGGATCGGACAGCACCGCATCGATCAGCGGCTCTGACAGGACAGGGTCTACCTGCGAGGCAGGGACTCCTTTCTTGCGCAGCCCGAGGAACTCGGATTCCTGGTTTCGGCGCATTGTCTCTATTGTTGGAATCACGCGGACACTGCGAGATGTCTTGTTGTCGATCACCGTCAGAGCGAACTTGCCGTATCCGAGGCTGCGGATATTCCCCTTGCCAAAGGTGCACCCCGTCGCGACCTGCACCCCGTCTGCGAAGCAGGTTGAGCAGTGATTGCGGTCGATCTCTACCAGAGCGCTCAACTGGCCGTCAGGGGCGTGCTGCACATCAAGGGCCTCCATTGCCGCCAGTCCGGCCCGGAGCCCAGGGGCATGGCGGGGCATTTGTGCCCATGAAGCGCCAGTCCAACCTTGTACATTTCGCTGTTCCTGTCCATCTCGATCCTCCTTCTGGACTTTCAATAACCCGAGCAGGGGATGCAGACCGGCTTCCCCTCTTTTGTTCGCACGTATCGTTCGAAGACGTACTCCCCGCACACGCTGCATTTGGCCTTGTTGAACGAGCCTTTCGGCGGGGAGTAGCGGAAATCGGGCTTTGCCTCAACCTTGAAGATTGCATCATCTGGCTGGTCATAGACCCATTGGATGACCTCCCGACGCACAGCCAGTGGTATCTGGGACGGCTCGACGCCCTTCTTGCGATAGTCGAAAAACTCGAATTTGCCCATCGCGTCGCTGAAATCCGGCAGCAGTGAGTAGCGCACCGCGCCCTTCCTCGGGTGGTAGAAGGTCGCCGCCAGCTTGCCGTAGAAAGTCTTGGCGATCATCACTTTGCCGTACGTGGCACCCGTTGCCACCTGCATCCCATCCATCATGCAGGTTTGCGGGTGGCCTTCGCCCAGCTCGGGGAAGACGAAGAACCCGTGGTCGGCTTCCTTTTCCACGCCCAGGTATTCCAGGGCCAGTCTGCCCATTCGATATCCAATGGGCATGAAGGGGCATTCGTGCGCATGAAACTCAAATGCCCATTCGGGGGGGATGAAACGTGTTGCCATATCGGCCTCCTTGCTCCGCTATTTGACCAGGTCCCAGATCATCTTGGCTGCGATCAGCCACAGAAGGATTCCAATCATCCTCTTGAGCTGGTTGCTGGATATCCTGGTTTTCATCAATTGAGATCCGACTATCGAGCCAGCCGCGGCCATCGACGCGGTAATGCCGAGGAACAAGGGGTCAAGGCCGCCGAGGGTGGCGTGGCCCAGAAAGCCTGAGAGTGAAGAGAACACCACAACAAGCGCCGTTGTTCCCGCCGCTACCTTGGGGTCGAGCCCCAGCCAGTTGAGCACCGGGACGATGAAATTGCCGCCTCCCACGCCGAGCAGCCCCCCCAGGAATCCCGCCACGCCTCCAACGCCCACACCGGCACCGGCTTCAACCGCGCGCCCCATTTCCTTTTCCCGTTTGCGTGCCTGAAAGAAAAGCATCATGACGCCGGCGAAAACCAGAAAGCCGGCGAACATCCACAGAAGCACCTTCTTGTCCACGTGCGGAGTGAGAAGCGCGCCCAGCGGTGAGAGAATCACCGCAGTCACGAGCACCGGCAGACCAACCCTCCAGTTGATGAGCTTTGCGCGCCAGTAGTTGACCGCAGCAAAAAGAAGACTCACGACGTTCAGAAGCAATGCCGTAGGAGCAGCTTCGGCGAGCGGAACGCCCAGGTAGTAGAAAAGGGGCACGAACAGGAATGCCGCCCCCAGGCCGGCCATCGCAAGGAGGCCGGAAAAAACAAATACTAAAATGGCGCTCACGATGTAAAGGATCAGTGACATCGAAAGTTACCGCGATGCCCTCGCTCCGTCACCCCTGCCCGACTTCCTCCACCCGCTCGATTGTGAAAGAGACGGGGGCGGGCAAAGCGACGCCTCCCGCCACCTGAACGGTCTTGAAGATGCCGCTTGGAACTGCACAACCCGCGCAACAGCCGTTCAAGTGCAAGCGGGCCGTTGTGAGAACAACACCATCAGATCCGTCGCCGATCTCCTGGTACGTGTCGATCGGGACCGTGAGAGCTTCCGCGAGCCCGCGGATTTTTTCACACTCGCTCGCGATCTCCAGCGTCACCATCTGCATGTCATCAGAACGGCCGGCGACTGTAGTGTGAAATCCGCATACCCCTGCATTGATCATTGTGCGAATCATGTGCTCCTCACAAACTCTTTCAGAATCGTCAGCGGAGGAAAGGCGATTGCTTCCGCATCGCACTGTAGGGAGCAACTGCTGCACCCCACCACGCATTGAAAGGGCTCGACTACCTTCGGAACGTTCGCCTCGTCATCCCAGCCGTATACCCCGTGGCTGCAGAACTCGAGACATTTGCGGCAGCCCACACACCTGGACACGTCAACTGTCGGATACCAGGGGATCTTTTCGCGCGGCGTTCCCTTCCACTCACCGTAACGACCCATCGTTCATTCTCCTATTCTGCGCGGGTTGAGATGAGCCTGTCCCGTTCCGTACCGACATCGCGCACCACGATGACAGCAAGAACAACCAGGACAGCCAGAGCAATGGAATAAGTACCGTAGAGCCGGGTGAACCCTCCTGCCCGGATCAGACGTCCGCCGATGGCGGTGCCGATTCCGCCCCCGCCCATGAAGGCGAATGCCACAAGAGACATCGCCACCCCCCGAGCCTTGGATGCGAACTCTGTGGCGATGGTCAGCAGCGTCGAATGCGCAAGCATGAATCCAAGCCCAAGCAGCGCGACACCGGCCAGCAGCGCGGGAAGAAGGCCCCCGGCCCAGAACACGAGGGCATCCGCAACGGCTGCTGAAATCAGGCCGACCGCCAGGATGGAGCGCCTGCCGTACCGGGCAGCAAGGGGACCGCTGATCCTCCCGGCAAGGACGGCCGCAACCCCGAAGGCCGTCATGATGAGCCCAATAACGAGATTGTCGAAACGGTGGTCCGGGCTATGTAGGCGCCAAGGTAAGAAAAGCTTCCGACAATCAGGATTCCTTCGAAAAGGACCACCGCATGGGTCAATACGCTTGCCCTGGTGGTCAGCAGCGCGGCATAGGGTGCGAGAATCCTGCTCTGGGGATTGCGCTGGGAAGGTATGCGACTCCCAATGCTCAAAAGGAGGGCAGTGGCAATGATTGAAAGGCCCGCGTATGCCGCGAAGACCCCCCGCCAGCTCACAAGATAGGCGATGGTGCCGCCTATGGCCATGCTCAGCCCCTGCCCCAGGAATGACACGCCCATGAAGGTTCCGATGGCAGTCTGCCTTTCCTCCATAGGGAAAATGTCCGCGATCAGCGCGAGAGAAATCGGCATGATCGACGCAGCGAAGACTCCCGTCAAAGCACGGTAGAGCGCCAGCCCGGTCAGCGTCGCCCCGAGCGCGGACAATCCCGTTCCTACGGTGAAAGCGAGCATGGCGACGGTGATGACCTGCCTCTTGCCAAACCGGTCCGCCAGAGGACCAAAGACCAACTGGAACACTCCGAAGGGAATCATGTACGCGGTGATCAGAAGGCCGGCCCTGACGGGCTCGATCCCGATTCCCGCGGCAATCGAAGGCAGAATGGGGGAAACGACCCAGTTGTCCGCCATGACCACGAAGCCGGACAGCCCAAGCACCGCAAGTATGGAGTTCTTCTTCATTGATGTGGTCACCGCCTCATGATCAGCTCTTTGAGCTGTTCGACACTGGGATTCTTCCCCTGGAGAATCACCGTGCCATCGATCACAAGGGCAGGCGTCGACATGACGCCGCGCTGAATGATCTGCTGAATGTCGGTCACCTTCTCCACCTCCGCCTGCATGGAAAGCTCCGCGATGGCCTTCTTCACGTTCTGCTCCATGCTCATGCACTTCGGGCAGCCCGTGCCCAACACTTCGATCTTCATGTGTCTTTCCTCCTCGTGATTGCGGGCTCAGGGTCCGCGTTCTACAGAACGATGTTGAACAGATATCCGACGATCAGGATGCCGATCCCGACAACGCCGACGAAAGTGGCAATGAGCGGGATCTTGAGGACCTTACGCAAAATAATCATTTCCGGCAGTGAAAGGCCGATCACCGACATCATGAACGCCAGCACAGTCCCCAGTGCGGCACCCTTTTCCAGCAGGGCCTGCACAATGGGGATGATCCCTGCCGCATTGGAGTACATGGGAATGCCGACGATCACCGCGAGCGGAACGGACCACCATGCTCCTTTGCCCATGATCGAGGCCATGAGATCCTGCGGCACGTAGCCGTGTATGCCAGCCCCGACCGCGATTCCCGCAAGAACGTACGGCCAGACCTTGCCGACAATATCCTGCACCGCGTCACGGCCGAGGGATAAGCGCTCTGCCCAGCCCATCCTCTCCTCCGTCCCGGCCGTTGAGGAGGCAGGCGCCGTTGCGTACACCCAACCTTCTACCCAGCGCTCGAGACGCAGTTTCCCGATCACCCAGCCTGCGATCATGGCGATGACAAGGCCCGTTCCAAGGTAAAGCGCCGCCACCTTCCAGCCGAAAAGGCCGAACAGAAGGACAAGCGCGACTTCGTTGATCATGGGAGCGGCGATGAGGAAAGAGAAAGTGACCCCGAGGGGGACCCCTGTCGTGACGAAGCCGATGAACAGCGGCACCGCCGAGCAGGAGCAGAAGGGAGTCACTACACCCAACAGCGAGCCGAGCACGTTGCCCAGTGCTTCTCGTCTGCCGGCAAGCAGCCGTCGGGTTCGTTCCGGGGTGAAGAAGGAGCGTATGATTCCCACCCCGAAGACCACAACCAGCAGGAGCATCAGGACCTTGGGACCCTCATAGACAAAGAATGCTATTGCGGAGGCAAGTCTATTGCCGTCCGACATCCCCAGCGCCCCGTATACGAGCCAGTTGGCAAATCGCTCGAGGTTGCTGTACACGAGCCACCACGCGGCGGCTGATGCTAGGACAACAAGAATCCCCAGCAGCCAACGCCCCGCATCGGGTCGTTTCGCCGCTTTTCGAGCGGCAGGGTTCCGCTGGACCTGGGTGCTCACTGCACCCTTTCTTTCACCCGGCCGCTGGTCGAGTCTGCCGAAAACAGCCTCTTTCTGAACCACAATGAGACATTCACAAGCCCCAGCATGACGGGCACTTCC
>Ga0187870_1000214_pt1 | contig 75950 bp, 62 predicted proteins | sample June2016WEW_13_1_3_FD_132974 | JGI IMG/M metagenome (GOLD analysis project Ga0187870, IMG submission 132974) | Peatland microbial communities from SPRUCE experiment site at the Marcell Experimental Forest, Minnesota, USA - June2016WEW_13_150 | ecosystem: Environmental > Terrestrial > Soil >...
GGCGGAGAACCTGCAGGCGGCGGAGTCCCGCATCCGCGACGCGGACATGGCCACCGAGATGGTGGAGTACACCAAGAACGCCATCCTGACCCAGGCGGCCACGGCCATGCTCGCCCAGGCGAATACAAAGCCAAGAACGGTCTTGCAGCTGCTCCAGTAGAGGAGTACATTGAAGGATAGTCCCACGTAGGCGCGCGGATTGGCGTGCGCCGTGGAAGGGGAAACTTCACGCTGCGCGGGCCGTCCCGCGGACGGCGTTCGCGCCGAACGGGTATTCCCGTATCAGGTGGAAGTTTTCCGTTCTGGTCTTTGAAAAAGAACCCTCCTGACGTGTGTTGGGAAAAAGGAAGTCACGCCCCACGGGCCGCCGCATCTTGCGCATCTGGCGGAGTTGCGCGGCGGCAGGGGCTGATTTCCTTGTTGATCGGGGAAACGGGGAACGGTGGGAAGGCACGCGCGAAATCCTTCCCGTGAACAGTCCCGACAGCACACGGGGCAGGAATGCCGGAGGCACGGATGCCTCCCGAGAAGTCAAGGAGGGTCACATGATCATCAACCACAACATGAGCGCTCTGTTCGCGAACAGGCAGGTCAAGTTCAACGAGCTCGACCTGAACAAGGACATCGAGAAGCTGTCCACCGGTATGCGGATCAACAGGGGCGGCGACGATGCGTCCGGTCTGGCCGTATCCGAGAAGCTCCGCTCGCAGATCCGCGGGCTCAACCAGGCGGGCAGGAATATAGAAAATGCGACGTCCTTCATCCAGACCACGGAAGGCTATCTGGCAGAGACGCAGGATATCATGCACCGACTCCGGGAGCTGGCTGTCCAGTCGGCAAACGGAATCTATTCAACCGAAGATCGGGCGCAGATACAGGTCGAAGTCTCGCAGCTGGTCGACGAGGTCAACAGGATCGCGTCCCATGCCCAGTTCAACGGAATGAACATGCTCACCGGTCGGTTCGGCAATCCAGCGTTTGGTGGGGTCGTCCCGGACTCGATGTTCTTCCAGGTAGGGCCTAACATGGACCAGCGCAAGCAGGTGTTCATCGGTACCATGACGGCGGCGGCGCTGCATATCGGGGGGATTTCAATCTCCACGCCCGATAAAGCCAACCAAGCCATCGGTTCGGTGGACGCGGCCATGACGAAGATTTCGAAGCAGCGCGCCGATCTCGGCGCCTACCAGAATCGCTTTGAAATGGCTGCCAAGGGGGTCGCGGTGGCGGCGGAGAACATGCAAGCCGCCGAATCACTGATTCGCGATACAGACATTGCGGCACAAATGGTCAATTACACGAAGAACCAGATTCTGATGCAGTCCAGCACTGCGATGCTTGCACAGGCCAACCTGAAACCAAGGTCGGTCCTGCAGCTGCTCCAGTAGGCAAACTGCACAGGTTCGCACCGTTCCCGACGGGAGAGGCTTCTGGACGTCGCTTCTTCCGAGTTGGCGATGGGGCGGGGAGGTCGCGCCCTCCCTCCCATCTTTTCACGCCGCGGAGTGCGGAGTACCGCTCTAGCGGAAGGCGCTCGCTTCCGCTCGCGGGTCCGTTAGTACCGCGCAACTGTTTTTGACAGGTTCCACAGAACTGCACCGGGTAAGGTGCAAGGTACTGTGGAAGGTACCGCGGAAAACGCACGGAGTACCGTGCAAAAACTCCACGGATTACCGTGGAAGAGGGCTTGGCGGCGGAGCCGCCAAGAATCAACTCCCCGAGGATTCCAGGCACGACGGGAGGTTAAGTACATGGAGGTACTGCTATGAGTATGGAAATACCCGGAATTCTGAAAGGCAGTCCCGTGCCTGATGTGCTCTTGAAGGAGGCGCGGGCGGCGGAGCGTCCACCCAGGCCTCAGCCGGAAGCACAGGCGGAAACGCAAAAGCTCTCTCGCCAGGAGATCGAAAACCAGGCAAAAGCGCTGGAAAGGACGTTTCTCGCCTTCAACCGCCGGGTTGTCCTGTCCGTGAACGAGCAGATCAACCAGGTCATCATCAAGGTGGTTGACGCTGAAACCGATAAGGTAATCAAGGAGATTCCCGCCGAGGAAATCCAGCGTCTGATCGCCAGGATCAAGGAGACGATCGGCCTTCTGGTCGACGAAAAGATCTGACGTGACGCCTCGGGAGGGGAACAACGGCCGCACAGATGTCAGACTTGTCCATCCCGGGCGTCACCGATAAGTACAACACAAAAAAAATCATCGACGCCCTGATGGCGGCCAAGACCGAGCCCCTGACGCGCATGCAGAAGGAGCGCACAGACGAGCAACAGAAGAAAGCCGTCTGGCAGGACATCACTCGAAAAGTGTCGGGACTGCGCGACACGGCGCGGCTGCTCTACGGGTTCCAGAACCCCTTCAACGAGAGGGTCGCCTCGTCTTCGGACGATCGGACACTGGTAGGAACGGCGACCCGCCAGGCCGTGGAAGAAAGCAAGAAAATACTGGTGAAAAAGGTGGCCACGGCGGACCGGTTTCTGTCGCGGTCCCTTCCCCGGGATTTCGCCGTCGAGCCGGGGCAGTACACCTTCAAGGTCGGAGACAAGCAGGTGTCGCTCTCCTGGAAGGGCGGATCGTTGCGCGCATTTGCGGACGCACTGAACGCGCGCGGCGGCGACCTTCTCTCGGCGTCCGTTGTGAACGACACAAAGACCACCCAGGTGCTCCTCGTCGAGGGGAAGCTCACCGGCAGCACGAATCGCCTCTCCTTCCTCGACAAGGCGTCCGACATGGCAGTCGCCACGGGCATGCTGCAGCGCACGCAGACCGGCACCCGGCAATTGACGTTCGATCAGAAAGCACTTGCGCAATGGACCAAGCCGCTCTCACCGGATGGCTACCAGGTGCAGGGCGGGATCCTTACGGTCAACCCCGGCGCCGAGCTGAAGATTCCCGTCAGCCCCGCAATCACGCTCAACAAGAACATGGTCCTCGAGCTCTCGGTGAAAGTGGAGAAGCTCCCCGAGGCGTCGGGGGTCGCGGCAACGCCTCCTCCCGGGCCTTCCGTTCCTTCGACGGGCGGCATTGATTTCAAAGGCGTGCACGTCGAAAGCGCCCCCTCCGAGACCCCGCTGCCGGAGTGGCAGCCCCCCAAGCTCCCCGAAAACATCACGGACCTGCAGAGCCTTTTCATGGAGGGGGACGGCAAGGTCATACCGCTGACTCCCGTCCCGGACTCCGCGGAGTACCAGAAGATCCAGGTTCCCGTCGGGGAGATGGCCTCGACCCTGGACGCGCTGGATCTGCGCAACCGCAACACGTATCGCAGGCTCGACGTGAAGGACATCTCGATCTTCGACAAGACGCAGCGGGGGGACTACGTGCCCACGAACGCGCTGTCGGAATCCGGCGATGCCGTCATCGAGATGGATGGAATAGAAGTAAAGAGAGGGACGAACAATATCGACGATCTCATCCCGGGCGTCACTCTCACGCTGAAGGCCCCGAGCGACGCACCCGTGGAGCTTGCCGTGAAGCACGACGTGGAGGGCATCAAGAAGCAGGTCATGGGCCTCGTGGGTTCCTACAACCAGATCATCACCGACCTCGACGTGCTTACCCGCAAGGACGAATCGATCATCGAAAACGCCACCTACCTGACCGATGACGAGCGGAAAAAGGCCAGGGACAATCTCGGGCTGCTCTTCGGCGACCTTTCGCTCCAGCAGCTGAAGAGCTCGATGCAGAACATCATGATGAACCCCTACCCCACTTCGCTGGGCAGGGACCTGAGCCTCCTGGCGCAGATCGGCATATCCACGGACACCCGCGCGCCGGGCGCAGGTGGCATCGACAAGACCCGATTGCGCGGCTACCTGGAGATCGACGAACAGAAGTTTACCGCCGAAGTGGAGAAACATGCCGAAGCGGTGCATCAACTCTTCGGGAACGACACAACGGGTGACCTCGTCGTGGACTCCGGAGCCGCCTTCAAGCTGGATACCCTCCTGACCCCTTATGTGACCATCGGCGGCATCATGCTCCAGCGGGCGACCACGCTCGATCAGCAGATCGCCGCCTCCGACAGGGATATTGCCAATTACAAGCGGAAACTCGATGATTACCAGGCGGAGTTGAAACGAAAGTACGGTGAGATGGGAGGCGCACTGGACAATCTTCAGAAAAGCTCTCAATCGATGCAGAATTTCAACAAGCAGAACGGCCAGTAAGAGGAGACCCCTTTGCGCCTGACGATCAACGGTGAACAGGTCAGCTACTCCCTCGAGAACGAACGCACCCTGGGGGAAGTGGTCCGGGGGATCCAGGCGTGGCTGGCCGATGCCGGCTTCCTCATTACGGGTATGCGCGCGACGGGAGCACCCGGAGCCGACGCGCAGGACCTGCTGCGGGCGCCCCCGGGGGAATGGGGCGGAACATCCGTGGGGTCGGTGCGGGAGCTGGAGGTGCAGGCAACTCATACAGGAGAGCTGAAACGGGAGCACTGGCGGACCGTCAACGCATGGCTGGGAATGCTCGCGGACGAGATCCGATCCATAGGAGAACACGGCCGTCCAGGGAGTGAGACGGACAGCCTGGAAAACCTGCTTGCCGACCTTCCAGAAACCATTGGGGGCCTTCGGACAAACCCCTTCCTGCCGCCGGGTTCCGACGCGCTGGACAGGTTCAACGCGCTTTTCAAGGGACACGCGGCGGCCGAGGCAGCGCCGCAGCCGGGCCAGGCGCGCGAGGCAGCGGCGGACGTAGCCGCGTGGCCCGCCGAACGGGCGCGTGCGGCAGTCGCTCTGATCGACGAGCTCCGCGCGGGGCTCCAGCAGCGCATCGCGGACGCCTCCCGGCCCGCGGAGGCGCTGGCTCGATGCGCGGCAAGGGTGCGAGACTCCCTGGCGCGGCTCCCGGAGGTGTCACTCCTTTTGCAGACAAGCCGTGACAAGGACGCCATGGACATCGTGATCGGGTTCGCCGACACCGTGCAGGCCCTGCTCGTGCTGGTGCCTTTCCTCGCCCCCGATCCCCAGCGCGGAAAGCTGCTTGTTGAGCTCACCCCCGTGCTCAAAGAGCTGGTTGCCGCGTTCGGCGCAAAAGACTCGGTGCTGATCGGAGACCTCCTGGAATACGAGATCGCCCCGCGCATGGAACGGCTCGCGCCGCTGCTGGAGAAGGCCTCATGATCCTGCTCCAGACGGGAGACCTGTACCGCCCCGCGAACCCTGACCCGACTATGATCCTCTACTTTGCGCTCGGCCTCGCCGCCGCCGTGGCGCTCCTCCTCGTTGCCTCCCTGATCAGCAGACGGCGCGTGCCGCGCACCGACGCGGAGCTCCAGCGTTACAACAGCGGGATTTTCCGGCGCACGGCCAAGTCGTTGGGCCTGCCGGAGCCGCATGTCGCCATGCTGGAGAATCTGGTGCGCCTGTGCAAGGTCAAGCAGCCGTTCCTCGTGTTCTCCAGCGCGAGCCTGCTCGATGACACGCTCAAGAAAGGGCTGTATTCCCTCGAGAGCACCCGGGACCTGACCGCGGAGGAGCGGGAAAAGCGCAGAGCGATCATCTTCCAGATAAAACAGATCATCGAGGGCAACGCACGCAAAGGGGCCGTGCTGAGCTCCACCACTTTTCTCCGGCCGGGTCAGAACCTGTCCGTCACCCCTGAAGGCGCGACGACTTTTTCAAGCAAGGTCATTTCGAACATGAAGGACTTCCTCACCGTGTCCGCCCCGGCCGCTCCCGCGGGAGCCTCCACGCGCTGGATGCGGGGAACGAAGCTTGCCGTGTACCTCTGGCGGGACAACGATGCAGGTTATTCCTTTGTTTCGAAGATCCTCGGCTATGACACGGTCAAGGGGGTTTCCAGCATCCTCATTCAGCATTCGAAGACGCTGCGCAGGGAGCAGCGCCGCAGGAGCAGGCGACGGGAGCTGATGCGGGCGTGTTTCTACTACCCCATCCGCATCGCGGAATTGGATCAGGGCCGCAAAGGGGACAGGAAAGCGATCGTGGAGCTGAACATGCGTACCCTCGGCACCGTTGTCGATCTCTCCGCCGGCGGCTGCGCCATCCAGAGCCTGAACCCATTCGACAAGGGCAGACTTGTCATGATCGAGTTCGACATCGACAAGCAGGCGCCGGTGCGGACCTTCGGAAAAGTGATGCACGTGCATCGGCAGAAGACCCGCGGCGGCGTCATGCATGTGAAGTTCACGCGCGTGACACGGCAGCACCTGAACAGGATCAGCGAGTTCGTCTACGATTTCTCCCGTCCCACCACGCTGGGCCAGGTGCGCCAGCAGATGGACCGTTCGATCTCGGGCCGGCAGGACGCGAGCCCCCCCGCGCGTTGACCCCGCGCTTCTCATTTTGCACGACCTTTGGTGATCGCACGCTTCATTTCGAGCGAGAATGAGCCCATTTTCGATCGGGCAAAATGAAAAGCGCTCCTGCCGAGTGAATATGAAAATTGCCGACATTGACCGAGGTTTGCCTTTCCACTACTCTCCAATCGTGAGCACGGACGGTCCCACGCACCATCACAGCGCAAGCCCCGAGGAGACGATCGCGTTGGGCGCGCGCATCGGTGCGCGTATTGCGGAAAACTGCGCTGACGGCGCTCTCGTGCTCCTGGTGGGACCGCTCGGCGCGGGCAAGACGGTCCTTGCAAAGGGAATTGCCCGCGGTCTCGGAATAGAGGAGCAGGTCATCAGCCCCACGTATACGATCGTCTCCGAGTACGGCTCGGGAAGCGTCCCCCTGCATCACGTCGACCTGTACAGGATCGAGGGGACGGAGCAGATGGAAAACCTCGGCCTTGAGGACATCGTCCGCGGAAACGGAATCGTCGTCGTGGAATGGGGAGAGAAGCTCGCGCCGAGCCTCGTCACCGCGGCAACGGACCGCGAGCCGCGCATCCGGGTGACCATCGCGCTCGCGCCGGACGGCGGCCGCGACATCACGGTGGAGGACATCCAGGGATGAATGTCCTGGCCATCGACACCGCCACCGAAACGCTCGCGCTTGCCGCAACCGGGGGCGACTCCTGGGCGTCGCTGTGCCTGCGCCGGGGGCTCCAGCACTCCTCCGCGCTGCTGCCCCTCGCCGAAAGCCTCCTCACGCAGCTGGGAATGAACGTGACGGACCTGGAGCTTCTGGTCTGCTCGCGCGGGCCGGGGTCCTTCACGGGCATCCGGATAGGCCTTGCCACCGCGATGGGCATCAGCCACGGCAGAGGGGTCCCGCTCCTGGGCGTGTCCACCCTGGATGCCATTGCGCGCCCGTGGGCGGCGTATGACGGCGATGTGTGCGCGGTCATCGACGCGCGCAAGGGAAAGTATTACGCCGCCCTGTTCCGCGCGGGCGCGCTTCAGGGTGCGTACAGGGACGTCTCCCCTGATGAGCTGGCGCGGCTTCTCGCCTCCGCCGACAAGCCGCTGCTGGCAGGTCCCGACGCGCCCAGGATCGGGGCGCTGCTCGGTGACGCCGGGCGGGGGGTTGCGCGCACGGACTTGTTCGATCCTCGCTCTCTCCTGCGCATCGGCGTGGAACAATTCGAGAAGAAGGGCGCGGATCTTTCATCGCTTCAGCCCTTGTATCTTCGCAAGAGCGAGGCAGAAATTGCGAGCGGTTTATGAGCACGCGTGACGAAAGTGGAATGCCGCCAGGAGCGGCGGGTCGTGATGCACCCATTGATGAACCTGCCGATGTGGAGCTCGTGGAGGAGACAGCCGCCATGAACGGCGAAACGGGGCGCGGATTGGACTCTCCCGAGTTCAACGCCTGGAAAAGCTCCTACCTCAACGAGCGTCTGCCCAGTCTCTTTCTGGACGGAACCCTGAAGATCCTTCAGGCGAACGACACGTTCTGCGGAATGTACGCATGCGAGCCACAGATGACGGGTGTGTACTTCACCCAGTTCTACGCTCCCTATTTCAATGAGAAGAGAAGCGCCGATCTCTTCCGCTCGGTCCGCTCCGCCGGCAAGGGGTTCATGTGGCGCGGCAGAGTGGAAAAAATCGCCAAGGACAAGCTGCTCAACGTGTCAAAGGTATGGATCATTCCCGTGCGCCAGGGCGCGGGGGCTCTGCCGCGCGCCTACAGCGCCGTCTGTCTGGACATCACCGAGGAACACAGACAGCTTCTCCAGAGCACGTTTACAAGCCTGCTGGGGGCGGCGCGCCTGAAGGACAATGATACTGGAAATCACATCGAGCGGGTCAACAGGTATGCGCGCGCCCTCGCGGAAGACCTCGAAGGCAGGCCGGAAACACCGGAGGTGGACCACGAGTTCGTCGAAACCATCGGGCTCGTGGCGGCGCTGCATGACGTGGGCAAGATCGGCACGCCGGACGACATTCTCAACAAGGCGGGAAAGCTGGAAGCCTGGGAATGGGACGTCATGAAGCAGCACACCACAAACGGCGCATATATTCTTTCCACGTACCCTCACCCGATGGCCCGGGAGATCGCGCTTCGTCATCATGAGCGATGGGACGGAACCGGATACCCGCACGGCCTCAGCCAGGACCTCATCCCGATCTCAGCCCGCATCGTCACAATTGCCGATGTGTATGACGCCCTGAGGATGCGCCGCGCCTACAAGGACTCTTTTACGCACGAGCAGGTCCTGGAAAGCATGAGCGGCGAGTCAGGAACACACTTCGATCCGTTCCTTATCACGCGCTTCATGACGATAGCGGAATCTTTCCGAACGATCTTCAGCGAGCTTGCGGATCCTTCTTAGGAAGAACGCCGCCGGGAGGGGCCGGTGGAATGCCGCCAGGAGCGGCGGGTGAAGCGCCGCCGGGAGCGGCCGGTTTTCCCGATGGCGGGTTCTTGCCCATGAGCCCCTGCAGGCTCGGCAGCGTTTGCGGTGCGGCGGAAGCGGCGGCGCGGTTTTCCTCCTGAATCGCCGCGTAGACCTCCCGGCGATACACCTTGACCTGGGAGGGCGCAGCGATGCCCAGCTTGACCTGGTCTCCCTTGATGTCGACCACGGTGAGCTCCACCTGATCGCCGATCATGATGCTCTCGCCGATGCGGCGCGCGAGGATCAGCATGAAGCGCCTTGCCTGGCCCGCGCAAGCTCGTCCAGAATGACGTGCCGCACTCCCCACCGGGGGTTGCTGCTGATCGACTGCCGTCCCTCGCGCGTGCGCCGATTCAGGATGAGCGGTCCCTGGAGATTCGCCGTCATCAGGGAAGAGTTTTCCGGGATGGTGACGATGGCGAAAACGAGACCGTCCTCCCCCCGCGCGACCCCGATTTCCTCGAGCTCGCCCGGGTCCACGTCCGGAGTGTAGTCCGGCCGGAAGAACAGCGGGTCGATCAGGACAAAGGCCACCTCGACGCGCTCGACCGACTGAAGCCAGTAGAATGGCTGCTGGGTGGCGTCCAGCAGCACGAACTCGCGCAGATCCTCGAAGCCGAACAAGCCCCGGGCGAACCTTATCCGCTGCCCTTCCGCGATCTCCATTTCTCCGTACGGCTTGGTGAGCACTTTCATGGCTTACCTCAGGAAGTCCAGCAGCTTGGGACGATTCAAGACGCGCGCCGTCGCCGCGAGCGCGGCCTCATGGGTGAACTCCAGGGTCTTGAGCTGTGTGATGGCGTCCGCCATGTCCAGGTCGCGCTCCTGAGAGTCGAAACGCACCAGCTCCGGCTGCTGGAACGCGAGCCTCCTGGCCACGGTATCGAGCCGGGAGTCGCGCGCCCCGATATCACCGAGCACGCCGGCAAGGGTCGTAATGGAATCCTCGATCCCCCTCAAGCCTGCGCCCCCCACTTTTTCACCCGAGCCTTCGAACATCGCGTTGCGAAGGTTGATCACCATGTCGAATATGGATCCGCCGAACACCCGTGCGCTTCGCGCCACATTCAGCGGCGGATGGTCACCGCCCGGCGCGAGGATCCCCAGGTCCTGCAGGACGGTGCCGCCGCCGGTGTCCTCGGCCCAGATCTGATGAGGAAGAGTCGTGCTCAGCACCAATGCATTGCTCACGGGATCGAGGCTCGCACGGACGGGCGCGGCAGAATCGTTTATCTTGGCCGCGATTGCCGACAGAGTGTCACCGGGGGCAAGCCGTATTTCCGCCCCGTCGATGCGGATCGTGGAGTTCGCCTGCACGCGGTACTGGCCGGCGTCCACCGTGGAATAGATCTGCTGCTGCTCGGCCCAGAATGCGACGTTGCCCGGCAGGTTGATGTCCACCGAGGCTCCTTCCGAGATCTCCGCCGCTCCCCTGTCGACGTTGCCCAGGTAGTCCACGGAGACCACCCTGTCCGTGCTCCCGCCGGGCACCCGGCCCAGGGTCGTCCGGAAAGGGGTTGTCTTCGACAGGGTTCCGGCAAAAAGGGAATTGCCGCTCTGGTCCTTGGAGTTGGCGATGGTGAGCAGCTCTCCCAGGAGCTGATCCACCTCTTCGCCCATGTAGCCCATCTGCGATTTGTCCACCGTGCCGTTCGCGCCCTGCACGGCGAGCTCACGGACCCTTTGCAGGATGTCCATCGCGCTGCGCAGGTTGCCCTCCCCGCTGGAAAGCGTGTTGCGCACGGACTCGATGTTCTTGCCGAATCGGTCCGACCGCATGATCTCGGATTGGAAACGCGTGGAGCGGGAGGCGGCCAGAGGGTCGTCGCGCAAGTCCTTGATTTTCGACTGCGCGCCCACCTTGTTCGTCATCTGGTTCATGTCGAACTCGCGCAGCTCCCGGTAGTAGCTGCTGTCAAAGGTCGGTTGCTGTGAGCTGATCCTCTTCATACCCGTCCGTCCTTACACGCCCATCTTGTTGATGATGATGTTGAGCATCCCGTCGAAGGTCGATACGAAGCGCGCAATCGCGGCATAGCCGTTCTGGTAGGTGATCATCGTGGAAAGCTCTTCGTCGACATTGACGCCGGAGATCGATTCACGCAGGTCCTTGAGGTCTTTCATCACGAGCTTCGTCGTGTCGAGACTGCGGTTCGCCTCTTCGCCCTTCAGCCCGATGCCGGCAACCCGATCCGCGAAATAGCTGTCGAACGTGGACGTGACACCGACCATGACGGGCGTGGTGCGCAGCTGCGCAATAGCAAGGGCGGCCGTGCCGTCCCCGACGCCGTCTGATTTCCCATCGGCCCCGGAGGCGGCGGCGATGGACCCCGGATTCTGAAGGAGGCGGGAGTTCACCTCGATCCAGCCCGCCGGGTGCGCAAGCGGCGCCACGGCATACTGGGACCCGTCCGCCTGGGTAAGGGATTGCACGGCGTCCGCGTGGCTCCACGCGTATGCCCCGGCAGGACCCGAGGCCTTGAGGATGCCGCTGTAACCGACGAGGAACTGGCCGGAGTCTTCCAGGCTCCTGATCACGAAATCAGGGTTCCGCGTGTCGGCCGCGGGAGTCGCCTTCAGGGAGAGCTTGCCTTCCGAGTTCAGGCGCGCAACCACCTCGGCGCCGGACAGGTTTATCCGGGTGATGAGGTCTTCGACCGTATCGGTGGGGTGGTAGGCCACGGTGACCGCGCCGTCGGCTCCGGGAAGCGTGAGGACGCCTTCGAGGCCTATCTGGTCCTTCGCCTTCAAGGCATTGGAGCCCGTGACGCGAAACACCCACGTGGAGTCCGGGACGCCGGTGCCTTTCGAATCGTAGTTGCCCGCGACATTGGTGATGAATGGCCGCTCCACGAAGAAGTCCACTCCCTTTTCACCGTTCAAGCCGAAGCCCTGCCGATGGACCTCGTTCACGAGGTCCGTGAAATTGAGAGCCAGGAGGTCGAGGCTCTGGATCTCCTGCCGCGCGTCGCCGTCGCGCACCTGCAGCAGAGAGGCGATCTTTCCGCCGCGGAGGCTGACCGCGCCGCGGGTATCCTCCCAGACGAGGTTTGAATATCCCTCGTTCGTCCTGTCCGCCTGGAGGGCAATCGGCTCATGATGCAATCCCTGCACGAGATGCGTGCCGCCGGTGGTGACGACGAACTCACCCGCGGGATCGTTGGTCCGTATGGTGATGTCCACGAGGGATGAAAGCTGGCCCACCAGCAGGTCTCTGCGGTCCAGGAGGTCATTGGGGTTGTCCCCGAGGGCCTGGGACTTGACGATCTGACCGTTGAGGAGCGCGATCTGGCGGGTGAGCTCGTTCACCTGGGTGACGGTGCCACGAATATCGTCCTCCACCATGTCGCGCACTCCCTTGAGGCGCTGAAACCGGTCATGGATCCCGTCAACGAGTGATTTGCCCTTTTCCAGAACCGATCGGCGTGATGCCATTTCGGTGGGATTGAGGGAGAGGTCCTGCCATGCGCCCCAGAACTGGTCCATCAGGGCGCGCACCGAGTGATCGGTGGGCTCATTGTAGACCTGCTCCATCATGAGGATGTACTTGTCCCGGGAATCCCAATAGCCCTGCACGTTCTGCTCGGACACGATGCGCCCCTCGAGGAGCATGTCCTTGAGCCGTTCGATGCGCGTCACGTCCACGCCCTGCCCGATCTGCCCCGGGGTTTCCTCCCGATTGAGCTGCGGCTCGTACAAAGGCAGGGTGGCGTGCATTTCGACGCGCTGCCTGCTGTACCCCTCGGTGGAGGCGTTTGACAGGTTATGGCCGATGGTCTGGAGTCCCTGGGTGGTGGCGACGAGCCCCCTCTTTCCGAGCTCTATGGGAGCGAAACTGGATTGCACGGCGTCCTCCTACTGCGTGCGGTCGACGAGGAGCGCGCCGCTCACGCCGGTGGGCGTGCCCCGACGGGAGTAGATCCTGCCCTTGCGGTACGGGAATATCTGCTCGAGTATCCTGTTGAGCGCGTCCGCGAGCGTTTCCGCCGAATAGCGCATCCTGCCCGTGGCGGTCTTCAGCCGCACGACGCTTACGCGCAGCCTGCGCCAGCCGTCCTCCAGCCCGGCCCGCGCCTCCTCGGGCAAGGCGGGCATGAGCGCCGAGAATGTCGTCTCCCGCGGCATCTGCATTGCGGCGCGCAGGAGCACGAAGGCTTCGTCGCGGGCGGAGTCCGCTTCCACGATTTCCTCCGCAGCGTGTTCGATGCCCTGGGCAAGAACCAGGCCGGAGCTCCAGCTCTTCTCCTGGAAGCGCTCCCGCAGGCGCTCCACTTCGCGGCCCAGGCGGTCGAAAAGCTCCGTCTCCTGCTCCATGCGGACCTTCAGCGTCCGCCAAAGGACATTCGTCTGCTCATCCATCGCTTCGCTCCTCTTCCTTCATTCAATGTCGGAAGAACTTTCCTTCCCATGAGCGCGGCAATCTGCTATCTTTGGCGGGGAGAGATTCATGACCACCGATCGTGACCTGATCATCATAGGCGGAGGCGGGGCAGGTCTGTCCGCGGCGCAATACGGCGCCCGCGCAAACCTGCGTACGCTCGTCGTGGAGGAGTTTTCCTCCGGGGGCCAGGCCCTGCTCATCGACGCTCTGGAGAACTACCCGGGATTCCCCGACCCGATTAATGGGTATGATTTCACGCAGAAAATGGAAGAGCAGGCAAAGAAGTTCGGGGCGGAGTTCCAGAACGCCACCGTCACTTCTCTGCGCAAGGAGAACGGCCATTTTGTCGTCGAAACGGACAGGGGACCGATGACCTCGGATACGGTCATCCTTGCAACGGGAGCGGCGCACAAAACACTCGGCGTCCCGGGGGAGGCGGAGCTCGCCGGCAAGGGCGTCTCCTACTGCGCCACCTGCGACGGCCCGTTCTTCAGGGGGAAGCGGATGCTGGTGGTCGGGGGCGGAGACGCGGCCTGCGACGAAGCCATGTATCTTTCCCACCTGGCCTGCGGCGTCCTCATGATTCACAGGAAAGAGAAGTTCCGGGCCCAGAAATCGCTCGCCGTGCGCGTGCTGGCCAATGCAAAGATCGAGGTGCGATTTTCCACGGAGCTGCGCAGGATCGAGGGTTCTCCCAACGTGACCCGGGTGGTCCTGGTGGACAACAAAACAGGGCGGGAGTACGAAGAAGCGGTCGAGGCGGTTTTCATCTTCATCGGCTCGGATCCCAAGAGCAGGCTCGTCGAGCCGCTGGGGGTTGCCCGTGACGACGTAGGCTACGTGGAGACCAACCAGCGCATGGAGACCTCTTTGCCGGGGCTCTACGCGGTAGGTGACGTGCGCGCGACTCCGTTCCGGCAGCTCGTGGTGGCAGCCGGGGAAGGCGCCATCGCGGCTCATGCAGCCGGGCAATACATTGACGAGAAGAAGGGCGAGTGCAAGTAGAGAGGGCTTGAGTGAAGTTTCGGCTGATTGTCCATCCCCGGATGGAGGGCAGGTTCGACATGGCGGTCGATGAGGCCCTTGCGGAGGCGGTGGGGGCCGGCGCAAGCCTCCCGGTCATCAGGCTGTACGGATTCTCTCCCCCCACCCTCTCCCTGGGCAGGTTCCAGAAGATCAAGGGGAGGTATTCACCCGCGCTGCTTGCGGAGGATGGCGTCACGCTCGTGCGCCGGCCGACGGGAGGCCACGCGGTGCTGCACGATTGCGAGCTTACCTACTCGGTCGCGCTTTCCAAGGAGGAAAGCGGAACCCTGATCGGGGGGGCAAGGAAAAGGGAGGTATATGAGTTTGTGGCGCGGGTGCTCCTTGCGGGGCTTGCCGAGCTCGGCGTCAAGGGAAAGATCAATGCATCCCGGCACGGCGACCTTCACAATCCGGACTGCTTCGGTTCTGCGGGCGAGTACGAGATCACGGGGCGGGACGCGCGCAAGCTCATTGGCAGCGCCCAGATGACGACCCGCCGGGCCATTCTTCAGCATGGGTCCATCCCCCTCGAAAACCCGGGCAGACGCGTCCTGCGTTACATCAGGGTGGAGGGGCCGGTGGATTCGCGCGAGCCCACCTGCCTGAACGAGGAAACGGGCCGGAGCCTCGCCTTCGAGGAGGTGCGGGAGGCCTTTGCCCGGGCGTTTCAACGGAATCTCGACACGGAGGAGTCCGAGCTGCGCACGGAAGAGAAAGAAGCGGCGGATCGGATCCTGGCCGCACGGTACGCGAGCGACTCATGGAATCTCGTATACTGAGGCATCGCGGTACGGGAGTGCGCGAGTACGCGCTCGGCCCGAAGGCCGTACCCGTTCGGCGAGTACGCCGTACTCCGCGGATTCTAGGGCGCCGATCTGCGGTCCTTGCCGTGATGATTCTCATCACGGCACCGGCTCCCTTCGTCGCGGCGCTCAGCTTCAACGATCCCGGAGATCCGTCAGTTCTTGCCGCCCGGTTGGCGGATGAGATGACGAACGAGGAGCTCATGGGCCAGGTGTTCTTCCTCGGCTGGCAAGGGGTCGGCCCCTCCCCGGACATCCTGCGCTGGATCGGCAGCCGCGGGATCGGCGGGGTCAAGATCTTCCCCCGCAACGTCTCCGACCTTCCTTCCCTCGCGCGGGACATCGCGGAAATGCAGAGCCTTGCGGCAAAGAACCGGTTCGCCATCCCGCTTTTCGTCGCCACAGACCAGGAGGGCGGGTGGGTCCGGCAGATCAAGGACGAGACCTCCGTGTCGCCGGGCAATCTTGCGCTGGGAGCCTCCGGAGCGCCGGGGGACGCCTATCTCACCGGCTATTACCTCGGCAAGGAGCTGGCGGCGCTGGGCATCAACATGGATTTCGCGCCCACGGCGGACGTGTATTCGAACCCCGAGGCGAGCGTCATCGGCCCGCGCTCCTTCGGCTCCGATCCGTCTTCCACGGGCCTCTTCTCGGCCGCGTTCGCGAGCGGCATGAAGAGCGCGGGCGTCCTCTGCACGGCGAAACATTTTCCCGGACACGGCTCCGCCGATCAGGACTCGCACGGACACCTCCCCAAGATCGAGGTGAGCCTCGATCAGCTTCTCGAGCGCGACCTGATCCCCTACCGCATCCTCATCCGCGAGGGGATCCCTGCCGTGATGACGGGACATCTCGCTTTTCCCCGGATCCTGGGCAGCCTCACCCCCGCCTCCCTGTCCCCCTTCTTCCTCCAGAGCCTCTTGAGGGACAAGCTCGGGTTCCAGGGCCTTGTGATCACTGATGACATGGAAATGGAGGGCGTGCTTGCCGACGGCCTGGATACGCCCACCGCGTGCCTCCGCGCCTTGGAGGCGGGAAACGACATGGTGCTCGTTTCGCATACACCGGCGACCCAGGAGCTCACCTGGAAGGCGCTGATCGCGGCCGCCGGGTCGCGCAAGGCATTCCGCGCCACCCTCAAGGAGTCCGTGACGCGCATCCTGGCCACCAAGCTGCGCTACTTCCGCGGACGCGACGCGCCCCTGAATCCGAACCCTTCGTCGGTCAAGACGCAGGTGCCAGCTCCCGGAGCCAGGGATTTCTTCGTGCAGGTGTCCGCCAGGGCCGTCACGCTCATCGCGGGAAAGAGGATCCCCTACCGACAGGCCCGGGGAGAAAAAGTCCTTCTCTGCGGACAATTCAACGAGTTTCTTTCCGAAGGCCTGCGCCGCTATCCGGGCGCCGATACCCTGCTCTTCCCCTTCAACCCGTTTTACGGCGCGCGGGCCCAGGACAAGTCCTCCGTGCGCGCGCGTGCCGCCGCGTATGATACCGTGATTTTTTGTCTCGCCAATTACAACAGCCTGGATGTGCTCCAGGAGCTCAAGGGCATGGGGAGGAAGGTCATCGTCATTTCCGCCCTCAGCCCCGTGTACCTCAGCGATGCGTCATGGGTCCAAACGGCAATCGCGGTGTACGGCGAGGGCCGCGATTCCTTCCGCGCGGGCTTCAGTGTGCTTGCGGGAGACTTCACGGCCACCGGTCTGCTCCCCGTGAGCTTTGCGGCGCAGGCCGTCAAATGAGCTGGCGGCCGACGGGACGGAGAGACCTGCCCGCGATCCTCGAGTTCCTGCTGCGTGACGAAGCGCTCTGCGTCCCATTCACCTCGCGCCTGCTGGACGGCGCGCGCGGCTGCGAGGTGTACTTCAACGCCGATGCGCGGGGGAACGTCTTCGAGTGCGCCCTGTTCACGACTGCGGGCCTCCTGCTTCCCGTGCTGACGGGGGAGGACGCGGGCCATAACGGCCTCGCGGACGTGCTGCGCGGCCTGAGCCCGACCGTTCACTCCATCATGGGGGTCGGCAGGTGCGTCGGGGGGGTCGAGGCCCTGCTTCCCCTTCCGCCCACGACCCGCATCGAGTATTTTCTGATGACCCTGCCCCGCGCATCCCTGCGTCCCTTTCTCCCGCGGGACCACGAAGGCGTGGTGGTCAGAAAGGCGGACCCGTACGACGCGGAAGCACTCTTCCCCCTGCAGAAGGAGTACGAGCTGGAGGAGGTGGTGATCGATCCCACGCATTTCAACGACGCCCAATGCATGAAGCTGTTGAAACACAGCCTTCGGGACGAGCTGGTGTATGTCGCGGAGCTGGACGGGGTGCCCGTGGCAAAGGCGGCGACGAACGCGCGTGGATTCGGCGTCGATCAGATCGGCGGCGTCTACACGGTGCCCGAGAAACGAAGCAAAGGCCTGGGGGCCCGGGTGGTAGCAGAGCTCCTGGAGGCCGTGTTCATCGACAAGACGGCAGCCTGCCTGTTCGTGAAAAAGCGAAACCGGCCCGCAATAGCGCTTTATGACCGGCTCGGATTCGCGCCGGTGACCGACTACGTCATCAGCTATTATGGGATGTAAGGAGGACGGCGGCCAGACCTGCCGGAGGGGATGATGCCGGGCCCGATGCCGGCCCGTCAGCCCTTGATCGCGCCCGCGGCGACTCCCTTTGTAATCTGCTTCCTGAATATCAGGTAGAAAATCAGCAGCGGCAGCATGCCGATGGCCAGCGCGGCGAACTGCTTTCCATAGTCTGCCATCATCGTTCCCGAGAACCTGAGGATACCCAGGGGCAGCGATTGGAGGCTTGTCTTGGACACGAGGATATTGATGAGGGCAAACTCGTTCCACAGGCCGGTGATGTTCAGGATTGCGACCGTCGTCGCGATCGGGACCGACATGGGCAGGATGATTCCCCTGAAGATGGCGAAATAGCCCGCGCCGTCGATGCGCGCCGCTTCCACAAGGGCATCGGGGATGCTCTTGATGTACTCCGTGGCAAGATAGATGGCGACGGGCAGCCCGGATCCGATATAGATCAGAAGCACCCCCACGCGGCTGTTGTAGAAGAGGTGGAAGTCCGTGGATTTCATGAGATGGAGGAACTGGAAGAGATCTCCCAGGAGCTTGTCGAGCTGAGAGACCTCGATAAACAGCGGCACCATCAGCGACTGGATCGAGAGGAGAATGCCGATGACGAAGCTGCCGTAGATCGGGGCGGTCGCCTTTGACCTGATCTTGGCAAAAGCAAACGCGGCCAGGAGGGAGAACAGGATGATTCCCAGTGACGCGCCCAGGGTATAGATGACCGAGTTCCCTATGAGCTTGTCGAACTCGCCGATCCTCCATGCGCCGGGATAATTGACCGTGATCCACTCGTGGGGGAGACTCAGCTTGTTGAGGCGGTATTCCGCGTTCGACTTGAACGAGTTGACGAGGAGCCAGATGATGGGGGAGACCGTCATGAAGGCGAATACTCCCATCACAAGATACGCGAGCACTTTTCCGAGCGCGCCCGTGATCCTGCCGTACGTCATTCTCGCCGCGTCTCTCATGACCTACTCCCTTCCCCCGTACCGCTTCTCCACGAGCTTGGTCAAGCCGATGAGGATGAAGCTGAATATGACGATCGAAAGGGCGATGGCGTTGGCCAGGGGATAGTGCGGCGCGCCGTGGAACGCATTCGTGTACATGTAGATTGAGAGGACCTCCGTCACTCGCGCGGGGCCTCCGCCGGTCATGGCCCAGATCAGCGCAAAGCTGTTCAAGGAGCCCGAGATGCAGAGAATCGCGGCATTCACGATGACCCCGGAAAGGCTGGGAAGCACAATGCGGCCCATCACCTGGCCTTCCGTTGCCCCGTCGATCCTCGCCGCCTCGACGATGGCCACGTCGATCTTCTGCATGTTGGCCAGGAAAAGGATCAGGTAAAGCCCCGTCCAGCACCACAGCGTCACGAACATGATGGGAATCATGGCCACGTCGGCCTTGCTGAGGAAATCCGGCGACCACTTGTGTGCGAGCAGGTTCACCATGTCGCTCCTGAACACCGCGAGCTGGCCGGGTGTATAAGCAACGATGATGTCCTTGAGCTCGGTGAACGGGTCATTGAATATCTGCAGCGCGACAGGATCGCTTATGTCGACGATCCGGTGCACGAATCCGTCCGTGACGTTGAAGCCCCCCGACGCGCGCAGGATCACATCAAGCTTGTGGGAGAAGGCATTGGCGTACCACTTGTTCATGACATCCGCGATGAGGCCGGAAGGAGCGAATATCATGTTCCACATGATGCCCAGGACGATGACGGAGATGATTGCCGGCATGTACAGCACGCCCTGCCAGAAATCACCGAATCTCACGATCCTGCGATAGATCAGGTATGCAAATACGAACCCGAGGGGGAGCTGCCCGAACACGGAGATGAGGACGATGTACACATTGTTTTTCAGCGCGAGCCAGAATTGGGGGTCCGCCACCAGCTTCGCGTACTGCTGAAACCCGGTGATCCTCCACCGCTCGCCTCCGAACATCTTCCCGCCATTGAAGTTGCTGAGCGAGAGGATGATGGAGATGGCGATGGGAAAAGCCATGACAAAGAGATAGAGAATGAAGGCAGGCAGCACCATTGCCCAGTAGGCCCGTCTCTCATCACGCCTGTAAGCAACCGTCCGCGCCATCCCGAGCCTCCGTGCCGAAAGCATCAAAAAAAGGTGTCCGGGCGGTGAGCCCGGACACCCGCTCTGCTCGGAACTTTACATCTTCGACTTCAGCCACGCATCCATTGCTTTCTGCATCTCGGCCGCAACCTGGGCAGGGGTCTTTGCCCCTAGGCCGATGGACTGCAGGCCGGCGTTGAGCACGTTGAACACGCTCGGATCCAGCACGCCGTCAATCACGTAGCAGGTCTTGGCGATTGAAGAATAGTACGTGGGCATCATGGTTGTGAAGGGCTCGAGCTTCTCGCTGGTGACGCCCTTGCGCGTCGGGATGAAGGCGCCCGTCTCGAGCTTCATCTGGGAGAACTCAGGACCGTAGTACCACTTGAGCAGGCGCACAGCGGCCTTTTCCTTGTCGGAGCCGGCGGGAATCGCTGCGGAGATGCCGAGGCCGACGCCCGCGATTGCGGATACGACGCCCGGATTCTTCTCTCCCGGTATGGCGGGGAAGTTGAGGAACGCGAAATCCGCGGCTTGCGCCTCCGGTGCGATCAACGCCTTGCCCGAGGCCTTGTCCGTCAGGTAGGCTCCCTGGCGCCAGTCACCGTCGATGATGAAGGCGGCCTTGCCCGAAGCGAACAGACCGGGGCCGTCACCGTAGGGCTGCTGGATGTTGCTCCAGTTGATGACGCCGTCGGTGAACATGGTCTTGACGAATGTCAGGGCGGCGACAAAGGCGGGATCCGTGAATTTGACCTTGCCCGTATTGACCCTGTCGATCCAGGCGTCGCCGAGCATGCGTCCGACAACCGTGGAGAACAGGCACGACTGGGCCGGCCACTGGTCGCCATCCGGCAGGAGGATGGTCTGCACGTTCTTGACCCTGAGCTTGGGAACCATGGCCTTCAGAGCCGCATAGGTCTTGGGCAGTGGAATGCCGAGGTCCGACAAGAGCTTCTTGTTGGTGTACATGACCGTGGTGTAGGTGAAGCTCTGGGGGAGCTCCGCCAGCATCTTGGAGGACTGTGCATTCACGTTGAGAGCCGGCGCGACAAAGTTGGACAGGAAGTCCTTGCCCAGGAGGGGCGCAAGGTCCTTGACGAGCTTCTGCGAGTGCAGAAGCGCCGAGCTGTCGCGGGTGGTCGGCCACATGTACATGACATCCGGAAGCTGCCCGGCGGCGATGTAGGCGGACAGCTTCTGGTGGTAGGCCTGGCTGAACAGGATCTCCATCTGCAGGTCGATGTCCGGATTGTCATCTTTGAACTTCTGCCAATACGCCTGGTCCTCTTCATATCCCGCCTGCGTGGCGTCGATATAGTAGAGGAAATTGAGCGTTGTCTGCTGAGCGACGAGGCTCATGGGAATGATCAGCAGAACAAGCGCGAAGAACAGGAACTTCTTCATGGCGCAAACCTCCTTCAAGGATTCTTTCCCCCTCAACGAGGGGTTTTCTTTTTCATATCAGGCGCAGCGCAGGAGCCGCGCTGAACGAGCCGGGGAGGGATGATGACGGATCTATGCTCCGGCTCCCTGCCCGCCATGAGCTCGAAGAGCATCTGCACGGCCGCCGCGCCGATCTCATCTATCGGCTGCGCCACCGCGGTGATGCCCGGCGAAAGGTGGGGGAAAAACGGGTGATCGTCGAATGACACGATGGAAATGTCGCCCGGCACGCTCCTCCCCATTTGCGCGCACGCGTTGAGCGTGCCGATGACCAGGTCCCCGGCAGCGACGAAAATGGCGCTCACCGCAGGGAGCGAGAGCAGGATCTGCTGCGCACACCGCATCGCGTCCGTGGTGTCATAGGGACAGTGCACGACAAGGGGATCCGGAAGCCCCTTCTCCCGGTACACGTCGACGATGCCGCGTACCCTGTCGTGCACGTAGGGCAGCGCATCCGGTCCGGCCAGGACGGCGACATGGCTGTGGCCCTTGCCGGCCATATGCTCACCCGCCATCCGCGCGCCCAGCGCATTGTCCACATCGACGTAGTACGACGAGCTGTGGGGGCTCTTCCCCACCATGACGAACGGCAGGTTCTTCACGAGCAGCTCCGCGAGCTGCTTTTGTCCGAACTGCTCCGCCCCGATTATCGCACCGTCGATCCGGCGGCCCCTGAGGATGCTGCGGAATGCCGAGTCCACATCGTCCTCCGAGCTCGCCGTGGAGAGGAGCACATTGATGCCGTGCGCTGCCGCCTCCTGTGTGATCACGGTGAGGAACGCGGGCCAGAAGGTGCTTGTCAGGGTGTACTTGCCCGTATGCGGGATGACAAAACCCATGGTGTTCGTCCGCCTGGCCGCAAGACCTCTGGCGGAGGCGTCCGGGTGGAAATCCAGGGATTCGATGAGCTTCGAAACCCTGCGTCGCGTTTCTTCGCCGACCCCCGTCACGCCGTTTATGACCCGGGAAACAGTGCCTTTCGATACATGGGCCATTTCGGCGATGTCTTTTATCGTCATCAGTCCTTGCACAGCTCCTCGACAATAACGGTTTCGTTCTTTGCCCGAAGAAACAAAAATATCAAGCGAAACGCTAGTACTTTGCAGAGTGGCCGCAACCGTTCTCGCGTTGTAGCACGCGGCATTTGCATTGTCAAGAGAATTCTTTCCACCAGTTTTATTTGTTTCAATATAATGAGTTATATGATTGATGATATTGACGCGCCTTAAGAAAACGTTCTGAACCAGGCAATAATTGGCAATTGCACTATACCGGTATCTCAGATAACATGCATTTCCGGGTAAGGAGGAAAAAATGCGGTGCGGGCGTTTCGAAGATCCTGCAAGGGAATACGTGATTACAGATCCGTGTACGCCGACAAAATGGATCAATTACGTCGGGACCCTTGCGTTCGGCGGGTTTGTCGATCATACCGGCGGCGCCCTGCTCTGCAAGGGAGACCCGGCAACAAACCGCATCACGCGCTACATTTCCCTGCAGCCTGCCGGCGAGTTCAGGGGCACGACCCTGTTCCTGCGGGTTCGTGAAGCAGGCAACTGGAAAACTGTTTCGCCCTTCTTTGTGCCCGGCCTGGCCCGGCTGGATTCCTTCGAATGCCACGTGGGGCTGGGATATTCGCGGATTATCTCGGAGCTCAACGGGATTCGCACGGACGCCACGTTCTTCGTGCCCCTGGAGGACTCCCGCCTGATCGTAGACGTGCGGATCGCGAACATCGGGAAGCGCAGCCGCGAGGTGGATGCGATCCCCGTTGTGGAGTACTCGCACTTCGACGCACTCAAGCAGCTCACGAACGCTGACTGGGTCCCCCAGACAATGCAGAGCAGGTCACGCCTCTCGGAGAACGGCCGCAGGGTGCTTTTCCAGTACGCATTCATGATGCGGGACACGCAGGTGAACTTCCTCGCATCCAACCTCGCCTCCTCCTCCTTTGAAACGGACCGCAAATACTTTCTCGGCCGCAATGAATACGGGACGTGGGCCAGCCCGGGCAGCCTGGAAGAAGAGGAGCTCGGCTGCCACGAGGCCCTGCGCGGTGACAACATCGGCGCGCTCCTTCATCACCTGGGCGCGCTTGCGCCGGGCGAGGAGCGCCGCCTCATCGTTCAGCTCGGCCAGGCCGAAAGCATTGAATCAGCCATGGCGGGCATCGGTCCCTTCCAGGATGCCCGTGCCGTGGACCAGGCATTCGCGCGGCTCGGCGAATCCTGGCGGGCCCGGCTTTCCTGCATCCAGGTTGAAACCCCTGATCCGGCGACGAACCGGATGCTGAACATCCACAATCCCCGGCAATGCCACACGACATTTCAGTGGTCGCGTTACCTCTCCCTCTATCAAACCGGCTACGGCGCGCGGGGAATCGGGTTCCGCGACTCCTCACAGGACGTGATGGGAGTCCTGGCGAGCGTGCCGGAGGAGGCGAAGTCTCTCCTCCGCACTCTGCTCAGCGTCCAGAAGCGCGAGGGATTTGCCATGCACCAGCTCAACCCTGCCACGAGGGAAGGCAGCATGGGTGACGCCATGGAACGTGATGACCGCCCGCACTACTACAGCGACGATCATTTGTGGAGCATTCTTGCCGTGGCAGAGCTGCTGAAAGAAACGGGTGATCGCTCATTCCTGGAAGAAGTCATTCCCTTTTACGACAAGGACAAGAGCGGCGTGCCCTTGGAAACCGCGACAGTTCTGGATCACATGCGACGGGGGATCGAGTTCACCCGATCGAACGTCGGGAAGCACGGCATCCCCCTCCTCGGGTTTGCGGACTGGAATGATACCATCAATCTTGCGACGGGCGCGGAATCCATGTTCACGGCGAACCTGTACGGCAAGGCGCTCCAGGAGCTGGCCGCATTGGCCCGATGGCGTGGGGAGCCCGCGGAGGCCGAAAGATGCGACGCCTGGCACGCGGAAATGAAACAGCGATTCCTCCAGCACGCGTGGGATGGACAGTGGTGGATAAGGTACATCGACTGGGACGGGACTCCGCTGGGCTCGCATGTGAACGAGAAAGGCCGGATCTACATCAACGGGCAATCGTGGCCGGTGCTCTCGGGGTTTGCCACCGAGGACCGGGCCCGCGCGTCAATGGAATCGCTGCGCAGGCTGCTCAACACGCGCAACGGGATAAAGATATCAACCCCCAGCTTCAACGGCTTCGATGCGCGAAAGGGAGGGATCAGCACCTATCCGCCCGGCGCCAAGGAGAACTCGGGCATTTTCCTTCATACCAACCCGTGGGTGATCATCGCCGAAACCATGCTGGGCAACGGGGACCGCGCATATGAGTACTACCGGCAGATAGATCCCAGCGAAAAAAACGACAGGATCGAGCAGTTCGAGTGCGAGCCCTACGTCTATCCCCAGAATATCCTCGGGGACGAGCACCCGATGTTCGGCCTCGCGCGGAACTCCTGGCTCTCAGGAACCGCCTCCTGGGTCTACCAGGCAGCGACCAAACACATCCTGGGCCTGCTGCCCACGTACGGCGGATTGACCGTGAGCCCCTGCATACCGTCGGCATGGGACGGCTTCAGCGCGGTACGGAAATACAGGGGCGCCGCATACCGGATCCAGGTAAGGAACCCTTCTCATATCTGCCGCGGCGTTGCATCGATGTCAGTGGACGGGCGGAAGATCGACGGAAACCTGCTCCCCTTGTTCGACGACGGGAGAACGCATTCCGTCGAGGCGACGCTCGGCTAATGCGCCGCCGCTGCGGCAGCCAGCTTTCTCAGCAGTCGTTCTCTCCTCTTCCCGATCTCCTGCCGGGTACGCGCATCCAGCGGGAGGTTCCAGGAGAGGAGGAGCTCCACCATTTCCAGGGCCTGATCAGGCCTCCTGACACGGTGCTCGAGGTGTTTGGCGAGCTCCACGGCGGCGAAAATGCTCCGGGAGCCCGAGGTCATGGATTCCCAGACGGCCACCGCCTTTTCCCAGTCGCGATGCCTCCTGTGGTGAAGGCTGAGCACAATGCCGGCCTCCGCGTTTCCCCGTCCGAACGCGTCCGCCAGCACTTTCGCACCGACAGCCGGTGACCGTCCGAGCAGCCAGCGGCCCAGGGCCCTTTCATCCACCTTCGCGGCCGAGACATCGCCGGAAAGAAACCTGCCAATGAGCGCATACATCCGGGCAAGGGACGTGATGTCCATGACATTGTGGTCGAACACCACCGGCAGCGTTCCCCGCCTCCCCGTGCGCAGGTACTCCAGCCAGATCAGGGGAATGTCCTCGCCTGCGACGTCGAGCCCGCGGATGAAACCGAGGATGTGCGATTCGATTGTTCTCAGGCTGCAGTCACCCGTCACCGTCTTCCAGAGCCTGCGCGCGTGATGGAGCAGATCCACCTGGGGGCCCGGCTCCCACTCGATGCGGTTCATGAGGAATCGGGTTCGGAGGAGATGGCTGTCGAAGGTCTTCCCATTGTAGGAGACGAATGCGCGGTAGGGCTTCAGGAGGCCGGCAACCGCGGCAAGGAAATCCGGCTCGCCGGGAAAATCCGAGAGAAAGAGCTGCTCCACCACAAGGTCCCTGCCCTCGCACCGCGCAGCGCCGAACAGGAAAATGACGCTCCCGGCGCCGCCGGAAAGGCCGGTTGTTTCCGTGTCGTAGAACACCAGCTCGTCTGCGGAGACGGCTTCCGGGGAGAAAGGCGCGGGCCACGCCTCCACGCCCAGGCCGGGAAAATCGAGCCTTCGCCTGTAGAGAAACTCCCCCGCCCTATCCCAACCGGGAAACGGTGAAACCTGCATGCCGCCCATCCGTCCTCAGGGCTCCATTGCGTCCGTCCAGGCCGCGAGGAACGCGAGCACGGCGGCCTTGGCGTTGATGCCGCCCTGTTCAGCGTCCGGAGCCCCGATGCAGGACGGACACCCGCTCTCGCACGGGCACCGCTCCACGACCTCCCGCGCGCCCCGGGCAATCCGGGGGAGGTCCTTCAGGAATCCCTCCGAGAGCCCGATCCCCCCGGGGTACTGGTCGTAGACGTAGAGACACGGGACTTTGAAGTGCGGATCCCTGACCCTCTCCGAGACTCCCAGGTCACGGGGATCGCAGAGCAGAAATACGGGGGCCACGGTGCGAAAGAGCACGCCCATTCTCTGAATCACAATGCCCTGCTCCGCATCCGGAAGCGCGCCGAAGCGCTTCCCCGGCAGGGTGGCGGCGTCGAACAGGAGCACGGCGGACCGGGTGTGCATCTCGTCCGCCGGCAGCGTGATGTCGCCGTAGCCCACGTTCTCGTTCGTGTGGTACTTCAGCTTCTTGAACTTGGTTGCCTGGGTCCGCACAAGGAGATCCCCCAGCACGGTGCGGATGCCCGCGGCGGTCCTCTCCTCGTCCTCGGTAAGGACCTTGATGTCCGTCTTGACGATGGAGTCGGTCCAGTAGTCCGTGTGCGCCGTTTCCACGAAACAGCGCCTGTTCTCGAGGTCGAGCTGCTTCACGGCGAACTGGTCACCAAGGTGGATGTAGATTGCATGGTCGAACACGAGCAGCTTGGCGGAGGGCAGGTCCATCTCCCCGATGACCTCGTCCCTCCCCCGGGTCGTGTCCACGATCACCACGTTCTCCGCGGTGGAAGTGCGCAGGGATACGTTCTCCGCCGGATAGGAGCGATCCGCCCAGTACCATTTGAGCCCCGCATGCCGGATGACCCCCTTCTCCGCAAGGGATTCCAGGAGCGCGGGGGTGTCTTCACCAAAGGTCTCCCCTTCCTCGAAAGGCAGCTCGAAGAGGGCGCACTTGAGCTGGTCGGTCTGAATGAAAATATTGCCCGGATCGATGTAGCCGTTCTCCGGGGAGCGGGAGAAGAAGTACTCGGGATGCTGAATCACGAACTGGTCCGTGGGGGAGGAGGAGGCGACCAGGATCGAGAGAGACACGGCATTCCGCCGCCCCGCCCTCCCCGCCTGCTGCCATGAGGAGGAGATGGTACCGGGGAAGCCCGAGAGAATGGAAGCGTCCAGCCCGCCGATGTCTATGCCGAGCTCCAGCGCGTTCGTTGAAACCACTCCCTGGATGCTTCCGTCCCGCAGGCCTTTTTCAATGGCGCGCCGCTCGTTCGGCAGGTAGCCTCCCCGGTAGGACTGCACGGTGATGCCGTGATTGTCCGTATAGAAGTTCTTCAAGGAGTCCCTGATATACGTGGCGATGAGCTCGGTGCGCACGCGCGATCGGGCGAACACGATGGTCTTCACGCCCGCCTTGAGCAGCCGCGTGGCAATCCGCTGGCTCTCCAGCACCACGCTGCGCCTGATCCCCTGCACCCTGTCCACGAGCGGAGGATTGTAGAGCACGAAGTGGCGCTCTCCGGACGGGGAGCCGTTTTCGTCGATGAGGGTCACGTCCTGCTCCAGGATCTTCTGCGCCAGCTCGTGCGGATTGCCGATGGTTGCCGAGCAGCAGATGAACAGGGGCGCGGCGCCGTAGAAGCCGGCAATCCGCTTCACGCGGCGGATCACGCTCGTCATGTGCGAGCCGAATACCCCCCGGTAGGAATGCATCTCGTCAATGACGACGAAACGAAGGTGCTTCAATGCCTTGATCCACTTCGGGTGGTTGGGAAGGATGCCGGTGTGGAGCATGTCGGGATTGGTGATGATGATCCTGCCCTCGTCCCGCGCGGAGATGCGGATGGAGCCCGGGGTGTCTCCGTCATAGGTGAAGACCTTGACCGGGATTTCCCCCCCCCGCACTACCTCGTTGAGCTCCGACTGCTGGTCCTGGGAGAGAGCTTTTGTCGGGAACAGGTACAATGCGCGGGCATCCGGGTCTTCCAGCAGCGCCTGGAGCACGGGAAGATTATAGGCGAGGGTTTTACCGGATGCGGTGGGGCTGACGAGCACGACGCTCTTCCCCGCGCGCACCGCGTCCCAGGTGGCAAGCTGGTGGCTGTAGATCCTGCCGATGCCTCGGGCCAGCAGTGCCTGCCGTATGCGGCCGTCTACGGCAGGCGGGATATCGGCGTAGGAGCCCGCATGCGCCGGCACCACTTCCCAGTGAGTAACCCTTTGGCTGAACTCCGGGTCCCCGCGGAGCGACCCGATGATGTCGGTGAGCATCCCCCCTCCCCCGGGACCATAGTAACACGGGGGAGTCAGTCGGACAATCGCATCCGGCGGCCATCAGCCGCGGGGAAGCCAGACGGTGAAGCGAGAGCCCGCGCCGGGCTTGCTCTCGATTTCGATCCGCCCCCCGCGCGCGGTGACGATGGAATGGGCAACGGCAAGGCTGAGCCCGACCCCCTGCACGAGCGCCTGGGGGGACTGGGGTGGCGCATGCTCACCCTTCTCGGAAAAAAATGGAGTGAAGAGGCTGCTGAGCTTTTCGGGCGCGATTCCGATCCCGGTGTCATCCACCCGGAGAAACACCTCGCTATCCTTGCTGCCGCTGCTGACCTGGACATGCCGCACCGCCTGTCCCAGGGTGGCATGCCACGCATTGACAAGGAGCGCTTCCACGACAAAGCCGAGCTGCTCGCCATTAATAAGAATGGCAACTCCGGATTCGAGATTCAGCTCGAGCGCGACCCCTTCCCTGTCCAGATCGGGTTGCACGGCGGGAAGGGCGGCCCGCACCGCATCCTCCAGCAGGAGGCGGGGCTCCTCCTTGGCCTGGTGAGTGGAAAGGGGCAGGAGCCGGGCAGTGATGAGCACCGACCTCTCCAGAGCGCTCCGTACCGAGCCCAGGTATTTCCTTGCCTTTTCCGACAAATCCGGCTCCGTTTCCAGGACCTGAAGGTAGCCCATCGCCACCGCGTTGATGTTGTTGAACTGATGGGCCACGCCGCCGGCGAGCGTTCCCAGCGCCGCCATCCGTTCCGCGCGCACAAGCCGTGCCTGCGCGCCCCGCATCTCGGTCACGTCGTTGCCGATCAGGATGGCGGTCGGCTCCTGGCCCGCAGCCCGCAGAGGCACCAGCGTGATGCGCCAGGCTTTTGTTCTTCCGGATACGGAAGGCAGAACTGTTTCAAAAGTGACGATGGTTCCCCGCAAGGCAACTCCGACATTGGCCGCGATTTCTCCAACATGGTCGGGCCCAATGAAGTTCTCGATCCTCCCGTCAGCAGAGCCGGCCGCGCCAATGCCGAGGCTTTCGCGTCCCGCGCGATTCGTGAAAGTGAATGCGCCCGCTGTGTCCACGATGCTGACCCAATTGGGGGAACCCTCGATCAGGCCGCGGTAAAGAGATTCCGAGCGCTCGACGCGCGCCTCGTCCAGGAGCGACATCTGGCCTACCGCGGAGAATAGCCCGATCACCAGCGTCGCGATCAGGATAGCCAGCAGCCCTGCCAGTCGGTACAGCAGGATCTCGGCAATCGACCCGAGGAGCACGACGGACCAGCCGGGAAGGGCGAGAAATGACCGTGAAGCCATGTAGGTCGATCCGGTCGACGATACGAGCTCCCCATCGACGGGCTTGGCGTCGAGGACAGGGGCGACCGAAATCAAGTCGAACTCGCGGGAGGAGATCACGGCGTTCATGGTCGCACGGGGCAACAGCCAGAGAATGCGGTACTTGAGATCCGGCCGGGTGCAGAAGAAGATGATCCCGTTCTCGTCTATGAGGAACGCACTCTGGTCGGGTCTGACCGTGGGGAAAAGTGACACCATGTCCTTCACGATCAGCGCGACACCGACGATGCCATGCGTCAGCTCCCACACGGGCGCGCTGGCATGGTAGTCGCGCGTATAAGTCGGGATATCGACGTTGAACGCGCGTCCAGCCCCACCCCTGATGGCATCCCTGAACCAGGAAGCTCCCGCGTGGGACGTTCTGATGAAAGAGTCGGGAGCGCCATCGGAGGATGCAATGACACTCCCTTTGGTATCAAGGAGATAGCATGTGCCCTGGATTGCGTGAGCATAGCGATTGAGGGCCTCCACGGCCTGAACCCGGGAAAAATCATCGCGCCGCGTGAGGAAGAGTCCGGATCGAGGGGAGCCTGACAGAATGAACACGTCCCGGTCGATCCCGCCGGTCTGTGCCACGATTGCGCCCCGGATGCCGTCGGCTTCAGTGTGGTACTCGGAGCGCAGCTGGTCGTAGGCGTACTGGCCGAGCCAGTGAGTGACGAATCCGCCAAGTACAAGCAAGAAAGGGAGGGCGAGAAATGAGCCGGAGATGACCAGGCGCGTCAGCGGGCGGCCATACCCGCGATTCAGCCGGGCAAAGGAGCGCCACTCGTGCATGGAGAGAGTGACCGCGAACGCGAGTGATACGAACACCCGCGGGACAACGGATGCATCCGCGAACGTGCCGTGGAAGAAAATCTCCCCCGCGGTCCCCAGGAGCAGCAGAAGCCCCAACGCGCCAAAGGTGCACGCATGGGCGACCAGCCACGGTCTTCGCCGGAGCCGAATGGCGGGGTCAGATAGCAGGAACCGAACCGCGAGCACGATACCCGGGATGCCCAGGAAAAGGCGCAAGGCCGTGGAGTACGGAGCGGCTCCGAGCAATAATCCCATGCCCGCACAGACGGCAACGATTGCCAGGCTCAGCACAACCATCCACAACTTTTGCCGAAGGCTTGCCGTGAGACTGGGTCCAAATGCAAAAAGGCTGCCGAATGACAGGGACTGCAGGAAGGATATCAGGAAGGCGCTCCACGGTCCGGCCGAGACAACGGGGGAAACCAGGATCCAGAAAACCGCCAGGCCCTGAAAGAGGAAGAAACTCAGGAATGAGAGCCAGCGACGCCCTCCTTCCTCCCTGTTCAGGACCGCGCATTCCAGCGCGCAGATAATGAATACAAAGAGGGATACAAACGTGAGGAAATCACGCTGGGCCGCGATCAACTGCCCCATCAATTCATTCTATACCCGGATCGGACTGATAGGCGAGTCCCGTGATCGCCCTTGACCCCATGCACGGTGCGGCATACACTTTTCCGGGGGAACGTTACATGGCGAAAATCGTTGCAATCATACTTGGCGGCGGAAGAGGCCAACGATTGTACCCCCTCACCGCCAAGCGGGCAAAGCCGGCCGTGCCGTTCGGGGGTAAGTTCCGCCTGGTGGACATCCCCATCTCAAACTGCATCCACGCGGGGCTGAGGGAGATCTACATCCTCACCCAGTTCAATTCCGCCTCCCTGCATCGTCATATCAACAATACCTACAGGTTCGACACATTCAGCAAGGGCTTCGTCGAGGTCCTTGCCGCCGAGCAGACGCTGGAGTCGAGCGACTGGTACCAGGGCACGGCGGACGCCGTGCGGAAAAACTTCATACATTTCGCGGACCAGTCGCCCACGCACTACCTGATCCTTTCCGGTGATCAGCTCTACCGCATGGACCTGATGGATATGTTCCACTCACACGTCGAATCCGGATCCGATATCACGGTTGCGGCGGTTCCTGTCACGCGGGAGAAGGCGAGCGGCCTGGGCATCCTGAAGGTCGACGGCAGCTACCGGATAACGAAATTCATCGAGAAGCCGGCTCCGCAGGAGGACATTTCTGCGCTCGCCATTCCGCCGAGGATCAAGGCAAAAGAAGACCTGGATTTCGAGGGAGAAGGGTACCTCGCATCCATGGGCATCTACATTTTCTCCGCCGCCGCTATGAGAAAGGCCCTGGACAACACCCATACGGATTTCGGCTCCCAGATCATCCCCTCCTCCATTGACTCGATGAAGCTGGCGGCGTACGTCTTCGACGACTACTGGGAGGACATCGGAACGGTGCACAGCTTTTACGAGGCGAACATCAAGCTCGCCTCCATCAATCCCGACTTCAACCTCTACCTTGAAAACGCGCCCATCTTCTCCAACAGGCGTGACCTGGCGCCTTCCAAGATCAACTACAGCACCATCTCCACCTCCCTCGCGGCGGAAGGAAGCATCATCACCAACGCGAATATCGTCAATTCCATCGTCGGCATCCGCACGATCATCGAGAGCGGCGCGAACCTGGACGGCGTGGTCTGCATGGGGGCGGATTACTACGAGACGGCGGACGACAGGGAGCGGAACAGGGCGGACGGAAGGCCCAATGTCGGCATCGGCAAGAGCTGCATCATCAAGAGAGCCATCATCGACAAGAACGCCCGGATCGGAGAGAACTGCCGGCTGGGCATCGATTCCATCAGCCGCCCGGACGGGGACTTCGAGAATTACTCCGTCCGGGACGGGATCATCGTCATTCCGAAGGACTCGGTGCTCACACCCGGGACGGTGATCTGAGTCACTGCGCGCTCTCCTCAGCAAGCCCCCCCAGCTTCAGCGCCTGCATGCAGCGCTTTGTGTAGATCTCAAGAGGCCGGTCGATGATATCGGGATTCAGAATGCCCTGAAACCGGCTGAGAGCCTCCTGGAAATGGCCCGCGTGGAAGTCATACACTCCCCTCTCGAAGACTTCGCGGCTCGCCTTCTTACGCGCCTTCAGCTCTTCAGGATCCCCATCGAACACCTCGTAAACAGAGACGGCGTCCTCCTTGCCTTTCAGCTTCACCTTGTCCATGAAACGATAGTTGTACCGGTTGGGATCTTCCAGGTCGAACAGCACGTGGTTTGAAACCAGAAGCGACACTTCGTACACTTTCGTAAGGTCCTGCAGGCGCGAGGCGAGATTGACAGCGTCGGAGATCACCGTTCCCTGCATGAACCTCTCATGCCCGATGATGCCCAGCATGACCGAACCCGCGTGGATGCCTATTCCGATGCGCAGAGGGTCGTAGCCGAAGCCCTTGCGCTGCTGATTGTAAAGCGGGATGTGAGAGAGCATGGCAATAGCAGCGGAGAGCGCAGAGCCGGACCCCTTGGGAAACAGCGCCATGATGGCATCCCCGATATATTTGTCGATGAATCCGCCGTTTTCCCAGATGAATGGATTCATTCTGCTCAGATAGGAATTGAGAAATGAGAAGTTCTGCTCCGGGGTCATCTTCTCCGACAGGGCTGTAAACGAACGGATGTCGGAGAACAGTATTGCCATGTCGAGCTGCACCTGGTCGCCCAGCTTCACGTCAACGATGTTGGTCTTTCCAAGTGCGCGGAGAAACTCCTGAGGAATGAAGCGGGCAAAGGCCTCCAGCGCGGCCTGGAGCTGCTCCCCCCTGCCCGCAAGCTCGGTCCGCAATGAAGCATGCCGGCGCTTCATCTCATCATTGTAGACTTTCAGGCGCGCAAGGGAGGATACCTTCGCGATCAGCATCGCGGACTCGACGGGCTTCGCGAGGAAGTCCACGGCACCCGCCTTGAGCCCGCGCACGCGATCCGCGCTCGTCGAAAGCCCGGTGACCATGATAATGGGAATACTGCTGGTTTCCTCATTGCCGCTGAGCGCCAGGGCCGCCTCGAAACCGTCCATCCCCGGCATGTGAACGTCCAGGAGGATGACGTCGGGCTTTATTTGCATGGCCAGAGCAATGCATTCAGGACCGCTGCGCGCGGGGAAAAACTCGTATCCTTGCTCCTTGAGGATCACGGAGAGCATCGACAAAATCGGCTCTTCATCGTCGGCCGCGAGAACGCGAATGGGGGCTCTTGAGTCGTTGTGCGCGCGCGTGGAGAAATGTTATCTCCTCCTTTCGGGCCTGGCAAGCATCTTCCAACCTTGAAAATGACGGCGTAATGGTGTTCAATGGGAGAGGAAAGGCCTTGACTCGAGGGGAGGGAGGGCGCCGTGGCAAAAACCATCCTGGTGATAGACGACGAAGAGATGATCCTCGATGCAATAAAAATTATCTTCGAGGACATGGGATATTCGGTACATACCACCTCCAACCCGACCGAAGGAACCGAGGAAGCCGTCAAGAACGACTATGACCTGATTCTGACCGACATCCGCATGCCGGTAAAAAACGGCGCGGAAATTGCCGAAGCAGTGCTGGCAAAAAAACCGAGCGCGCGCATCCTCGTCATCACGGCCTACCCCAACGATCCCCTCGTGCAGCGGGCAATGGCGGCGGGCGCCATCGGGCTGCTCAAAAAGCCTTTCGAGATTGCAAAGATACTCGATTTTCTGAAATAGGGCGCCGTGATGCCGAACGAGGAACGGATATTGGAGCACCTGATTCGCGGATCAGAGGACCTCATCCGCGACATCGAGATCCGGGGCGCCCCGTCGGCTGACGAGCCGGACATCCCTCCCCCCATGGCGTCTCAGGAGAAATCGGAGGAGCCTTCGTCCACGGACGGCACGGCGGTGATTGAAGTGTCGAAGGACGGCATGCTCGCTCATGCCACTCTCTACCCACCGACCGGAAACGGGGGACCGCTCACGATCGACGTGATGCGGGAGGCCATCAAAGGCAAGGGAGTCAATACCGGCATCGACTGGGAAGCCATCAAGGGAAGCGTCCTCACCTGCAATGAGGAAAGAATCGTGGTGAGCGAGGTGGTCGTGGCGCGAGGCAGAAGGCCCCGCGACGAAATCCCGCCTTATCTGGTGCTGTCCGAAGTTCTCGCTGAAAAGCCCAAGAAGGAGCAGCCGGAAGCGGCGCGCGTCAACTTCCGCGAGCTCTCCCTGTTCACCCTGGTAAAAAAGGGGGACGTCCTGGCCACCCTTGAGCCGAAGCAGGATGGCGCAATGGGGACCACGGTGCGCGGAACGGGAGTGGCGTTCCACAAGGAGCCCGTCCCCTATCCGAAGCCCGGCAGGAACACGCAGTGGGAGTCAGGGACTGTCATCGCACAATGCGACGGAAAGTTCCATCCCACCCCGGACAGCTTCTGGGTGGACGAGGTGCTCGAGGTTGCGGGAGACCTGGATCTGCGCACCGGCAACATCGACTTCCCCGGGGACGTGGTCATCAAGGGCGAGCTGCGGGACGGCTTTGTGGTGAAGGCGGGCAAATCAGTCCTCTGCATCGGCGCGATCGGCGCTGCCAGGGTCGAGTGCAAAGAAGACCTGGTCACTCAGTCGGGCGTATTGGGAAAGGAAACAGCGGTGCTCTCCGTCGGAGGCGCCATGGAAGCGAAGTTCATCGAAGGGTGCTCCCTTAGCGCGACGGGCCCGGTCCGCGTACGGACCAGTGTGATGAACTCAATGATCAACACGAAAGATCGTCTCGAAATGGGAGATCGGGGAATAATCATCGGCGGCGTGATCAGGGCGGCAAATGGTGTGTCCGCCGCGCAGATAGGCTCGGAGCGCGGTCCGCGGACCGAAATCCACTGCGGAATCGACTTCACCGTGGAACGGAAGCTCATCTGGATCAGGGACAAGAATATCGCGCTTGCGTTCAAGCTCAAGGAAATCGAGACGAGAATGAAGGCCAACCCGGGGACGAGGGCCGTCCTTGCGCCATTGCGTGATAGGATCAGAACCGCTCTCCATCAGCTGAATGAGAGCGCCCGCAAGCTGGTCACCACGCTGGACCGCAATGAGAGTGCCACTGTTTCGGTCAGGGGGAACGTGTTCCCGGGTACGTACATCGAGATATGCCACATCTCCCACTTCGTGACGAAGCCCAGGCGCATGGTCACTTTCCGCCTCGACAAGGCGAGCGGCAAAATCATCGAGACGAGCTGGGTAGCGCAATCAGGCGGCCGTTGAGCAGGCATTGAGCGACGACCAGTCGAACCCCATACGCGCGGAGGATTACGCCACCGCGCTCGAGCTTCTCGAGAGCGTCGCCCGCATCGACACGGAAGAGGAAGTCAGCGCAGGCATCGTGCGCCTTTTCACGAAGCTTTTCGACGCTGAAAGCGTCGCCTATGCCACGGTGGAGCGCGGGGTGCCCCGCCCGATCGTCCAATCCCCGGGTCCCGAGGGCGAAGCCGAGCTGGAGGAGATGCTGACATACCTGGACGGCGCCGCGGAAATCGCGCTGCCCACCGCCTCCGGCACGGGATTCATCGCGGGCATCCAGCGTGAAGGTGAGCTCATGGGGATCGTCCGGGTGGGCCGGGTGTCGGCGGCCCCTGTCTCGCGCTGCATCGAGCTTGCGCGGGCAATCAGCGGAGTCTGCGGTCTGGCCGTCGACAATGCCCGGGCATACGCGCGCATCGCCGTGATGGACGCCGAAAGGGTGCGGGCCGTCAAGCTGGAGAGCCTGGGTCTCTTTGGCGGCGGCATGGCCCATGACTTCAACAATCTGCTGACCATCGTGGTGGGGCACGCGGACCTTCTCTCCCGGCATCCCGACGATCCCGAAGAGGTCCGGCTGGCGGCCGAGGCCATCCTCGGCTCGGCACGGCGCGCGGCGGGCATCGTGGAGAGGCTCGTGGCCGCGGCCGCGGCGCAGATGTTGAACGTGGAGGCGGCGGACCTCAACGCCATCGTCTCCCAGTCAGTCGGCGCGTTCCAGTCCATTCTCGGCGCGGAGATCGAGCTCCATCTCGACCTCTCCGGCCCGCCGGTGCCCGTGCGCGTCGACACGGTGCAGATGAAGACCGTCCTGGTCAACCTCGCAACCAACGCGCGCGATGCAATGCCGAATGGAGGCATCTTCACGGTGCGCACGGGCGCCGCGGCCGGCCGGGCCGTCCTCTCCTGCACCGACACGGGCAGGGGCATGGACGAGAAGACGAGAAAAAGGATCTTCGAGCCCTACTTCACGACGCGGGAGTTCGGCATGAGCGCCGGCTGGGGTCTGGCCGTCTGCAACGGAATCATCATGCAGCATGGCGGAGTGATCCGCGTGGCAAGCGCACCCGAAAAAGGCTCCACCTTCACCATCAGCCTTCCGCTTCCGGCTTCGGATTGACCTCTCGGCGCACCTTGTCCGCCCTTACCGTGGCGTTCTCGATGGCCAGCAGCTCCAGCTTGATGCTTCTCGCCGGGCTCCGGCGCTCCTGCACCGCGCGGACCTGGAACAGCGCGTTCAATCCCTCCATCCGCCTGTAGACGCGGCGCACGTGGTGAAGCTGCCAGTCGAGAAAATCCCCCATCTGCTCCTGGGTCTTTTCCTGGATCCGCCGTGATTCCGGGTTCGATTCATCCAGGGTCTCGGCGAGCATTCCCGCCACATCGCGCAGCTCCGCGGCGAATTTCAGGAAGTCGACGGATTCCATCCGCGGCTCGGAGGTCGGGGATCTCTTGACCTCGATTTCGTAAAACCGGTGCTCGATGGTGCCCAGGCTCTTTCGGAACCATCTTCGCATGCGCTGGAAAAAGGTGAGGCTGTGCCTTTCCAGGGCGCGCTCGTTGGTGATGAGCACCGCCTCCGCCCTGCTTATCTCCTCGTTCACCCTGCACAGCCCTCGGATGGCCTCGAGGAGCTCGGGGCGGCGATCCAGGGGAACCGGTGCCTGCGCTGCCGGCGCCTTCGGAATGGCAAGCGACGTCAAGAGCTTCTCCTGGCGCGCGGGAGCGTCTTCCGATGTCTCCTCTGCCAGGATCTCCTGCGCGAGCTCGGGGTGCCAGATCCCCTCCGGCAGGTTCTGGTCGAACGCGCGTTTGAAGGAGAGAAGCTCCTCCTCGGGATCCCCCCTTGCCGCCGGGCTGCCGGGCGCTTTGTGTGAGAGCACTTTTGCGCGCACGTCCGCTTTCCACGCCTCGCGATACCACGCTTCCAGCTCGGCAACCTGGGACCTGACCTGGGGCATCAGCTTCTCCACCTGGGAGTGAGATTCGCTGATGACGCGCGCGGACAAGGCGTCCGTGCTGATCCGCACCTTGGACGTCAGCCGCGCCAGGGCGCGCGTGGTATAGCTTCGCGATGCCTCCCCGTAGCCGTCCCAGTCCACGTAGAAGACAAGGGCGGACATGCTCTTGAGCGCCGGCAGGTCGGAGCCGGCAAGCGAGGTGGGAAACTTCAGCACGGCCAGCTCGAGCTGCCGACGGTATGCGGACACGCGGATGCTCAACTCATCCGCTTCCGATGCTTCGGGAATCCAGGTGTCCGGAGGGGTCAGGGCGCCCTTTGCATTTCCGTCATATTCATAAGGGTCCTCGCGCATCAGGCCCTTTTTGACCAGGGTCCCGATGATCGTCTCGAAAAGGGAGCGATAAGTGCGCAGCGCGTCCCGAAGCGGTAAAAGCCGCGTCGTCTCGAGCCAGCGGCCGCGCGCCACGAGAGCTGCTTCCAGCCGAGGCAGGAAATCTCCGGTTCCATCGCCCATAAACACGATTATACGACAGGAGACCGCTCATTGCTACGACACGAGCAATGCGAGCCTGTCCTTGAGGAACTCGGATTTCTCCCGCAGTCCGATGGGACCGGTCTTCAGGAGCAGGAAATTTGGCATCTTGGGATCGAGCGTCACGCGCCCGCCGCCCTCCCTCACCATGCGCACGATCTTGTCGATGGAGACTTTCGAGAGTCTCGAGAACTCCACGCGCAGGGTGCCTTTTTCCTCCTTGATGGAGGTAATGAAAAGCTTCCGGCAGATCACCCGGATCTCCGCCAGGGCCAGAACGCTGTGCACCTCATCGGGGATGGGTCCGAACCGGTCCTCGATCTCCTTGTAGACCCGGTCGAACTCCTCCTCGGTCGTGATCGCGGCAATCTTCTTGTACACATCCATCTTCTCCATGGCGTCGGGTATGTAGGAGTCGGGAATGAATCCGGAATACTCCAGGTCCATGAAGACCTCCGGCGCCTCGTCACGACTCTCACGGGAGAGGGCGGCCACCGCTTTGTCGAGCATCTTGAGATACAGGTCGTAGCCCACGGAAAGGATATAGCCGTGCTGCTCCCTGCCCAGGATGTTCCCCGCGCCGCGAATCTCAAGGTCCTTGAGGGCGATTTTGAACCCGGATCCGAGCTCCGTATGATCCGAGATGATGCGCAGGCGCTTCATCGAGAGCTCACTCAGCGCCCGGCGGTCGGGGTAGAAAAGGTACGCGTACGCGGTGATGCCGGCACGCCCTACCCTTCCGCGGAGCTGGTAGAGCTGGGAGACTCCCAGCATGTCCGCCCTGTCGATGATGAGGGTGTTCACATTCGGGATATCCAGGCCGTTCTCGATGATGGTGGTGGTGAGCAGCATCTGGCGCTCCCCGTGCACGAAGCTGCGCATCACCTCCTCGAGCTCGTCGTCTTCCATCTGGCCGTGCCCCACGGCAATCGAGACCTCCGGCACCAGCATCTGGAGGGAAAGATGGATGGCCTGGATCGATTCCACCCTGTTATGGAGATAGAAGATCTGGCCTCCCCGGTCTATTTCCTGCCGGATGGCCCGGGCCACGAGCTCTTCGTTGTACTCCATCACGTAGGTCTCTATGGGCAGACGGTTCTGCGGCGCCGTGTTGAGGATCGACATGTCGCGCACTTTCATCAGCGACATGTTGAGCGTGCGGGGGATGGGAGTGGCCGTCAGGGTGAGGCAGTCCACGGAGGTCTTGATCTGCTTGAGGCGTTCCTTGTGCTTGACCCCGAAGCGCTGCTCCTCGTCCACCACCAGCAGCCCCAGGTTCCTGAACTTCACGTCTTTCTGTATGAGCCGGTGAGTGCCAATAGCGATGTCGACCGTCCCCTCCGCGATCGCCGCAATTGCCGCCTTCAATTCCCTGGGCGAGCGGAACCGGGAGAGCATGACAATCTTCACGGGATAACGCGCGAACCGGTCCTGGAAGGTCTCGAAGTGCTGCTCCACGAGAATCGTGGTGGGAGCCAGCAGCGCGACCTGCTTGCCGCCCATCACCGCCTTGAATGCCGCCCGCAGCGCGATCTCCGTCTTGCCGTACCCCACGTCGCCGCAGACCAGACGATCCATCGGCGTGGGGTTTTCCATGTCCCGCTTCACGTCCTCGATGCACTTGAGCTGGTCCTCGGTTTCCTGGTAGGGGAACGCGGCCTCGAATTCGCTCTGCCAATCTGTGTCCGCGGCGAATGCGAACCCCGGATCCGCCTTGCGGCGGGAGTAGAGCTCCAGCAGCCCTTCTGCGAGCTCCTCGACGGCCTTTTTCGCCCTCTCCTTTCTGTGCTGCCAGCCCTTGCCCCCCAGGCTGTCGAGCCGCGGCTGTTTTCCTTCCTGCCCGATGTAGCGCTGGATGAGGTTGACCTGCTCGATGGGGATGAACAGCTTCTCCGACTCCGCATACTCCAGCGTGATGTAGTCCCGCTCATTGCCGGCCGCGGAAATTCGCTCGATGCCGAGGAACGCCCCGATGCCGTAGTTGACGTGCACCACGAAATCCCCCGGCGTGAGCTCCACGAAGCTCTCTATGGCCGCGCTCTTCACCGCGCCCACCGAGCGCGGGATGCGTCTCTTGCGGCCGAAGATCTCCGCCTCCTGGATGGCCAGTATCTTCTGCTCGGGCAGGGCAAATCCCGCGGAGATGCTCTGCGGCAGAATCGTGACCTGCAGGTCCTTCAGTATGTGGCGCAGCCTGTCCGCCTGGACGTCGTACACGGCGAAAATGAAAACCGCGTACCCGTTTTTAAGGGATGACTCCACTTCCTCGCGGAAGAAAGTGAAATTGCCGAAAAACGATCGGGGACCGTCGGAGGTGAGGAGAAAAGTCGAAGCGGTATCAGAAGGGGCCGGGCCGGAGCCCGTCGGCAACGCCGGGAAATCCACTACGCGGCGCATGCGCTCCTGCACGCGCGCAAAGTCGAGGAGTATCTTCTGTGGCCCGGGGACCACCTGCTTGCGGGCGCGCGCCCTGCGGAACAACTCCAGGTGCTCCTTGCGCAGGGCAGACGCATGGAACGAAAGGCGGACGCCGTCCACCAGGAAGACGCGCGCCGAGTCCCCCAGGAAGTCCATCAGGGAGTACTGCTCGGGAAAGCACAACGGGTAGAAAAGCTCGGCGCCGCCGAGCTCCTGGTCATCCACGAGGGCCGACACCGTCTTCTCGACTTCCTGCTCCGAGAAACCCTGCGCACGCAGGCCCGCGCGCACCGCTTCTCCCATCCCGCTGTCGAGCAGGACTTCCCGGCAGGGTGTGATCTCCACCTTCTCCCGCGAGCCGGTCGAGCCCTGGTCCAGGGGGTCGAAGCTGCGGATGCCCGTCACCTCGTCGAAGTCCAGGGTGATCCGCACTGCATGGTCCTGACCGGGCGGGTACACGTCGATGACCTCGCCGCGTACGGCAAACTCCCCGTGTACGGTGACGGTGGGAACCCGCAGGTAGCCGGCGCGCGCCAGGCGATCCGCGGTCTGCGGGGGATCCAGGGTCTGTCCGCGGGCGATGGTGAAGATCTGCGCGGAGAGGTAGGCGGGATCAGGCACCGGCGTGAGAAGGGCGCGCAGGGGCGCGACAACCACGAGGGGCTCGCGGGCAAGGAGCCGGGAGAGGATGCGCACCCTGTCCCCGAAAAGGGAAACGAGCGGGCTCGCGCCCTCGTAGGGAGCGGTGCCCCACCAGGGAAAGAGAGCCGCGCGTCCCGAGCCGAACGCGTCAGTGTCCTGGACGATGCTCTCCGCTTCCCTCTCCGTGGGGGTCACCACGAGGGAGGGACCCTCCTCCCCCGCCTGGAGGAAATCCAGCACCAGGGACAGGTACGCGCCCTTCGGACCGGTGACCCGCACGGGCCCCGCGTCTTTCGCGATTGCGGAAGCGAGGGACTTGAATACGCGGGAGGTCGCGAAGTGCCTCTCCATCTGTTTTCGGAATAAGTTTGTCACGGATTCAACCGACTATAATAAGGGGAGAAGGAAGAAACCGTCGTGAGAAAGACTATCACCGCCGTCCTCGTGCTCTTTGCAGTCTCAAGCCCCTTCTGGGCGGCAAGCCAGGACACTAAAGCGTTCAGCATCAGGTTCTTCGATCAAAGGGTATATTTCCTGGGGGACGAGATCCAGGTCGAGGCGGTCATCACCAACACCGGCACGGACACGCTGCGGTTCAAGATGGCGGACAACCGCTTCTTCAACATGGATTTCGACGTCCGCACGACGCGGAACGTCGGCCTGGACCATGCCAAGCAGTTTACCATAGAGCGGAATTCGGATCAACCGGTGTTCTTCCGGGAGGTGAGCCTCGAACCGGGAGAAAAATACGGCATCGTTGTGGATCTCACCCAGTTCGCCGCGTTCACTTCTCCCGGTCAATACGTGCTGCAGGCCACGTTCTTTCCCGAGCTCTTTCGAGGCCCGGACTCCTCCTCCATGAAATCCAACCGGCTTTCCCTGAACGTGAAGCCGGCCGCGGCAAACGCCGAGGAAAAGGCGGTGATGCAGGCGGAGAACGGCGCCCTGCTGGCGCGCCAGCCTCTGCCGCCTGACGAGGTGGTGAGCGGAACGGTGTCCGCGCGTCAAAAGAGCCAGTGGGAACGATTCTTCCTTTACCTGGACCTGGAGTCCCTCATGCGGAAGAATCCGGAAAAAGACCGGATATTCCGCAATTCCACCGAGGCCCAGCAGCGTCAGATGGTGGACCAGTTCCGCCAGCAGCTCCGCCAGACGACCATCCAGCAGGATATCAGCGTGATTCCCACCTCCTTTGAAATCAAAAAAACCACCTATGACAGCTCCGAGGGGGTAGTGGAGGTCCTGGAAAAGTTCAAGTACACGGACTACACGGAGCTCAAGGCCTATACGTACCACTTGAAGAAGAGCGACCGGTTCTGGATAATTTACGATTACGAGATCAAAAACCTGGGTACGGAATAAATGAAAATGATCCTCGTGGCGGCGAAGGACGAGTTCATCACGTCCCTTCGCTACCACCTCAAGCCTCTGGGGTTCACCCTCGAGCACTTCGCAGACCCATTGCGCGTGATCGAAGAGTTGGACCAGATCAACCCTCAGGCCATCCTCTTTCACGCGGTGGATTTCCCCCGGCACTGGAAACCTCTCCTCCAGCTCGCCCGCCAGGACAGGCCTCGGGAGGAGCTGATTTTCCTGCTCATCACCCCCCCCGATTTCCCGATCGAGGACGTGCAGAAGGCGGCGCACCTCGGCGTCAATGGAATACTGTCGCAGAACCTCGAGGACAAGAAAGAGCTCTATCGGCTGGAGGAGATCGTGCGCCGCTACCGTTCGGTGGAGGACAAGCGCAACTTCACCCGGCTGGTTCCACGATCGCCTGACGAGCTCGGCTTCGCCTTCACGCATCCCCGCCGCATGTCCCTGGTCACCGGCCGCGTGCGGGAGATTTCCATACAAGGCTCCAGCTTTCTGCCCACCCGGTCCACCGCCGTGGACGACCTGGCGGCAGGGAGCGAGATCAAGGATTGTTCGCTGAAGATCGAAGACCGCATCATTTCGGTGACATGCAAGGTGACGCGCAACCGCGAAGAGCTTGGTTTTCAGTTCCTTACCTTCGAGGAGGGCGGGCATCGCGCGCTGCTGCGCTACATCCAGACGCGCGCGGAGCGGGAGCTCAAGAGCGCGACCACAGCTACGAAGTAGCCGTCCCTGTCTGCGCATCCACCAGTTTTATGAACTCCTCACGGTCAACGACTTCCTTCTCTAATAGCAGCGCGGCCAGGGCCTCCACGGTGTCGCGCCTGCTCTCGATGATCTGCTTTGCCGTTGCGTGCGCTTTTTCCAGGAAGAGCTTCACTTCCTCGTCGATCTCCGATGCAATCCTCTCCGAATACTCTTTCTCCGTCGGGAAGTATGAATCACCCCTGAGGAAGGGGTTGCGCGGTCTTTCATAGGAGGAGAGCCCCATGCGGGAGCTCATCCCGTACTCCTTCACCATGGCGCGGGCGATGTCGGTGGCCTTGAACAGGTCGTTCTGGGCGCCGGTGGAGACGTCGTTGAAGAAGACTTCTTCCGCCACGCGTCCTCCCAGCAGCGAGGCGAGCTTTTCTTCAAGCTCGCGCTTTGTCACCAGGTACCTGTCTTCCGTGGGCAGCTGGATGGTGTAGCCGAGCGCCGCGATGCCGCGGGGCACGATGGAGATCTTCTGCACCGCATCCGCGCTGCCCAGGCTGTGTCCCACGATGGCATGGCCCGATTCATGGAACGCCACGATCTTCTTCTCATGCGGGCTGATGAGACGCTTCCTCTTCTCCAGCCCGGCCACCACCCGGTCGATTGCCTCGCTGAACTCGGCCGGCGTGACTTCGGTCTTCGACCGCCGGGCAGCCAGGAGCGCGGATTCGTTGACGATATTCGCCAGGTCCGCGCCGACGAACCCGGGCGTGCGCTGCGCAATGAGGTGGAGGTCCACGTCAAGCGACAGCTTCACGCCCTTCGCGTGCACCTTGAGAATGGCCTCCCGACCCTGCAGGTCCGGTCGATCCACCACCACCTGCCGGTCGAACCTGCCCGGGCGCAGCAGCGCCGGGTCAAGGATCTCGGGCCTGTTGGTGGCGCCCATGATGATCACGCCCTTTCGCGTGTCGAAGCCGTCCATCTCGGTGAGGAGCTGGTTCAAGGTCTGCTCGCGCTCATCGTAGCCGCCCATGGGGCTGTATCCCCGCGCCTTGCCCAGCGCATCCAGCTCATCGATGAAAATAATGCATGGCGCTTTGCCCGACGCCTGGGAAAAAAGGTCCCGCACGCGTGCCGCGCCGACGCCGACGAACATTTCCACGAACTCGGAGCCTGAGATGCTGAAAAACGGTACACCCGCCTCGCCGGCAACAGCCTTGGCCAGCAGTGTCTTCCCCGTTCCGGGCGCGCCCACGAGCAGTATGCCGCGCGGGATGCGGCCTCCCAGCATCTCGAACTTGCCGGGCGTCTTCAGGAACTCCACGACCTCCTGCAGCTCTTCCTTGGCCTCGTCAATGCCTGCCACGTCCGCGAAGGTGGTGCGCGTTGCGCCCGAGTCCGCCACCAGCTTGGCCTTGCTCTGCCCGATGCTCAACACACCGGGGCCCCCGGAGCCCATGCGCATCATGAAAAAGTTCCACAGGGCGAACATGATGGCGAGGGGCAGGATCCAGGAGACGATATTTCCCAGGAAGGACCCCTGGGTCTTCCCGCTGTATTTCACGCCCTTGTCCGCGAGCTGCTTCACGAGGTCCGGCTCGTCAACCCGCAGCGTGTGGAATGATATGGCCTGCCCGCCGGCCCCGGACATGACGCCCTGGATGTCCGAAGGGGAGACAACGACCTCCCGCACCTTGCCCGCGGCCAGCGCCGTCTTGAAGTCGCTGTAGGAGACATCGGTGGCCAGACCCGAGCCGAGGAACCACTGCAAGCCGAGTATGACGAGCAGCCCCACGACGACATAAAAAATGGAGAACTGTGTTTTTTTGTGCTGATCGGGATTCATTGCTTTCTTACCTCATCGCGGTATCCCGCGGATTTTGTCGCGAGACCCCAGGGACAGCCGGGTGCATGCGCGGCTGAAAGGAAGATGCCCGTCGCGCCATCAGCCCCGTGAACGACCGCAAAGCCCCTTGCCGCAAGCTCGGCAAGGAGGGCCGGCCTGCGTGCGCGGGAGTTCCAGCAGCCTGGACAGACCCCCGCAGCGGCCAGCCGCCCCGTCCGCCTGCTGCGCACCCGGATCAACCCGCGTCCCTCCTCGATAGCCTTTGCCCTGAGCATCATCGCGTCACCCAGTTCAATTTAATGAGGGATTTCCCCCAATACAAGCGAGCCCCCCAGGCAGGGATGCCGAGGCCGTGCGGGTGCACGGACGGCGTACTCGCCGAACGGGTACGGCCTTCGGGCCGAGCGCGTACTCGCGCACTCCCGTACGCACCAGAGCGCGGCCTCGCGTCATTGACACGGCCGTGCGCACCGGCCTATATAGAGTCACATGGGGAGGCGCGGGTGAAGGTTCTGTTCACGGGTATTCAGCCAACCGGCGATATTCATCTTGGCAACTATTTCGGGGCGGTGGCCAACTGGGTGCGCCTCCAGGGAGATTACACCTCGTACATTTCCGTGGTCGATCTTCACGCGGTGACCATCCCCTACGAGCCGGCGGAAATGCCGGGCAAGGTGCGGGAGCTCGCCACCACGCTGTACGCATGCGGCATCGACATGGAGCGCACGACTCTTTTTGTCCAGTCGGAAGTTCCCGGCCACGCGGATCTCACGTGGCTTTTCAACTCGATCACCCCGCTGGGAGAGCTGGAGCGCATGACCCAGTTCAAGGACAAGCGCGACCAGTTCCGCGCCACCGTGAGCGTCGGCCTGCTTGACTACCCGGTTCTGCAGGCCGCCGACATTCTCCTGTACAAGGGAGAGGTCGTGCCCGTCGGTGAGGACCAGGTGCAGCACGTCGAGTTCACCCGTGAGGTGGCGCGCCACTTCAACTCGCGCTACGGGGACACGTTCCCCGAATGCCAGGCCCTCCTCACCTCCACGCCCCGAGTAATGGGTCTGGACGGGGACGCAAAGATGAGCAAGAGCAAGGGCAACACCATCGGCGTCCTGGAAACCCCCGACCAGATATGGGCCAAGGTGGCCCCTGCCAAGACGGACCCCGCGCGGGTGCGCAGGTCGGACCCCGGCACGCCGGAAAAATGCAACGTCTGGTCGTACCACAAGCTCGTCACGCCGGAGCCCGAGCTGAAGCTGATCCACGATGGCTGCACCACGGCGGGAATCGGCTGCATAGACTGCAAGAAGCGTTTTCACGCCAATCTCATGAAGACCCTCGACCCCATCCGCGCGCGCTACGCGGAGCTCGCCGGAGATCGCAGGGGCGAGGTGGAAGCCCGGCTGGAAGCCAATGCGGCCAGGTGCCGCGCGGTGGCCGCTGAAACCATGCTCGAAGTGAAAGGGAAGATGGGGTTGAAAAAGGTATGGAAAATCCAGAGCTGAAGCTTGAAGACCTGAAGATCGACTCCCTCGGCGAGGCCAGACTCCCCTCGCCCATGGAGCTCAACACTGAAGACGGAGACGAGACTGCCAACTACGTGCGGGACACGCAGTCCGTGCTCTTCACCATCGATCGGGATGAGATCGTGGCGCAGGTGAAGGACGGCAGGGAGATACCCGCGTTCCAGAGGGCGGGGCCGCGCCAGACCATCTTTTTCGACGCCGCCAGGGTGAAGGCTGCAATCGTCACCTGCGGCGGACTGTGCCCCGGCATCAACAACGTGATCCGCACGCTCGTGTTCGAGCTTCATTACCGCTACGGCGTGCGCTCCATCCTGGGGATCCGTTACGGCTACCGAGGCTTCATTCCGAAATATGGCTACGAGCCGTTGGCCCTCACTCCGGATCTCGTCAAGGACATCCATGAGAAAGGCGGGAGCATTCTCTCCTCTTCGCGCGGGCAGCAGGACGCGGGAGAAATCGTGGACTTCCTCCAGCGCAAGGGCATATCCATGCTTTTCACCATTGGGGGCGATGGGACACTGAGGGGCGCTTATGCAATTTACCAGGAAGTGAAGAAGCGCGGTCTGGCAATCTCGGTGATCGGCATTCCCAAAACCGTGGACAACGACATCGCTTTCGTGGAGAGGACATTCGGGCTCGAGACGGCATTCTCCGTTGCGGCGGAGTCGATCCGCAGCGCGCACACGGAGGCAATCGGCGCGCCTTACGGCATCGGGATCGTGAAGGTCATGGGCCGGAACTCCGGCTACATCGCGGCCAATGCAGCCCTTGCGCTCGCAGAGGTCAACTTCTGCCTGATTCCCGAGGTGCCCTTCGGACTGGAAGGGAGCTTCGGGCTTCACTGCCTGCTCGAGCAGAGGCTGCGCCAGCGGGACCACGCGGTGATCATCGTGGCGGAAGGCGCCGGCCAGGAGTTCATGAAGGGCACCGAGGGAAAGAAGGACGAGTCGGGGAATCCCGCGCTGGGCGACATCGGGGTGTTCCTCAAAGGCTCCATCAAGATGTATTTCAAGGAGCACACCGACCTGTACGTGAATATCAAGTACATCGACCCCAGCTACATGGTGCGCTCGGTGCCGGCCAATGCCCATGATTCCATCTACTGCATCCAGCTTTCACAGAACGCCGTGCACGCGGGAATGGCGGGAAAAACAGGGATCATCATCGGTCAGTGGAACGGCCAGTTCACGCACGTTCCCATTGCCCTTGCCACGTCACGACGCAAGGTGCTCTCCGCGGAGGATCCGCTCTGGCTCTCCGTCCTGGAGGCCACCGGGCAGCCCTACAAGATCGGGTAGTATTGACTTTCCCCGGATGCGCCGATAGTATCCACAACCGGATCGTTGGTCCCGTGGAGTGATTTGCGGTAGCTTGCAACCACGTAAAAAAGTGCTAAAAAACCAGGAACCTCCGCAAGAGCCTGCCTGCGTTTTTTAGGCACATCCAGTCAAGGGAGGTTGTGTCTTGACTCAAAGAAAAGACTTCACATTCACATCAGAGAGCGTCGGGGAAGGCCATCCGGACAAGATCTGCGATCAGATTTCCGATGCGGTGCTCGACGATGCGCTGAGACAGGATCCCAATTCGCGCGTGGCCTGTGAGAGCTTCACCACCACCGGTCTCGTCCTGGTGGGCGGGGAGATCACCACCACGGGATACATCGACCTGCCTCAGATCGTGCGCGGTGTCCTCCAGTCCATCGGCTACACCGACGCTTCCTACGGCATCGACTACGAGTCATGCTCCGTGATCTCCACGATCCAGAGACAGTCCCCCGACATCGCCCAGGGGGTGAACGGCACGGGTCTGCACCACGAGATGGGCGCGGGGGACCAGGGCATGATGTTCGGCTACGCGTGCACCGAGACGCCCAGCCTCATGCCGGCTCCCATCAGCCTTGCGCACCGGATCATGCAGACCGCGGCCAAGGCGCGCAAGGAGGGTGAGCTGCCCTTCCTGCGCCCCGACGGCAAATGCCAGGTCTCCGTACAGTACCTGGACGGAAAGCCCGCGCGGGTGGCCACCGTCGTGCTGTCCCACCAGCACTCGGAAGAGGTCACCTACAAGGAGCTCCAGGAAGCGCTGATCGAAACCATCATCAGGAAGGCCATTCCCGCCGAACTTCTGGACAAAAATACCGTCTACCACATCAATCCCACCGGCAGGTTCGTGATCGGCGGGCCCCACGGAGACTCCGGCCTCACGGGCCGCAAGATCATCGTGGACACCTACGGCGGCATGTCGCGCCACGGGGGCGGCGCGTTCTCCGGCAAAGACCCCTCCAAGGTGGACAGGTCCGCCTCCTACATGGCCCGCTACATGGCCAAGAACATCGTTGCCGCGGGATTGTGTGAAAAGTGCGAGGTACAGATAGCCTACGCAATCGGCATTGCCAAGCCGGTGTCGCTGTTTGTTTCCACCTTCGGCACGGGCACCGTCCCGGATGAAAAAATCGAAAAGGCGGTGGCCGCGGTCTTCGACCTGACTCCCCAGGGGATCATCCGCACCCTCGACCTGCTGCGGCCCATCTACCGGCATACTTCGAATTATGGGCACTTCGGCCGGGAAGGGTTTACCTGGGAAAAAACGGACAAGGTGGAGGCAATCAAGGCCAAAATAGGGTAAGATGATGGGGGAGCAGGCAAGGCGCGAAGCCCTCTGGTGCGAGAGGAGGCCTGACGGCAGGATCGCCTGCCTGCTCTGCCCTCACGCGTGCGTGATCGCGGACGGCGGCCACGGCATATGCGGCGTGAGATTCAACCGGGCCGGCTCCATGGAAATCCCGCTGTACGGCAGGATCTCGTCCTTCTCCGTGGACCCGATCGAGAAAAAACCCCTCTACCATTTTCATCCCGGCTCACGCATACTTTCGGTCGGTTTTGTCGGCTGTTCGTTCCACTGCAAGTTCTGCCAGAACTGGCACATCTCCCAGGGCACCAACGCAGAGACGCGCTATATGGGGCCCGGCGAGCTCGTCGAAGCAGCGCGCAGGGAAAACTCCTTCGGCATCGCCTATACCTATTCCGAGCCGCTCGTTCATGCGGAGTACCTCATGGACACGATGCGCCTGGCCCGGGAGGCGGGGCTGAAGAACGTGCTCGTTTCCAATGGCTACATCAGCCCCGGACCCGCCGATGAGCTGCTCGGCCTCGTGGACGCGGCCAACATCGACCTGAAGGCTTTCGATCCGGATTTCTACCGCACGGAGACCGGCGGCAAATTGGAGGAGGTCAAGCGCTTCATCAGCCAGGCGGCGGGGCTCATCCACCTGGAAATCACCACGCTGGTCATTCCCACAAAGAACGACACTATCGACCAGGTAGAGGGGATAGCCCGGTTCGTCGCATCGCTGGACCCGGGGATACCTTTCCACCTTTCGGCCTATCATCCGCAGTACCGCTACGAAATCGCGGCAACACCGGGCGCCACCCTGCGTAAGCTGGCCGAGGCGGCGAAGCGGCATCTGCAGTTCGTCTACATGGGCAACATCGGACCCGAGGAGACGACTACGCCGTGCCTGAAGTGCGGCAGCACTCTTGTGCGGCGCGTCGGCTACAGCGTGCGCGTCGAAGGGATCACCGCGGGCGCGTGCGCCGCGTGCGGAGCCCCGGCGCCGATTGTGATGGGGGACTGAGCAGGCCGCCGCGCGTGTCCCCGCTGCCTGTCTCGCGCGGCCCGGCCGGGCCCTCTGCGCCGCCCCCAACGCACCGCCCGGGACCTGATACTTGACAATAGGCCGCTTTTTTGCTTCTTTGTGATCACCTTCCCCTGTAGCTCAGTCGGTAGAGCGGGTGACTGTTAATCACTAGGTCGGCGGTTCGAGTCCGTCCGGGGGAGCGATAATTAATAGTCCGATAAGGACTTAGAGAGCGGTCACCTAAAGAGGACCGCTCTTTTCTTGTCTATTGACAGAGGAAGTGGCACAATTTGCATGACGCGGCGCATACGGTGCGCCGGCCGCGCGGACTCATGCGGTGCGCGAACACGCTCATTCTCCGCATCCTCCGCGCCTATCTTGCCATGGGCAAAAGCGAGCAGACGAAGTTTTTGAGTGGGCATGGGTATGGAAATATGCAGCAGGCCGCGAGATAGTCGCACCACGGCCCGCCACGCGAGCCTTCACGCCCTCTCATATGAGACTAACCTCATTCCACGTACCATCGCGGCAGCGGACTGCCCGATAGTACTGAGCTTGTACTCACGATTCCATCGGTTGACAGAAATCATGTCGAACCGCTTCGCTCCGACGTGCTGGATCAGCCGTTCCATGCTCGCCAGGCAGCTGACAAGGCCATTGCCTGTGCCGCCAGCCGCGGCAACCGCGATGACTGGCTTCCCTTGCAGCCTGCTTTTTTCCCCCGCCGTCGCCTCACAACGGCGCAACCGGTCGGTCAACGCCTTTGCGGACTCGCTCATCTCTCCCCAATAGACAGGTGTCACGAGCACGAGGGCGTCGCACTCAACGATGTCCTGGTGCGCCTTCTGAAACCCGTCCTCCACCTTGCAGCGATGCTCGTCCCTGCATGTCCCCCAACCATTATCGCATGCCTTGCACGTGCCGATGTCGGCGTCATTGATCCGGATTTCCGACGTTTGAGCTCCCTCCCTCTGTGCGCCCTCGATGGCGGCGCGGGCGCAGGCCGCAGTGAGCCCGTCTGTATTGGGGCTCGAGCTCAGCACGATGATTCTCATCCCCATCCTCCTCTTGCGGAATCTGGGGAAGTATACCATGGGCACGCTCTAACGGGATCCCCAGAGCGACGCAAAGCTGAAAGGCACAGATGCCAATGGGAAGCTCAACGAATCCGTCATCACGCGGCTTTTCGCAAAGCCTTTCGCTGAAGGTACTGAGTTAATACGCGGGGGAACGGTTTGCCGATGAGCGAACCATCGCCCGCGGCGTTGGCGTCGACGCGATAGTCGCTTGCAAGGCCGCCTAGTATCTTTGAGCCGGGTACGAAGGGTGGATCCGACGCGGGCATTGAGCGAACAGGTGGCCGATCTCTATCGCGACGAGTCGCGAAGAGTCCTGGCCACGTTGATACGCCTTCTCGGCGACTTCGACACGGCCGAGGAGGCCCTCCAGGAGGCATTCCAGGCCGCCTTGGAGCAGTGGCCGCGCGACGGTGTGCCTCGGAGTCCCCGCGCCTGGCTCGTGTCGGTCGGCAGGTTCAAGGGAATCGACGCCCTTCGACGGCGTGGTCGCGACGGTGTCATGCTCGACGCGGCGGCCCGGGACTACAGTGAGCGTTCCGCGGATCCCGAGGCGTCGGACGACGAGACTATCCAGGACGATCAGCTTCGGCTCATCTTCACCTGTTGCCACCCCTTGCTGCCGCAAGATGCCCGGATTGCCCTCGCGCTCCGCGAGGTCTGTGGCCTCACCACCGAAGAGATCGCGCGCGCCTTTCTCGTCGCTCCGCAGGCCATGAAGAGACGCATCTCTCGTGCCAAGGAACGGATCCGCGCGGAGCGAATCCCCTACGAGATTCCTTCGCGTACCGAGCTTGGGAAACGCCTGGAGACCGTCCTCCAAGTCGTGTATCTCGTCTACAACGAGGGCTACGTCGCCACGGCGGAAGAGGCGCTCGTTCGGCGAGACATCGCCGAAGAGGCCCTCTCCTTGTGCCGCTTCCTCGTTGACCTTCTCCCCGAGCCGGAAGCGATCGGCCTGCTCGCGCTGATCCTCCTGCACGAGTCCCGTCGGACCGCGCGTACCGATGCCGACGGTGACGTGGTCCCGCTTGAACAGCAGGACAGGTTGCTCTGGGATCGGGAGCGGATCAGGGAGGGGGTCAGCCTCGTGGTCCGCGCCCTCCAGTCCGGACGGTTCGGGTCCTACACGCTCCAGGCAGCGATAGCTGCCGTCCATGCCGCGGCAGCGTCGGTGGAAGCGACGGACTGGGTCCAGATCGTTCGCCTCTACGACATGCTGCTGGAGAGGGCGCCCACACCGGTCGTAGAGCTCAACAGAGGGATTGCCGTGGCTATGCGGGACAGGCCGGAAGCGGGACTGGTCCTTGTCGATGCACTGCTCGACCGAGGCGAGCTTGCGGACTACCTTCCCGCGCACGCAGCGCGCGCGGACCTCAATCGAAGGCTTGGGCGTTCGACGGAGGCGATGAGGTCCTATCGCCGTGCCCTCGAGCTCGCCCGGCAGGAACCGGAACGCCGTTACTTGAGAAGATGGATTGCCGAGATTTCCGGGTGAGTTTTCCGCGGATTGTCCCCTTTGGCGTCCTTGCCACGACTACATGGTGAAGTCACATGCGGCGAAGCAGCGTCCGGCGGGGAACTCCGGACGATTGCCGCTTCGTCGAAGGAGGAAATGGTATGCAGTTTCTCATTTACTCGGCCGAGTTCGAGGCCCCGCGGCAAGATGGAGCCGAAGCGATGGCGGAGATAGCCAAGTTCATGGAGGAGTCGACCGCGGCGGGGATCATCGTCGCCGCCGGAGGCCTCCCGCGCAAGAGCACACGGCTCCGGCTTTCCGGCGGGAAAGTATCGGTCACTGATGGCCCGTTCATCGAGGGGAAGGAGTTCATTCCCGGCTTCGCCATCATTCAGGTCGACACGAAGGAGGATGCGATAGATTGGGTAACACGTCTGCGCAAGGTCTACGGCGACGGCGAGTCGCGCATCGCCCAGATATTCGGACCCGCCTGATCGTTGGCCGTCGAAGGCGGTCGGGGGCAATGCGTCCCGGCCGCTTTTGACAAGCCAAGCGCGCGCTCCTTGGGGACCGCCTCCCGACCGGCGGGACGCCGTCGCCGACTCGACCCTGCCGGAAGTATTTTCTTGTTGAAAGGGAGGCAGGATGAGCTACTGGCTGGCGAAAAGCGATCCCGATACCTATCGATGGCCCGAGCTCGTACGCGACGGCACGACGAGCTGGACCGGCGTACGCAATTACTGGCCGCGGTGGTGCGGCGACGCGGATACGTGTGGGTGCATGAGCCGCAGTTTCATGTTAAGGCATAAAAACAAGTACGAGGTAGCAGCTTTGGAGGGAATATGGGCGCGAGTGAACTGATCGACAAGCTCATTGCGGAGCTGCCTGACTGGCGCCGCAAGACGTTCGCCGACATCCGGCGGATCATCCGTGAGGCTGACCCCGAGATAGTCGAGGAGTGGAAATGGAGGGGCGCGCCCGTCTGGTCCCATGGCGGCATCGTCTGTGTTGCCAATGCCTTCAAAGATAAGGTGAAGCTGACCTTCTATCAAGGCGCGAGCGTGGCCGATCCTGATAAGCTGTACAACAACGGAGTTGCGGGCAAGCAATGGCGCACGATCGACTATTTCAAGGACGACAAGATCAGGGAACGCGAACTGAAGAATCTGGTGCGTTCTGCGGTGGACTTCAATCTGGCGAACATGAAGATGAAGTCAAATACACCGAGGAAAAAAGCGGCGAAGTAGGGAGTGGTGGACGGCACCGATCCCAAGTTCTTGATTCCCACCTCCGAGATTGCCAGGTCAGAATCCACGAAAGTCAGCACCTGGGCCAGGAATGCATACAGCCTTACGTAGTCGGTCAGCCGACCACGGAACTCCTCTTTCTCAAGACCAGAAAGCGACTTGAAGCGCGACACCACAGGGGCCAATGCGGCGTAGAGCTTGTCTTGTTTCGTGGCAGCGTTGAAGTAGAGGACCGCGAACTCATGAATGTCAGCGAGCGAGTACACCGGGAAAGCGTCCAACGAGGTCTGGGCCTCATAGAGGAGATTCGGAATTACATAACTTTTCCTATCCGTTTCTTTGGGCCGAGGAGGGAGCTGATCGGAAACCGCCCATTGCCCAGACTGGTTCGCACAATACGGGAATGAAACGAAAGGTATCTTTCCACCATGCTGTTGATCGCTAACTTCCATGTACGGCTTGGGAATGCGGGTATAGGATTCGCCCCAAGAGGAGGATCCCATGAAGAGAACCTTAGCCATAGCGTTAGCGGCGCTCGTCGCGGTCGCCGCCTTCGCGCAGTCCGCCAAGACGGTGACCCTTTCAATCATCGCCAACCAGGATTGGGTCACCAAGCCCTACATGAAGACAGCCTGGGCCAATTACGAAAAGGTCACCGGCAACAAACTCGACATCCAGGCATTGCCCATCGACAACTGGGAGACGGTCATGAAAACCCGCGCAGCGGCGGGCGAGCTGCCCGATATCGTCATGACCTTCGCCGGGCCGGTCCTCGACGCGATGCGTCCCGCCGACAACTTCTTCGACCTTTCCAACGAGCCCTTCGTGAAGGACCTGAAGCCCTTCGTCCTTCCGCAGGCCACCTACAAAGGCAAGATCTACGGCCTGCCACTCTGGGAGGGTTCCGTCTCCGGTACCCTTTACAACAAGGACATCTTCAGGAAGCTCAACATATCCACTCCGAAAACCCAGGCCGAGTTCTGGGCCGCCTGCGAGACAATCAAGAAAGCCGGCATCACGCCGATCTATCTTGCGTTCAAGGACATCTGGCCTGCCCTGCCCCAGTTCGGTCTCGACCCGATCGCCAGGAAGTACCCCGACTTCGTGGAAAGGCTCAATTCCAACAAGCTCAAGTTCGCCGATGTGCCCGAGATGACGAACCTCGTCGGCTTTTACAAGACCCTCGTCGACAAGGGCTATCTCGGTGCCGACTATGTCAGCAACACCTGGGACGGGCAGGCCAAGGCCCTCGGCGAAGGCACCTATGCCATGGCCCTTGCCTGGGACATGTACCTCTATTCCGACCTTGAGCCCCGGTACGCCGGCGCCGCGGCCCACATCGGCATCATGCCCTTCTTCATGGACGTGACCCCGCAGGGCTCGTATGAAGGCCCCAACGCCTGCATGAGCTTCGTCAACAAGAAGGGCAAGAACGCCAAGGAAGCCCTCGAGTTCATCCGCTTCCTGGCCAAGCCCGAGAACCTCAACCTCGCCTACAAGGACGTCTTTACCGAAAGCTACTTCAAGAGCGTGACCACCAACAAGGTCTCGCCCCAGGTGGCCGAAGCAAGGGCGTCCGTGGACAAACTCATCCTCTCCTCGGTGCAGGCGGGGATCGTGGGCTACAGCCAGGTGGAAAGCGTGAAGCCCATCCAGATGATGATGCTGGGCCAGCTCGGCGTGGCGGACACGATCAAGCAGATCGACGACATCAGGATCAAGGTCGCCAAGGCACGGGGACTCGCGGGATTCTAGCCACCGCTTGTGGAACAACACGAGGCCGGGGCCTGCCGATGGCAAAGCTCCGGCCTTTTCGTTTTCCGGCATTGACGTTTCGGCACTGACGATCCGCGAGGTATCTTTTTTCCATCCAGGCGGTCGAAAAGCTCCATTCACAGCACGAGGAACCGGCCCTACCATGACGACGTGAAGCAGGTCAACTCCTCTTACTTCAGAAAGGCCTATCCCCTCTGGATGACCATCCTGCCTTTTGGCATCTTCGTGGTGTTCCTGGTCCTGCCGTCGACGGCAGGCTTCACGCTCGCGTTCACGAACTGGAGCCCCTATGCGGAGACCCTCCGATTCACGGGCTTCGGGAGCTTCGCGGCGATGTTCACCGAGAAGGTCTATGGCGTGGCCCTCGCCAACACCCTCATCTTCGCGGTGGTCACCACCTTCGGCAAGGCCGGGCTCGGGCTTGTCCTCGCCCTTGCGCTCAACACCGCGATCCGCTCGCGCAACCTGCTCCGCACGGTCTACTTCTATCCCGCGGTCCTCTCGCCCCTGGTGGTCGGCCTCCTCTTCTCGGCGATCTTCGATGCCAAGGCGGGACTCGCCAACCAGCTCGTCGTGAGCCTCGGCCATACTCCCGTCTCCTGGCTGGGTGGACGGACGACGGCCCTCTTCGTCTTCAACTTCGGTGAAATCTGGCGGTCGACCGGCTACGCCATGGCCATCTTCCTCGCGGCCCTGCAGGGCATACCGGCAGATTACCACGAGGCCGGCATGATCGACGGCGCCTCTGCCTGGAGGCGCTTCCGCAGCATCACCTTGCCCTTCCTGATGCCGGCCATCAATCTCGTGCTCCTCACGAGCATGCTGTTCGGGCTCAAGATCTTCGACCTGGTCTACATCCTCACCGGGGGCGGACCAGGCTACCAGACCGAGACGATCGCGACGCTCATCCTGAACCAATTCGGTCAGGACCTCTACGCACAGTCGACCGCCACCAACCTCGTCTTCACTCTCATCCTCGTGTCCTTTGCCTTCGCGTTCCAGGCCTACCAGCGCGCGACGGAGGTCGTGGCATGACCGCACACAACAGGGCAGAAGACAGGCTCAAGAGGTTGATCGGAGCGACCCTCCTCTGGCTCTGCGCGGTCGTCATCCTCCTCCCCCTCGCCGTGGTCCTTGTCACTTCCCTCAAGAGCCTCAAGGAGGCGGGCTCGCTCAACCTTTTCCTGCCAAGGGAGCTGCTCTTCGGCAACTACGTCACGGTCTTCACGGAAGGCAAGATCGTCCGCGGCATATGGAACAGCCTCGTCGTGACGGCCACTGCCACGATGCTGATACTCCTCTCGGCTTCGGTGCTTGGCTTCATCCTGACGCGCCGCCGAACGCCAATGACAGTGTTCATGGAAAGGTGCATCACCCTTGGATTGGTGGCGCCCTTCACCGCGCTGCCGACCGTCATGCTTCTCAAGACCCTCGGCATCCTGGGCACCCGCGGCGCACTGGCCCTCGTCTACACGGCAATGTTCCTGCCCTTCACGACGATGATGCTCTCGGCCTTTGTGAAAACCCTGCCACGCGAGCTGGACGAGGCAGCCATCATCGATGGCTGCTCAGGCCTTGCGCTTTTCCAGAAGATCATCCTGCCCCTCATCACGGCACCGCTCATGACGGCTTTCGTTCTCAATACAATGTGGGTGTGGAACGACTTCATGATCCCCCTCTACCTGCTCAACTCCGCGGCGCGCTGGACCCTTCCCCTTTCGGTCTTCAGCTTCTTCGGCAAATACAATCATTCATGGCAGTATATCTGCGCCAACATGGTCATTGTCTCCGCCCCGGTGACCGTCCTCTACCTCATCGGGCAGCGCTCGATCATCTCGGGCATGACCGCCGGCGCCGTAAAAGGCTGAAGGTGGTACAATAAGCCCGATGTTCGCCAAGCGGTTCACGAATCGGCTGCTGCTCGCCAACCTCGGAATCCTCCTCGCGCTCCTGGGCTGCGGCGGTCTGGTCCTGTCTTTCGTCCTCGGCGGCTTCCTTCGCGCTGACTTCCGGACTCAGCAGGGATACCGTGTCGACAAGATGGCGGAACAGCTGGACGGCGTCCTGGACCAGATGAATCGCCTGTCGATATCCATCCTCGCCTCGCGGCGGATCAGTGACATCATGCTCGGCATTCCCCGGGACGACAGGAACAATTACTTCCTGATCCATCCTGCCACCAGGTACGAGGTCCTCAACCTGCTCCTGTCCTACACCGCCCTCAAGCCACTCAAGGGCCGTATCTGCCTGATCTCGGACAAGGGCGACCTCCTCGACCTCTCGAACCAGCAGGACACGATGGCCTTCACGAAAGCCGAGCTCTCCCGCATCACGGCCACGAGGGAGGCGGCGCTGGGGGACGAGCCCAAGGCCCTCTTGCCGCCCGGACCTGAACCCTGGTCCAGCCGCCATGCGGCGGTCATCGCCCTCGTCCGGCGCCTGCAGGATGCGGAACAGCGCTATGGCTGGCTCGAGATCAACGAGCAGGTCGATTCCCTCAGATGGATATGGGAATCTCGCGGCACCGCCACGCCCGCGCGGATCGGCCTCTACGACGCGACCGGAACGCTGCTTTATGCCAACTACAAAGGGGCACCGAGCAGCGCCGCCGAGCTGGAGAACGCGCGTCGCCTGCCTTCAGGAGCGATGGTTTTCATGGCCGACCTCGCCAACGCGGACTGGAGGCTCGCGTATTTCGCCGACTCCAAAGGCCACGAGCTGCTCACTGGCCAGACCATGGGAATCCTCGCCGCGATCCTGCTGGCCTCATTTGTCCTTGTGGCGCTCTTTTCGTGGCTTGCGCTCACACGCGTCACGAGGCCAGTGCGGAAGCTTACCGAAGAGGTTCGGGGCATCAGGAGCCTGAACCAGGATTTCAGACCGCCCGACCTCCGCGCGCCCGAGGAAGTCGCGATCCTGACCGGTGCCTTCCAGGACCTCCTCGTCTCCCTGCGCAGGGAGCACACGGCCCGGCTCCGGCTCCAGGGCCAGGAGATGAGCGCGAGAATGGCGGCCCTGCAGGCGCAGCTCAATCCGCACTTCGTGTTCAACACCCTCATCTGCATCGCGGCCTACGGCAAGAAGGGCGATGGCGCGAATGTGCAGCGCATGTGCAAGGATCTCACTGCCATGCTCCGGTATTCCCTTCAGAGTTCAAATGAGCTGGCCACTATCGACCAGGAGCTCGACCAGGCGGAGGTCTATCTCGCCCTCATGGGCAAGCGCTACGCGCAGTACCTCGAGTATCGAGTCGATCGATGCCCGGAGGCATCGCAGATTCCTGTCCCGCGCCTGCTCCTCCAGCCCGTCATCGAGAATTGCTTCGTCCACGGCTTTGCCAATACCCCAGGGCCATGGCGCGTCGAGATCGGCTCGCGCCTGCAAGGAACCAATTGGGAAGTATCGGTGAAGGATTCCGGCGGAGGAATGAACACCGCCCGTGTGCAGCACCTTCTTGCCGAGTTCGAGGCGGCCCTGGCCGAGGAATCACCGAGCGTCTTCGACCGCGACTTCTCGCGCGGCAAGCTCGGCCTCCTCAGCACCTTCGCGCGCCTTCGTGCGCTCTACGGGGAACGGGCGGCCTTCTCGCTGGAAAGCACCGAAGGGACGGGCCTCCTCGTACGCATAGGGGGGCCGCATGGCCTCGCTTGAGGTGTTCATCGCCGAGGACGAGCCTCCCATCGCTGACATGATCGCGTCCATGGTGGACGAGTCGCCTGCCGGCTTCCGGACCGCTTTCGTCGCGCACGACGGCAAGACGATGCTCGACCGGCTGGCGACCAACAAGCCGGATCTCCTCCTCGCCGACATCAGGATGCCGGTCATGGGCGGCCTCGATCTCATCGAGGCGGCCCGGCGACTCCATCCCGACCTGCCCTGCGTCATCATCACGAGCCATCCCGACTTCGAATACGCCCGCGCCGCCCTCCGGGTGGGGGCCATGGACTACATCCTGAAAACCTGTCTGCCCGAGAGCCTCGACGAGGTCCTCCTCCGCGTGCGGCAATCGCTCGGGCTCGAAGGGCTCGCGGATCATGGGCCGGACGCCCGCCTCGACACCGGTGCGCGGCTCAAGGAGCACCTGGATCGGATCGTCCGCAGCCCGTTCGATCTCCGGGATGTCGCGAAAGCCTGGGGCTACAATCCCCTCTATCTGTCCCGGGCTTTCAAAGCTCTTCTCGGCGTCTCCCCCAAGCGCTACCACACGAAGGCCAAGATCGACCTCGTTATGGCAATGATGAGGAAGGATCGTCGGCTCCTCCTCAAGGAGGCCGCCTCCATCATTCATTTCGATGACGAGCTCTACCTGGCCAAGGTGTTCAGAAAAGAGACCGGCATGAGCTTTTCGGAATTCAGGCGGAAACTGGATGATGGAGGGTGATCGAATGCCCGAGGACCGCGGGACACGAACCGAATGGTTCATGAGGTCACGGTTCGGAATGTTCATCCATTGGGGGCTTTACGCGATCCCGGCCAAGGGCGAATGGATCCGGAGCCAGGCACGGATGACCGAAGAGGCGTACCGCGAGTATTTCGACTCTTTCGATCCCGTGGATTTCGACCCCCGGGAATGGGCTCGCCTCGCGAAGAAAGCCGGGATGAAATACGCGGTCTTCACGGCGAAGCACCACGACGGGTTCTGCCTCTTCGACAGCGCCCTCACCGATTACAAATCGACCGCCACGAAGGCTGGCCGCGACTTCGTCGCCGAATATGTCGAAGCCTTCCGCGCCGAGGGTCTTGAAGTCGGACTCTATTACTCGCTGATTGACTGGCATCACCCCGACTATCCGCACTACGGAGACCGTCATCATCCCCAGCGCGATGACGCCGCCTGGCAGGGTCACCATCACGACTTCGGCCGCTACCTCGACTATCTCCACGGCCAAGTCAAGGAATTATGCAGCAACTATGGCACACTCTCGGTCTTCTGGTTTGATTTCTCCTATGACGGGCTCTCCGGCGAGGCATGGCGCGCCACCGAGCTCGTGCGGATGGTCCGCTCCCTCCAGCCCTCGGTGATCATCGACAACCGCCTCGAGGCGTCCGGTGAGAGCCTCGGTTCGATCGCCGGAGGCGAGCCGGGGGAATACGCGGGCGACTTCGCCTCTCCCGAACAGATCATTCCACCCGAGGGCGTATGGGACGCGCGTGGCCGCCCGCTTCCCTGGGAGGCCTGCGTCACGATGAACAACCACTGGGGCTACACGGCCGCCGACCACGCCTGGAAGCCGCCCCGCCAACTCCTGCGCAAGCTCGTCGAATGCGTTTCCAAAGGTGGAAATCTTATCCTCAACGTTGGGCCGGACGCCCGTGGCCTGATCCCGCCCAAATCCACGCGCATCCTCGAGCACATCGGCTCTTGGCTCGCCACCAATGGAGCGAGCATCTATGGATGCGGCGCGAGCGGCTTTCCCAAGCCCGAGTGGGGATGTTTTACGAGGAAAGGCCAGAAGCTCTACGCTCACGTCTTTGAGCCGCCCATCGGATCCCTTGCCCTCCCCGGTCTCGGTGGCGGTAGGATCGCGCGCATGCGGCTCCTCAAGGACGGATCCGAGCTCCGCGAAAACGATGCCTGGAACACCAAGATCTTCCCGGATCACGCCTTCGTGAATTTCGCCGAACCGGCCGATTTCACCTTCCCGCTCCCCGATGAAGACGACACTGTAATCGAAATCGACCTCCAAGAGGCGACACCACTGCATGAGTGAAAATGCTGGTGGAGTGGGGTCCACACCTTCGGCGACGTGACGAATGGGCCCGACGGACGGCGGCTCAGCCACGCGGCAAGCATCCGCAACATGGTCGAGCAAGCCGAGGTCGCCGACCGGGTCAGGGGCTCGGGATGTGGAGCTCTTCGCCGGTCAAGGAATACGTGAGCGGCCTTCTTGGAGCGTTCACCAGCTCCATTTAACGCCCCTGCTCGGCGCGAGGCTCACTTTCTTTTCGAGAGCCTCTCCTTGATCTGCTTCAAGTGGTTGACGTCATGTCCTGCCAACATTTCCACCACGCGCGTGACGGTCTCCTTTCCGCGCTCGGAGTGCATTCCGTAGAGATCCCAGCTCTCCCTGGGCAGGCTTTTCAGCAGGCGTACCATCCGCTCCCGATTGATGCGGAAGGATTCCAGGGAGAGCACCGGATCGTGCTTCGCATAGTCGGAGAACTTTGCCCACGCGTCCTGGTCGGTGCCCTGGATGGACGTGCCGCTGGCTTCGAGGATGATGCGAATGCGAAATCCGTATACAAGCTCGGAGTCGGCCAGGTGAGCCAGGATCTCCGTGACCGACCACTTGTCCGGGGCGGTGCGCTGCGACAGTTTCTTCCTCGAGACACCCTTGACCAGCCGGGCAATCTGCCGCGGAGTGGCGGCCAGGATTTCCATCGGCTTCTTTCCCTCGAGGAAGCCGAGGATCCTCTGGGTGTATTGCTGCGGCGTTTCATGCATGACAGACCTCCTTCCTTTTGAGAGCCAAGGTATCAAAGGACCGACCCCTTCTTCTCCCTCTTGGTCTGGAGCGGGTCGGCCGGCAATATCCTACGGGAAAAGCCCGGCCGGCAACCGCCCCAGGGGGAACGGCGCTCGTGCCTTCGCGCGCGCCGCCGTGTGGACCTCAAGACGCACCGTCGCCATCCGAAGAGCCTCGACGACGATCCTGCCTCTTACAAAGGAAACAAATGCGCCGAAACGAAGCCACCCGGTTCTTGCTGGCCGGATACTCCGGGCAATGACGCTAACACGGTTGGGCCCCTAGTCTGCCGGCTCGAGAACGATATCGAACACGCCGCTCGCGGTTCCCTTGCCCGGGAACACCTCCGTCTGGATAGGCAGGAAGGCATCCGCGGCGACGTTCATGTGAATGTGCGGCGGGGGGCCGCCGGAAGAGGCGGGGAACGGGCTCTGGAACCGGTACCGGCCGTTCTTGTCCGCGACCACTGTTCCTCGGAGCTTGTCCGTGTACCCGTTGGGGCCTGCCAGCCAGAACTCGACCGTTGCGCCCGCAATGGGCAGGCAATCACCGGACTCGCGCACGGTACCTGTGAGAACGAATCCAGAACCCACGCTGGCGCGCTTCGGGGCAGTGGGAGCGTAGGACAGGTCCAGAACGCTCCCCGTGGTTGGCTTGCATTGGGCCGCAACCGGGCCGGCCGCCAGAACGACAAGGACTACACACAGAAAAAGTGCACGCTGCACGGTGAAACCTCCCATCCTTGATACGGCGCTCTGCAGTCTTCAATATACTCAACGCGAATGCCGGCGGCACCGCGGGGATCATGTTATTCGCCAGACCTTCTCAAGTACGCCGTGAGCCTTGAGCTCTCTGCCTGGCGCAGGCGCACGTTCACGCTCAGCCTTTCCAGCATCTGGGCCACGGCCATGTCACCCTGGGGCACCAGTGTCCGCGCAAAGAACTGCTCGACCTCGGCCGCAAGCTCAGGGATGTCCAGCGCGGAGCACCCCTCGATCATGCGCACCGTGCCTGATGCGGGGAACCTTCTCAATATCTTTTCCCAGTTTTCACGGATGGCATCCCATGCTGCCCTGCCGGCATGCTCAGTCACGAGGTAGGCGCCGAGGATGTAGGGAGCATCATCCGTCTTCACCTCGTTCAGCATCATTTCGATTGCCGCGCCGAACAGCTCGCGCTTGCGGAACTCGCCCAGGGCTCGCAGGAAGCGCAGCTTCTCCTGGTCTGTGGCGGCGCCGCGGGAAAGGGCGAGGAACTCGTCGAAGCGCGCCTTGCCCCCTGTGTACGCAAGGGTCGAGACGAGCGCCGGAACGACATTGGGGTCAACCGAGCCCCGGTCCATCTTCCAGGAGGCAAAGAGCCCCACTGCTTCCGACTGCACCTCCGCGTCCTCCCCCACCGTGCCGAGCAGCGCGGCTAGAGAACCGCGCAGCTCCCGAGCGGCTGTTGACTCATCCGCCTTCGAGGCCCAGCCCAGGTCTCTGAACACCGGCCTGACCAGATCGCGGATGAGCTTCTTGAACGCGGCCCGGTCCTCACCGGATGTGATGCTGTGGAGTGCCTGGAGCGACCCTCCTATGATGCTCCAGACACTCGGGTCCTTTTCCCCGGAAAGCATCCGCACAAGGTCCAGGTACGCGTCGGAGCCCAGCTTCTGCGCGCGCACGAACGCCCATGAGTCGTTGACGAGGTTGAAGCGCTCGATCACTTCCAGTCTTTCGAATGGCGCGGAAAGGAGGCGTGACAGCAGCTCCGGCGCGTAGCGCACACGGTAGAAGCCCGAGCCGCCCGCGTTTGCGGCCACGTAGCGGAACCCTTTCTGCAGAGGGACTTCCTGCTCCCTCTCGGAGAAAATGCGCTTCTCCAGGCGGACGGCTCCGTCCTCGTCGGCGTAGCGCAGCTGGAGCGGAATCGGCCAGAGCTGCCCGGCGTGGCTCTCCCTGCCCAGGAAGGCAAACCGCTCCTGGGAGAGCTTGATGAATCCCTGTTTGTGTGACGGAGATACGGTCACAACCGGGTGGCCATCCGTGAGAAACCAGGCGTCCATGATCTGCCGCACGGGAACATCGAGGCCGGCCTGCCTGACGCCTTCCTCGAGGGCATCCCACAGGTCGGCGACCTCTGCGTTGCCGTGGCTGTAGCGCGTCAGGTAGAGGTGCGCGCCGCCATAGAAGGGAGCGGCGCCAGTGAACTGGTGGAGCTGGAACTCGAGGCTCCCACCCTTCTCATACGTGATCTTGTCGAATCGCTGTTCCACCTCATCGGGGTGTCCCACGGGCGCCCAGCAGGGGTGTGTGCTGTTGAGCGAGTCCAGGGCAAATGCCGCCGCGCGGTGCAGCCCGAAGGAGTTGAAGATGCGCCATTCCGGCTGGAAGTCCGCCATGACGAGATAGGCGAATATGGTGGCGTTGGACTCGTTGAGCGGAAGGCCGTCCCACCAGGCCATGGTGACGAGATTGCCGAACCACATGTGCGCCAGCTCATGGAAGACAACCTCGGCAACGCGCTGCAGCTCTGCGACGGTCGCGTGAGGCTCGTCCACGAGGAGCGCCGTGGCGCGGTACGTGATGAGCCCGGTATTCTCCATGGCCCCCGAGCGGAACTCGGGGATAGCGATCATGTCGATCTTGTCCCCGCCGAAGTAGGGAACGCCGAGCGTGCGCTCGTACCATTCCACGCCATATGCGGCGCACTTCAAGGCGTAGCCTTTGAGCGCGTTCCTCCCCGGCACTGACCAGATGCGAAGCTCTTTGCCGTTGGCCCACGCGGGCTCGGAGCTTTCAAACTCCCCCACGCACCAGGCAAGCAGATACGTGGACATCCGGGGAGTCGGCGCAAATGCGATGGTCTTCCTTCCGTTCTCCACCGTCTCCGCCGTTACGCGCATATTGGAGAGCACCGCCAGCTGTGTGTCGATGGCGAACGTGACGGCATAGGTAGCCTTGGCCGCCGGCTCATCCCAGCAGGGAAAGGCGCGGCGTGCGTGGGTTGCTTCGAATTGCGTCGTGGCCACCCAGTGGTCCGTCTTGTTGTCATCGGTCCACTTGCTCCTGTAGAAGCCCTCGAGGCTTTGCTGCACCAGGCTGCCCTCATATTCGGCGGTGAGCTTCCAAACGCCTTTCTCAAGCGTTCCGTCGAAGGAGAACTCGGCGGTCTGGGTTTTTTCATCGAGCGCGGCGGCGCTTGCGAATTGTTCCTCGCGTGCCTCTCCCGTCACAGGGTCGACAAAGCTCACCCTTGCCTGCGTCATGACGGCGTCACGGCGCCCCCCACGGCTGTGGACCACCTGCGCCCTTGTGATCTTCAGCCCGAGGGAGTGCAGCGTGATGCGGTCCACCGGCTGGCGCACCTCCACATCCACGACAACGCGACCGCTGAAGCGGAATGAGCCGAAATCCGGCCTCACCAGGACATCGTAGTGACGGGGCACCACGCTCTTGGGAAGCTGATATTGGGATAAGTCATTGCGTTCATTCATCTGGAACTGCCTTTCTGCAAACGCCATCGTGAGTAATATGGAACATCGAGCGAGCCTCGGCCACTGAAATGTCAGCGCGGTCACGCCGTTGCAGGAACCCATAAAAAGGGCTACAAACGTGAACGCAGGAGAATGTATATGGAGAAATCGATCATTATCGTCGGCGCGGGTATTGCCGGGCTTTCGACCGGGTGCTATGCAGGGATGAACGGCTACAAGTCAACCATCTTTGAGATGCACGACAAGCCGGGCGGGCTGTGTACGGCCTGGAAGCGCAAGGGCTATACCTGGGACATCAGCATGCACATGCTCTATGGTTCCAAAGGCGGTGCATTCCATTCGATGTGGCGGGAGCTGGGCGCGCTGCAGGGTACTCAGTTCGTCTATCACGACCGGATAACGTACATCGAAAGTGGTGAAAAAAAGCTCGACGTGCGCGTGGAACCGGGCGTACTCGAAAAGCAGATGCTGGCTCTGTCGCCGGCCGACGCTGGGTTGGTCCGGGAGTTTGTCAATATCTACTGCGGACCTGGCATGATGGGCGCGGCCTCATTGAAACCGTCCGAGTTGAGCGGCCCGCTCGATGGGCTCAGGATGATGTTCGCCATCCTGCCGCTGACAGGGAAGTTCCGCAAGTACGGCCGGTTGACCGTGAAGGAGTTTGCCGCGAGATTCCAGAATCCGTTCCTTCGCAGTGCGGTCCGGTTCATGATCGACTCCCCTGGGTGGCCGATGGTTGATTATCCTCTCCTCGGATTGTCGGGGTTCCTGCGAGCCTCAGTGGCGGGAGCCGGCGTCCCGATCGGCGGGTCGCAGCAGGTAATCTACAAGATTGCTGAGCGCTATGGCATATTGGGCGGCGAAGTCCGGTACCGGACCCGGGTCAAGGAGCTTGTCATCGAGAACAATCGTGCCGTTGGCGTGCGTCTTGAGGACGGCAGCGAGCAGCGGGCCGACCTTGTTGTCTGGGCCGCAGACGGACATACCGTGATTTTCGACATCCTCGGGGGGCGCTATATCAACGACGACATTCGCGCGATGTACGAGAAGTGGATTCCGGTGAAACCGCTGATCCATGTCTGCATCGGCCTCAACCGTGACATGTCGAAGATCCCGAACCGTATCATCTTCGAGATTGAGAAGCCCATAAGCATTGCGGGCGAAGAATACAAGTGGCTGTGCTTTCTGCATCACTCGTTCGACCCGACCATGGCCCCTGCCGGAAAGTCCGCCGTGGAGGTCTGGTTCGCCACGAAGTATGACTGATGGCAGGAGCTCTCCAAGGACCGCGCGCGCTATGAGGCCGAGAAGAAACGAATCGCGGACGCCACAATTGCCGAGCTGGACAAGCGCTGGCCCGGGTTTGCGTCCCAGGTGGAGGTCGTGGATGTGCCGACGCCGGCTACGTATTATCGTTACACAGGCAACTGGCAAGGTTCGCCGGACGGTTGGTATATCACCGCGCGGAACATGAGGCGGAGTCCTCTTCGCGTGCTGCCCGGCCTGGCGAATTTCCAGATGGTTGGTCAGTGGACCGCGCCATTTACCGGTACGGTCATGGCCGCGCTGTCCGGGAGGCAGGCTATCCAGTTGCTCTGTCGGCAGGACAAAAAGCGGTTCATGACGACGGTACCATAGAAGTGCCCCTATGCCCCCAACGGAAGAGGAGATCCTTGCCGCGGTTCCCGTGCCCATGCGCAGGCCGCGGAGCCGGCAGGTTTCTCGACAAGGCCCGGCCCTAGCGGTTTCTCTTGGAGACGACGTCCACATAGACGGCGAAGATCAAGACGAGGCCGCGGATCATGAACTGCCATTCGATCCCCATATTCATGACGCTCATTCCGTTTTCAAGGCTTGCCATGATGAGGGACCCGATGATAGCCCCGAAGATCGTTCCCTCGCCTCCCATGAGGCTCGTGCCGCCGATGACGCAGGCCGCAATGGCGGAAAGCTCGTAGTTCTGGCCTCCTGAGATCGATCCCGCGGCCACACGCGCCGTGAGCACGATCCCCGAGACCGCGCAGAGAACGCCCATGAGGATGAAGACCTTGAAAACGTTTCTCTCGATATTGATGCCCGAGAGCATCGTGGCCTCACGATTTCCGCCGATCGCATATGCATATCTGCCGAATCTGGTATTCTTCGTGATGTAGCTGAAGACGATCGCCACGAGGGCCATCAGGAGAACGGGGTTTTGAAGCCCCTGGTAATCGTTCATGATCAGAACGTAGAGAACGATGGCGGCCGAAAATCCACCCGCCTTGAGCAGGTCGATGTATATGGGCTTCAGGGGGAAGCCGTACATCCTTCTTTGATTTCGATTCCATAGGTAGAAAATGAATATCGCCACGATGACCGCCCCCGCGAGGACGAAACCGACCGATTTGGAGAGGTACCCCTGGGCTATGGCCTTGAAAGGCTGTTCTATGGGAACGATCGTTTTTCCCTGCGTATAGCCGAGAAGAGCCCCGCGGAACAGGAGCATCCCGCCGAGGGTGACGATGAAGGAGGGGATGCCGAGGTAGGCGACCAGGGTGCCCTGGTACACCCCAATGAGCCCTCCGACGATGAGACAGATGAGAATGGTGAGCACCGTGATGAGCAGGGCCATGGACTGGGGAGGGAGGGTCGGAAACAGATTGGGCAGGAGCTTGGCCAAAATGGTCGCCTGCAGGCCCGCGGCGACTACTCCGATAAAACCCGTCACCGAACCGACCGAGAGGTCTATGTTTCCGGTCACGATGACGAGCACCATGCCTATGGCCAGGAAGGAGATGATCGTCATCTGCCGAAAGAGGTTGGAAAGGTTCGTGGGAGAGAAGAAAACCCAATGCGTGAGGAATCCGAACAGGAGCCATATCACGAGGAGCGCAAGGATCATGGTGTAGGTCTTGAGTTGCATCCGCATCCTATCGATTATGTGCAGGGTCATGCTGCCCCTCCTTCCTCCAGAGTCATTCCCGCGGCAAGCGTCATGAGCTTCTCCTGGGTCGCCTGCTCAACGGGGAGTACCCCCATCGCCTTTCCCTCATGCATGACGAGGATGCGGTCGCAGATCCCCAGGAGTTCCGGCAGCTCGGAGCTCACCATCACGACGGCGACGCCATCCGCCGCGAGCTCGTTGATGAGCTTGTAGATCTCGTATTTCGCTCCGACGTCGATTCCGCGGGTCGGCTCGTCGAGGAAGAGTATCCTCGGCTTGGACATCAGCCATTTCGCGATCACGACCTTCTGCTGGTTTCCTCCGCTGAGCGATTCTACGGACGAGGCGAGCGAGTTCGATTTTATCTTGAGATAGTCGAAGAGGCGCTGGCACTCCCGAATCTCCTTGAGCTTGTTGATGGCGAGAATCGAGGAGAACTGGTACAGGTTGGGAAGGGACATGTTGTTTGAAATCGTATCCTTCACGACAAGTCCCTGCCTCTTTCTGTCCTCCGGAACGTAGCTGATCCCGCGCGCCATTGCCTCCCGTATGCTTCCAAGGGGCATCTTCTCTCCTTTGACGGATACCGACCCGCTCAAGTGGGATACCGGCGCTCCAAAAATGGCCGTGAGGAGCTCACTCCTGCCCGATCCCATGAGCCCCGCGATCCCCAGGATCTCACCCGCTCGAATGTCGAAAGATACCTCCTGGAGGGCCCGTTTCGTTTTCGCGGCGTCCGGGGAAGTGGTTATCTCCTTGGCCTCGAGGACGATATCTCCTATCTCGTGCCTGGTCTTGGGGAACCGCTCCTTCATTTCCCGGCCCACCATCATCTTGATGACTTCCTCGGTGCTCGTTTCCTTCACGGGAAGGCTCCTGATAACGGCGCCGTCCCGGATGACAGTGAGGGAATCCGCGATCCTGAAAAACTCCTCCAGTTTATGGGAGATGTAGATGCAGGTCACGCCTCCCGCCTTCAGCTTGTGGAGAATCTCAAAGAGGGATTCGACTTCCTTTTCCGTCAGGGCGGACGTGGGCTCGTCCAGGATAAGGAGGCTTGCGCTCTCGATGAGAGCCTTCGCGATCTCCACCATCTGCTGCTGCCCTACGCCGAGGTTGATGACTTTCTGCTCGAAGGGGATCCTGAGGTGATACCTGTCCAGGAGTTCCTTGGTTTCGGAATAGAGCCTGTGCCAGTTGATCAGGCCGGCGTTGTTCAGCGGCTCGCGGCCCAGGTGGATGTTCTCCCCGACCGTGAGCTGCGGAACGAGGGCGAACTCCTGATAGACAATGGCGATCCCCCGCTCGATTGCCTGACGGATGGACAAACCGGAAAAAGAAAGCTCCGTATCCTTGAAGAGCACCTTTCCCTGATATGAGCCATGGGGATAGACCCCGGAAATGATCTTCATGAGGGTCGATTTTCCGGCGCCGTTTTCGCCGCAGATGCCATGGATCTCTCCCTCCTTGACCTTGAAGGACACGTTGGAGAGAGCCCTGACTCCTGGGAAATCCTTCGTGACACCGTCGAACTGCAGGATGTACTCGCTCATTCGCCTCTCGCTCCCGGGGCCTTTCGCCATCCCCTTTGGCAAAAAAAGCACCGGCCGTTTTCATAGTGACCTGACTAGAACAGCCGGTGCCTGTCGTTCGAATGCTGTTTATGGCTTGGCCGGTCTCTTATCCTCGGCTACGTTCTTGTACACCTCATCATAGGGCTGGAATTTGGTCTTTATGACGACGTCGTACAGGTTGGCCTTGGTCACGCGGACGACCGGGAGGAACGCGCAGGGGATGTTGCCTGCCGCAGCCTTGTCTCCGGTGAGATCGGCGAGGGCGCGGGTGGCAAGTCCCGCGGGCTTCCCCTGGGCCAGCTTCATGGCAATATCAACCGCCATAGGAGAGAGGAGGTTGATGTCCTTGAACACGGAGACCGTGAACTTGCCTTCGGCTATTGCGGCACACGCCGCGGCGGTGGCGTCCTGTCCGGAGATGGGGACTTTTCCCGCGAGCCCTTGGGCGGACAGCGCTTCGACGGCGCCCAGTCCGGTTGAGTCATTGGAGGCAACCACCGCGTCGACCTTGTTCTGGTTGGCCGTGAGCATGTTCTCCATGATGGTAAGGGCCTTCTCCTGGCTCCAACCGTCGACGAACTGGTCACCGACGACCTTGATGTCGCCCTTGTCGATGAGAGGCTGAAGGACCAGCATCTGCCCCTGGCGGACGAGGTGGGCGTTGTTGTCGGTGGGGCTTCCGCCCAGCAGTGCGAAGCGGCCTTTGTTCACGACGTCCAGCACTCCGAGCGCCTCCTGCCTTCCCACTTCGACGTTGTCGAAGGTGATGTAGGCGGCGAGCTTGCTCGACTTGATGAGGCGGTCATAGGCGATACAGGGGACCCCGGCCTTTGCCGCGGCGTCCACCGCGGTCGCTGCAGCCTGGCCGTCAACGGCGACGATAATGATCGCTTTCACTCCTTGTGCCACCATGTTCTCGATCTGGGAGTTCTGGAGGTTGGCGTCATTGTTGGCCACCTGGTAGACGACGTCCGCTGCTCCCGCCTTCTTGGCGAGCTCGGTCATCTTGTCCTTTTCCCTTGCCCATCTTTCGACCTCGAACTCGGCAAAAGACAAGCCGATCTTGATTTGGCCCTTCTTCTCTGCGCCTCCACCGGCGAAGACTGGCATGGCGATGGCGGTGGCGAGCAGGACAGCGGCCATCACGAACAATACTCGTTTCATAAACACCTCCTTAGGTTTTGAGATCTGCAACTGCATCAAGCAATTTTCATACCAGATCGGCTGGTTTGTCCGCCAATCATATCGAGGAATAATATACGCTAATATGCTCTGAGACAAAGAGTTATGCCCCGACAGAGAATCTGGATGCAAACCCCCATCTGTTCACTCTCGCGATAGTTCCATCGGGGAAGAGATTTTCCCATAAATATTCGAAGAATTGGGAAAATCTATTCCCATTAGTTACTCATACATGGCAGCCGGACTATGAACTCGGTCCCGGTATCCCTTGAAAGCTCGATCACTCCGTTGTGGGTTTCAATGATGTGCTGGGAGATGGACAGGCCGAGTCCCGTATTCTTGCTTTCCAGCTTGGTGCTGAAGAAGGGATCGAAAATGCGGTCCTTTATTTCATCCGGGATGCCGCAGCCGTTGTCGCTGAATCTGATCTCCGTCATCGCGCGCACTGCGTCGATGCCCACGCGGATCTCGATCCTTCCCTTTCTCGGCACGGCCTCTATGGCATTCAGGAGTATGTTCAAGAAGACCTGTTTCAGCTTGTTCGCGTTTCCGCGCACGATCGGCCTGGCCATGCCGGGAGCCAAAAAAAGGCCGATCTCCTTTTCCCGGATTTTATGATTGATCAGAATGATCACCTCGTGAAGGACCTCGTCAATGTCCACGGGGGACATCTCGGAGTTCTCTATCCTGGAAAAGGACAGGAGGCTGGCGATTATCTCCTTGATGCGGAGAAGCTCGCTTTCGATTATTCCGACCTTTTCAAGCCCGTTTTTGTTCGCGAGGGCTTTCCGCTTGATGATGTTGGTATAGTTGAGCACGATGCCCAGAGGGTTGTTGATCTCGTGCGCGATACCCGCGGCAAGCTCCGCGGTGGAAGCGATCTTCTCCGCCCGGCGGAGGTACTCGTTCAAGAGTTGTGACTTGGAGATGTCCTCCATCAAAACGATCGTCCCCAGCACGTCCCCCTCTTCCTTGAAGGGGAATGTCCCGATCTTCAGGATCTTGTCCGGCCCGCACTTCACCTCTTCCCACGTTCCCTCTTCCTGGCGCTCTATGCATCCGATGATGTCGTCATGCTCCTGGAGATCGCGCCTCTGGAACAGCTCTGTGACGCTCGCGTTCTCGTTCGGAGGTTCCTCCAGGCTCAGGATCTTCATTGCCGGGGAGTTGATGAGGTAGAGGCGGTTCTTTTTGTCCAGGATGATGATCCCTACGGGAAGGTTCTTGATTATGCTCTCATTATACCTCTTGAGGAAAAACAGCTGCGTGTTGTCTTTCTCCAGCTCTTCCCTCGACAAGATGAAGGAGTAGGTCATTCGAATCAACTTTGTCCTGTCGAGGTCCTTTGTCTCCTCCGTGCCGCGGCAGCGGCCGTCATTGAGGATCGTGACCCGGTCCGCAAATCGGAAGATCTCGTCCATGTTGTGGGAGATATAGATGATGCTCTTCTTCTTTTCCTTGGATTCGAAGAGGATCGGATAAACCCTTTCCATCTCTCGCGGCGTGAGCTTGCTCGATATCTCGTCAAAGATGAGGATTTCCGGATCCGTGGAGAGCAGGCGCGCAAGCTCCACCATGAGCTGCTGTGCCATTGAGAGCCTGAACAGGGGGGCTTCGATGTCGAGATCAACCTTCAGCCTCGCGAAGAGCCTCCTCGCTTCCCTGACCATGGAGAGGTGGTCGATCCGCCCGAAAAGCTTCACCGGGGTCTGTCCCGCGAAGATGTTTTCGATTGCGTTCAAGGTCGGAACGACCTTGATCTCCTGATAGACGATCCCGATCTTGTGCAGCATGGAGCTTCTCGGCGTGAAACCGTCGACCTGCTCCCCGTCGATGAAGATACGCCCGCTGTCTTTTCTCACTGCTCCGCTCAACAACTTCACGAGCGTCGACTTGCCCGCCCTGTGCTCTCCCACGATCGCGTGAATCTCCCCGGGGTAGAGATCGAAATTGACATTTCTGAGCGCGACGACCTTGCCGTAGGCGACCGAGATATCCCGCATTTCCAGCTTGGGCGCCGTGTGGATCATTGCAGGCCGATTCTCTTCATGTGGTTGTAGAGCGTGCGACGGTCGATCTTCAGAAGCTCCGCCGCCTTGGCTTTCCTGCCCCGGCTCTTGATAAGGGCGTCCACGATTATCTCCCGATCGAAATTGTCGCGCGCGTTCCCATAGTCCGCGGCGGCAAAGCCTCCTGAAAACCCCGCGTATTGGGAGGGGAGATCTTCCATTGATATGGTCTGGGATTCGCAGAAGATGACGGCCCTCTCGATGCAGTTCTTGAGCTCCCGTACGTTTCCCGGCCAGCGATGGTGGAGGAAGAGCCGTTTCACGTCGGAGGCGAGGTCCTGTATTTGTTTCGTGTAGACCTCGTTGAAGTGCTCGATGAAATAGGCGCTCAGAAGCAGGATGTCCTCACCACGCTCGCGAAGGGGCGGGATGTCCACGCTCACCACCGAGATCCGATAATACAAATCTTCCCTGAAAGAGCCGGCCGAGATGAGGTCCGACAGTTTCTTGTTCGTCGCCGCCACCAGCCGGAAATCGGTCTGAATGACCTCCGAGCCGCCGACCCTCTCGAACTCCCGCTCCTGCAGCACTCTGAGGATCTTCGCCTGGCTGTTCAGCGACATGTCTCCGATTTCGTCGAAGAATATCGTCCCCCGGTCCGCCAGCTCGAACTTGCCCTTGCGCACGCTCACGGCGTCCGTGAACGCCCCCTTCTCGTGTCCGAACAGCTCACTCTCAAGGAGGGTTTCCGGCAGGGCTGCGCAGTTCACCTTCTGGAAGCGGTTGTCCTTTCGAGGGCTCATGTCGTGGAACGCGCGCGCCAAGAGCTCCTTGCCCGTGCCGCTCTCTCCCGTGATCAGAACGGGAGCGTCCGTCACGGCGAACTTCTCCATGGCGCTCAGGATCTTCTGGAGCCTGTGGTCCCGCGTGATTATCCTTCCGGAAATCGAGCGTTCGGCCTGCTGTTTCTTCACCCTGCTGTCCAGGATGATCTTCACTTCCTTGATAAGCGTTTCGATGTTCGGTGGCTTTGAGAAGACGTTGCTCGCTCCGAGCTTCATCGATTGTACGATGTTATCGATGGATGGATATCCCGTGATGATGATAATGGGGATGGCGGGAGCTATCGCCTTCATGCACTTTAGCAGATGGATCCCACTCATCCCCGGCATCTTGATGTCGAGGAAGACCAGGTCGACGTCTTTCTCTGAGAGTATCTTGAGGGCCTGGAGAGACTCCGTCGAGTGGAGAGCCTCGAGCCCCTCCGACTCCAGGATCTCGCAGAGGGATTCGCACATGTGGATTTCGTCGTCTATGACGAGAACTCTCTGCTTCAATTTCCATCATCGCGGCGCATTGCATCCCCTGAGCGCCGCATCCACCGCTAACTATATCTTTCTCTTCGATGGGACGCAATCTCTCCACACTTGATCTGGACAGCATCAACATCACCATGAGCGCGCACCATCCTCAGGAAGTTGAAGGAGATACCCTCGAGGGTAAAAAGATCGAATCTTTCTCCCCTGCGTTGGATGATGAGAAGGGATTGCTTGTTCCTGTCGCCGACCGGCACGACCATCCTCCCGTTCGCTGTCGAGAGCTGCTCTGCCAAGTGCCACACCTCTCTCACATGGGGAATCGAAGCCGCCACGATGATTGCTTTGAATGGCGATTTCTCGACAAGGCCTTCCCGTCCGTTGCCGTAGTACAGCGTGATCGGCTCCCTGTGAGGAAAGAGCCTTCTGATATGAAGTGACCTGTCAAGCCCGTCCTGCTTTTTTCTTCTTATTTCCTCCTCCTTCGGTGGGGCATTTCGAGCAAAGGTCGAAGCGGCTTTCGACGACGGTTGATCACTCTGATATTCGCGGATCGAGCATGACTGCCCGCCTGCATAATCCTGATCCGTCGGGAGCTGCCTCTGACTAAAAACGCGGGTCCGGTCGGAATCGACCTGTCGCATAGAACTTGCGAGGGTTCTCCTTTCCGCGTGCCGTGCGACCTTTGCCCGCAATACCCAACCATCATAGCTTCCTTGACGCCCTTGGGGTACCTTCCTATGCCGCCCCTTTTGCCCTCTGTGCCCGAGCGCGCTCCACGCTCACCCCGATGGCCCAGATGAAGCCCAGCATCTCGCGGGCCACCGCAGTCACCACTTCCTGCTTCGTCTTGCCTTTGTACAGCAGGTGCACATAGCGACTATGCAGGCTCTGACGTGCCTTCGATGCAATCTCCTGTACTTCCGCACTCAGGCCTTCCTGGCGTTTGCGCATCAAGAGGCTGAGCACTGGTTTGTAGCGTTGCGACCACGCCGCTTCCACTATGACGCGCCGCAGGTGGGCGTTGCCGGTCTTGGTAATCCCGCCGCGGCGAGTCGTGCCAGCCTTGAAATCTGCGACGATCTGATGTACCAAGGTATCCATTGCCAAGCCCCTCCCAGTTTGTGGTGAGATTTGTTGGACAACTCATCATACCGCAAACGAGAGGGGCTTGCATTTCCCCC